>Ga0307380_10003432_pt1 | contig 21877 bp, 23 predicted proteins | sample UN3MG_FD_202239 | JGI IMG/M metagenome (GOLD analysis project Ga0307380, IMG submission 202239) | Soil microbial communities from Risofladan, Vaasa, Finland - UN-3 | ecosystem: Environmental > Terrestrial > Soil > Coastal area > Acid sulfate soil | place: Finland: Risofladan, Vaasa | collected... | reverse complement strand
TCATCGCGAGCCTCCAGATGAGGCGTGGCGATCTCGCCGAGAAGAGCGTAGAGGGAACGGCGTAAAAAACCCGATCGGGAGCAAGGCTATCTGCATCTGTCTCTTCATGCTTTGAATTGTTCGGGGCGGAACACACTCAAACCGCGGGTCCTGACCACATCGTTGACGCGGAGCACCGCCACCGCGCTCTCGTAGGCCAGCTCGGCGGGGCAGCTCAGCGGCGTCCCCCGGCGGATCGCACTGAAGAAATTCTCGAGATGCGGTTGGTGGGGGGGCTTGGCCAGCTCGATGGGCAGAGGCCAGCGGCCCGCCTCGGCCGTGACCCGGACGTCGAGGATAATGTTCCGCGTGTCCACCTTCTGGATGGGCTGGGCCTCGGTGAGCAGGAGGCCGTCCTTGACCAGAGAATCCCACTCCGGCGCGTGAGCTTCGCGCATCGCCCAGTTGCCCCGCTGAGGGACCTCCGAGATCACCAGCGAGCCGTCTTCTCCCATGAACGTCTCGTAGAATCCGCCGTGCTTGGTCGTCGTCTGAACCTGGTAGAAGGCCCGGGCCGTCCCTTCGGGCGTTTCGAACTCGTAGATGGCCATGACGTTGTCGTACCATTCGCGTCCCTTGTAGTAGTCCATCCCGCCGCTGGCCACGACCGTTTTTGGGTTGACGCCGAAGACCCAGCTGAAGAGGTCGATCTGATGGGAGCCGAGATCGACCATCGGGCCGCCGCCGAACTTTTTGAACCAGCGCCAGTTGCGGAGCTCGAGCATGGAGTTGTAACCGTATTTCGCCAGTGTTTCCGGGGGGATGGTGAACTTCTTCGGCCAGCCGACGAGGTCGCTCTTGGAGCGATTCCACTGGGCATAGGCGAGGAGGACGCGGCCGAGGATCTTCCTCTCGCGGATCAGGCGGTCGAGGGCGTGGATGTAGCGCGGGTTGCTGCGGCGTTGATGTCCGATCTGGAGGAGCTTTCCGGCCCGCCGGGCCGCCTGCACCATGCTCCGGGCCTTCTCCAGGGAGTTCGACATCTCCTTCTCGCAGTAAACGTGGAGGCCGGCCTCCAGGCAGGCGTTGGTCTGCTCGGCGTGCACCCAGTCGGGGGTGGCGATGATAGCGGCGTCGAGGCCCTTTTCTTTGGCCAGGAGGTCGCGGTAGTCCTCATAGACCGTGGTCGGTTGGCCGTACTTGCCAAGATAGCCGCTGGCGTACTGGCGGCTGTACTCCCAGATGTCGCAGACGGCGACAATGCGGGTGCCGGGGATGCGCAGGCAGGACTCCAACAGCACCCGGCCCTGCTCGCCGCAGCCGATGAGGGCGACCCGGAGCTCGTCAGCCGAATCGGGGACAAATTCCGAATCTTCGGATCCGGGACGTTTTTCCTGATTTTCCTGGGCAAGGCCGCGACCGACGATAGCGGCGACGAGGCCGACTGCGGTCGTCGATTTGATGAAGTCGCGGCGCGAAAACGCCCGCCTTTTTTTTGCGGCTTTATTCTCGGACATTCTTTCGTTTCTCCCTAAAGCCTATAGAAGACATCGGCCGCGATCATTTGCCGAAGTCCTTGTCGAAGGCGATGGAGGAGGGCGCGAAGTTGATCGAGCGTACGAAATCGCAGGCTTCCCTAGCCCCGTACTCCCGGTCCATGCCGTTGTCCTCCCATTCCACCGAGAGAGGGCCCGCGTAGCCGATACTATTCAGCTCACGGATGATCTCCTCGAAAGGCACATCGCCGTGGCCGGGGGAACGGAAGTTCCAGCCGCGCCTCAGGTCGCCGAAGGGCAGAAGTGAGCCCAGGATACCGGCTTTTCCGTCGAGCGTAACCCCGGCGTCCTTTATGTGGACGTGGTAGATGCGGTCGGCGAACTCGCGGATGAACAGGTGCGGTTCGAGCCCCTGCCAGACAAGATGACTGGGGTCGAAATTAAACCCGAGGGCCGGACGGCGGCCGAACTTGGCGAGCAGTCGCTCCGCGGTGTAAAAATCGAAGGCGATTTCGGTCGGGTGGACTTCCAGGGCAAATTTCACCCCGCAGCGGTCGAACTCGTCCAGGATCGGCGTCCAGAGCTTAAGGATCTTGTTGAACGCGGCCTCAACCATCCCGTCCGTCGTCGGCGGAAACGAATACCAGGCGTGCCAGACAGGCGAGCCCATGAACCCGTTGACGACGGAGCAGCCCATCGCCTTTGCGGCCCGGGCCGTGATCATCATTTCGTCAATAGCCCACTGGCGGAGCTTCTGAGGTCTGCCTTTGACCCTATCGGGAGCGAAGACGTCGAGGCGGGGATCGTAGTTGTCGCCGACGCACTGGCTGGCCAGATGGGCGCTCAAAGCCCAGCACTTAAGGTTAAATTTTTTCAGGATCTGCTTCTTCTCCTCAATATAAGCCTTATCCCGAGCCGCTTTGCGGACTTTCATGTGATCGCCCCAGCAGGCGATCTCCAGGCCGTCGTAGCCCCACTTGGATGCTCTGTTACAGACTTCCTCGAAAGGCAGGTCAGCCCATTGCCCCGTGAATAATGTCACCGGTCTGGCCATATTCTCCTCCTCTTGATGTGTCTCTGCTCCTAGAAATTGACCCAGACGGCTCCTCTATCGGAGCTCTCCACGCATCTTTCTATGAACCCAACTCCCCTGATACCGTCCTCCACACCCGGGAAATCGGCGTCGTCAGCGGTCAACGGCTGGCCGGACTTCCGCTTGGCCAGGGCATTGAGGTAGGTGCTGTAGATGTTGGCGAAGCACTCGAAATAGCCTTCCGGATGGCCGGAAGGGATGCGGCTCAGGCTCTGCGCCCGGGGCGACATCTTGTCCCGGCCGCGGGAGATCGTTTCCGTGGGCTTGCCGACATAAGAAACTTTCAGGTAATTGGGGTTTTCCTGGGTCCACTCCAGTCCCGCCTTGGTCCCGTAGACCCGAATCCGGAACCCGTTGTCCTGGCCGACGGCGATCTGGGAACTCCAGTACATGCCCTTGGCCCCGCCCTCGTAGTTGAGCAGGATCGAGGCGTTGTCGTCGAGTGTCCGGCCCTCCCCGAAATGGTCGAGCCGGGCGAGGAGAGACTGGATCTTGAGTCCCGTTACGTAGGAGACCATGTGCTCGATATGACTGCCGATGTCGCCGACGCAGTTCGAGGCGCCGGCCCGCTTCGGATCGGTCCGCCAGGCGGCCTGTTTTTGGCCCGTTTTTTCGAGGAGCGTGGCCAGCCATTCCTGGGGATATTCGCCGCTGACGAAACGGATATCGCCCAACTCGCCGCTCCGGACCATGTCCCGCATGTGCTTGACGATGGGATAGCCCGAGTAGGCGTAGGTGACGCAGAAGAAATTTTGCTTCTCCTTGACCAAACGGCCGAGTTCCCCGGCATCGAAGAGGGTCGTGGTCAGAGGTTTATCGCAGACAACATGGATTCCGTTCTCGATCGCGGATTTGGCGATGGGGAAGTGGGTGTTATTGGGTGTGACGATGATGACGAAGTCGATCTTGTCGGCGCGCTCGGCCTCCGCCCGGAGCATCTCTTCATAAGTCTTGTAGAGGCGTGACTTGTCGACGCCCCAGGCTTCGCCCGTAGCCAGGGTGTTATCATAGGATTGGGAGAAGCAGCCGGCAACGAGCCGGGCTTTGCCGTCCATGGCGATGGCTTTGCGATGGACATCGCCGATGAAAGCGCCCTGGCCGCCGCCGATCATGCCGTAGGTCAGGCGGGCCGTCTGGCTGAGCGTCTCTTGGCCTTCGATCATCTCCAGACCTCCTTACCAGGGCTGCCGTTGGCAGGGGGATCCCAAAACCGCAAAAACAGTACTCAAGATATATCATGGAAATTATGACGACACAAGATTCTAATCATATTGTCGATTGATCACTGAATGGCCGTTTCCTTCCCCCTCAGGCCCAATTCGTATCATGGAGAGAAAAGGGGCCGAGAGAAAAATCAAATATCCAAGGCTGCCGCAGCCATAGCCCGGACATTTTCAAGCCTGGCGTTCTCGGGTCATAATCTCCTTTTCCGTCACCTGATAAGCGTTTCGTTTTCTTGTGGCGATGTTTCTGCGGTACGGGTGGTCATTTGTTATTATGCTCCAAAGTTATGACCACTTTACCTTGAGCGTGTCCTTCACCAAGATACCGGAGAGCTTCAGGAACCTCACTTAACGGGTAACGCCTGTCTATAACAGGTCTGACTTTGCCGGCTTCAAGAAGCTCTTTTATAAAAACCAGATCTTTTTGGTTCACTTTTGCAGACAGGCCACCCATCTTCTTACTCCCGGCCATTGAAATCCATGGTCCCAGGAGTGTAGCTTGGAACATTTGCGCCATGGTACCTCCGGCCACGACATAAATTCCCTTGGGACCTAATGCCCGCCGGTAATCTAAAATAGGATGATATCCGTTGGCCGCAAAAATAAGGTCATAATGCTGCCCATTTTTGGTGAAATCTTCTTTAGTGTAATCAATGACCCGGTCCGCACCAATCGAGCGCGCCATGTCCATTTTCCCCGTGCTGCATACGGCCGTGACTTCAGCCCCGAACGATTTGGCAATCTGCACAGCGAACGTACCCACACCACCGGACGCACCGTTAATCAAAACTTTCTGTCCGGGTTGAATCCGTCCTTTGTCCCGAAGACCCTGCAGGGCGGTGAGGGCCGCCATGGGCACGGCCGCCGCTTCCTCGAACGAGAGATTGGCCGGCTTCGACACCAATCGATTTTCGCGAGCACATGCATACTCGGCAAAACCGCCGTGACCAATGTCCCCGAAGACATCGTCACCCGGCCGAAACTGCGTGACGTTCCTGCCAACCGCTTCGACCCGCCCCGCCATGTCAGCTCCGAGTATTTTGTTTTTTGGTTTGAGAAGACCGAAGCCCATGAGGCGGACCAAGAATATGTCAGCTGTCAGGGCATGCCTGTCATAGGCATTTAGGGATGCCGCATGAACTTTTATCAGGACTTCATCGTCCTTGGGTGTCGGTTTTTCTACCTCTTTAAGCTTAAGAACATCCGGCGGGCCGTATTTTGTGTAGACAATCGCTCTCATGAGGCGCCTCCTAGTTTACCTTGATCTGTTCATTTTAAGCGTAGTTCACGCCTTTTGCCACTCGCCATCTTGGGGATGCCAAATCGGGAGGTTGTCGGATGTCAAATTGAGCTCGAAGGGGAGGAAAAGGGCCGCGAAACCGCTTTAATTGAATTTTGACAGTTTGCCTTACGGGGCAAGGAATTTCTTAACCCGGGACACCGCCTCTCCACCGACCGCCCACTTGTCCAGTATTTCGCCCTTCGGCCCGAGGAGGTAGTATGTCGGTTGGCCCTTGACGCGATACATCCGGTGGATGGCACCTTCCCACGGTTCGCGAATCTGCGGCCAGGGGATAGAGAATTCCTTCAAGAACGCACGAAGCTCATCCTCGGACTCATCGCTGCTGACGCCGAGGAACACGAGCTTCTCGCGGGAGGTCTCTTTGTGGAAGGCCACCATACGGGGCGCGTCCGCCCGGCACGGACCACAGTGCGTGGACCAGAACTCGAGGAGCAGCATCCGGCCCCGGTACCCGGCCAGAGTCTGAGCCACGCCTTCGATGTCATTCTGCGCGAATTCGGGAGCGAGCGACCCGATCTTGAGCGAGGGCCGATCGGGCCGCGCCTCGGCCAGTTCCGTCAAGGTCAGGCGCTCACCCCGCGGATCGACCGTGAACTCATACGACTTGCCGAACAGATTCACGTAGCGCTCGGAAAGCTCGTACCTCTCCTCGTCCCCGGTCCCGGTACGATCCACGGTGATGCTGGAGTTAGGGCCGTCGTATCGGCCGCGTAAGCCCCACAGGGAGAACGGCGCCCGCTTGCCCGCTATTTCGATAACACCTCGCCTTACCGTCCCGTCCACGATGCTCACGCCCAGCCTCTGCTTCCCCTCGACGTCGATGCGGGCCACCTCGAACCGGCACGGCCACCGGACGTCGCCTTCGGTCACCTCTATCTGCAGGCGCCAGGCGCCGTCGATTTGCGAGAAACGATCCGGACGAACGTTGCTGAGGTCGCCGTCGCCCCTCCGATCGAGGTAGATATGCCAGCCACGCTCCTCGTCTCCCTCCAAGATCCATCCTCGATTGGTGCCGTTGACCAGGAAGTTGTACCCGTAGAGCGCGCCCGGGCTGAGGTCCGCAGGCTTCTTCTTGATGACCGCGAATCCGGGATTGTTCTTCATCTGTTCCGAGAAGGTGGCGTACGCCTGCTCGGTCATCGGGACCACATCGCGCCCGGACTTGGTGAGTTCCGGCGGGCCTGTCGAAAATGAGATCTGGCCGGCAGCGGCAATGAACGCGGTCAACAGAATTGTGATCATCGTGCCCATTTCTCAACCGGTTGGGAGCATAAATCGGAGCTTGGACGATGTCAAGGACGGCTGGAAGCCCATTTTCTCCAACTGTTGCCGCAACGTGAAAATGTCCTATAGGAGGCGGCGTGGTATAAGGTCCTTCGAGAAGGAGAACCGGGATGTGCGAGGACAGTGTCACGATGACACGACGGGAAGTAGCGCGGTATCATGTGATCGAACGGAGTGGGAGAAAAGAGATCCCCCAGGTTACTGCGGGAGAGGAAACCACCGAAGTATATCCCTCCGCCGACTCATCCCTGGAAGCGTGGCCCTGTTGTTCTGGGCCTAAGGTGAAGACAGGACAGATTCATATTGCTAAGAAAAGGACATATTCATGTTGCGTTGACAAATTAATGCGCCCTATTGACATCGATCCGGGATCGGGAATATTCTTTTTGGGAAGAGTTTTATCGATTCGGAACTGAATGGTAGGCGAGTCAGACTAAGCGAAAAGCAAATCCTTATCGCTGCTAGACTGTGAGTGGAGAGCGTCCATGGCGTTTAAGGCAGAGAAGAAGTTTGTTCAGTACAATGCCCTGAAGCCCATACCGCGACTGGCGGACCGGCCAGTCGCGGTCGATTTATTTGCAGGCGCCGGCGGCCTGTCCGAGGGATTCCATCAGGCTGGCTTTTTTGTTGTCTTGGCAATCGAGAAGGACAATCAGGCCGCGGCTACCTATGCCTATAACCACTGCCGATGGAAATCAGCGCACCGCTCTCAGGTACTGAACAGCGATATCGCCAAGTTGGATTTTGCCGCCATCGCTGACCAGCTTAGGCGCGGTCTGGGGAGGGCACCTGATGTCGTTTTCGGCGGACCGCCCTGCCAAGGCTTCTCTCGATCGAACATGATGACTCGGAATATGTCAAATCCCGCGAATAATTTGGCAGAGCACTTCGTTAGGGCGGTCCGAGACTTGCAACCACGACTAGCCGTCCTCGAAAACGTCGCGGATGTTGAGTCCTTTAACGAGGGTCAGTATGTAGCTAGCTTGAGGCAGGCATTTCTCGCGATCAAATACAGAGTTGAACACAGGATCCTCAATGCAGTCGATTTTGGGGTCCCGCAACGGAGGAGGCGAATTTTCCTAGTGGCTGCTCGGGACGGCTTAACGATGGAATTTCCGGAACCCATGATTGTTAATGGGACCCGTGTTACGGTATGGGATGCCGTTTCCGATCTGCCGAGCCTGCAGAACGGCAATCTTGTCGATGCCTTGCCCTATCGAGAAAACAAAGGGCTCTCGCCTTATCAGGTTGCGTTGCGGACTCGAACGAATGGGATAGTCAGAAACAACACGGTCACCCGAAATAGCGACCTGGTTGTTCAGCGCTACGCATACATTCCACAGGGAGGGAATTGGGAGAACATCCCAGATGAGCTGATGACCAACTATCGGGACAAGAGCCGGTGTCATCAATGGATTTACCTCCGATTGCGAGAAGATGAGCCTTCCGTTGCCATAACTCACTTTCGCAAGAGTATGCTGATTCACCCCCGAGAGAACCGCGGGCTCTCGGTGCGCGAAGCGGCCAGAATCCAATCGTTCCCGGACCACTATGTGTTCCAAGGGTCGCTGGGTTCCCAGCAACAGCAGGTCGCGAATGCCGTTCCTCCGCTATTAGCCAAAGCAGTGGCAAGAAGGGTCAGGCAGAGTCTGGGGCTATAGCGTTGTTATGCCGCAGGAAAATGCGCTATACCTGGACCCCCGGGAAAGGCGGTACTTCCGAAGGAAGGTGCTGCATTGGTTTCGCTCCCATCGCCGCCGCTTCCCTTGGCGTGCTAGAATCGATCCGTTCCACATTCTTGTTGCCGAAATCCTCCTGCAACAGACTGACGCTAAGAAGGTGGCGGCCATCTACGATCGGTTCCTTCAAGCCTTTCCCACACCTGAGTCCCTGGCCCGCGCCAGTGAGCCTCAGGTCAGCAAGTTCATTTCCAAGATTGGTCTAAACTACCGAACCGCTAGGCTAATCAACGCGGCCGCAGCAGTCCAGGATCGTTTCCGGGGCAGAGTGCCGAGCGACTTGGACAGTCTCCTCTCTCTCCCAGGTGTAGGACCGTATGTCGCTAACGCTGTGCTCGTGGTTGCGTTCCAGCATCGAGTTGCCGTCCTTGACACCAACGTCATTCGGGTCCTCGAACGCTTCTTCGGGCTTCGTTCTCGCCGGCGCCGGCCGCATACCGATTCCGTCCTGTGGGCAGCAGCGCAAGAGCTATTACCGCTGCACCGCCAGATGGCCAGGACGTGGAACTGGGCTTTGCTCGATTTTGCGGCAACCGTATGCCGTCACCATGGCCAGCTATGTCGAGACTGCCCCTGTCGGCGGCTGTGCCACCTTGTATCTACCCCTCGCTATGGGCTATGACCGTCTCAGCAAATTTATCGGGCGAGAGCTGGCCTTCCATGACCCGATCTAGCAGGCCGAGGTGCTCGCTAATCGCCTTCTGGACTTCTTTCCGGCCAGCCGCATAGCCGGACGTCTCGGCTTTCTTTAAGCACCATGCTGCCGTTATCTGCCACGCCGCTTCGTAGCAATTGCGCAACTCCGGGTCAGATAGGTCGTAGGTATCGATATTGCCCAACATTTCGTTTACACACGGAGCAAACATCCGTATCCATTCTCGGTCTAGCGTCGATGGGAGCCCTGACAGCTTCTCCTTGAACCAGACGTCAAATCTTGCCTCCTGATTGATGCCGTTGGAATCGAATACGGTTACCCATTCACCCCACTTCATTTTATTTACGAGGGATTCGGGATACCCGCCCAGTCTGTAGCAATACCATAAATGCTCACGATAGGGACCCCGGTCTTCGTAAAGAAGCGGGTCTGGGATGTACAGCTTGGCGTTTCGCCACAAGAGCGGGAGCTCTGCCACGTAGGGAAAATCCTCGCTTTGGGCGACCTCGCCAAGGGCTCGTCCCAATTCCCAATAGGCCCTTAGCGAGCCCTTCCCTTTTTCGGACGGCATAAGCCCCTGCGTTATGAGCCAGTCAACAAGCCTTCTAATTCGGACTTCTAGGCGCTTGTCGAGCTTGTCTGCCTGGGCCAAGTCCGCCTCTGAAAGGCCGGTGCCGCCCATCATCTGGTATCTTTTTTGAGGCGTCTTAGCCACAAGAACTGCCATGGTCTCATCCTTGCATTTGGTTTAGTGCAGTTCCAATGATAGTATCGAACTTTTCTGCGATGTCTCTGGCCGAAAGGTCGCCGCTCATAAACTGATCCCGGAAGGGCTCGGCGGGACCTCTATATACGTCATTCTCAAAGGCAATGAGATATGCGTGTCTCAGCATCTGCTCCTGTTCGTATCGTTTGATGACGCTAGGGTCGTCCCTGCCCCTGGCAAACCTGTAGGCTGAATGCCCGGCATTGAGGAAGAACTTGTAGCCGTCTTCCATAGTGCCGTCATGCCACGACTGCCTGCCGTCGGCGGATTCATCAACGTAAGAAACTTCCTGGAAAATCGAGTGCCCTGGCGGATCAACCTCCAAATAAAAGGGTATAGACCGCTTGTCCAGCTTCCACTTGCGTGGCTTATTCAAATCGGCACTGGCGCGGGCCAGTCTGACGACTGCGAATAAGTCGCACGCGCGCTCCGATACATCAGCTACCGTCTGATGCACGCTTCCAAAACGCTCCGGCGTTATCACAATGTCGTCAACGAACACCTCGTGATCTTGTTGCGGGCCAATCTCGAAATCCGTCTGGCTCAGCAGTTCAAACAGCGGCGTTGTGAGCCGGCCTGTTTTGGGGTTGGCCAGGTGCCGGACTGATGCGGCCAGATCAATATACAAGGCAAAAGCCGAGTTATTCGTGACCTTGAACCGGATGCTTCTGATAACATCTGCCATCTCGACCCGCCGCGTGTCGCTACGCGGAAACCTGCAGGCGGCATGAAGGGTTACAGCGGGTTTCTCCGTCCTCGGCGGATCAGTCCCAACGTATAGCATCCTGCCGCATCGAGCGACGACCTCATTAGAATCCGATTTGATGAACACAGCTTCGATGCGGAAGGGCCTGCCATTTTCAAAGCGATCCCCGCTTACCTCAAACGCAGGAGCCTCGACATCGAGGTCGGATTCAGGTTGCAGCGACACCTGCCGGGCGAATAGCTCCGTTTCTTCCCTGCCCTCCTGTCTTGCCTTAAGACGGAATACACCGACCCACGCTCGTGCGGCCTTATTAATGAGCCGGTACTTGATCGGCCCCACATGGTCGCCTATCTCGACGCGCAAGGAATTAGCCTGAGGAAGCCTTATTTCTCGCAGGAGGATTTCAATATCCGCCTGCTCTACGCCGATATTTTGCTGAGTAAGGAGCCCTAGTTCAGAGGCCAACTCATTAAGCTCCTTCATCGAATCTAGCAACCGCCGTCTGGACTCGGCGTCCTCACTTGGGGAAACTAGCCCCAGGCGTCTCTCGAAATCCCTGAGTTCTGCCCGCACAGTGTCGCGTATCTGTCTTACCCCACTTCCGCCAAGATGGAAGCCGTAGTGCGTAGTTCCCTCCGATTGCTCAACTAAGTCCTCCAAAGTAGGCTCTAGGATGACATAGCCAGCAAGTCTTTTGGCGATCCTGGCGTGGGCATCGATGCCTCGCGCGATACTGCCGATCTTCATCCGCTTCCGCTGAATCCACACATCTCTGAACTCATCGTCGACGTTGCTAGGCATTACAACAAGACGCACTTTTTTAATCCGATACTGTTGCTGGCCCGCAGTCACAGGGATGTTTGTCCTCAAATGAACGCGAACACCTTCCTGGTTGTCTTCGGCCTCGGCGATCGTTTTCATTGGGTCGTGCAGCAACACGCGCAAGCTCCTATCTCCGTGGCGAAGGAATATTTTAGCGTCGAAGCAGTGGATGATCTCCCACCACGTTTCTTCAATCATGCGGGCGAGCGAGGCGGCATAGACGCTGGGGGACTCCGAGAATGACTGCTGGAAGGCCTCGACAATCTCAGGCTTCACATCGAGGATCGCAATGCGCGTGCCCGGCGCGCCCAGCGGTGTTAATACGCCGGAGGTATTGGTCTGGATGAACTGTGCGGCGGCCGCACCCATGTAAGGGATTCGAGGCTGAAGCAGAGTCCCGCCCTCAACCTTCCGATCCAGGGCTAAATAAACACAGTCCGACGTACGGAGGGAGTCCACAAGGATGTTTGTTGTCGTCGAGGCAGCATGGAAAATGAGCTTGCCGCGGCCGAAAGATCCAGCCCCTACATTTCCGCCCGAAACGAATCTAGCCAGAAAACGCCCCAATCGCTGATCGGGCCCAAGCGTTCCCGCGCTAAATCGTTCTATAATTTGGTCCGGGGTGAGAATGTCGCCGGTCAAACCCAGTGTTCCCTCATCCCAAAACACCAGAGCATCTCGTCCGGCTATCTGCTTAAGCTCGAAGGTCATGGACCAGGTGCGGCACGCTTCAACTTCCCTGACCTGAGATCGGGCACCGAAGCCATTTTGAATAGCATCCTTCTGGACGCCGTGGGCTAGCCCCTTGGCAGGCTCGGAACTATATTCACGGCCCACTTGCTCTATCTGGGCCATGTCATCTTGGGGCATCTGTACGTAGTCGCCGTTTGGCATTGCTTCGTCCTCCTCTAGGATTGGGTATCCTCTCTAAGTGGAATCCGTTGCCAATAATTCTCAACTTCGGTCTCAAATCCAGACAAGTGAGTTACAGAGTAGCCTTGCCGGCCGTGCTGAATCAGCAGACCCGCGGTTTTGAGCCAAGCAAGGCACACGTACACTTGGTAGCTTGGCACTTCAGAATCATCAGTTGGATTCAGTAAAGGGATAATATTCTCCACCGTGAACCGCCGGCGATTCGCGCCGACTGCTCCCAGCTTCTTTGTTAGCGCAGCGAGCACGGTCTTCGGGGCCTTGTGTTCGTATACTGCCTTCTCGGCCTTGGACCATCCCAACTTGAAAAGCGTCTTTTCGTCCCGCAAGAACTTCGGGAACTCAGCTTTTTTAGGTCTGTGCCTAGCCGACCGAAGGCGGGCTTCACTTGCGTCAACAGGGGCGGCTACCGCGCCCGAGTCCACACCTTCCTCGATAGGCACGAGTGCTCGGGTGGGCTGGGCGCGTTCGGCGATGCCGCGTAGTTCACCGGCTAGCTTGATCAATAAAATTGCTGCAGCATAATCCTGTTGCTCGACGGCCTGACGCACCAGGTCTGTGACAGCTTTCTCAGCCCTATGCACAACGTTAACAGCGTTTTCGATAAACGTCATTTTTATAATATACTTAAAATATACCGAAAAGTCAATAGGGCGCATTGAACAAGTTATTGGTTTATTGCGGAAAAGCACCCAGCGCTAGCCATATCGCATGGGTAGCCCGCCAGCTTATGCTGTCCGAAGTCGAGGTCCATGGGGACGCGGAGACCGAACAAGCACATCTCAGATCAGAAAAAACGCTCTTGCCGCGCCAGGGCGAAAAGGAGCGAAAATATTAACTCTGGTAAGGTGATTGCCTTGGCCATTTTGACCAGATTCGGCCTTTCTCCTTCTGACCGCCTTTTATATCTGCATTCGCGCCGGCATCAGTTCCAGATATAACTATTTCCCCTCAGCCTTTTTTCGCCTGCTTGCCTTATTTTCTGCTTTCGGAAACCTGGAACTTGAATCCTTCCGAATCTGTCTACCCCTGCTATTCGGCAGTTGAAGCTCGCCTTCATTAGCTCGTTGATCGGTACCGGAATCCGGTCCTTCAACTTGCTTTCCTAAGTAGCCGAGGAAGAGGTCATTCAGTTGGCAGCCGACCGTCTGTGTATTTCTCAGGACCGTCCATCTCTCGGCTTCCGATAAGCCTTTACCGATGTCGGTCCATCCCCGCGGGAAACCAAGTTCCTGCTCCGCATCCTCGATAGTCTTGCCCAAGCGGTCAAAATTTTCTTTGGTATAGTACCAACGGTCATCAAGCTGATAGCGAAAGACGATGAATGAATTGAAAACAAGTTCCAGCAATGTCTTGAAATGGTTACCGCAGATCGAAAAGACGTCCTGCGCCGGAACATCTAGAAGATCTGGAACGGGCACGAAGAGGTACTTAACCACGCGGCGACCAGAATTGTCTCTGCCCATCTCACAGCCTCGTACGACTGTATCGCCAATGTGCGTAGAGACGGTACGGTATTGATTGAAGAATTGGGAGATCAAGTCCTCCTTCAGCCCGGCCAGCTGATCCTCATACCACCTGGCAAACCCTTGGACATCGGAAACAACAGCCTGCATTGAGAATGTGATACTTCTTGTCGCGTTCGCAAAAGCATCAACAAAGCACTGAACCCCAAAAAAATCCAGCTCTGATTGCGCGATCTTCTCAAGGAAGAAATGTGCCTGCCGGACCTTGTATTCTACGATGCTGATTGATCTAGGCATGTGTTACTGCTCCAAACCTCCGCCAACCTCAATCATTTCCCGCCTTCTTCTGGCCCCTTTTTTCCTCTCCCATATTTCTATGCTCTTTTGCTACCTTCTCAAAGAACTTTTTCTCTCTTCTATGAAAGACATCAAAAGGCTTGCTTATTTCCGCTTTCATCTTATCTATGAGCTCGTCCAAACCTTCTTCCGTATGCCTAACGTCCTTCAGGGCAAATTCAATCAGCTTTTCGCCCAATCGGTGATAATGCCTCGTCTGGATTCTTCTGGCAATTGCGAAAAGTTCCTCGCAGGTTTTTTTCACATCTTTGCGTGCTGCCGGAAGCGCACTAAAAACGGGCCTACTGTCAATCAGAATATCCAATGCCCTGAGCAAAAGCTCTCCATCTTCCCTTTTTTTTAAGAACGTGATTTTGAAAATTTTGTGTAATAATCCCTCCGACCAAGGCCAAAACCGCTCCCAACGCCATATAAAAGACTTGTTCCATAATTTGCTCCAGCTATGCCCATTTATGGACTACATTTCTTGCATGAGTCAACTCTGGCTGATTCAGTATCTCTGGCCTTGGCAAGAGCAGCGTTTTTATCTTCAAAGGGGCCTAACCATCGTCCATTCCTGGTTGGCCCGGTCTTATGGAATCCCTGACCATCATTACAAAAGCTGCAAGATCCCCGATGAACTATTGCTTTCCCTCCTCTTTCTGCCGTCCAATTCTGATAGACGTAAAATTTTTTCATCTATTCCTCCCTAACTTCGGATTTCACTCGCCTCTCTTACCTTTAGGCGACATGATCAGGTGGTCTTCCCTATCTCCAAACTCCATTTCGCCCTCCAGATTAATCTTCTTCCCGAGGAATCGCGGAATCTTAATCCTTCCGTACCTATCCACCTTGATCCTTTGGCAGTTATAACTCGCCTTCATTAGAAATCGCCGCAGCAGGGGATCGTCCCGCTCCCCCTTGTGCAAATTATCCACAAACTCAAACCAATTCATCAAAGGATAGACCTGAACGCCCTTATCGTCCATTGAGGTCACGTATACTTCATCTGCGAATTTTGCTTTGAAGGTTTTCAGGAAATCAGAGGGAATCTTGACTCTTCCCCATCTGCCGATCTTTGCAGTCGACGTGCCAATAAACATCAATCCCTTATGACTTTTTAACACCATGTACCATGTATGTCAATTTATGTTATGATTCAGACGGCTCTCTTGAGCCGGCGAGGGAGAGCCCCACCTTTTTGGTTCCCATCATCAACCCCCCTTTTGCTGACAACAGCCGGCACTCGACTGAGTGAGTTTTGTGTGTTGTGTTACCTATTTGCACAGATCGGAGGCTGAGGTCGCACCGGTTGCATCTCTCGTCCCAGAAAAGGGGCAAGCAACCGTAACCTTTTCCCAGGCGTTCCCGTATTATCTAGGAGTGGGCGCGCGTCCAATCCTTTCGAAAGGGTTTGCCTTGTCGTCGGATGATGAGTTGATGAGCCAGCGAGGATTTGGTCCAGACCGTCTTCTTCAAGATCATCAAATACAGGGACCAATACCGGGCAGAGGAGGGTTCCTTTGTCACCTGGATGTTCCGGATCGCCCACAACGCCAACATCGACCACTATCACAGCCTCGAGCGCTCGCGGAACGAGGTCAGAATCGACGAGACGGATGTCCGCGGCGACGGCGATCCGGACGAGGATTTCCTCAAAAAGGAAAGGTCGCGGCGGACCCCGGAACTGGTCGTCAAGATGAAGATTAACGGGATCTGACCGGCAGCCTGTCAGCAGCATCACGCTAGGCCGGCCCTTTCCAACTCTTCTGCGTTTGTCCGGGGTTTCCTGGCCCGCCTTCTGCCACTTTCAGCTCAAATTGACATCCTTGCGAGTCATGTTTTATCATCCGCCACGATGGGGTGAGCCAAACATTAGCGCTTGACCACTTATTCGTCCGGCGTAGAAGAAAGGGTACATGACGAAAGAAATTCGCCTTCCCGCCCCCCATCCCAGGTTCCGGCCCCGGCTCGATGCAGAGGGACGTCGGCCGGGCCACCCCGGAACGGCGGTCCAGATCGGGGAGGACCTTTTCGAGGTCGTCTCAGCCGAAAAATCGGGCGGAGCGTGGGTTTACCGACTGGAGCCGTGGACGGGGCAAGAGACCATTCGTGTTTGCGTCGATTGGGGCGAGGAAGCGGCGCGCGAATTCACCGCGGGTCTCCGCGAGGACCAGATTAGGGAACGGAAAAGGCTTCTGGCCTGGGGAGTGCAGGCCTTGCTGGGCTTCCTGCCGGCCAACTACCAGGAACGGCTCTATCAGACGATAGGGCTGGATCCGGCCCGAGCGACCTTCTGGTCGGCCGCGCTGGAGATCGCGGTCGCTTCCCCGTTCGCGGTTTTGTTCGTCATCACCGCTGTCGCCGGGGGAGCGGGCGGCCTGGGGGGATATGTCCCCACCTGGGTCGGCGTGCCGGCCGTTGCGGCCACAGCCGAAGGCGCCTTCCGGCTGGTCGCCGTCATTTCGACGGGATCTCCCATCGGGAGCCTGCTGTTCGTACTCCTCGGCCTCCGATTGAAATCCGAAGGCCGCAAGTATGTGCCGGCCGATGAGATCTCGGCGATCGACGGAATGCTGAATGTCGTCTCGCCCGTACCGAAGGTCTGGTGGGAGAGGGCGGGAGGAGTGACGTACAAGGGAGAGTCCTATATTCTGGCTGGATCGGGCAGGGAAAGAACGAATTTTTCTTATCGCTTTCGAAAGGGCGGGGAGGGCTTCCCTGTCCTGGACCCGGAGTTAGAGCAAGTCCGAAACAGGTCCTCGGACTCCTCCTATGTCTTTGCTCCTCTATGGGGATTTCTCCCCCCCGATCTTCAGACGGCCCTCGAATTCTACGGCCGGTACCGGCCTCGGCCGTACGTCGTCCTGTCCATTGGCTTCAATTTCCTGGTGGCCCTCGCGATCATGGGGTCCGGTCTGAAAAACATTTCCCGGGGTGTTTTTGAAATCTGGAGCTTCGTCCTTTTGGCTGTCGCCCTCCCGCTGTTTCTCGAGAGCGTACTGCGGCTTCTCCGGCTCATGAAGAACGGGGAAATTACCGGAAGTTTTCTCGCCTTTCTCGTCAAACCGGTCTATTAGCTGACCTTCAAAGATGATCCGGTCCCGCCTGCTCCGTCGATCGCTGAAACGGCTTCATCGCGATCTTTCGTTTAGCTTGACTTCCGCCGGCACTGCGATTTACCATCCCTAACGATGGAAGGGGGTATTAAACATGAATCAAGACGAAACGAACAAGTTTGGATTTTACATGGCCGTGTCGGCGGCCGTGGTTACCGCGGTCACCTTCGTCATCGCGGTTTTCACGCCTCCGATCTCGGGGCCGTTCTGCCGCGGTAACTGCGTCGAGTACCCCTACACCGACGTCCTTTCCCGCTTTCCCCGAGATTATATCTGGATGGTCCCGGCGATCCTCCTCACCCTGATCTACCTGGGTCTTTGGGCGGCAGTCCACCGTTACGCCGCCGCCGAGAAAAAAATCTTCAGCCTCGTCGGCTTGTGCCTGGCGGCCGTCACCACGGCTATCCTGAGCGTCGATTATTTTCTGCAGCTTTCGGTGATTCAGCCCTCTTTGGCGCGGGGCGAGTTTGACGGCATTTCCCTGCTGACCCAGTACAATCCTCATGGCGTTTTCGTTGTCCTCGAGGAGATCGGATACCTGCTGATGAGCCTCTCCTTCTTGGCCGTGGCCCCGGTTTTTTCGAATAAAAACAGACTGGATAGAAGCATCCGTTGGATCCTGGTCTCCGGCCTTGTCCTCACCGTCGGCTCCTTGATCGTCATAAGCGTTGTTTACGGAATCAACAGGGAATACTTATTTGAAGTCGCCGCCATCTCGATCAACTGGATCGTCCTGATCGTCGTCAGCATCCTGCTGAGCCGGTTGTTTCGCCGGTCGCTGAAAACGACCTCGAATTAAGTTTTGGGACTGGCCTTATCTCGTCTCATTGAAGGGAATACTTCGAGAATCCGGAGTGTATATATCATGAGGAATTAAAACGGGTAAAAATGACTCTAGGCCATCTGATACTTCCCTTGCTCATGATGATTCCGTTTGACCAAGAGACGGCAAACCTCCGCCTCAGAATCACCTTCTTTGAAGTCCCCTCCATTTTCGTTTCAAGGATCGTCGCCGGAAGAGTCGACAAGGACGGAACAGTAGCCGGCACGATGGTTGGAGGCAATACGACCGGATCATTCCCGACAAAGACGGTCTTCCTGCAAGACCGATTGGCGGGGAGCGCAGACAGCGGGGATATCATAGGAGCCATCCGCGAATACATGGCCGCGGCGTGCATAAGAGAGCAAGATATCGAGGTTTTCGAATTGACTCGGCACGACCTTGTTCTCAACGACAAACTTCCGATTGCGATAGAGGCCGATCGGGGATTTGAACAGTGGCCTCATCAGGCCTCCTATCGCTTGATACTCGAGCCCGCCTGGCAAAATGAGGAGGAGGCCGGCCTGGCCCTACAGCTTTGGCTGCGTTGGCAGGATCCTTACGGAATCCAGGACATCAGCGGTCAGGTCCCGAAGCGCCTGGTGGTCGACCAGATATTGACCGCGAAATTCGGCCAAACGTCCCTCCTTGGCTTCCCCTCCTCAACCCTAAGATCACGACGTTCGATCTACTGGCTCTCCTTGTTTGTCGAAAAAAATGCCCTTTGAACCCGAAGGTGCAAACCTTTTATCCGGCCGTGGAGGCATGTATGAGAAGAAATAATAGAGATTGCCTGGTCTCGGTCTTTCTTCTTGGAATCTGCCATGTGCTTTTTATTTTTCAGCCCGCGTTTGCGTCTAGCCAAAAGGTCAAGACGGAAAACGGCATCCCCGTCGTCTACAATCCTAAAGGGCCGGTCGCGAAAAAAGGATTTCCGACTCAACTGGTTCTTCGACAAGACCTCCTGATCGGCCGGGAAGCCGGAGACGAAGGCTACATGTTTTCGGAATTGAGGGCCGTCCAGGTCGATGACCAGGAGAATATTTATGTCCTGGACTGGAAAGAAAATAAGATCAAGGTCTTTGATAAAGAGGGAAAGCACCTGAGGACCTTCGGAAAAAAAGGACAGGGGCCCGGAGAAATCCAGATGCCCTCGCGGATGAGTCTGACGCCGGAAGAAAAGCTCGCCGTCCTGGATGGCGGCAATCGGCGGATCGCCTTCTTTTCGCCGGCCGGCGAAAGTCTAAAGGAGATCTCGACGGCCAAATGGAGCTTCATCCGAGTGAGGGTGGATTCGCGATCCTATATCTACGGCGATAACTTTAACTTCGGCGAAAAAGGACTCTCTCTGAAACTTATGAAGTTCGATCCCGAATTGAACCCCGTGTCCACCATCGCTGACGTTTTTGCGGAGATCAAGCCGCCCAACGTCAATCCCATGCCGGACCGGTTCATCTATGACCTCGCGAAGGACGATAGTCTCGTTTGGGGATTCACGGAAAAATACGAAATCCATTTCCTGAATTCCGAGGGAAAGCTGACCCGGAAGATTATCAAGGATTATGATCCCATCAAGGTCACGGAAAAGGATAAAGGAAACACCATCAAGGAGAGTTACGGAGATTCAGGGGCTCCCCAGGGCGTAACATTCGTGTTCCCCGCGAATTATGCGCCTATGTATTCAATCCTTGTGGATGATCAAGATCGCATCTTCGTCCGAACAAACGGCAAAGACGCCGATGGGAATTATCATTACGACGTCTTTAGTCCTGACGGGACATGCTATCTTACGTTCTCTCTGGCAGAGTCCGAGATTCCGATGGCCGTTAAGAAAGACAAGATGTATTGCATGATCACGGAGACCGAGGCGGGTATCCCACAGGTCAAGCGATACGCCATGGAGTGGAAGTAGAGCTCCGACCACTTTGGGCACATGGATGACCGGGTTCATTCAAGCTCGAAGCCAAGCTCTTTGGCCTGCTGCAGAGATGTGAAATAACCAAGCTCATCGCGCTTCTTGATGAGGTCTCTTGCTTTTTCAAGGCCGATTTTCGGGAAACTCGCCAGGTCATACTCCGAGGCCGTGTTGAGATTGATGGAGAGGGGTTTCTTGTTCTCGGGGCTCCACAGGGCGGTCCGGATTAGAAAATCCTTGTTTTCGACCCAGATCTGTGGCCCCACGTTGGCATCCAGGTTGGCCTCTCCCTTCAAGGTATTCTGGATTAGAATAGAGGCCTCATCCCTGAATTTTTCTGCCAGCCCGCGGTAATTCTGGTAATCACCGATAAGCCCGTGATAGGACATCGCCTCGTAGGTTTTGCCTAGTTCTTGAGTCATGGTTTTGCCGACCGTGGTCATGACGAAAAGTTTCAGTATCTCCTCTCGGTCTTCGGGAAACGAGCGGCCCCATTCCTGGTGTAGTCGGTTATGCCTATACTCACATCCTGTTTCGTCGACCGGCGGTCGGGGATCTCATCCCCCATGATATTCAGCATCATGACATGCCCAAGCTCATGGGAATAGATGTCCAGCTCACCCCGTGCCACCCTTTGTTCATCCAGGACGAGATCGACATAGTATAGAGCAGGATATTTTTTTCGTTTCTCTTTTTGTTTGAGGATAAGTCCCTGCCGGGGAAATCCGCCCTCTGTTTCGGAGAGAAACAAGACATTGGGTCCCTCCTTGTCAGCGGACAGATTTCTGGCGCATTGGCTCAACTTTATAACCGACCGATGATAGGGAAATTCGAGCTGCTCCAGGATCTTTTTCGCCAGCGGATCGTCTTTGGCGAGTTTCTCTCCCATCAGGATGTCGCCGTCTCTTCCGGCAGCCCGGACGAGGCAGATCTTTTCCTCGGGATCGGGAAAGATCAAGGCATCTTTTTCGTCTTGAGAACTTGAGAAAAAAAGTAAAAAAGACAAAACATAAAAAACAAGAAGCACCGGTCTCCGTCTTCTCATAGCAGTATTCTCCCTCAGGATAGGATTATACGCAGTCTAAGAATAAAATGTTCCAGCCCAAAAGGCTTGCTCAGGTTGACATGCTTAAACCCGCGTTCTATGGTTTTTAATGGCGGGCCGCGACTCCATTGACCGCCCCGCCCATGGCGGGCTCAAAGGGCAAGGGAAGCACACAAGCTCTGGGAATCGGCCGGACCTCTCCTCCCAAGCCAGGAGAAAATTAGAGGAAATGATCGACCGATAGAGATATCACCGGCCTATTCGTAATCCCTGATGAAGTCCTCGATCTTCGCCTTGATGGCATCCCGGACCCGGCGCGTCGGGGACTTTCCGACCTAGGGAGGATAATCCTCCCGGACAGGCGAGAACACCTCGATGACGACGCAATCCTCGATTGCTCATTTCCCGTCACCGAGGAATAAGATGGACGAGGGCCAGCGGGTTTTGAGCTTTTTGGCCCACCCGGCCAATAGCTTTCTTGGATCATCTTTGGTTGTCTTGACAAAAAGCCCGGCCCGGAACGAGCCCGTCCGCATCTTCTCCAGGGATGCAGAATGCGGGCAGGCGGCCTGATCGTTACATTCCGCGCAGTCGGCGATGTTTTTCTTGGCCACGCAGACTCTCATCGGGCAGGCCTCCCAGCCGCCGCCCTTCCGGCAGCCGGCGCATAAAGGCGTCGCCTTGATCGCGGCCAGCCCCTTAAGGAATTCCTTGAAATCGAAGGTTCCAGGCGCCCAATTTTCCATGTCGTAATTCTTAATGACCTCTTCGTATCGCGCGCTGAGTTCCTGAAGCGTGCCGTTGCCGACGACACAGCTCCCACACCAGATCCCGCAATACCCGACCTGATCCTTGACCTTATGAAAAGCGCTGGTCTTCATGGGAGCACCTCGAAAATTCAGATATTGCCTCTCCCGGAGGAGGATATATAGACATAGATACCATGGGCAAAGGGAGATGGCAACTGCCGATAATCCAGAGTAATCATTTCCGTTTTATGATTTTTTGTGGCATGAAGATCGTATATCTAGGACAGCTTTCTTATCCAGAAACGCCTTTCGGGGCGGGGGCGCCTTGAATCCGGTGATATTCTGGTGTAAGAGGAATACAGGTTGGAACGATAGGTATAGGGAGATCAAGGAAAATTCAATGAAAAAACGAAACCCGCTTAGCTATCTTT
>Ga0307380_10003430_pt1 | contig 21895 bp, 9 predicted proteins | sample UN3MG_FD_202239 | JGI IMG/M metagenome (GOLD analysis project Ga0307380, IMG submission 202239) | Soil microbial communities from Risofladan, Vaasa, Finland - UN-3 | ecosystem: Environmental > Terrestrial > Soil > Coastal area > Acid sulfate soil | place: Finland: Risofladan, Vaasa | collected... | reverse complement strand
GCTGCATGCTCTGAGTAACCTTGTCGGCGTAGAGGATGACCTTAGCGTTGACGTTGCGGGCGGTGCGGCCGATGGTCTGGACCAGTGAGGTCTCGCTGCGGAGGAAGCCCTCCTTGTCGGCGTCGAGGATGGCGACCAGCGACACTTCGGGCAGGTCAAGCCCCTCGCGCAGCAGGTTGACGCCGACCAGGACGTCGAACTCGCCGGCCCGCAGCTCGTTGATGATCTTGACGCGTTCCAGGGTGTCGATCTCGCTGTGGAGGTACTTGCCGCGGAGGCCCTCCTGGCGGATGTACTGGGAGAGGTCCTCGGCCAGGCGCTTGGTCAGGGTGGTGACCAGGACGCGCTCGCCGATGGCGGCCCGCTCGGTGATGCGGTGGAGGAGGTCGGGGACCTGGCCGCGGGCGGGGCAGACCTCGATGGGCGGATCGACCAGGCCGGTCGGGCGAATGATCTGCTCGACGACCTCACCGCCGCAGGCCTCCAGCTCGTAGGGGGCGGGTGTGGCGCTGACGAAGAGGGCCTGGTTCCACATGCCGCGGAACTCCTCGAAGCGCATGGGGCGGTTGTCCAGACAGGACGGCAGACGGAAGCCGTGCTCGACCAGGACCTCCTTGCGCGACCGGTCGCCGGCGAACATGGCGTTGAGCTGCGGGATGGTGGCGTGGGACTCGTCCAGGATGAGCAGGAAGTCCTCGGGGAAGTAGTCGACCAGGGTGTAGGGCTTGGCTCCGGGCGCGGTGCCGTTCAGGTGTCGGGAGTAGTTCTCGATGCCGGAGCAGAAGCCGGCCTCGCGGAGCATCTCGAGGTCGTACTTGGTGCGGGCCTGGAGGCGCTGGGCCTCGAGGAGCTTGCCGTGCCGGCGCAGCTCCATGAGGCGCTGCTCGAGTTCGGCCTCGATGGATTGGCAGGCGGCCTCGATTCGCTCCTCGGGCATGACGTAGTGGACGGCGGGGTAGATGAAGATGCGCTGCTCGCTGGCCAGCGACTGGCCGGTGGTGGGGTTGATCAGGTCGATGCGGTCGACCTCGTCGCCGAACATCTCGATGCGGTAGCCGAACTGCTCGTAGGCGGGGTGCAGCTCGACGACGTCGCCGCGGACTCGGAAGGTGCCGCGTTTGAAGTCCACGTCGTTGCGGGCGTATTGCAGCTCGACGAAGCGGCGCAGGAGCTCGTCGCGGTCGACGCGCTGGCCGACGTCGATCACGATCACGGAGGACTTGTAGTCCTCGGGCGAGCCCAGGCCGAAGATGCAGGAGACGCTGGCCACGATGACCACGTCGCGGCGGGAGACGAGCGAGCTGGTGGCGCTGAGCCGCAGGCGGTCGAGGTCGTCGTTTCGGGAGGCGTCCTTCTCGATGTAGATGTCGCGCTGGGGGATGTAGGCCTCGGGCTGGTAGTAGTCGTAATAGGAGACGAAGTACTCGACGGCGTTCTGGGGGAAAAGCTCGCGGAACTCCTCGTAGAGCTGGGCAGCCAGGGTCTTGTTGTGCGAGATGACCAGCGTGGGGCGGTTGAGGCGGGCGATGAGGTGGGCCATGGTGAAGGTCTTGCCCGATCCGGTCACGCCGAGGAGGCACTGGCGGCTCGCCCCGGCCTCGAAGCTCTTGACAAGCTTCTCGATGGCCTGCGGCTGATCACCCTTGGGCTCGTACTCGCTGGATAACTGGAACTGATTCACGCCGGGACTTCCTACCCCGAAACCGCAGGCCGACACTGATCCAAATTCCTCAGTATACGGCCAAGGCATCGGGCGGCCAAACCGGCGGGGGCGCCTCGCCGGGTGGGGCCATCCCAACTAGAATGTCGGCGGCTGGAGTGAATCGTGATGAGCGTCTACGAGTCGCCGGATTTTTACCGCATCGACGAGCTGCTGACCGACGAGCAACGGCTCATCCGGCAGACGGTGCGGCGCTTCGTGGACGCCGAGGTGATGCCGATCATCGAGCAGCACAACCGGGAGGGGACCTTCCCGGTACACCTGATCCCGCGGATGGGCGAGCTGGGCGTGCTGGGGGCCAACCTCGACGGGTACGGCTGCACGGACGTCGGGCCGGTCAGCTACGGGCTGATCAACCAGGAACTGGAGCGCTGCGACAGCGGGCTGCGCAGCTTCGTGTCGGTGCAGTCCAGCCTGTGCATGTGGCCGATCTTCGCCTACGGCAGCGAGGAGCAGAGGCAGCGCTGGCTGCCCGGGCTGGCCAGGGGGGAGCTGGTGGGCTGTTTCGGGTTGACCGAGGCCGACCACGGATCCAACCCGTCGGGCATGACGACCCGGGCCACGCGGGACGGCGGTGATTACGTTCTGAACGGCTCGAAGATGTGGATCACGAACGGGAGCATCGCCCAGGTGGCCATCGTGTGGGCCAAGCTGGACGGGCAGGTTCGCGGGTTCCTGGTGGAGCAGGGGATGCCGGGATTCACCGCGCCGCTGATCCGGAACAAGTTCTCGTTGCGGGCGTCGGTGACGTCGGAGTTGGTGTTCGACAAGGTGCGGGTGCCGGAGGCGAACCTGCTGCCCGGGAGCGAAGTCGGGCTGGGGGCGGCGCTGGCCTGTCTGGATCAGGCCCGGTACAGCATCGCCTGGGGCGTGCTGGGGGCGGCCATGGCCTGTTACGACGAGGCCTTGCGCTACGCCCGGACGCGCGTGCAGTTCGATCGGCCGATCGGCGGGTTCCAACTGGTGCAGAAGAAGCTGGCCTGGATGATCACCGAGATCACGAAGGGGCAACTTCTGGCCTATCGTCTGGCCCAGCTCAAGGAGGCGGGTCAGCTTCGGCACTATCACGTCTCGATGGCCAAGATGAACAACGTGGAGATCGCGTTGAAGATCGCCCGGACGGCGCGCGACATTCTGGGGGCGGCGGGCATCTGCGACGACCACCAGTGCGGGCGGCACATGTGCAACCTGGAGAGCGTGTACACCTACGAGGGAACGCACGATATTCACACGCTGATCCTGGGCGAGGCCGTCACGGGCATCCGGGCGTACACGTGACGCTGCGGTGGCGTAACCACCCGACAAAGGCGATGGCGGGCCATGGCAGGCGCGAAGGACGCGGTCGGTGTCTGGCTCGAAAAGGGCGCAGGTTGCTGTGCGGCGAGGAGTTATGAGACCACCGCGGTGCGGCGGTTGCAGTCAGGCCCTCGTCTGGGCTAGAATGGGGGTCGAGCGGATTGCAGTGGAGCGCAGTACCAAGCGGCCTGGAGTACCGCACACCGGGCGGCGTTTCGCGTGAGGCAGGGCAGATTCTTCCCGGCGTTTGGGGCGGTGTTTCCGCCGGCGGGGGTTTTGTGCACCGGAAGCCGCCCGCGGAGTAAGCACTGGCGTTCGCTCCCCGGCGACTGTCAGGCCGGCTTGCGGCAGTCGCCCGCGGCCGAGGCAATGCCTCGCGATCCGACCGGCGTACGACAGGGGAAGAAGCCATCCCGTTGAGATGAAAGGACTTAGGGGCGGCCCGACCGACCGACCTCATCTGTCCGTCCTGATAACCATCATACCCATTCGGAGATGAAGCATGTGGAAGGAGCTACGCGTTTGGGCAACGGCCTGGTTCGTTGCGACGCTGATCGCGGTGCCGGCGGGCGCCGCTGACACGTCGTCGGCACAACCGGGGAATCATTACGTTCGCGTGCCGGCGAAGGCAGCGCCCGGTCTGACGGGACTGGGCCTTCAGGCGGCGGGGCAGATCGACTACGGCAGCTTCGTCTGGATGGAATCGAGCCCGGGCGAGTTTGGCCGTCTGCGACGATCGAGCGTCGAGTTCCGCGAGGAAGCGGACGCGTTCGTGCTGGACCTGGGCGGCTTGCGCTTCGATCCGCTGGCGGTGCCCACCGTTGCTGGAATGCTCCCGGCCGGCCTGGAAGCAGGGCGTGCGGCGGGACCGGACCTGCACCTGGTGCAGATGGTGGGGCCCACCAAGGCCGAATGGCTCGATGCTCTGCAGGCCAACGGGCTGCAGGTCGTGCAGTACATCCATCCTTATACGTACGTCGTGTGGGGCGAGATGAATGCTCGTGACGAGTCGGCCGGGCTGGCCGAGGTACGCTGGGCCGGGTCGTTCGCTCCGGCCTACCGCCTGCAGCCGAGGTATCGCAATCTTGCCGACCGGAGTGACGAAGTCCGCGTGCTGCTCTACCGCGGAGCCGACACGGGTGCCGTCATCGATCAGATCGAGGCGCTGGGCGGGCAGTACCGCGGCGGCGGGGTTCTGAACAACATCTTCGAGATCGCCGGCTTCGAACTGTCGACGGCCAAACTGGGCGACGTGGCCAATATCCCGGGCGTGTACAACGCACGCGTGGTCCCCAAAGACGGCGGTCTGCGGGGCGAGATGAGCGACCAGGTCTGCGCGAACAACGTGGACGGCTCGAATCTGGCGTTTCCGGGTTACCCGGCCTGGCTGTCCGCTGTCGGTATCGACGGCAACGGCGTGATCATCGCCAACGTGGACGGCGGGGTGCAGAACGACCACCCCGATCTGATCAACCGTCTGATCGCGTGCAGCGGGGTGACGTGCGGCGGCAGTTCCACGAGCAGCCACGGTACGCACACGGCAGGCATCATGGCGGCGGACGGGGTCAGCGGCACGTTGGACAGCTACGGCTTTCTGCGGGGGCTGGGGATGTCGCCGGGTGCGAACCTGGTGGAGCAGGTGTACAGCCCGTGGTACACACAGGCGGGCGGCATGCTGCTGCTGATGACCGACTCGTACAACAACGGCGGGTCGCTGTCGGGGAACAGTTGGGGGCCGGCCGGCACGCCACAGGGCTATGACGACGACACCATGCAGGTGGACATCGGGGTGCGCGACGCCGATCCGAACGTGACCGGGAATGAGCCGCTGAGCTATGTGCTGTCGTTCATGAACGGCTACGGCGGCACGAGTTCGCAGGGCTCGCCGGACGAAGCGAAGAACATCTTCAACATCGGCTCGACGAAGATGCAGACCAGCGGCGGGGCGCAAATTCTGGACATCGACGACCTGTCCAGCAACACGGCGCACGGTCCGGCCCTGGACGGGCGGACCATCCCTCACATGGTGGCGCCGGGGTGCTACGTTGATTCGACGACCTCCAGCAGCAGCTACACGACGATGTGCGGCACGAGCATGGCCTCTCCGCACGTCAGCGGGGCCGTCGCCCTGTTCATCGAGTTCTACCGGAACCTGCCGGATTACGTGAGCGATCCCAGCCCGGCGATGGTCAAGGCCGCCTTCCTGCCGGTGTCGCGGGACCTGGCCGGCAACCAGGACGCCGACGGCGGCACGCTGGGCCACCCCTTCGACAGCAAGCAGGGCTGGGGGCGGATGGACGTCGAGGCGGTCGTCGATCCTTCGGTGAACGTCTGGTACTACGACAACCCGATGGTGTTCGACAGCACCGGCGAGGAGTGGAACGAAGCGGTGGCCGCCGACGACCCCAGCCAGCCGGTGCGGATCATGCTGGTGTGGACCGACGCGCCGGGTCACGGTCTGGGCGGCAGCACGCCGGCCTGGAACAACGATCTCGATCTGATCGTGGAGTCGGGCTTGGACACGTACCGGGGCAACAACTTCGGGGGCGACGGCTGGTCCGCGACGGGCGGCACGGCCGACGGGATGAACAACACGGAAGGCGTGTTCATCGGTCCGACGGCACCTGGCGTCTACAACATTCGCGTTCTGGCCAGCGACGTCAACTCGGACGCCATCCCGGGCGTGGGCGACGCGACGGATCAGGACTTCGCCCTGGTATGCTACAACTGCGGGCCCGCCGGACCGCAACCGCCGACGGCCGAAGACACGGCGGCCAACCCGGCGGTGAGCACGCCGGTGACCATCACGCTGCCGTCGACCGACGACGGGCTGCCCGATCCGCCGGCGGCGGTGACCACCATCATCACTACCCTGCCGGCCCACGGCGACCTGAGCGATCCGGGGGCCGGTGCGATCACGGGCGTGCCCTACACGCTGGCGGGTAACGGTAACCAGGTCGATTACCAACCGGACCTGGACTACGCGGGCCCGGACGAGTTCGAGTTCAAGGCCAACGACGGCGGTGTGCCGCCGGAGGGCGGAGACTCGAACACGGCCGTGGTGACCATCACTGTTGGTGGCCCGGCCTGGGACCCTGTGGCCGATGACGGGGAGTGGACCACGGGGATCAACGTGCCGCTGGACATTACGCTTGTGGCCACGGACCCCAACGGCGATCCGCTGACCTATTACATCGAGAGCCTGCCGGCGCTGGGCAGCCTGAGCGATCCGGGGGCCGGTGCGATCGGGACGGTACCTTACGAACTGGTGGGCGGCGGGAAGGTGGTGCACTACGTGCCGCCGGTGAGCCAGGCCCCGGTCGAGACGTTCGACTTCTCGGTTCGGGACGCGACGGCCGGCTCGAACGTGGCCACGGTGACGGTAAACGTGGGCGTCCCGCAGGCGGCCCACGACTTCCCCATGGACATCGATCCGGGCTGGACGACCGAAGGTTCCTGGGCGTTCGGTCAGCCGACCGGCGGCGGGTCGGGCAGTGGCGATCCGAACAGCGGGCACACCGGCAACAACGTGTACGGCTACAACCTCACGGGGGACTATGCGAACAGCCTGCCGGTGCGGTACCTGACGACGACGGCCATCGACTGCAGCAACCTGACGGGTGTGGAGGTACGGTTCTGGCGGTGGCTGGGCGTGGAGTCGTCCTGGTTCGATCACGCCAACGTGCAGGTGTCCAACAACGGTTCGGACTGGACGACGCTGTGGCAGAACGGGACGTCGACGATCAATGAGTCGTCCTGGAGCCAACGTGTCTATGACATCTCGGCGGTGGCCGACGAGGAGCCCACGGTGTACCTGCGTTGGGGCATGGGCCCGACGGACAACTCGAACACCTACGCCGGCTGGAACATCGACGACCTGGAGATCTGGGCGGTGGTCTGGGGCGGACAGGCGTCCTGCACCAACAGCATTCTGGACCCGGGCGAGGACCGGATCGACTGCGGCGGGCCGTGTCCGCCGTGCGATTGCACGTCCGACGCTGAGTGCGACAACGCGACCTACTGCGACGGGGCCGAGACCTGCGACGCCTACGGCACGTGTCAGGCCGGCACGCCGGTCGATTGCCCGGATGACGGCCTGTACTGCAACGGCACCGAGTTTTGCGACGAGGGCGCCGACGCTTGTGCGAGCACGGGCGACCCGTGCACCGACGACGGTCTGTACTGCAACGGGACGGAGTCGTGCGACGAAGTTGGCGACCAATGCGTGAGCAGCGGTGACCCGTGCACCGACGACGGTCTGTACTGCAACGGGACGGAGTCGTGCGACGAAGTTGGTGACCAATGCGTGAGCAGCGGTGACCCGTGCACCGATGACGGCCTGTACTGCAACGGGACGGAGTCGTGCGACGAAGTTGGTGACCAATGCGTGAGCAGCGGTGACCCGTGCACCGACGACGGCCTGTACTGCAACGGGACGGAGTTCTGCGACGAGGGCGGCGACGTCTGCGACAGCACCGGCGACCCGTGCACCGATGACGGGCTGTTCTGCAACGGGACGGAGTTCTGTGACGAGGGCGCCGACATCTGCGATAGCACCGGCGATCCGTGTTCGACCGACGGGCTGTACTGCAATGGAAGTGAGTTCTGCGTCGAGGATGGCGATACGTGTGGTCACGACGGAAACCCGTGCTTCCCGCCCACCGAGTGCGACGAAGTGAACGACACGTGTTTCCTGCCGGGCACGACGATCGACAGCGCCGCGGCCTGCCGGGACCAGGGTGGGACCGAATACTGCCTGGACCTGGCCGTGAGCGGGGCGGCCACGGTCGAGCCGCGTCAGGGCGGGGTCATCCACCTCGTGCTGCAAGCGGCCGACCTGGTTCCGGACGACACGGTTACGGCCTGGGCCATCTGCGAGAACAACACCCACACCGGCACGATCACCGTGACCTCGGACTACACGATGACCGTGCTGGTCGATCTGGACCCGCTGCCGGACCAGGATTGCTGCACGATTCACTTCACCGGCGGCATCGAGGACAGCCTGAGCGTCCGGTTGCTGGAGAGCGACGTGAACGGCGACGGAAGTGTGTCGACGGCGGACGCGTCGTCGATCAAGCAGCGGCTGGGAGTTCTGGTGGGCGGGTCGGACTTCTGGTACGACGTGAACGCGGACGGGAACATCTCGACAGCGGACGGATCGTCGGTCAAGCAGCGTCTGGGCAACTTCGCCCCGATCTGCCCGTAGACCGAGTGGGCGATCGCGCCGTCGGCGCGGGATAGGACAGTTGCTCCGCCCCGCCTCATCCGGCCAGGATGGGCGGGGCGGCTTTTCATCAGGCGGGCGGCGAACGCGGTGTCCGGCGGAGTTTCGCCTACGGGGTTTGTGATGCCCACTCGGCAAGCCGTTGGACCCCTTCGAGAACGTGGGCGCAACAGCTACAGAGGGCTTCCTGGGGCAACTCCTGGTCCAGCGGGATGTTCTCGCTCTCGGTGAGAGCGATGCTGCCATCGAAATCGACGAATGACAGACGGGCCGCCATCTCCGTCCGGGGCCGGGCGAAGGCGACGCCGGGCAGGATGGCGACACCGGTTTCGTCGAGCAATCGGTCGCAGAGCATCTTGCCGTCGGTGATGTTGCGTGCGGCCAACCGCTCGGCCAGTGGCGAGAAGTCCAGATAGAGGTAGAACGCCCCGACGGCAGGATGTACGCGAATACCGGCCGCCTCCAGAGCCTTGAGACACCGGCGGGACAGGGCGGCCAGGATGCGGCGGGCATGCCAGAGATAGCGTTCGATGTCCACGCCGCCGTGGAAGGCTCGGACGGCGGCATACTGGATCGGTGCGCTGACGGAGGTGTAGGTTTCACTGGCCACGGACGCCATGGCATCCACCAGCCACTCGAGGTCGGGCGGGAAGGTGAAGGTCCCCAGCCGCCAGCCGCCGGCGCCGCACCACTTGGACAGCCCGGAACTGACAATCGTCCCCTCAGGGTAAAAACGTGCCAGCGATACGTGGCCGGCCTCGTAGTGCAACCGGCCGTAAATCTCGTCCGAGAGAACGATGACCTCGAACTCGCGGGCGACCTCGGCGATCTGCTTCAGCTCGTCGGCCGAGTACGTGCAGCCGGTGGGATTGCTGGGGTAGTTGAGCACCAGCAGGCGCGGGCGCATGGCGTCGCCGGCCATCTCGAACGACTGATGGAGCTGGTCGGCCGTGATCTTCCACTCGGATTCGAACGAGGTGGGGATCAGGTTGATTCGGCGGCCCAGGATGCGGGCCTGGGGCAGGTACGAGACCCAGCAGGGCGTGGCCAGGTTGATCTCGCCGTAATAGACCAGTTGGAGCAGGAACATCAGCTCCTTGGAGCCGGGACCGATCAGGACACGGTGCGGGTCGGCGTCGATGTTGTCCTGTCGGCGGTGGTAATCGGCGACGGCGTCGCGCAGTGCGGGCAGGCCCTTGACCGGGAGGTAGTCCTTCTCCGGAGCGGCCAGCCGCAGGGCCTCGACCACCGAGGTGGGCACGGGGAAGGGCGATTGGCCCAGGCCGAAGTCGTACACGCACTGGCCCAGGTGACGCAGTTCCTTGCAGCGGTCCTTGATGGCCAGCGTGGCCGACTGCCCCATGCCGCGAACGTTGAGGTTAAGACTGACCGGCTTGGACGCACCCATGGCTGCACCTCCGGCGTGAGAGGATACGTCGGGGCAGGACGCCGCACCAGTTGTGTCCGAGAGCACGTTGCAGGGGCCGGGCCGGGGCGGATTGAGCCGTAACCAGGCATCGCGCAGCAGCGACCCAGCCGGCCGACAGCAGTCGGCGGTGCACGCGTTCATTTCACGTGTTCGCTGGGTGGGGCTGTTCGGCGCAGCGAGTCACCAAGTGGCAACGCACGTCGGTGCCGGGCTCCGGCTTCCTGCATCGGGAATGGCATCGCCAGGAACAGGGTTGCAGCGTTTCGCACGCTGTCGGCGTGCCGCCTGCCATGCTCAACCCGGACCGGTGGGATGACCGACGCAGGCGCCGCAAAGCCTGTAAGAATCGCCGGCCGGGCGACAAAACAGATTGCGTGAGGATGCCCTATGTGGGTGCACGGCACCCTGGGGGGGATAAGCCTCTGGAGCATAGAGGCTTATGGCGTCCGGCAGGACGGTGGAAGCGGGAGGCGAAGGCACATGACGCCGACGACGCTGGCAGCACTGATCGGCGTGCTCGCCGCGATGGTCGCTACACCAGGGGCCACGCCGCGGCATGAGAGCGCCTCGGATGACAACATCCGCCCGGTCCATCAAACCGCACTGCGTATCGCGATGTCCACCGACGGGCTCACATTCCTAGATCAGGGCAGGACGCTGGCCGTTAAAGCGTCTGCGCCGGACCTTAACCGGCTGTCTGACGGCGATCTCCTGGCCCTGTTCGACTACGCGATCGGTGACGAGGACAAGGGCGAGACGGTAATGGCCGTCTCGCGCTCCAAGGACCAGGGCCGGACCTGGTCACCCATGCGACTCCTTCGCTTGCGGGGACCGGACGGGCGGCGAGTGGCCGGCCGTCACGGCGACCTGGTTCGGACGGACGGTGGCCACTACCGGTTGTTCTTCACCGCAACGACACCGCCAACGACCGACGAACGTCAGGCCGAAGCGGGCACCGCGACCACGCTCTTCTCGGCCGCCACTGGCGACGGGATCGAATACCGCGTGGACGCAACGGTACGTCTGGAACAGTGCACGCTCGCGCCCGGCGCGGACGTGCATCCGATGGCCGTTGGGATCGGTGCCCGGCTGCACCTGTTCGCAGCCGAGCCTCACGCAGCCGAGCGGGGACGCGAGAATGCAGAGCGTAGCGTCTGGCACGTCGTGTCGGCGGACGGGCGGCGCTTCACCGAACCGGTGCCGGCCCGGATTCCGCCAATCGATTTCGTCGGCAGCCTGGTTCCGGTTGGCCGCAGTGTCAGGGCCTACGTCGGCATCGAGGAGGGCATCGGTTCGCTGATCACGCCCAACGGTCGGGACTGGGAACTGGAGTCGGGTGTGCGCCTGGCCGACGCATGGGACCCGGCCGTCGTCCGCCTCAAAGACGGCTCGTTCCTGATGATCTACTGCACCGACCGCGACAAACGCCGCGCCCCGACGCAGCAGGTCGAGTGGGCCGCTGAGGCGGCGGGATCAGGCAGCGTTGCGTCGGCCGGAGGCGATGACGTCGGCGGCGCGGATGGGGCGACCGAAGGTCTGACCTGGGACGAAGACGGCAACCTGATCGGTCCCGACGGACAGCCAATCGACCCGGCCGACATCGACGCGATGCTTGCGCCACCCGGCGAGGACGAGCTTGGCTGGCTCGATGAGGACGAATGGTCCGACTGGTGGGCGGAGGAAGACCCCCTCAGCACGGAGGAGGAATGGATCGCTGAGGCTGACCAGGAGTGGGGCGGCGATCAGGACGGCGAAGTCGCCGGCGACGCCGGCACCGACTCCGTCGGCGGTTCCGATCGGGAACTCGGCGGCGAGCCGGCCAATGACGTCCGTACGGACGCCGGTCGTGACGCGAGTGGTGACGTCGTCGTTGCCGACGTGGCCGACAACTGGGACGGCGACGTCGAAGTTGACACTGCCGGGGACCAACCCGATCGTCCGGACGATACGCTTGCGGCGGACGTGGCCGATGATCCAGGGGAAGCCCTGGTTGACGACTGGAACACCGATGCATCGGCGGCCGACTGGCCCGCGGAATCGCCGACCCAAGATCGGACCGCGAACTCGCCGGTTGACGACGGGTCCGAGTTCGCACCGTCGCCGGACTTCGAGACGCACATCGATTACTTCGCGTGGTTTGACGAACGCATCTTCAGGGAGCTGCCCGACAACGCCTTCGACCGCTATGCCGAGTTCATGCCGTTTGGCCCGAACGGCGCCGTCTCGGAAGAGGACTGGCCGGAGATGGTCGACATGTTCAGCGACCCGACCTACGACGGCCCGCCGGGGCCGTGGAGCCCCACCGACCACCCGGAGTGGGAGGAGTCCAACCTGGCCGCTCAGGAGGTGCTTCTCAACTTCCGTGAGGCCGGCTTTGCGGACGGGTACGCCCTTCGCCCGATGTTCGGCGAGGAACGCATGTTCCAGACGCCGGAGGACGAGCCGCTGCTGTTGGAAATGAGGCTGCCCGCGCTGAGCCCGCATCGGCAACTGGCCAAGGCCACACTGGCCGACGCGTGGCGAGCGCCGGATGGTGAAGTCTCGCCGGAGCGAATGCTCGACGCCTTCGAGACGACGCTCCGCAATGCCGACCACGTCGGGTCGGGACCGACGCTGATCGAAGGTCTGGTCGGTACGTCCGAGCGGGCGCTCGTTCAGAAGAATGCCATGTGGGCGCTGCAGCATCAGGTGTTCGACGAACGCGGGCTGGAAGAGGCGCTGGACCTGCTCGTGGAGCACGACCGCGACGACACCGATCCGGTCAAATGGGTGCGCGGCGAGCACGCCATGTGCATGCAGACGGTGCAATACATGTTCGAGCCCGGTGACTCGGACTACCCCAAGGTGCGCGTGGCCGAGACCATGGGCCAACTCGTGGCCGACGACATCCTCAATGAGGAGGCGGTGAGCCAACTGGCCTCGATGGGCCTGGACGACGCCCGGACGGCCGTCGATGCGCTGGATACGTACTACGGCCAACTGCTCGACCAGTGGCGCACGGGGTATCCGGAGGTGCGGGCGGCCGACATGAACGCGACGGCCGAGAAGTACCGGCACACCAACGCTCTCACCGAGACATTGCTTCCGTCGCTGGGCCGCGTCCAGACGATCCGCACCCGCAACGAGGCTTCGCGCCGGGCGACGCAGTTGAGCTACGCGGCTCACCTGTTCAAGGCCCGCAACGGGCGCTGGCCGGAGTCGCTGGCCGAACTACCCGAAGAACACGGCGGGCGGATGCGGGTCGATCCGTTCACCGGCAGGCACTTCGGCTACCGTCTGACGGACGAGGGCTACACGCTGTACTCGGCCTCGGAGAACGGCGTCGACGACGGCGGCGTTCACTCGCCCCGCTGGGAGGACGAAATCACCAACGACGCCGGCTCGGACGACCACGTCTTCTGGCCGCCGCAGGAACCGAGGTCCTGAGCGACCTTCGGGAGGATCGCGGCGGCCGCACACATCAGCAAAGACCAGAGGCGCCGGACCGGCAGGGTCGGCCATCGAGGCCTAGAGGTCCGCGGTGCAGCTTCGGCGCTTGCTGGCCCGGGCAGACCCTTCCGGATACAATGCCCGGCCAAGGGTCGGCTAATGGCGAATCTCAAACAAGGCGTCTTTCGAATTCACATCAGGCAACTTCATATCTGTGAGAAGGAGACCAACAAATGACCGCTTACCCTCGATTAACGGGCGGGCTGGCAGCCTGTGTTGTCCTGGCGGGCCTCGGTTACGTGGCTTACACGGCGCAGGCGGACCAGCCACAGCAGGACAAACCGACGATCGTGATCAACCTCACCAGCGGCAAGGAGGATCTGCACTCGGCCACGATGGCTCTGGAGCTCGCCGGCCACGGGCTGAAAGACGGCCGGGCCGTCATCGTGTTTTTGAACGTGCGGGCACCCGAACTGGCCGACAAGAACCTGCCCGCGACCTGCGGTCTGGCTGATAAGCCGGCGATTCGCGACACGATTACGAATCTGATGCAGGAGGGCGCGACGTTCCTCTGCTGCCCGAGCTGCATGAAGGTCCTCGGCGTCCAGGAGACGGATCTCATTCCGGGCGTCAAGCTGGCCACCAGAGAACTGCTGTTCGGCAACATGGGCGCCGACACCGCGGTCTTCAGCTACTGAGCGCTTCCGCCCGCAGCCGTCGCTTCCAACGTGAGGCGCAGCCAATCGTAGAACCTCGTTGGCGCAGAGGGCGCCCGCGGCCTCATCCTCAAGGAACTCCGGCAGAAGGTTGACGTACGGTTCATCGGGACTTGTACGTTGTTGTCGATCCCGGTGGATTCCCGTCCACAGGCGCCCAATCCGTCCGCGAAAACCGGTATCTTGAGAAACGGAACCGCCCGGCGGTGCCGATCGTGTCGGCGGCGGGCCATCTGTCGGTTGAAACGCGCAATCACTCGACGCAACTGAAAACTGAAAGGTACGCAGTATGAAAAGGAAACTTGCCGTCCTGACGACCTCGGCGCTCGCCATCTCGGCGCTGGTTCTATGCCTGGGCATGAACGGCCCAACCGATGACGAGAAAGCGGCGGTCAAGCGGGCCGTGCTGGACTACTGCGAGGCGGCCTACGAGATGAAGCCGGAGCTGCTCGAACGCAGCGTGCATCCGGAGGTGAACAAGTTCGGGTTCCACCGCAGATCGCCGGACGAGGAGTACCGGATGATCCCGATGACCTACCCGCAACTGGTCGAGCTGGTCAAGGTGTGGAACCAGGACGGCAAGTTCGGGCCGGACGCGCCCAAAGAGGTCATCGTGTTCGACGTGCTGGACAAGACGGCCAGCGCCAAGCTGGTCGGCGCCTGGGGCATCGACTACATGCACCTGGCCAAGTACGACGGCAAGTGGAAGATCGTGCAGGTCCTGTGGCAGAGCCATCCGCAGCCCAGCGAGTAGGCTGTAGCGGCGAACGCGCCGACAACCGGTACCGGTACGTCGCGATTCGCCCGGTCACCGCCGCCCGAGCCGGCGCAGGCCCGCGTCGAGCAGGGCGGCCAGCAGGATCACCAGACCCAGCACGACCTTCTGCCAGAAGTGCTCCACGTGCAGCAGGTTGAGGCTGTTGTTGAGCACGCCGATGATCAGGGCGCCGATCAGCGTTCCCGCAATCGTGCCCCGACCTCCGAAGAGACTGGTCCCGCCGACGACCACGGCGGCGATGACGTTCAACTCCCACATCTCGCCGACCTTGGGATCGGCGGCCATCAGCTTGGCGTCGTGCAGTACACCGACGATGCCGCACAGCGCGCCGGTCAGCACGTAGACGATCAGCTTGGTGCGACGAACCGCGATGCCCGAGAGCCGGGCGGCCTCCTCGTTGCTGCCGACGGCGATCACGCCGCGACCGAACACGGTCCGCGCCAATAACACGTGAAAACTCACGAACCCCAGCAGCATGATAAGCACGGGCACCGGAAGAACCCGCCCCAGCAGACCCTCCAGCACGAACCCGCGCCCCAGGACGATGAGACCGGCCGGCAGATCGGTGTCGGGGACGGGCTGGCCGTCGCACACGATGAAGGCCAGTCCACGTGCGATGAGCATGCCCGCCAGGGTGACGATAAACGGCGGAATCGAGAACCGCGTGGTCACCGAACCGGAGATCAGCCCCGAGCCCGCCCCGACGCCGATGCCGGCCGCCAGACCCAGCAGGATGCACACCGGCCCGGGCAATCCCAGGGTCGCCTTCATAGCCACGCCGGCCACCACGCCCGTCAAAGCGACCAGCGAACCGACCGACAGGTCGATCCCGCCGGTGACGATCACCAGCGTCATGCCGAACGCGATCAGGGCCTCGAAGGATATCTGCCGGGCGACGTTGACCAGGTTCCTGGGCGTGGCGAACAGGCCGTTGGTCAGGATCGTGACCGTGATGATCAGCAGCACGAGCACCACCGGCATGCGCAGCCGGACGAACCAGCGCAGGACCTCGGGCCATCCGCCGGGGCCGTCCTTCGATGCGGCCGGATCGTGTCGCGGCGCGTCGCTCATGCAGTCACCTCCTCCCGGGCGGCCAGATGCATGATCTGCTCCTGAGTCACCTGCCGGTCTCGATTGTCGAGCACGCCGGCCAGCCGCCCTTCGCACATGACGCCGACGCGGTCGGCCATGCCGATGACCTCGGGCAACTCGGACGAGACCATCATGACCGCCACACCGCCGGCCGCCAGCCGGTTGATGAGCAGGTAGATCTCGTACTTGGCCCCGACGTCCACGCCGCGGGTGGGCTCGTCGAAGAGGATCACGCGGTGCGGCCGACTCATCCACCGGGCCAGCAGCACCTTCTGCTGGTTGCCGCCGCTGAGCGTGACGACGAGCGACTCAGAACTGACCGCCCTGATCTGCAGGTCGGCCATCAGTCGCCGGGAGAGGGCGCGTTCCGCACCCATGCGCAGAAAACCTCCGACGGCCGACGCCCGGAGGTTGGCCAGGGTGACGTTTTCCCGCAGGCTGCGTTCCAGCATCAGGCCCTCGGTCTTGCGGTCCTCCGGCAGCATGGCCACGCCGGCGGCGATGGCCTGCCGCGGATTGGCAAACGGTCCGGCCACGTCGCCCACCTGCACCCGCCCGGCGTCGGCCCGCACCGCGCCGAAGATCGTCTTGGCAACGGAACTGCGGCCGCTGCCCACCAGGCCGGTCAGGGCGAAGACCTCGCCGGCGCGGACGTCGAAACTCACTCGGGTGAAGCGTCCTCGGGCGGTCAGGTTCTCGACGCGCAGGATTGCTTCGCCGATCGGAGCGGAGCGCTTGGGGAACTCGTCGGTAAGTTCGCGCCCGACCATCTCGGCGATCAGGCTGCGGCGTTCGACCTGGGCGATGGGGCGCGTGGAGATGTGCCGCCCGTCGCGCAGGACGGTGACGGCGTCGGCGATGTCGAAGATCTCGTCGAGGCGGTGTGAGATGTAGATGACGCTCACGCCGCGTGTTTTCAGATCGCACACCAGGCGGTACAGCGCTACCAACTCGTGCGGCGTCAAGACGGCGGACGGCTCGTCGAGGATCAGGATTCGGGCGTCCAGGGCCAGGGCCCGGGCGATCTCGACCATCTGCTGCTGGGCCACGCTCAGGGCGCCGACCGATCGGCGAACGGGCAGCTCGATGCCGAGCTGGGCGAGCAGTTGCGACGCCTGGCGGTGCAGGCGGTTGAAGTCGATGCAACCGGTGCGTCGCGATCGCGGCCAGCGTCCGAGGTAGATGTTCTCGCTGACGCACAGGTCCGGCGCCAGGCTGAACTCCTGATAGACGATGGCGATGCCTTCCTGCTGGGCGCGGCGGGCACCGGTGATGGACACGGGCCGGCCGTCGATCTCGATCGTTCCCGCGTCGGACGTAACCGCGCCGGAGAGTATCTTGACCAGTGTGCTCTTGCCGGCGCCGTTCTCGCCGACCAGGGCGTGGACGGTGCCGGGCGCGACCTCCAGGCCGACGTCGTCCAGTGCCAGGACGCCGGGAAAGGCCTTGCGGATGCCGCGACAACACAGACGAGGCCCGGCAGCCTCCATGGATCAAGTGGACTCCCGCGTAAAGGTTCCTACCTCGACCGGGATCACCGTGGGCGGGGTCTCACCGTTGAAGAACCCGTGAATGGTCTCGACGGTCAGCCGGCCGATCTGGTTGGGGTTCTGGATGACGTCGCCGTAGATGGCCCCGGTCCTGATCTTCTCGCGGGCCTCGGGCGTGGCGTCGTAGCCGACGATCTTGATTCGCTCCAACCGACCCGCGGCCTCGACGGCGGCCAACGCCCCCAGCGCAGAGTCGTCGTTGATGCCGAACACGCCGGACAGGTCGGGCTCCGATTGCAGCAGGTCCTCCATGACGCGGACGGCCTTGTCGCGGCGGCCCTCGGTCGAAAGCTCGGCCACGATCTCGATGTCCGCGTGTTTGGCGATCTCCTCCTTGAAGCCGGCCACCCGGTCCATGACGCTGGTGACCTCGGGATGGGTGAGGATGGCGACCACCATCAGCTCGGCCGCCTTCCGGCCGCCCAGCTTGTTGTCGGAAGCGACGTGAGTGACAACCTTGCCCAGCGAGGACATGCTGGCGATGTCGGCGGTGAACACGGGGATGCCGGCGTCGTTGGCCTCGGCGATGCTCGCCCCCACGCTGTGCGAGTCGCAGGGGCAGACGACGATGGCGTCCACCTGCTGCACGATGAACTCGTCGATCTGGTTGGCCTGAAGCGTGGAGTTCTGCTCGGCCGCGGTGACCAGCAGCTCGTAGCCGTACTGCTTAGCCGCCTCCTCCATGCCGGCCCGCAGGTCCTGATAGAACTGGTGCTGCATGGTCAGAAGTGTGACGCCGATGCGCCTGGTCTTTGCGTTCACGTCCGCAGTCGTGCCCGTTGAGGAGTCCGTGTCGGCTCGCTCGCAACCGGTCAGGACGGTGCCTACCACCAGCAGTATCCCCAGGCCGCACCACGCCCGTACCGCTGCTGAATAAAGCGCACCCGCCCGCGGCCGGGCGCAGGATTGTGATGAAAGACGCATTTGTTCCACCTCGCTTTGCTCGCCGGTTGGTGGGCCGGCGCCGCCGAGAGAATACCGCAAACCGCCGGGGAGGGACACACGCGCCGGCAGCTCCGCGGCTGCGCTTCGGGTCGGTCGCGACTATTGCGGAACCTGTCGCCCGACACTAGCCTGACCGCCCAAGGAGACACGCAATCGGAATGGGCGATGTGGAAGGCGTCCGGGACCCCAAAGACGCGACCGTCTTGACAGAATCTCGAGGATACCGATGAATCGAAACCAGCGCATAGGGTACGTGGACGCATCCAACAGAAGACAGATTGTCCGGCCCGTGCGTTCGTTCGGCCGGCTGACGTTGTGGACCCTGATGGTCAGCGCTGCGGCGTGGTCCGCGTTGCCGATCCGGGCGCAGGAGGCGGAAGCGCCCGCGCCGCGTAAGTCGGCGACGCAGCCGACGCTGTACGTCACGGCCAACGCGCATCTGGACACGCAGTGGCTGTGGACGATCCAGGCCACGATCGACGAATACATTCCTGACACGCTGCACGGCAACTTCGAACTGTTCGAGAAGTTCCCCAACTACGTGTTCAGCTTCGAAGGGGCATTCCGCTACATGCTGGCCAACGAGTACTACCCCGAGGATTACGCCAAGCTCAAGGAGTACGTGGCGGCCGGGCGGTGGCGGGTCTGCGGCAGCTCGGTGGAAGCCGGTGACGTGAACGTGCCGTCGCCGGAATCGCTCATCCGCCACATCCTGTACGGCAACGGATACTTCGAGCGCGAGTTCGGCAAGAGGAGCTGCGACATCTACCTGCCCGACTGCTTCGGATTCGGTTACGCCCTGCCGTCGGTGGCGGTCCATTGCGGACTGAAGGGGTTTTCGACGCAGAAGCTCACCTGGGGCTCGTCGGTGGCCATCCCGTTCAACGTCGGCCTGTGGGAGGGCGTGGACGGCTCGACAGTGATCGCGGCAGTCAACCCGGGGGCCTACGACGCCGAAATCCGCACCGACCTGAGCAGCGATTCGGAGTGGCTGGAGCGCATCCAGGCACAGGGAGAGCAGTCCGGTGCCTACGTGGACCAGAAGTACTTCGGTGTCGGCGACGTCGGCGGCGCACCCGATGCGGAATCGGTCGAGTGGCTGGAGAAGGCCATGGCCGGCGACGGACCCATCCGCGTGGTCAGCGCTCCGGCCGACCAGCTCTACCGCGACCTGACGCCCGAACAGATCGAGCGACTGCCGCGTTACAAGGGCGAGCTGCTCATGACTCGTCACGGCACCGGCTGCTACACGTCGCAATGCGCTATGAAGCGCTGGAACCGCAAGAACGAGCAACTGGCCGACGCGGCCGAGCGAGCGGCGGTCGCGGCCGACTGGCTGGGCAGTGGGCCCTATCCGAGCGAGAAGCTCACCGAAGCCTGGATTCGTTTCCTGTGGCACCAGTTCCACGACGACCTGACCGGGACGAGCATCCCGCAGGCCTACACCTTCTCCTGGAACGACGAGATCATCGCGCTGAACCAGTTCGCATCGGTGCTGACCGACGCGGTGGGGGCGGTGGCGTCGGGGCTGGACACCCGCGTCGAGGGCGTGCCGCTGGTGGTGTACAACCCGTTGGCGTTCGAGCGACAGGACGTCGTTGAAGCCACCGTTCGTTTCCCCGGTGCCGCGCCGCGGACCGTGCGCGTGTACGACGCCGCGGGCAAAGAGGTGCCGACGCAGGTCGAGGTCATGGACGGCAACGAGGCCCGGATCGCGTTCCTGGCCGACGTGCCGTCCGTAGGGTTTGCGGTCTACGACGCCCGGCCGGTGTCCACGCACGTAGCGAGGGGGACGGACGTTGCGATCAGTGGCACCAGCCTGGAGAACAATCGCTACCGCGTGCGCATCGACGAGAACGGCGACGTGGCCAGCGTCTACGACAAGTCGGCCGGGCGCGAGCTTCTGGCCGCCCCCATCCGCCTGGCGCTGTTCCGCGACGCACCCAGGAGGTGGTCGGAGTGGGAGATTGAATACGACGACATCGCCGGCGAGCCGTACGCCTACGTCGGCGGGCCGGCGACGATCAAGCCGGTGGAGGGCGGCCCGGCCCGGGCGGCGATCGAGGTTCGCCGTGAAGCGGCCGGCTCGATCTTCGTGCAGCGCATCAGCCTGGGCGGCGGCGAGTCCGGTGACCGGATCGACTTCGACACGCGCGTCGATTGGCGCACGCCCAAGATGCTGCTCAAGGCGGTGTTCCCGCTGGCCGCGTCGAACGAGACGGCCACCTACGACCTGGGTTTCGGCGTGATCGAGCGGCCGAACAACACGGAGAATAAGTACGAGGTGCCGGCCCAGCAGTGGGCCGACCTGACCGACAAGAGCGGCGAGTTCGGAGCGGCCGTCCTCAACGACTGCAAGTACGGCTGGGACAAGCCGAACGACAACACGCTGCGACTGACGCTGATCCACGCCCCCAACGACGTCGAGAAGGACATGGGCTGGCATCGGTTCACCTACTCCGTCGCCGGTCATGCCGGTGATTGGCGCGATGGTCAGGTGATCCGGAAGGCGGCCCGGCTCAACCAGCCGCTGCGTGCGTTTCAGACGGTTCCGCATCCCGGTTCGCTGGGCAATCGTTTCTCGCTGCTGCAGGTGGACTCGCCGCAGGTAGTCGTCCGGGCGGTCAAGAAGGCGGAAAAGAGCGATGAGATCATCGTCCGCCTGCAGGAAGCCCATGGTCGGCCCGCCGAAAAGGTGCAGGTCTCGACCTGCCGCCTGCCGTACCGCAATCGCGAGGTCACCGGTGCCGAGCAGCCTTTGAAGGAGTGGCCCATGCAACCGCGCGGGCGAATGGCGCTCGACTTCAAGCCGTTCCAGCCCAGAACAGTGGCCGTCAGCATCTCGCCACCGGAGACCCGCATGGACCCGCCCTCGGGCCTGCTGATACCACTGGACTACGATCTGGACGTGGTGAGTTCCGACGGCGACCGGTCCGACGGCGACTTCGACGGCGCCGGGCACACGCTGCCGGCCGAACTCCTGCCCGATTCCATCACCTGCGGAAGTGTCGAGTTCGACCTCGGGCCCAAGGCGCCCGGGGCGAAGAACGCCCTGGCCTGTCGCGGGCAGACGCTGGCTCTGCCGGACGGCGAACACAACCGGCTGTACATCCTGGCGGCGTCGGCCGGCCCGCCTTCGGGTCACGTCATGGGGACGTTCCGGGTCGACGGCGAGCCGGTCGAGCTGTGGGTCAAGAACTTCACCGGCTGGGTCGGGCAATCGGACAGCCTGGTGGTGGACGGGCAGGTTGTCGATGCGGCCCTCATGACGCCGGGCTTCATCCACTGCGACGAAATCGCCTGGGTGGGCACGCATCGACACGACGGCGTCAAAGACCGGAACGAGCCTTACGTGTTCTGCTATCTGTTCAAGTACGCCATCGACCTGCCGCCGGGTGCCGGCAGCGTGACACTGCCGGACGACGACTGCATCCGCATCGCGGCCATGACCGTCGCGAACGACCTCAACGACGAGACCCAGCCCGCCGGACGGCTGTACGATCACCTGGCGGCCACACACATCAGACCGCACGGCGGGCTGTTCGTCGATCCGGTTACCGCAACACTGGCGACCGACGCGCGGGGCGCGGATATCCTCTACACGCTCGACGGAACCGTCCCGGACGAGACATCACCTCGATACACGACACCCATCGAGGTCAACGGGACCACCACGGTGACGGCCCGGACGCTGCGGCGAGGCGTGCTGGACG
>Ga0307380_10003428_pt1 | contig 21899 bp, 18 predicted proteins | sample UN3MG_FD_202239 | JGI IMG/M metagenome (GOLD analysis project Ga0307380, IMG submission 202239) | Soil microbial communities from Risofladan, Vaasa, Finland - UN-3 | ecosystem: Environmental > Terrestrial > Soil > Coastal area > Acid sulfate soil | place: Finland: Risofladan, Vaasa | collected... | reverse complement strand
TCCCGGCGGATTACCGGGTGGAGGTTGCTGCCACGGGGCTCAATAACCCATCCAGCGTGGACTTCGATCCCGACGGGAACATCTTCATCGCTGAGATGGGCTCGCCGGACGGCTCGGCTTATCTGCGCGGACGCGTGATCAGCATTCATCCGGATGGCTCCACGGGAATAATCGCGGATGACTTTGCCGGCTCACTGACCGCACTCACTTACTATGAGGGAGCGTTCTACGTGGCCGAGCATGCGCACAATGGCCGCATATTCAGGCTCTTCGAGGACGGCAGCCGCCAGGTTCTGGCGGACGACCTTCCCGGCGGCGGAGATCATCCGACTTCCGACATCGTCGTCGCCCATTCGGAGAGATTCTACTTCGCCCAGGGGACTCGTACGAACTCAGGGGTAGTCGGCCCCGACAACCTATGGCTGGCCGATCATCCCGAGCTTGCCGATATCCCCGGCGAAGACGTAGTTCTTTCAGGCCGGAATTTCGAAAGCGACGATCCTTTTGGCGGCGGAAGAGCGGTCACCGGGCCGTTCAAATTGTTCGGGGTTGCCTGCCGCAAAGGCGAAACCATCGCGGGTGATATGAAATGCAGCGGCGGAATAATGAGGGCTGATCCGGAAGGCGAAGAGTTCGATGTGTTCGCCTGGGGATTCCGGCGGCCGCTCGGCTTGTCGGTACATGCGGATGGTAGGATCTTCTGCAGCGACGTCGGCATGAAACCCCAAGGCAGCCGCCCTATCCCCGATGGACGCGGATATCTCTGGCAGGTCGTCGAACTTGGGTGGTACGGATGGCCCGATTACTCCGGGGACGAACTCGTGGAGGAACCCGTGCTCGCGGAGCATCCGCCTCTCGCAGGCAAACCCCTGGCCACTCTGCCGATTGGATCGGAAATCGCCAAGTTCGACTTCTCCCGAAGTCCCCTTTTCGGCTCGGATGACGTCGCATACGCCGCATTGCTGGGAGAGCACGGCAAGTTCGATGCCGGGTCCAAGGTGGTGATGATAGATATCTTGACCGGCAAAGTCACCGATTTCATGACCAACCGTCATCCGGGGCCGGCGTCCGAGCACCGGAGTGGTGGAATCGAGCGCCCCATCGCAGTGAAGTTCGACCGCACCGGTGAGGTCATGTATGTCCTCGATCTCGGCATACTTGACACCTCGTCGCCCATTCCTCGCACTCTTGCCAACTCAGGCGTATTGTGGAGGATCGTCCCTCAGATATATACGACTTAGCGCCGATTTGCGAAACATTCCTTGACAAGTCCTTAAGAAAAGCCCATAATGACATGGGCTGGCGCTCACTCTACCAACACTCCCACGCTGGTCCAGGGAGCGCTCGTATGGATGGCGAGACCGAGTTCAAAGTCGAGGAGAGAAACGGCATTCCGGTAGTAAAGATTGTCGGTTCACTGGATCACTACAATGTCCCCCGGTTTCGCCAGATCATTACTGATCTCTCCAGCAAAGGCCATAACGAAGTCGTGGTTGATATGTCAGAAGTAGACTTCATGGATAGCGGCGGGATGTCCGGCATAATCCTCGGCCTGAAATGGCTCTCGGAGGCCGGTGGGCGATTGTTACTCGCAGATCTCAACCCCAGGATCATGCGCAAACTGGAGATAAGCGGGTTTACAATGATGCCTGACAAGCTGGTCCTGTCCGACTCTGTTGACCAGGCGGTTGCAGCCGCGCGGAGTCAGTGAACACCCTGTAGGTTAAGGGATGGGTGAGGATGGAAAGGCAAACAGGCGCTGAACGGGTTTTTGAGCGCTTCTACGAGCTCTCGGGTACCGACGATCCTGATGACCTCCACGAGACGCTGAACCGGTCACTGGAGAGTGTGCTGCGCCTGTTTCAGGCGGACAGCGGGTCGGTGATGCTGTGCAGGGAGCGCAGGCACTACATAGCAGTCTGCCGCGGATTGCCTGATGATGCACGAGATCAGGTTCACTCCCGGCTTGACGGCGCCGTTTCCAGCCGTGTGATCGCAAGTCAGACCCCGGTAGTCCTGCACGGACCGGTTGATCCCCAGGATTGGCCGAGAGCGATCCCCAGACCGAACCTGGTCTCCTCTATCTCCATCCCACTGCAAAACCGGCGAAAAGTGGTAGGGCTTCTGAACATCAACAGCGCTAGCCCGAATAGGGTGTTTAACGAAGACGAAATGGCGTTTGCATCCGTCATAGCCCATCACCTGGCGATGACCATCGAGAACGCGAGACTCCGCGACGAGGCGAAGGAGCGGTCTCGGTATTTCAGCGACCTGTATAAGATCGCCCGCACAATCACCTCCTCCCTGGACCTCGATCTCGTGCTGAGAATGATCGCCGAGCATGTCCGCAGGGTTATCGCCTGCGACATTTGCGCGCTCCTGCTGCACAACCCCGATACGGGCGCGCTTCAACTCGCCAGGGGCCAGGGGATTCCCGATGGGACGGATAGCGATTACGTGGATTTGGTCGAGCCTGCTGCGAGACAGGCGCGTATCTGCTGCAAACTCGTCACCATGCGAGATGCATGTCTTCCGAACAATGGGAGGCCGGCCTCGGGCATCGTTGTGCCCCTCATCGTCAAGCGCAAAGTGGTCGGCTACATAGCGGGTTTCAGGTCCGACGGCACGGCTTTTTCTCGGGCAACGACCAGGCTGCTTCTGGGATTGGCGGAGCTTGCGGCAATCGCTATCGAGAACGCCCGATTATACAGGCGGCAGTCGGGCATTGCGCATATCACCCAGAAGGAGTTGACACCCGAGCGTTTCGAGCCGATCAGAGGCTATGAGATAGGGAGCAGGTACACGCCCGCTCATCAAGTCGGGGGCGATTACTGCGATCTGATTAGAATCAACAAGCGCAAGTTCGGCCTGGTGGTGGCGGACGTGGCGGGACGGAATGTCACGGCGGCGCTGCATATCGCCAAGTGCAAGCACGCGGTCAGAGTCCTCGCTGATTGCATAAGTTCTCCGGCGAAACTTATGCTGAAGTTGAACAAGTTTATCTACGAGCACACGGATCCCGAGGCATTCATAAGCATGTTCTATGCAGTCCTGGATACCACAAACGGCCTGCTGACGTACAGTGTTGCCGGCCATGAGCCGGGATTGCTTCTGAGAGCACAGATACCGAGCATAGAACAGGTGCGTACCTCGGGAATCCTGCTGGGGATCCATCCTGGTGCAACCTTCGAAGAGCGGACGACGTATCTACATATAGGTGACATTCTATTCTTATATACTGATGGGCTTACCGATGCCCTCTGTTCCGGGCAGACAGACGGCCTCGAGGTTCTGGAGGAAGCCTTCCTGCAAAGGCGACTAGAGCCGGCGCAGAGACTGGCCGATAATATCCATAGATTGGCGATCGGCAATCAGGAAGGCAAACCGCCGGACGATATCGCTATCGTTACTCTCAGGAAGATGTAAGAGGCAGTATGGAAGACGCCCGAATCGTTAGGCTGGAAATACCGAATTCCCCCGAATTCGTCAGTGTAGCGCGCAAGACTCTGGAGGCCATCGCAAGCACCATAGGGCTTACAACCAGGGAAGTCGAAGACCTGGAGTTGGCTGTCGGTGAGGCATGTGCCAACGCTGTGAAATACGGAGAAGCCGGCGATCAATCCGTCCAGGTGATCTATCGCGTGGGACGGAATTCGATAGAGATCGATGTCTGCAACAAGGGAAAGGCCTTCACACCCCCAGCCTGCCCAACTCCGATCGAGAACTTGCAGGCCGGTGGTCTGGGGCTGTTCCTCATAGACCAGCTCGTTGACGAGATGATGATTGACTGCAAGGCAGGGCAGACGACGCTCAAGATGGTGAAGCAGATCGCCAAAGCCAAGTGAGCGGTGAACGGTAGACAGTGAACGGTCAGAACCGGATCTCTGCGACCGCCTTTTTAGCCGCCTGGATCTGCTCCTGCAGCCGCTTTGAGGCAGTTCCCCCGGGGATATCCCGTGCCTCTATGCTCGCCTTCACATCGCCGACGCTTTTCAAGCCCTTGAACTTGTCTGAAAATGAGGCCAGATCCTCCGAGCTCAGATCACTCAGCGATATCCCCTGCCCTATTGCATGCTGAACCATCCGCCCGACGATCTCGTGGGCCGAGCGGAATGGGACTCCCTGGCGAACGAGGTAATCCGCGAGGTCGGTGGCAGTCGAGAAGTCCCCCGCCAGAGCGCCGGCCATGGCCTCCTTGCGGAAGTCAGTGGTCTCGATGAGCTTGCGGAGCATGGGAACGCACTGGCAAACGGTATCAACCGCATCGAAGACCGGCTTCTTATCCTCCTGGAGGTCCTTGTTATACGTGAGCGGAAGGCCTTTGAGGACGGTCAGCAGGCCCATCAGATTGCCATAAACCCGACCGGTCTTTGCCCGAATCAACTCGGCGACGTCGGGGTTCTTCTTCTGAGGCATGATGCTGCTGCCGGTCGCCATTGAGTCGTCCAATTCGACGAACCCAAACTCCCGGGTATTCCAGATGATGATCTCCTCGGCGAACCGCGACATGTGCATGCCCAGGATCGAGGCGGCGGCAAGGAACTCGACCGCGAAGTCCCGGTCTGATACGGCGTCCAGGCTGTTCTCGCTGATCCGAGCGAACCCCAGCAACTGCGCCGTGTACGCCCGATCGATGGGAAACGACGTGCCGGCAAGCGCCGCCGAACCCAGCGGCATCACGTCCGTCCGGCGATAGCAGTCGGCAAGGCGCTCCCGGTCGCGCTGGAGCATCCACACGTAGGCCAGAAGATGATGCGCCAGAGTCACCGGCTGAGCATGCTGAAGGTGCGTATAGCCCGGCATTACCGTGTCGGCGTGTTTCTCTGCGGTCTGAATGAGCACGTCCTGCAGGGCCTTGATCTCGCCGTCGATCGCCTTGATCTCAGCCTTCAAGTACATCCGCAGGTCGAGGGCGATCTGATCGTTGCGGCTGCGGGCGGTATGGAGCTTGCCGGCGACTTCCCCGATCCGCTCGCCCAGGAGCTTCTCGATGTTCATGTGGATGTCCTCGCCCGAGACATCGAACTCCACCTTGCCTGCCTCAATGTCCTTCGCAAGCTGCTCCAGGCCGGCGACGATCTTGTCGGCATCCGTCTGAGGAATGATCCCGCACTTGCCGAGCATCTTTGCGTGCGCAATGCTCCCCTCGATGTCATGCTCCCACAGCCGGACATCGAAGCTTATCGAGGCGTTGAACTGATCAACCTGGTCAGAGGTCTCCTTGCTGAACCGACCGCCCCAGAGCTTGGCCATCATTTGCCTTTCTTAAGCTGCCAGTACATGCGCGATTGGAGGCCGTGAACCTTGACTGCGCCCGTCATCTCGCGCTGGTCGAAGGTTTTGGTGTCGAACGACGCCAGATCCGCATTATAGAGCGCGTATGGGCTGCTGCGGCCGATTACCTTCGCCGAGCCCTTGAAGAGCTGCATCTTGACCGTGCCGGTCACGCGCTCCTGAATCTTCTTGATGAACGCCTCAAGGTCCTCCTTCAGCGGATCGAACCACAAGCCGTTGTATGCCATCTCGCCCCACGCCTGGTCAACCATCGTCTTGAACTGTCTCTCTTCCTTGGTGCAGACCAGCGCCTCGAGGGCCTTATGGGCCGTGAGGAGGGTGATCGCCGCGGGGGCTTCGTAGTTCTCGCGAACTTTCAGACCGAGCATGCGGTCTTCCATGATGTCCACCCGGCCGACGCCGTGCTCGCCGGCGATCTCGTTCAGCGCCTGGATGAGGCTCACGCCGTCCATCTTCTTGCCGTCAATCGAGACGGGCTCGCCCTTCTCGAACCCGATCTCGATCACCAGCGGCTCGTTGGGAGCTTCCCGAGGACCCTTCGTCCACTGGTAGATCTCCTCAGGCGGCGTATAATCCGGCTCCTCCAGGCGGCCGCCCTCTATCGAGCGACCCCAGAGGTTCTCATCAATACTCCATATCTTCTCGATGCTCTGCCCTACGGGCACTCCCCGCTGCTTGGCGTACTCGATCTCCTCGATCCGAGTGAGGTTCCGCTCGCGCATTGGGGCGATGATCGTCAGCTCAGGCGCAAAGTTGAGGCAGACGAACTCGAAGCGGAACTGGTCATTGCCCTTGCCGGTGCATCCGTGGCAAAATGCCTCCGCCCCGACCTTCTTCGCCACCTCGACCGCCTTGAGCGCGATCAACGGCCGGGCAATTGCCGTGCTGAGCTGATAGCCCTGATAATTGCCGTTCGCCTTGATGGTCGGGAAGATATAGTCCTTGACGAACTCATCCTTCGCGTCAACGGTGTAATGCTCAGTTCCCAGCGCCTTGGCTTTCTCCTCGGCCTCCTTGATGTCGGCTTCCGGCTGGCCGACGTCAACGGTCACCGTGACTAGATTATCATAGCCGTAGTACTCTCTCATCATCGGTATGCAAACCGAGGTATCGAGACCTCCGGAGTATGACAAGACTGCTTTTTTCATAGGAACCTCCTCAATCTAACGAGTAACGGGCAATCCGTAAGGCCTCTTCCGGTTACGCATTACGAATCACGCATTACCTCCTACATCGTTAATGCCATTATCGCCTTCTGAACGTGGAGGCGGTTCTCCGCCTCATCGAACGCCGCCGACTTCGGCCCATCGAGGACTTCGTCCGTGATCTCTTCACCGCGCTTGGCAGGCATGCAGTGCAGGATGATGACATCTTCAGCCGCAGCATCCACCAGCGCCTGGTTCACCTGATAGGGCTCGAATACCTTCAGCCGCGCCTCTTTCTCGGCTTCCAGACCCATGCTGACCCAGGTGTCGGTATAGATGACGTTCGCCCCTTCGACGGCCTTGTAAGGATCGTTCATGACCGAGATGGTCGCCCCGGTCTCCTTTGCATCCCTTCGGGCCGTTGTGACCATCGCCGTATCGGGCTCATAACCCTCTGGGCAGCCGACGGTCATGGTCGCGCCAACTTTCGCCGCCAGGAGCATGAGGCTGTTGCACGTATTGCAGCCGTCCCCGATGTACGCCAGCTTCACCTTCGTCAGGTCGCCTTTCTTCTCAAGGATCGTCATGAAATCCGCCAGCGCCTGGCAAGGATGCTCCGCATCCGACAAGCCGTTGATGACCGGGATATTGGCGTACTTCGCCAGATCCACGACCGTCTGATGAGCGAATACGCGAGCCATGATCCCCTGCACCCACCGCTCCAGGTTTCGAGCGGCGTCCGGCACGCTCTCACGAGTCCCAAGCGCAATGTCCGCCGGCTGCAGGTAGATCGCGTGCCCGCCAAGCTGAGTCATCCCGGTCTCGAAGGTCACCCGCGTCCGAAGCGACTGCTTCTCGAAGATCATGGCCAGCGTCTTGCCTTCGAGCAACGGATTCACCAGCCGGTCTTCGCTCTTCAACTCAGCCGCCACCGCGAAGATCTTGAAGATCTCCTCGGCGCTCAAATCCTTTATAGATAGAAGGTCGCGCCCCCTTAAAGAATCATCCTGCGGTTTGGTTACCTTGCGGTCCTGAAGCTGCTCTGCCATCTGTCGTGTCTTCTCCAAATCCACTCCCAACTCCGTGAGTATCTGAGCTGCCAGACCATTTTGCTCTCTAACAAGACCAAGCAGCAGGTGCTCGGTTCCGATGTAATTGTTGTTCAACTGCCTGGCTTCATCGTACGCCAGATCAATGACTCGCTTTGCACGAGGCGCCAATTGCATATCATCGCCCGAACGGCCTTCGCCCCTGGTAACACGCCGCTCAACTTCCTCTCGAATCTTCTTAAGGCTGACCCCCATGTGCTGAAGCATTAGGGCGGCCACGGTGTCATCCTCCCTGATCAGACCGAGGAGCATATGCTCGGTCGAGACGTGGTTCTCCCCCAGCTTTGCCGCCTCTTCCTGAGCGAAAAAGATGACTCTTCGTGCCATCTCAGTAAATCGTTGCCACACATCGTACTCCTAAGGCGTTGCTGATAACGTCGGGCCCGTCGCATTCTCAAAAGGCAGAGTTCCCGCCTGCAGGTTCCTTAGCTGGATGCGAATGCTCGGAACATCCGCCCCCAGCTCTTTCAACACCTTGGAAGGCAGTCCGCAGACGCTCACCAGCCCGATCAGAAGGTGCTCGGTGCCCACCCAATCCTCATTGCGCTCCCTGGCCTCATCGAACGCAACGTGGATCGCCTCACGGAGTTCGGTCGTGAGCTGCATATCCTCGCCCAGGACCTCGTTGCCGCGAGAGAGATGCTTCAACGTTTCCGCTCGGGCCGTGCCCGGATCAACCCCAAGCGCCTCCAGTATTCGTGCTGCCACGCAGTCATCTTCCCGAACCAGGGCAAGAAGCAGGTGCTCGGGGCCGGCGTGGCTGTAACCAAGCTTGCCTGCTTCCTCCTGGGCATGAAGTATTGCCTTTCGTGCCTTCTGGGTAAGCTGCTTCCACATTCGTCTATCTCCTCCGAGACGGCCTTATGTGCCCGTCTCCGATACTGCCTCAATTAGTATACGCAGAGCGGAGTCAACGTGCTCCTTTTTCGCAATCAAGGGCGGCAGGAACCGGAGGGTATTCTGGCCGATGGCATTCACTATCAGCCCCCGCCAAAGGCAGCCCGCTCCGACGGCAGGCGCATAATCCCGGCTGAACTCGATCGCCGCCATGAGCCCCTTGCCCCTAACCTCGACTATATCTTGCCGCTGATCCTTCAACTCGGCGAGTTTCCCGAGCAGATACGCCCCCACCTCCGCAGAATTCTCGATCAGCCGCTCTTCCTCCATGACGTCGAGTGTGGCGATGGCAGCCGCGCAAGCAAGCGGATTGCCTCCGAATGTGGAAGCATGGTTCCCCGGCACGAATGCCTTCGCCACCTCGTCGGTCGCCATGCATGCGCCGATCGGGAATCCGCCGCCCAATGTCTTCGCCAGGGTCATGATGTCCGGCTTTATGCCATAATGCTCGTGCGCGAACCATTTCCCCGTTCGCCCGAGCCCTGTCTGAATCTCATCAAGAATCAGCAGTGTGCCGGTGTCGTCGCAAAGCTGCCTGACTCCCCTGATATACTCCTGCGACCCGATCCTGACCCCGCTCTCGCCCTGGATGGGCTCGATCATTATGGCGCAGGTCTTGTCGCTGACGGCTGCTTCCATCGCATTGAAATCGTTGAACGGCACGTACTTGAACCCGGGCACCATCGGCTCGAAGCCCTGATGGTATTTCGGCTGAGCGGTCGCAGTCACGGTTGCCATCGTCCGCCCGTGGAATGATCCCTCGGCAGTGACGATCTCATATCGCTCAGGACAGTAGTTCTCCTTCGCCCACTTGCGGGCCAGCTTGATGGCGGCTTCGTTCGCCTCAGCCCCGCTGTTGCAGAAGAAGGACTTGCCCAGCCCGGACAACTTCGTAAGGCGCTTCGCCAACTCAGGCTGCTGCGGCACGTAATACAGATTGCAGACGTGCATCAGCTCCGATGCCTGCCGGCTGATCGCCTCCACGAGTTTCGGATGGCAGTGACCCACGCCGCACACCGCGATGCCCGCCAGGAAGTCGAGATACTCCTTCCCGTCGGCGTCCCAGAGCTTCATGCCCTCACCGCGTACGAAGACGGCCGGCTGCCTGTTGATGAAATGCATCACGTAGTCGGCATCCATCTGTATGACGTCCTGGGCCTGAATACTGTTCGCGCTTGTCACCAAATCACTCCCACTAAACGCAAAGAGACAGAGTCGAGCCTCTGTCTCTTCGGCTTTCACCGAGCCGGTATGCAATTGTTGCCAAATCCGGCGTTTTCATTATGGCCTTATTCTAGCCTTTTGGCCGGCAAAATGTCAATCGAAAGTCCCAAAAAGCCTGTTAGCTGATCATTGTGCCGATGCCCTTGTCGGTAAAGACTTCCATCAGGAGCGCATGAGGGATCGTGCCGTCAATGATATGAGCCTTCTCGACCCCGGCCTTGACCGCCGTGATGCAGGACTCCACTTTCGGAATCATTCCCCTATCAATCTTACCCGATTCGATGAGGCTTTGCGCTTCGTCCGCCGAAAGCTCCGAGATCAGGCTCGACTTATCGCTGAAGTCGCGATAGACCCCCTGGACGTCGGTCAGGGTGATGAGCTTTGCCGCGCCCAGGACTCCCGCCAGCTCACCTGCGACGTGATCGGCATTGACGTTGTATGACTCCCCCTGCTCTCCTACCGCCACCGAGGCAATCACCGGGATATAGGCCTGGTCAATGAGTGTCCGAACGATCTGTGTGTTCACCTCGACAATCGCCCCGACCTGGCCGAGGTCCACTCCGCCCGGCATGGCCTTCTCCGCCACCAGGAGATTCGCATCCTTCCCACTGAGGCCTACAGCCTGCCCGCCCTGGGAGTTGATGAGCGAGACAATGCTCTTGTTCGTCTTGCCCGCGAGCACCATCTCGACGATCTCCATGGTCTCGGCGTCCGTCACTCTCAAACCGCCGATGAAATTCGGCTCCTTGCCCATCTTGTGCATCAGCTCGGTGATCTCCGGTCCGCCGCCATGGACGACCACCGGCTGCATGCCGACATACCGCAGGAGGACGATGTCCTTCGTCACGCTCGCCTTCAGCGAGTCGTCGGCCATGGCATTCCCGCCGTACTTGATGACGACCGTCTTCCCGTAGTATTGGCGAATGTACGGAAGCGCCTGGACCAGTATCTCAGCTTGCTCTGATCTTTCTTTCATGATGTCCACTACTCCGTTTTAGAGTAAGAGTACGAGTATGAGTAAGAGTCTAAGTATGATACTCGGCATTTATGCGCACGTAGTCATAGGAAAAATCGCAGGTGAAGACGGTTGCACCCCGTTTTCCGCCGCCGACCTGAAGATGAACCAGGATGTCTTTTCCCTTCAGATATCCGTGCACTTCCTGTTCTGAAAAGTCAACCGGCTCTCCGCCTTTGACCAGAAGAATATCGCCCAAACGAAGGTTCACCGCCTTCGGTTCGAAATCAACCCCTGCTCTCCCTGCCGCCGCCAGAATCCGCCCCCAGTTCGGATCGCAGCCGAACATGGCGGTCTTGACGAGGGGAGAGTTAGCGATCGTCTTGGCGATCTGCCGAGCCGCTTCAAAAGAATCAGCGCCTTGAACCCGAATCTCGATGAACTTGGTTGCGCCCTCGCCATCGGCGGCGATCTGCTTCGCCAGCGACATGGTCACGGAATCAAGGGCGGCTTGGAAAGCATCCGTATCCACCGCCTTATTCCCTGCCATGCCGTTTGCCAGCATGAGCACGGAATCATTCGTGCTGGAATCACCGTCAACCGTCAGGCAGTTAAAGGAGGTCTCGACGGACTTGGACAGGCATTCCTGGAGCACGTCGGGCGTGATGGCGGCGTCCGTGGTGATGAACGCCAGCATGGTTGCCATGTTTGGGCAGATCATCCCCGCGCCCTTTGCCATGCCGCCGATTGTGGCTTCCTTGCCGTCCACCTCGAATCGGGCGAAAGCCTCCTTAGAGCGAGTATCCGTTGTCATGATCGCCCGAGCCGCGATCTCTCCGCCATCCCGACTGAGCGACGACACTGCATTGGCGATGCCATCCTTCACATCGGCCATTGGCAGGGTCTTGCCGATTATGCCCGTGGATGCCACCAGGACATCCTCCTCGCAAATACTCAGCAGGCGCGCGGTCTCGCAGGCCATCGTGCGCGCGTCGCGCATACCCTGCTCGCCCGTGCATGCATTCGCATTGCCGCTGTTGACGATTATGGCCCTTGTGGAACTGTTCGGCACTCGCTCGCGGTTAAGGAGGACACAAGCGGCCTTCACCAGATTAGTCGTAAAGACGCCCGCCGAGGCCGCCGGGACTTCCGAGTAGACCAGGGCCATATCTTCGCCCTCGGTCTTGATCCCGGCCCGGACTCCCGAAGCGAGGAATCCCTTGGGAAGCGTAACTGCCCCGGCCGTCACGGGAACACTCCCGGTCCATTGAGCCCGGCCCGCTCATCCAGGCTGAAGACGATGTTCATGTTTTGCACCGCCTGCCCGGCAGCTCCTTTGACCAGATTATCCAACGCCGAGATCACGACCACCCGCCCCGTCCTCGGATCTACCTTGAGGCCGATGTAGCAAGCGTTCGACCCGCAGGTATCCTTCGTCGCCGGGTAGGTCTCAGCATTCAAGATCGAGACGAACGGCTCTGATCTGTAGAACTCGCGGAACATGGTCGTCAGCTCTTCGGACGTCCAATCCTTCGAGATCAAATCCGCGTAGGCGGTGGTCAATAGCCCCCGGGTGATAGGTATCAGGTGAGGCGTGAACGAGATCGTCGTCGGCCGACCTGCGAGCAGTCCCAGCTCCTGCTCGATCTCGGGAGTATGCCGATGAATCCCAACGTTGTAGGCCTTCACGCTCTGGTTCAACTCAGGGAAGTGGAAGTCCAGCTTATGTGACATGCGCCCCGCCCCGGAAACCCCCGTCTTGGAGTCAACGATGATGGTATCCGGCTCCACGAGCCGCTCCTTCAGAAGCGGCGCCAGCGCCAGGATCGCGCCCGTGGGGTAGCAGCCCGGATTCGCGATGAGATCCGCTTCCTTGATCTGCGCGCGATACAGCTCCGGCAGCCCGTAGACCGCCTTCTCCAGCAAATCCGGCGACTCATGCGGCAGGCCGTACCACTTCTCGTAGACAGCGGCCGGCTTGAGGCGGAAATCCGCGCCGAAGTCTATGACCTTCACGCCGGCTTCCAGGAATGGGCGCGTATTCGTTGCCGCCCATCCGGCATGCTGAGCGATGAAGAAGACGTCGGACGCCTCTATGGCCGCCTGAGGATCATAGGGCACGCACTCCGCGTCCAGGAATCCGAGAAGGTTCGGCAGGACGTCGCTCATGCGGACGCTCTTCTCCATCTCCGAGCTCAGGTATGCCAGTCTCACGTTCGGATGCACGCAGAGAAGCCTCACAAGCTCTCCTCCGGCGTACCCCAATGCGCCTACTATGCCGACCCTGATCTCTTTCCCAGCCATCACCAAATCCCCTAATAAGCGAAAAGATGTGCACATGATAGCACAGCCCCGAGACTTTGGCAACGAAGTAGAAAGGGCCGGAATCACTCCGGCCCCCAAAAGGGAAAACAAAGAGAGCCCCGGCTGATCGGGGCTCTCCAACGAATAGTGCGGTTATGATGCGTGCTTACAGGCCGAGCTTCGTGTAGGAAATGCCGAAGCCGAGATCCTCGGCGTTGATCAAGGCCACATCCCCTCGCAGGCCGCTTGTAATAGCGAACCTAATGCCTGCATTGAAGACTGAATCCTCCGAGATCGCATTCCTGATGCTCAGGCCATCAATGAACTCGGCCATGAGTGTCGCCCTGGGACTGAAGCTGTACTCGACAGCCCCGAACAGTCCACCATAGATGCCGGTGCCTATGCCCAGATAGCCTCGAAGCGGGGGAACAGGCTCGCCCGAGAGACTCGTTGCGGCAGGAGTCAGGTTCTTGCCAAGTACGACGTAGAAACCCGGGTCTCCGCCAACATCCAGGTCACCGCCGGCATCCACCACCCCTATGGTCAGTGAGGGTCTTGCCACCGACTCGCTGAAAATGCTGTACTTGCCGTTGATGATCGTGCTTATGCTGTCCCCTGGCAGATCAGAATCGAACCTCGCCAACCCGAGTTCCAGGGACTCAGTCACGCCGATGTTCACACCCAGGACCGTGGGATTATTACCCAGGTCCAGAGTGTGGAAATCGGCGCTGAAATCGCTTGCCTTCAGGAGGACGTCATTGGGCACGAAGATGAGGCCGGTCGTCCCGAGGAACGAGGGCGCTGCTGAGGCCATACCCGAAAGCAGGCATGCTGCCAGAATCAGAATGCAGATCCATTGTTTCACCGAATCTATCTCCTTTCTATACACGGATGGTTCACTCCATCGCATGCTCTAAACCCACCGATATTGCAGGCAATCGTTCATCTTGTTCTCCAGCGGTTATGAGACTTCCTCCTTGATATTGGGGCAATTCAGTGGGATTTGCGGGGAAACTACAGGCGATGGAATGCTCTATTCGACCACTCTTGGTCCGGTGATCACTTTGAGCAGCAGGACGAGGATTATCGCGCCGATAACAGCCGAAATGAGGTATACCCTCCCATATTCCGGGCCGAAGCTGAAAAGCGCACTTCCTATCCACGCGCCCATCAGCGCGACGATCATGGTGCCGACCCAGCCGATGCCCGCTCGAGTGCCAAGCGCTGCCTCGACAATCGCCCCGACGACGGCTCCGGCTATCAGCAATGCTATGAACCCTCCTATGGTCACGCGACCCACCTTCCTATGTCCAGATTTGTCAGTGTCCGCCCTTCGGCTGAGGAGCTGCCGGCTGCGACGGTTACGTATCATGATTACCCACGGTCGAATGCGTGCAAACGGCGAGTCCAGGAGTGCTACCGTGTCTGCATGAGGTATCTGAAGATGGAGATAGCCGACTGCTTGTCCAGGGGAAAGTTGTTGTTTCCGCACTTGGGAGATTGGATGCAGGACGGGCAGCCTTCGCGGCAGGGACACTGGGCGACTGCCTCGAGGGTCGCCGCCAGAAGCTCATCGGCCCTGGAATACGCCGCCTCGGTTATCCCCACTCCACCGGAATGAGCGTCGTAGACGAAGATCGTCGGGATGCCGGTTTGGGGATGAGAAACATGACTAGCGCCACCGATGTCCATCCGGTCGCACATGGCATAGAGGGGCATCATGCCGATGAGACTGTGCTCCAGGCCGTGAATCCCGCCTTCCATTCCAAGCTTTCTGGCCGACACGTCGGGAGGGATCGGCCCATCCAGAGTAAGCCACAGAGCCATCGTACTGAATGACCTCGGGGGCAGATTGAGATCAATGGATTCGAGCGTGATGTCGGTCATGAGCTGACGCTTCCAGTAGCCGGTCACCTGCGTGGTGACCGTGATCTCGCCGAAATGGAGCGTTCCCAAGCCCTCCGGCCGGCTGCTCAATTCGGCCTCTATCTTGACGTCGGTCAGGCTGCGAGGCACGGTATAGTAGTCCACTTCTTTTGCCGCCACATAGGCCGCCTTCTCGCTGATGTCGAGCTTCTGCACGACGTACGACTCGCCCTGATGTAGATACACTGCCCCCTCGTGCAGTACGTGGAATGCGCCGGCTTCGTCGGCGGTGCCCAGGATCGAATCGGGGCGCTCGATGTCGCGAATGTCGAACCCGTTTGCGCCGGTCGAGCGTATGTTGACGCTCGGGGCCGGCCTGCCCGATCCGCTCCAATACCAGCGATTCCCCGAATGCATCATCTGCCCAGACTCCTCGATCACCTGCAGAATCCGCTCAGCGTCCGGCCCGAACAGCGGAAGATCCAGCTCCGATATGGGGGTTTCGTCAGCCGCGCACTGAAGATGCTCGGCAAGTATATAGGCATTGAACGGGTCGAGGATCGCCTTCTCGTTGCGGGCGTCCAGCAGGTAGCTGGGATTGCGCATGAGGTACTGGTCGAGCGGATTATCGAGGGCGACTAGTATCGCGAGCGACGAACTCCGGCCTCGACCCGCACGCCCCGCTTGCTGCCAGGTGCTGGCTATGGTGCCCGGATAGCCGGTCAGCACGCATGCCTCCAGGTCGCCGATGTCAACCCCCAGTTCCAGGGCATTGGTCGCCGTGACTCCGAGAAGATAGCCGTCGAACAAGCCTTTCTCGATCCGGCGTCGCTGCTCCGGGGTGTACCCTCCGCGATAGGACATGATCCGCTCGGCAAGAGCGGGGTCCTCGATGGCGCTCTGGGCATAGCGGTAGATCAATTCGGCGACCACTCGGGCTTTGGTGAACGTTATGTTCCTGATGCCGCTGCTCACCAGCCTCACGAACAGAGCGGCGGCCTCGGAGTTCGCGCTCTTACGCTCGCCCTGGCCGATATAGGGCGGATTCCAGAATACGAACCGCTTCTCGCCCGAGGGAGAGCCGTCGTCGTCAACGACTTCAGCCGTGACGCCGGTGAGCTTGTTCATCAATTCCGCCGGATTGCCGATGGTCGCCGAGCATGCGATGAACTGAGGCACTGAGCCGTAATGCCGGCAGACCCGCCTCAGCCGTCGAACGACATTCCCCACGTGTGCGCCGAATACACCCCGATAGACGTGCATCTCGTCAATCACGACGAATGCCAGGTTACGAAAGAAATCGGCCCACGAGGTGTGGTTCGGCAGTATCCCGACGTGGAGCATGTCGGGATTAGTGAGAATAGTATGGCAGTTCTTTCGGATACCTGCCCGGGCGGACGTCGGAGTATCTCCGTCATAGATGCCAAATCGAGGGCCGTCCAGACTGAAGTCCTTCAGTTTCCGCAATTGGTCCTGCGCGAGGGCCTTGGTAGGAAACAGGTAGAGCGCATTCTTGCCGGGCGATGTGAGCTGCGTGTGGAGGACCGGCAGATTGTAGCACAGGGTTTTCCCACTGGCGGTCGAAGTGACTACGACGACATGCTTGCCTTCGAGGACGAAATTCACTGCGGCGGCCTGATGGGAATAGAGGCGCTCGATGCCGGCGGTCCTCAGGTGCTGGTCCAGGCTCGGATGGAGGGGCTGGGCAAGGTCGCCATACTTTGGCTCACGAGCTGCGCTCCTTGCAATGTGAGCGATCTGGCCTCGGTAGTCCTTGGAATGCTCGAGTGATGACAGAAACCGCTCGAAGTCCATAGGCCTACTCCCACACACCCACACGCCCATACTCCCACACGTATGGGGGTTTGGGAGTTGGGAGTGTCATTGCCGCTCCACGATCTTCACCAGTCCAATGCTCAAGACATAGAGCACCAGCAGAGGCACGCACATCATGCCCATGGTGAAGGCGTCCCCCGAAGGCGTGACGACCGCCGCAATGATTGCCAGCACCACGACCGCCTGCCGCCAATGAGCTATCAGCATCTTGGAATTGACGATGCCGACCTTGCCCAGGAACATCAGGATTATGGGCAGTTGGAACGTCAATCCGAAGGCCAGGAGCATCTTCAGGATGAAGATCAGGTTCGGGCCTATCTTGGGAAGAAACTTCACGCCGGTTGGGAATTGTGCCAGCAGCCATTTGAACCCCATGGGGAGAATGAGGTAGGAGACAATGACTCCACCGGCAAACAGGAAGATCGAGAGTGGGCCGACAAGCTTGACCGCCTTCCGTTCTTGTTTAGTGAGGCCCGGAGCAACGAACTTCCATCCCTCCATGGTGACCAGCGGAAGCGCGAGGATGACTCCGATCAGCATGGAGATCTGCATCTTGATCGTGAAGCCCTCGGTGACTTCCGTGCCGATGAAGTCATTCCCGTCGCCGAGAAACGGCAGTATGGGATTGCTGATGATCTTGAAGAAGAAGTCGTAGAATATCCAGCCGGCGAGCGTGCCCAGCATGACATAGACGGCAATCCGTATTATTCGGGTGCGGAGTTCGGTGAGGTGCTCTATCAGCTCAAGCTGGCGGTCGGAATCCAGCCCTTCGGCATCCTTCTCGGCGGTGTCTACCATCAATGCTCCTGTTGTATATCCCTACAGGAAACGAGAGGCGGGAGATATTCATTCCCGCCCTCAGAAGTCCAAGAAAAAGCTCGCACTGATCTTACGGCACAAGCTCGATAGTCTGACGGATCTGCATTTTGACCTTAACCGTCTGTTCCCCACTGCCACCCTGAGGCCCCGAGAATGACTGCTCAGCGCCGGGCATGCTGACCGGCGCAGCCCTCTGGCCGGAGGTCTTGCTCATCAGAGCCTGGGTGAGATTGTTAACCGCGCTCTGAGGAAGCGCCGGCTCGGAAATCGCAGTTGTAGTAGACGATATGACCTTCCCTGCCCGGTAGGCAAAATAGGTGACCGTCTCCCCAGCAATAGGAATGGCCTGGGTGATGAATGATGAGAACGGAAGCTTGATTGTGCCCGAGAATCTGGTCTTGATTTTCGCGCACGGATGTCCGCCTTCCCATTCTAGGCCTTCCAGCACATTGCCGGTGGTGAGAGCGACCGATTCGCCTGTGACCAGGTCGCGGAATACTCTGTCGGTAAGCCCCCAGGCATCCCCGATCTTCACTCTCTGGGACGGGAGGTTGGGCAGGTCAATGCTCACAGGCACGCCCGGTGAAGATGACGTCATGACGTAGGTCATGCGGCCGAGTGTGTCTTCCACTCCGTAGAATGCTTTCGGCGTGATCGGATTGACGACTGGCTGGCCGGCCATGTAACTCACGAGTGCGCCGGTGATCTTCTGGCGGACGAGCAGCGTATCGTCAGGCATTTCATCCTCTACGCTGCGCCTGATGGTGGCCTCAGCGCCCTCCACAGCCTGACCCAGTGCGCCCGTAATGTTGGTTGCTCCCTCGATGCTCTTCAAATCAATTTGGTATCTGCATTTGTAGTCGTCGGATGCCCCGGTCTTGCTGGAGTAACGCAGCTTCAGGCCCTCTGCAGGCATGTCGGCGGCTGCGCTGTTCTTCACAAAAACTGAGACCTGTTGCTCACTGCCGACTTTCTTGCCTTCGCTGTCATACACTTGCACAGTGATGACGTGCTTTCCATCCTTGGTACGCGGCAGCTCAACCCCCGTTTCGGGGCTGTACTCTATCGCCTTGGTGCTCCACCGGTAGACGAAATACCTGCCGTCCTCAGACTTTATCGCGTCAGCGCACTTAAAACTGCCGTCCACCAGACAGGAGATGAAGCCGCCGTCCGGGACACTCGCCGCCGGCACGAGGACATTCACCGTTTCCCGTACGGTAGCTCCATCAACGGGTCGGGCAATGCGGAGTTCGCTCTGAGCAGAGGCAAGAATAGGAATGAACACGAAGCTCAGTATCAGAGCCCAGGCAAGTCTGCCTTTCATTAACTTCCTCCAAGCGCCTTGATCTTCGGGCACTATCTATAGTCAATGGTAGCACACACGCGCGACTATGGTCAATCCCAACTCAACCGGGATTTACCACAGATTATGACTTGAAAGCAAACCTCAGAGTTCCCCGCGACCTGACCGACCTAAGCCACCTTCACCCACTGCTCGGTATCGGCCGATTTCTCCACTGCCTCGAGCACCTTCTGGCATTCCAACCCGTCGTAGAAATTCGGCGTGGGGCTTTTGCCCTCGGCGATGCCGTTCATAAGATTGTGGACCTGATGAACGAAAGTATGCTGCCAGCCGATGATATGCCCCGCCGGCCACCATCCCTTGATGTACGGGTGCGGCGGATCGGTCACCAGAATGTTCTTCCAGCCCTGGTACATGGGATCGTCTTTGCGGCTGAAGTACTCTATCTCATTCAACCTCTCCAGGTTGAACCGAAGGCTTCCCTCGCTGCCATTCAGCTCAAAGCGGTTGCCGTTTCGGTTACCTGAGGCGAACCTGGTGGCCTCGAAAGTACCGACCGCGCCATTCTGGAACTTAGCAAGGAAGAGCGTGGCATCATCCACGGTGACTTCGCCCATTTCCTGTGATGCCTGCGCGCTCAGTCCGCCGCCGTGAGCCGCCAATTGCGGGCGCTTCTTGATGAAAGTCTTCATCATCCCACAGACGGAGTCGAACTCGCCGCACAGGTATCGGGCGAGGTCTATGATGTGGGCATTCAAGTCACCGTGAGCCCCTGAGCCGGCAAGCTCCTTCTTAAGCCTCCATACGAGCGGGAACTCGGGGTCCACAATCCAGTCCTGCAGGTAGACCGCTCGGAAATGATACGGAGTGCCGATCATTCCCTGCTCCACCATTTTCCTGGCCAGCTCGACGGCGGGCACTCGCCTGTAGTTGAAATCAATCATGTGGACGACGCCGGCCTTCTCGACCGCATTGATCATCTCTTTGCACTCGGAGACGTTCATTGCCATCGGCTTCTCGCAGAACACGTGCTTGCCATTCGAGACCGCGGCCAGACAAATCTCTTTGTGCGTATCATTGCCCGTGGCAATGTCCACGAGGTCTATGTCGGAAGCCTCGCAGACGTGCTTATAGCCCTCGCTCCAGCGCTCCCAGCCATACTGCCGGCCGAACTGCTCCGCTTCGGCCAGGACCAGGCCGCAGATCTCTTTCATCACCGGCTCGGCCTTCACATCCGGGAAGGCAAACGTGCAGTCCCGATACCCGACGCTGTGGGCCTTGCCCATGAACTGGTAGCCGACCAATCCTACATTCACTTTCTTACCAGCCATACCGATTCCCCCTTAAGCCTCGATTTCAGATCTCGAATTGAAGACCTCTAAGAGACTCCAGACGTTAGACCTTAGACTTCAGAGTCCAGAAGATCTTCGATCCGCAATTTGAAATTGAATAGGCCCGGGCCGGGATACCCCGAAACCCGGGCCTGTCTATCAATCGGACGCGCATATAACGTCGTGAAACGCCTTACTGTGCAGGTACATCCGGCGGTGGTGGAGGAGGCGTGCCTGCATCCGGCGGAGGAGGCGGAGGTGTACCCACATCCGGTGGAGGAGGCGGAGGTGTACCCACATCCACATCCGGTGGAGGAGGAGTCCCCACTCCAGCCGCACCTTCAGCATCCGACGGAGAGATCGGTACCTCAGCAGGAGGCTGCGGCCGCTGAACTGCCGGCCTCGGTGCGGGCGGCTGCGGCTTCTCGGGCTCGATCACGTTCACGATCTTCGCCTTGTTCCTGATGGTCAGCATCCAGTCACGGTACATCTCGCCCAACTTCTGCTGCGCGAGCATGTCCTCGAGCTTCTTCCTGTCTTCTCCGGTAGCTTCCTTGCCGGTGCCGATGAACTGAATCAGATGGTAACCATACGCGGTCTTGACGGGAGCGCTGATCTCTCCCGGCTTCGTCATGTCGAAAACTGCCTTGTCGAATTCCGGGGCCATTTGACCCTTGCCAAAGTAGTCGAGGTCTCCACCCTTGTCCTTCGTACCGGGGTCCTCCGAGTACTTCTTGGCGGCGTCCTCGAAAGCAAGACCTCCCTGGATCTCCTTGGCGATCTCCTCGATCTTGACATTCGCCTTCTGCTCGTTGGCTTCTTTCTCTTTCTGATCAGCAGCGTAAGGAGTTCGGATCAGGATGTGCCTGGCTCGGCGGAAGCCGGCGAGATCCTCCGGGCTGATCTTGACCTGCTTCTTCAGGACACCCTCCGTCTGGAGCTGCATCTTCATAACGGAGAACGCATGGCCGGGAGTCATGCCGTTTCGCTTCAGCATTTCGTCGAAGCTCTGGCCGGGGGGAAGGCCCTTTTTCATCTCGTCAAACTTCGCATTTATGTCTGCGGCAGTTACGACGACTCCCGCCTTCTTCGCTTCCTGCCCCACAAGGCGGTACATGATCAACTGATCGAGCGCCATGGGGGCATTCCAGTCAATCAAGGCGTTGGTTAATTCTTCCTTGGAGATCTTGTCACCATTCACAGTGGCCACAACATCCGGCAACTTTGTTGCCGCAAATGCGGCAACAGCGGATAGGATCATCGCGGCCGCTATGACGATGAAGATACTCTTCCTTAGCATATGCTATCTCCTTTCGACGTGCGGTAAACGCAGCAATGTTACTACAAATGTATGCGCGCGTCAACTGCAATCTGCGCTTGCACTAAATATCAGGACTTACGAAAACGGGCCACTTCCGCCGCTGTGGGTAATGACGATTGGGCGCCCATTCGGGTAACCGAGATCGCCGCTGCCTTCTGCGCAAACTCGACTGATTCCTCGAGGCTGCGCCCGGATGACAGCCCAACTGTGAGAGCGCCCACGAAGGCATCGCCTGCCCCGACGGTGTCCACGACTTCGACCCCGGGAGCCGGCATGCGCTTGGTCTCCTCGCGGGTCACGATGAGCGCTCCTTCGCCTCCCATGGTGACCACCGCGCACCGAACCTTCTCAAGCAGCCCGCGAGCCGTATGCTCGTCAACCGGCTGATCGGGCTTCAGGCCGAGCAGTGAGCGCACCTCCGACTGATTCGGCAACATGATATCCACTGCATCCAACAGCCCCTTGGGCAATCCCTCGGCAGGCATGGGCGCCGG
>Ga0307380_10003426_pt1 | contig 21903 bp, 11 predicted proteins | sample UN3MG_FD_202239 | JGI IMG/M metagenome (GOLD analysis project Ga0307380, IMG submission 202239) | Soil microbial communities from Risofladan, Vaasa, Finland - UN-3 | ecosystem: Environmental > Terrestrial > Soil > Coastal area > Acid sulfate soil | place: Finland: Risofladan, Vaasa | collected... | reverse complement strand
GTGCCCGATCTCAATCCCTGTAGGGTACTCCCCAGAAGGCCTTTGTCAAGAAGAAATCGAAGGAATCCTCCAGCCCGCCACCGCCAAGACACCGAGTCCCGCGCACTCGCCCCTGCCAACCCCCAGCCGCTTGCCACCCCCACAGTACGCAGGACAAATCGCCACTGAAGCCCCTCCTTTCCATGACCTATGACACCTCTCAGATCTCAATGCGGATAGCCCAACCCACCAAGACTTCAACCACACAACACGGCCCGCCCAGAAAGGCTCTCGCCTTCCCCGCGCTCACTGGAGGTAGCCCAGGGCCCGCAGCGTCTCGATGTCCCGACGGGTGAGCTGTGGTCGGGCGCCTTCGCCCTCGATCTGGTACCTTTTCGCAGCCTCGCTGCATTGGTCCACGTGGGACTTCAGAACCCCGCGAAGCTTCGCACACACGTCGGGCTGTTTCACTGCAGTGTTGTTCCTCTCGCCGGGGTCGGCGTCGAGGTCGTAGAGTTCTTCCTGGCCGGACTCGACGTCGCGGATGAGCTTGTGGCGGCCAAGTATGACGGCGCGAAGGCTCTCCTTCGTGGCGCCCTCCAAGAAGCAGGGCTCAGGATCGGCGGCGGGCCGCCCCGACTCGGCGCCGAGCATCTGGGGGAGGCGGCTGACGCCCTGGCATTCTGGGTCGGGCTTCTCGCCGACGCATTCCAAGAGGGTCGGAGTCAGGTCCAGGTGCGCGGCAGGGACGCTGACGACCTTGCCGGCGGGGAGCCTGCCGGGGCAGCGAAGGAGAAGCACAGCTCGCGTCAGTTCCTCGTAGAGGGACCGCCCATGAAGGAATCCCCCGTGGTCGAGGAACTCCTCCCCATGGTCGCTCACCACCACGACCAGGGTGTCGTCCCGGAGGCCGAGGGCATCCAGGCGGGCGAGGAGCGCTCCGATGCAGTGATCGGTGTAGCCAATCTCGCCGTCGTAGAGGGCAACAACGTGTTCGAGGCGGTCTGGGGCGACCTTCTTGCCCATGAGGTCGCTGGCCTGGACGGCGCGATTGCGGCCTGGGGCGTCGGGGTGTGGGTCGAACTTGCGGTGCCAGGGGGGCGGAGGGACGTAGGCGCTGTGGGGGTCGAAATAGAGAAGAAAGAGGAACCAGGGGCTTTCCGTCCGGTGCTTCGTGAGCCACTCGGCGCCCATGCGGGTGACGGTCTGCGAGGTCACAGAGTCTACGACGCTCCTGGGGCGTTCGGCGCCGGCCGCGTCGAAGACGCCAAGCTCGTGGGCGAAGAAGATGGTGTAGTCGTCGTAAACGTCGAAGCCCTGCGCGAAGCCGTACCGAGAGTTCACGGTGGGGTTTCCGACGATGCCGACGGTACGGGCGTACCCGAGCCGTTTCAGGCGCTCCGCGAGCGTGGGGACTTTGAGGCTGGCTCGCCTCTGGTAGTTGGTGGCCCCGTGCACCGTAGGGTGAAGGGAGCTGAACATCGTCATCAACGACGGCATGGTCCAGGGCGAAGCGCTGCGGAAGGTGGCGAACCGCACGCCCTCACGGGCGAGCCGGTCCAGGTTCGGGGTGGTCGGCTTCGAGTAGCCATAGCAGGCGACGTGGTCGGAGCGCAGCGTATCGATCATGATGAAGAGGATGTTCGGCCTGGCCGGCGCCCCGTTCAGCACCCGCGAGGGGCAGACGAGGAACGGCAGGAAGCTGGCCAGGCATTCCCTGCGGCTGAGCCGCGACGGAGCCGGTCCGCGAGAGGAGCGACGGCGGCGGATCGAACCAGGGAGAGTGCCCATGGCAGCCTTCACTTCTGATCCGCACTCGCGAACGTGACGCGCCCGAACTCGCGCGGCTGCGGCAGCCAGCCCCCAGAGGGGGACCAGGCGCTCACCGCCCGCTCCTTGTCGGCGGCGCCGGCCACGCGGAGCACGTTCAAGCGCCAGGTTGCGCCTGCCGTCGGACTCCCGCCAAGGTCGGCGAACGGGATCGCCAGTTCCGCCGTCCATCCCTTGTCAGGCGCGTTGTCGTTCAATGTCCCGTTCACCTTGGTCGCGTATCGAACGCCGGGGGAGTTCCAGGCCGCCGCAGCCTTCACATTCTGCCACAGAACCACGCCTCGACTGTACTCGACCTTGCCGTCGTTGAGGACTCCGTTCGGGCTCAGGGCGAACTCGTAGTACGCGCCTTCCTGCGGAGGCGTCGAGGCCTCCTTCCCGCCCGCCACGGGGGCGATCAGGACGCGGAGGGCGTCCCAGACAAGCACCGGGTCGTCGCGCGCCTTGGCTTCCGACCGGATGTCGCCGTCTTTGCACTCGACCGCCACGTAGAGGTGTGTCGCATCCCACGCGATCCGGACACTGGCGTCGCCGTCTGGGGTCTCCTTCCCGGCGTCATCCCTGTACACCAGCTTCAGCGGGGCCGCTCCCTGCCACTCCGCTTCGTCGATGCGCCCATCGACCGTCGGCGGCGTGTGCACTCGGGTGCAGGAGCAGGTGGGGATTGTCCTCCAGGCAGGCTTCTCGGCCTGGGCCTCGGCGCGCTTGGCGGCCTCCCCGCCGAGGAAGTCGATCGCCTTCTCCGCGAACGCGCTGTCGGGGTAGTCCCTGATCACCCGCAGGAAGGCGGCTTGCGCGGCCTCTGCCTCCCCGGCCGAGAACGAGAGATACCCGACAAGGAACAGCGCCTGCGGCGCTACGGGGTGCCCGGGGTGATTGTGGACCAGCTCGCGCAGCACCTTGACGGCTCCTGGGCGGTCGTCGAGCTTCCACGCGGTGAGGCCCAGGAGAAGCTCTGCGCGGGGTCCGAGGTCGGAGGCGCCGTGCTCCTTGAGGAATTCGCCGAGGCCATCCCTCGCTGCTTTGAAGTCCCCATTCCCATACAGTTCCTGGAGGATGAGCAGGCGCGCCTGGGCACCGTCACGCGGACCGCCGTTCGCCGTGGCCCACAGACCGAAGGCCGCAAGCCTGTTCGCGCGCTCGCCGGCCTCAGCGCCCGTCATGAAGATCCCGAGGGCGCGAGAGAGAGCCTGGGCAGACGACGCGGTGTCTGGTGTGTCACGGAGGAGCGCCGCCAGAATATCCACCGCCGCCTGGCGGTCCCCGTCCCGGGCCTTCTGGTCGGCGTTGGCCAACGCGCCGCTCACCATCGCGTCCAGCGCCGCCTTGGCGGCAGCTTCGATGGCGGCGGCCAGCGCCTTGTCCAGGGAGGCCGGACCGGCCCGCTCGTCCGCTGCGCGCACACGCAGGTCCCGCACGCGAGCGGCGTGGGGGCTCGCCGCAGCGGCGGTTGCATCGGGTGCCCAGGCCGCCGGCTCCCCACCTGCCGGCGGAGGCAGCGCCTGAGGGCGCGCAGCGCGGAGGGCCGGGGCCAAGGTGATGGCCTCAGGATGCTGGGCCGACAGCCCGGCGGCCGGCGGCGGAGCCGCCGCCGGGCGGGCCACGCGGAGGGTCAAAGCCAGGGCAATCGCGTCGGACGTCCGGGCCAGCGGCATAGCGGACCCCGAATCCCCAACCTGCGGCGCCCGGGCGGCGCGTAGGGTCACGGATAGAGCGAGTGATTCCGACGGGCTCGCAGCCGACGCGGGGGGGCCTGGGAGAAGCAGAGTCTGCGGGCTGACTCGCGCCGCGAGCTTCCCCTCCTTGCTGCCAATGCCAAGGCCATCGAAGTTCAGCGCCACCGGTGCCGGCGCGCTGGCGGTCTGCTTCGGGAGACGCGGGCCTTCGCACCGAGCCGGGCGCTCCAGGAAGCTGTAGAACCGCTCCGCTACCTCCAGGAGCGCTGCACGGGCCGACGCGGTCCCAGCGCGCGGCACTTCCGCCATGAGCCGGTCTCGGATGTCCACGACCGGCAGGCGCGTCTCCGCCAGGCACGCTGCAAGGCATTCCGCTGCGGCCAATGCCGCACCGCGGTCGCCCAAGCTCCGCGAGCGGATCACCTGCTGGCACAGGGGCAGGACTTCCTCAGCCACGGCGGGACCACGCGCGAGCCGCCTCACCTCGGCGAGGGCGCGGGCCTGCTCGCCCGGCTGGGCACCGGCACGCAGGACGGCCCCTTCGACGAGGCCACGCATATGGCCGAGGACGTCATCCTCCGGCCCGGCCCCAGCCCGCGCCGAGCCTGCGGCAAGGACCAGCAGGGCCGCTGCCAGAGCGAGAGAACGGGCGATCCGACGGTCGTGAGGCATTGTCTCATGCCCTTCGTGCTCGCCGCCCGGCGGGGCGGGGACCCGCCTACTTCCCTTTCAGGATGTCCGCAATCGGGTCCGACAGGTCGTCGTTGGTGCCAGCCTTCCCGTCCTTGCCTTTCGGCCCGAGCTTCAGGTACTCGAGGAGTTGGCCCCCGGCGAGGGTGTGCCCGTGGCAGGCCTTCAGCGCTACAAGCAGATCGTCTACGCTCTCGCTGGCCGCCGAATGGTCCGGCGGCATCTGCTCGTACCGCCGGGCGAACTCCGCCATGGCCTGGACGGGCTTGCCCCAGTAAAGGTACAGGTAACCACGCGCCCGCAGGCCGCCGAGGCTTCTCGGGAGCGCGTCGAGGGTCTTTGAGAACAGGGCATCTGCCTCGGGCGGAGGAGCCCATCGCACGTCGGCGAAGGGGTCCGCGACATCATCCTCCGTCCCCCTCTTGCCATCCTGCCCGTTCGGCCCGTACTTCTGGAACGCGGCGAACGCATTGGCGGGCCCGATCGCCCGGTGCTTCGCCTTCAAGGCGGCCATGGCGAGCTTGACGGCGTCGGTGATCGCCTCCTTGGAGTTGCCTGCGGCGCCGTAGAGCACCTTGGCCGCGCCGGCAGCTCTCTCCCCCTGGTCCTGGCGCACGAGGCAGGAAACCAGCACCTTCTGGGCCTCGAAACATTCGCGGACCGCCTGGGGGAAGCACGCGACCAGCTTCTGGCATTCCGCCGCGGCCTCGTCGTACCGCTGCCTCTCGTACAGCGCCCGGGCGCAGGCCAGGAGGAAGCCGGCCCCGCCGTCGGGAGTCCTCGCGAACTGCTCGCGACCCACCCCGATCCACTTGGCCGCTTCCTCGCCGTTCCCGGCCTCGGCCGCAGCCCGAACCAGGGTGACGAGGGCGTCATAGTAGCTCCGGTCGCTCACGGTGCGACCGGGAGCGACGAGCGCCTCCGCTGCCGCTCGTGCCTTGTCGGCCTGCCCAACCGCCGCGAGGGCGCTCATGCGCTCCACCTCGATGTCGGCCCGGCTCGAGGCCTCCGGCGGGGTGATGCTCAGCAGGATGTCGAGGACGCGGATGTGCTTCTCCCCCGGTCCCGACTGGGCCAGCTCACGCGCGTCCTGGGACAGGGTTGCAGCCACTCGCCGCCGCTGTGCAAGCCGGTGGCCCAGGGTGCGCCCGATGAGGTCGATAGCGGCGGGCGTCGCCTCCTCACCATAGAGCGCGACGGCTCGGGCGAGGCCCATGCCGGCCCACAGGGGGAGTTCGGGGTCCTGCTCGTTCGGAGCAAGGGCGCCCTCGAGCAGGCTCCGGGCCTCCGGACGGGCCAGATCGCCGCGGCGCATCCGCAGAGCGTTCCGGGCATAGAAGCGCTCCGCGCAGGAGCGCGCCTTGGGGTCGCCCTGCGCGGCTGCGCACAAGGCCCCAATGTAAGACTCCGTGCCGCCAGGGTCCTGACTCGTCGCCTTCGTGTAGAAGTCATCGAGCGCCGCGACGAGCGTTGCCCAGTCCTGCGGCTGACGCTGCAGCGCCCACTCCGCCCGGGGGCGCCAGCCGGTTGGGGGCTCCCGCAGCCCGCCGAGGCCCCCCGCAGGCGCCACGCGCACGAGTTCCAGGCCATCGAACCACACGGTCCCCGTGACCCCGCCGCCTTTTGAGAAGACACACGAGAGCTTGGCTACGCCGTCCTTCGGGCCGAGGAAGTCGAGGCCCTCCTGCACCCACGCCGTCGTCCCCGCGTGGCTCTTCGCGCTCTCCAGCGAGGTCTGTCCCGACTTCGTGCCGACCGAGAGGGTGGCCAGGAGCGCCCCGCTCCGTCCGGCGCCGAGCTTCTCCGTCCTCACCCACACCGTCAGGCGGTACAGAGCGCCCGGCTCGACGGGGACGTCCTGCCAGAGGCCGCCGTCTGCCGGCTTCTCCGCATCGAGCCGCACGGAGGAGTTCCCTTCCTTCTTCTCCGTGGTGTCGACGCGGATTTTCTGGAGCGAGCCGCCCTTCGCCCACCCGTCGGGGACGCCGTCCTTGTTCGCGTCGGCTTCGAAGCCGGGGTTCTTGGGTTTCCCCGTCTCCGCGCCTGGCGCCCCGCCCGCCAACGCCAGGAGGGACGCCATCACGCAGCGGCCGAACGCATGCCTGACCATGGGGCTCCCCCCTTTCATTTCTTCTCGAGGATTTCCCTGACCGGGTCCGTCAGGTCGTCTTCCGTACCCAGCTTGCCGTCCTTGCCGTTCGGCCCGTACTTCACGTAGTCGACGAAGCGGCTGGCGACGAAGGGGTGGCCGTAGTACGCCCGCAGCGTCACCACGATGTCGTCGGTCGCCTCCTCGGTAGCCTTCTGGTCGAGGAACGTCAGGGGGAACCTCGCCGCGAACTCCCGCAACGCAAGCGCCGGCTCGCCCGCGAAGAGGTGCAGATACCCCCGCTGCCGCCTGCCGCCGTAGTCCTGTGGCAGAGCGTCGATGGCCTTCTTCAGCGCGGCCGCCGCCTCTGTAGGGACCACGTACGGGAACGAGGCTACCGCGTCCTTGAGGTCGTCTTCGGTCCCCGCCTTCCCGTCCGGGCCGTCCGGCCCATGCTGTTGGTAGGCGGCGAACTCGTTGGCAGGGCCCATCGAGCGGTACTTCGCCTTCAAGGCGCCCATGACCACGATCGCGGCCTCAGTGAGGTCCTTCTCCGTGTTGGGGGCCGCCCCGTACAGGACCCTTGCGGCGCCGATGGCCTCGTCGAACCGGCCCTGCCCGACCAGCGCTTTGACGATCAGTGCCTGCGCTTTGAGGCAGGCCGAGAGGTCCTGCGGCCACGCCGCAATGATCTGCCGGCACTCCTTCTCGGCCTCCAGCCAGTGCTGCCGGCCCGCCAGCGCCCCGGCGTAGCCGAGGAGTGCAGCCGACCGCGGCTTCTTCGCCTTGGCGAGCAGCCCCTCCAGTGCGACTGCCCATGTCCGCGCGGCTGCCATCTCGCCTGCGGCGACCTCGAGGTTCACGAGCGTCGGCAGGAGCTGCTCCCGGATCTCCTCGGGCACGCCGGAGTCCGGCGCGGCCAGCCGGCGTGCCGCCCGAAGCGCCTCCGCCTGCTCGCCGAGCTGCGTCAGCACGGCCACGCGCTCGATCTCCTGCTGCGGACGCCTCTCGTCCTTCGGGTCGGCGAGGGCAAGGAACAGGTCGAGGAGCCGAAGGACGCACCGGTACGCCTCCGCACGATGGAGCGAGTTGACGCGCGACAGGGTGCCAGGGCCTCCCTTCTGTTGGCCCGCCGCGGCGTCCCCGCTGCGAACCAGCTCGGCGGCCCTGGCGTCGGCCCCGCCGATGTCCGCCAGGATGCCCGACAGCACGTCCCGGCGCGCCGCAACATCTCCGCCGACGACCGCCTCGATGGCCTTCGCGGCCGCCGCGGGATCGGGGGTCTCCAGCGCGACGGCGCGCGCCAGGCCCAGCCGGACGGCGCCGGCACTCTTCGGATCCGCTCCCGGCAGCTTCGCGGCCTCCTCGAGCAGAGCGCGCGCCCCGCCGGACGGCCAGAGGCGGAAGGGAACGCTCAACGAGCACTTCCCGTAGAAACGCACCAGGAGCTGCCGCACCGCAGGGTCCGCCGTGGCTTCGGCGTGGAGGGCAACCAGGCACTCCCGCGCGCGCCCCAGAGCGCGCGCCTTCGGGGCTGCAAAGACGCTCTCCAATACCGACACGACCGCGTTCCAGTCGGGCGGCATCTGATGCAGCGCCCGGGCCGCACGCACCCAGTCGCCATGGAGCGGGTCCTTCAGGAGCCCCACGCTGTACGGCGAGGCCAGCCGCTCGAGGCGCAGGCCGTCAAACCAGACCCGCCCAGTCACCCTCGTGCCGCTCGCCACCTCGCACGACACCGCGACCTTCCCGTCCGCCGGGCCGATGAAGTCCACCGTCTCCTCCACCCAGTCCGTTGTGCCAACGTGGTTCCTGCCACTCTCGCCTACGTGGCCCATCCCCGGCGGGCCCTCGCGCACCGTCAACGTGCCGCAGAACTCCCCCTGGGACTCCGCCTTCAGCCCCTCCGTCTTCACCCAGCCCGTCAGGCGATAGGCCGCATCGGGCTCGACCCAGACCTCCTGCAGCAGACGCCCACCGCTCGCCTCCCTCGCCTCGACGCGAAGCGAGCACTCCCCTTCCTTCTTCACCTGGGTGTCCCGGGCCAGCCACTCGGCACGCCCCCACTGGGCTTTCGACCAGCCTGGGAATGTCCCATCCTTCTCCCTGGGGAGTTCGAAGCCGGGGTTGAGCAGCCCGCCGGCCCTGCCTGGCGTGGCGGCGATGGCCAGCGCGAGGAGCAGAAGCCCAGCACACGCGGCACGCCGGTACTCATGCATGACGGCTCGCCTCCTCTCTCGACGTGTGCAACGAACCCGTCGCGCAGGGAATACGCCTCGCCCGAAGGGAGAGCCTCGCCTGAAGAGCACGGGCGTCGTTGGGCGGCGTCGGACCGCCCCTCCCAAACTATGCACAGCGACATAGGCTATTGCGCATGCGTCCACGGAATCGGCCAAACGGGGCCTCTGTGTGGCTCCCCGTGAGGAGGGGAGCGATACCGCACGCGCTGTCATCTGTGTCGCCGGGTATAGCGGCACGGCAAGAACCCCCTGTTCCCGCATTCTGCGATTTCATTATACACGAGGACTCCGGCAAGTCAAGCACATGGACCGGTCACGGCGCGAGGCGGCCCTGACGATCCAGCTTCTGGCCTTCTGCGCGGGCTGCCCGGCGTTGCTGCTCCTCGGTCTCAGCTACAAGACGACCCTGGTGTTCGCCGAGAGCGCAGCGGTCCTCGCCCTGGCGGCGACCCTCGAGGTAGCAGGGTGCCGCAAGGCGGAGCGCGCAGACATGGCCGCTGACGAGAGCCGAAGGGCACGATGAACCCTCCCGGGGCCTCACCGGCATCTTGACCGGTCGTCCCCCGTGGCCGGGCAGCGATCACTTGGGCAGGTCAAAGAGCTTTCCCTTCTCGATGTTCGTGAAGGCGGCCTCGATTCGCTTGATGTACTGCTCGGCCTGCCCCGCCTCGGGTGCGCCGGGATACAGCTTCTTGACCTCGTGGAGCACCCGGAGTGCTTCCGCGTTCTTGCCCAGCCTCCAGAGATAGGCGCCTTTCTCGAGGTGCGCCCAGCGCGCTTCGGGCTTGTCCTTGTAGTGGCCGCAGATGCCCTGGAGCGTATCGAGCGCCTGCTGGGTCCGGCCGCGGCGGGCGTAGACCTCGTAGGTCTGCTTCCAGGCGTCGAGCTTCATCCCGCTCGCGCCGGCGGGAGCGTCCATGATCGCTTTGTACTTGCGAAGGGCCACCTGCCAGTCCCCCACCTCCTCGAAGCACCGGCCGACCTGGAACCGAGCAATGTCCGCCACCTTGCCCTCCGGGTAGCGGCTGAGCACCTCCTCGTAGAAGCGGTTGGCCGTCAGGAACTCCTTGTTCTTGAAGTTCCGGTTGGCCTCGAGGAGCAGGATCTTCGAGGCCATCTCGCGGTCATAGACCTTCTCGCCCATCTCGACGTATTGGAGGAAGGCCTCGAAGCGCTGCGGGAACTTCCCCTGCTTCTCGTAGGCGAGGATGGCCAGTTCCTGCGCCTGGAGGCCCTCCTTGCTGTTCGGGAAGGCCTGCTGCAGCGCCCGGGCATCCTGGATGATGCCCTCGAACTCGCCGAAGAGGGACTCGTCCCACTTCTTCTTCGCCAGCTCGTCGTAGCGCCGCTTCAGGTCGGCGTGCCGCTCTGCGGCGCTCTTCGGCTTCGCTGGCTTGACCTCGACCTTGGGGGACGGCGCCGGCGGGCCAGCGACAGGGCCCTCGACGCGGCGAGGACGGACGTAGAGCCAGATCGCCGCGCCGGCGACGACGGCGAGCCCGATCAGTGCTCCGCCGATGAGCCGCCTGGACAGTGCCACGTTCCTCTCCTTCAGCGAATCAGGAAGGCCCGCGCCTCGTTGAGCTCGGGGATGACGAAGGAGGCACCATCCCCCTCACGGGCCAGGACCAGGCGGCTGGCCGCCCCCTCGGGCGGAGGGGCGGGAGAGACCTCCTTGGCGCTCAGCCAGCCCCGAGCGGGGATGCTCACCTTGACGTTCCTGAGGGGGCGGCGCACGCCCTCCCCGCCGGCCGCCTGGGGCAGGCCCGTGTGATTGATGGCAACCAGGAGCGCGCCGAGGTCCCCGCACGTCAGGAGAGTCGCCTCCGCAAAGGGGGTGGACGCCGGCACCGGTCCATAGGGCTCCGCGACGCTCAGGAGCGGCTTCAGCGACTGGAGTTCCGCGTTGAGTGCCGCGACCTCGGCCCGGCCCTGGGGCGTCTGCAGCCAACTGCCAAAGCGGTAGAGGACGCCCCGGGATCCCCGGGAGATGACGTAGAACGCGCCCAGCCGAGGCGTGGCCCCGACGCCGGGGGTCTCATGCTCCGGCAGCGGAGACGCACTCAGGTCGAGGATGCTGAAGAGAGGGTGCGGCTGGCAGCCGCGCTTGGCGAGGGCCGTCAGCCACTGAGCCACGTGCTCCGGACGCTCGCGCGACGGGCGGAAGTAGGCGGACTGGATGAACGGGTTCATCCGGACGCTGTCCGCCGCCTCCCCGAAGAGGAAGTAGCCCTTCTCCGCGGCCGTCCGGCAGATGTGCACCCCCGTCAGGGCGACGGGGTCCAGCCGCCGATAGGCCAGGCAGCGGCGCACGATCTCGTCTCCGCATCGCCGCAGGTCGCCGCCGTAGGCGTGCATGGGGCAGGAGAAGATGTACTTCGTCCGCCCGGTGGTCTTCTCCAGCGACCGCGTGTAGGCGTCAGTAAACGGAACCTCGTCCAGGTGGAGCCCGGCGGGCCCGGCGCCTCCGCTGTCGACGCTGACGGCGAAGTAAGACGCCGCCCTTCCGCGCTCCATCGCCGCCGGGCCCTCCTTCGTGGTGACCTCCACGAACACGAAGGAGCCCTCCGGCACGGGACGGGCGAGCGGGAGCACGATCGGCGCCTTCTCCCCCGATGGCAACTCCGCCGGCAGCACGGTGGCCGAGCCGGTGACGTCCTGCCCGTTGACGAAGACCTGGGCGACGTGAAGCGGCCCTCCCGTCTTGTTCTCCACGTACGCGTAGAGCTTCTGGCGGCTTTCGGCGAAGGCGATGCCGGTCAGGGAGAACTTGCGGTTCTCCGGCGGAAGGACTTTCTGGAGGGTCTGCCCGTCCCGGGTGCGAACGCCGATGTTGACCAGGCGGGAAGCCTTCTCCGCGAGCTTCAGCTGGAGCACCCCCAGGGCGTCCGCCGGCAGCGGGTTCGGGTCCAGGCACGCCCAGAGGACGCGCTTGCCCGACAGCGCCATCGAGGGGTCGAGGTACACGCGGATGCGCTTCTCACCCGCCTTCCCCTCCGCCTCCGCGGCGTCCCAGACGCCTCGCACGGGGAGCGCGACTCCGTCGAGCGTGACCTCCACGACCTCGGCCGGCCCGGCACCCCTGTTGTGAAGGAACACCTCCACGGTGCCCGTGTCCAGCCCGCTGGGGCATCGGAAGGACGAGTGGCGAAGCTCGACGCCCGCGGCTCCCGCCGCGGCGCTCGCGGCCGAGCAGGCCAGGACGCACGGAACGAGCCATCGGCGCAGGGTCATCTCGCTGTCCCTCCCGGAGTGTGCGAGGCAGGCGACTCCCGCATCGCCCGGACCGCGAGGTCGCGGCGGAAAGGCGGTGTCCGCAGGACCAGTGCGCCGCCGCGGGAGTCGAGCCGGCGCTCCTCGACCTTCCGCCCGGCTTCCGTGTCCCAGAACTCGACGCAGAACGTGCCCGGGCCGACCCCGGCGATCTCCACCTCGACGGGCGGCACAGGCCTGAGATGGGCACTCTCCACCCATAGGGGCGTCGCCTGCTTGTCGTAGAGGTAGACGCGCGTGGCCCCCGGGGCAGCCAGGGCCAGCGACCCGATGTCCAGGAGGCGGGGATGGTCGCCGCGGAGTCTTACCTGGTGGAAGTTCCACTCGTGCTGCCTCGGCCCCTCAGCGTCCATGAATCGGCGCAGCGCCGCGAACTCCCGGTCGAGTTCATGCTTCTCGATGAAGTCGAACCACCAGAACAGCGGCGCGCCGCCCAGCGTCGTGAAGGCGGAAGCCCACAGGCCCGCGTGGAGGTCGGCCTTCAGCCGGGGCACGGAGCCCCCATACCAGTTGCCGCCGAACTCCGTGACCAGAACCGGCTTCCCATATTGGGCCAGGACCGCCGCCGTCTGGTCGACCAGCTCGATGAGGTCCTCCGACTCGTGGTAAGCGTCGGCCCCGATGTAGTCGACCTCCGGCAGGGATGCCAGGAGGCGGTCGACGCTCTGGAAGTCGGTCGAGAAGTGGACGCCGACCAGGACATGGGGCGCGATGCTCTTCACGTAGCCGGCCATCTTCCCGTACCACTCGGCCTTCTGGCGCCGCGCCGCCGGATCGCTGTCGCCCGCGAGGTTGATCTCGTTCCAGAGGGTCAGCCCGAGGAGATTGGGCGATTGGCCCCAGCGCGCGAGGACGTAGCGGACCTTCTGCTTCCAGAGGCCGAAGGCCCGGGGATCGGTGAACAGCTCCTGCGGCTTCTGGAGGAAGCCGCCGTTGCGGCGGCTGTAAGGATGGTCCGGCCACTCGGCGTCCACCGCCTCGCTCGCCTGGCCGTGGTTGTCCACGACGAGGTTGACGTACACGCCGTGGCGCTCGGCGAGGGCCATGACCCGGTCCAGGCGCGCCGCGTTGCAGAGGTTGTACCGTCCCGCACCGCGGTAGTGGGGCCAGCGGCCTGACCATTCGACGGCAAGCCACCAGCTCGCCATCCATACCTCGGTGAAGTTCTGGCCGGTCTCGGCCATCCGGGCGAAGCGCGTCCCATATCCCTCGGTGCCTCTTCTTGTGGGGGACTGAACCCCGATCAGCCAGGAGCCGCGAGGGTCGTCGAGGCTGTGAAGGTTCTGGCCGATGGGATGGAAGCGCCCACCGCCCGCGTGCTCCAGGAACCGCGGGTCGCGCCGGGCCACGCGAACGGGCCCGGGCCTCTTTGAAGGAGCGGCCACGAAGGGAATCGCCGGCGTGCAGGCCGATGCCCCGCCGGCCGCGATGCGCACCACGATCTGGTGCTCGCCAATGGCCGTCGGCGCGTACCGCACCGCCCAGCGCGGAAAACCGAACGGCACGAGGCCCCCCAGGCGCGCCGGCGCCTCCGCGTAGTCCTGGGTATAGAAGCCGGGCACGCGCACGGTGCCGGCCCCCGGGGCGCGGACATCCGCGGCTACCTCGACCTCGCTCGGGTCGAAGGGGTTCTGGAACGTCCGGTTCACCCGAAACGACACCTCGACCATCTCGTACCGCTGCGGCGCGCGAGGCGAGACCGCGAGGTCGAAGATCCGAAGGGGCTCCTCCGCCTTCTCGCCGCCCTCGACCCGCGCGGCGCGGACGGCCACTTTGCAGGGGGCCTCCCTCTCCGCGAAGAGAACGACGCCGACCTCCCGGATGTCGGCCAGGGCGCTCCCGTCCCAGCCGCCGAAGTGGCCCCGCGGCTCGAACTCGCCCGGACGCGCGAGCTCGCCGGTGAGCTGCTCCACGGCGCCGGGCCGCAGGCCCTGTGGATGGAGGCGCTCGTACCAAAAGCCGTCCCGGTCTTTCAGGTAGAGCGCCGGGCGGACCTGCGCCTCCGTCGCCCCCAGCGGCTCCAGCTCGACGAGGATTCGGCGCGCGTGTCCGAGCCCGTCCGGCACGCTCGTTCCGATGATGGCCGGCCTCTCCAGACGGCAGGAGATCTCCAGCCGCCGCGCAGGAGGCGAACTCGGGCCGATCGCGCCGTTGACGGCGAACCAGGAGGCCGGCGCGGCCAGCAGGTCTCGTGCCGTCGAGCGGCCCTCAGGCTGCTTCGCGGCGCCGCTCTGCGCCTGGGCGGCGCTCCCCCAGGACGCCAGGCAGGCCAAGACCATGATGGGTAGCGGCAGCATTCCGGTCATCGCTTGAACACCAGTTCAGCGGCCCGACGGGCCAGCTCTTGTTGGGCCGACGGAGAGGGCCAGCGCCTCTCGGCCTGCGCGCCTCCCCGACCGCCGTCGCCCGCTTCCGGGGTTTCCTGCAATTCCAGGAAGGGGACCCGGTGCCGCTTGGCGACCTCCCGTGCGGCCTCGGTGTAGGGCAGGCGTCCATCCCCTTCGCCACGGCGGCCAGGCAGTACCACGACGACGCGCCCGCAACTCCCGCGCGCGAGGGCGATGGCGAAGTCCACCGCCTGGGCGAAGGTGTCCACCGGGGTCCCGACGGCCGCGTCCCACCACCCGAGCGAGACCACTGCCGCATCCGGGGGCGCGGCGGCAAGGCGCTTCCTCAGCGCCGCCACGTCGTGCAGGCACGGCCACGGCGCGGCCGGAAACGGGATCACCTCACAAGCTGCCCCGCGCGGCCCGAACGCCGACTTCAGCGCCGCGTCCAGCCCGTCCCATTCCGGCTCACCGCCCGGCAGCCCGACGACTACCACCGAACGGGGCGCCGGCGAGGACCGCAGGCGGTGCGCCACGTACCTCGGGATGGCCCACTCGATGTCCGGCTCGCCGCTCTGCCAGCTCTTCGTGAGGGCGATGGCCTCGCCGCGCGGGCCGCGGAAGCTCCCGCCCGAAGCGACAACGTCCAGCTTGCCCGGAGCACCCAGGGGCAGGAGGAGCAGCTCGGCCCTTCCTACCTCCCGTCCCCAGACGCGGAGTTCCACGGCCGCTCGCCGCGGCTTACCCCCCTCCTCGGGCACGACGGCCGGCCACACAATCGTGGCGCCGTGCTGGGCCGTGGGGACAACGGAGCCCTCGACCACGGGCCTCTGCTCGCCCTCCTCCCGGACTGCGTACTCCACCCTGTGGGGGATGGAGTTGCTCGTCCTCACGGCGATGTGGAAAAGCTGCCGGTTCCCGCCGTAGGAGAACGCGGGGAAACACGCCAGGTCGAGCCGCACGTCGAGCGCCTCGGCAAAGGCCGATGGCGTGACCCTGACCCGCTGGACGGCACGGGGCACGGCCTCGCCGCCTCGGAGGGCCTCGACGCGGGCCGTATGGAAGCCCGGCCGGAGCCACGCCACGAGCGCGTCGGGCCCCGCGGACTCCGCCTTTCCCTCCAGTGTCACTCGATAGCTCGCCTGCTCCCCGGGAGCATAGCAGGGCGCGAGCGTGACCTGGGTGCGCACCTCGCCATTGAAAGACACGGATGGCCGCGCCTGGCGCGCCCGGAGAAACGGCACAGGTTTGCCATCGGGGGCGCACAGCGATAGCGCCTCCGGCTCTTCGTAGCGCACCCACATCGACTCCGCTGCCGGCCCGAACCCCTCGCCCGCCGGGGGAGAGGCGAGAAGGTCCAGGTACGGAGGGCCGCTGACGTTGAAGTAGAGGCACTCGATCGTGTGAACGCCCGCTGAAAGCGTGCACGCGGCTTCGCTCTGCTCGATCCGGAGGCTCCACGAGCGCCGGTTGTCCCGCGGGCCGGCGAGGAGTTCCCGCCCGTCCACGAACAGGAAACAAGGCCCGAACGACTGCACGCGGAACCGCCACGGCCCTGCCTGGCCGATGCGCAAGGCGCCCGAGAACCGGGCCACGTACCGGCCGTTCAGGCCGAAGGGATGCTCCCGCAGGCGAACCTGCCCCATCGCCTCCTCGCCGTACAGCGGCCGAGCGGAGCGCGCCAGTCTCCTCGCCTCCTCCGGCGTGGCGGGCGGATGGCCCGACGGCAAGCCGCTCACCGACAGGGTCAACTCCTGCGGCAAGCCCTTGGTATCCTGCGAGCCGTCCGGCTTCGCTCCTCCAGGCGCGCCTGCGGTGGGCCGCCCGCCGAACCGCGCGACGTAGCGGCCGCCCGATGGCGCCCGGAAAACCAGCCGCTGACCCCGGCTGTCCTCCAGAACCGCCGCATCCGCCAGCTCCCCCCGCTCCCGGGAGACGTCCATCAGACTCCCCAGCTCCACACCCTCGATTCCATCGGGCAGCCAGACGGCGACGATCCGGCCAGGGGAAGACTCCGCGCGCGCCGCGCCGACGTCCATCGCGAGCCGCCAGCAGCCCAGCCGGTCCGCGCCGGCCGCTCCGGCCGCCGGGAGCCAGAGGACGGCCGCAAGCAACAGCCTGCCTACCGCGGCTCGCCCCGCGGGACTCTCTTCTCGTGTTCCTTCCACCATTCTGCCCACCGTTTCGGGTCGTCGCCGAGCTTCTGGCCCGTGGCCTGCTCCAGGAACACCGCCGCCGCCTTCGCCTTCCCAGGCCTCGCGAGCCGCTCCAACAGGACAGGGACCGATACCCTGAACTCAATGCCCTTCAGAAGCCTGCCGGCCATCTCCCTCACCTTCGGGTCCGCGTCGCCCAACGCGTCCGCGAGAAGACCGGCCGCCGCTGCATCGCGCCACGCGAAAACGGCCGAGAGAGCCGCGAGGCGCACAGATGGATCAGAGTCCTTCGCGGCCCCCGCCACGGCCGCACGGGCCCGCTCGCCCGGAAGATGCCCCAGGGCCCGCACGACGGACTGCCGCACGGTGGCATCCTTGTCCTTGAGCAGCGGGATGATCTCTCCCTCCTCACCCGGCCTCAGGAGCTTCCCCAGACCCGCGACGGCGCTGCGCCGAACGTCCTCGCTCGGGTCGGAGACTCGCTCGCGCAACAGGGCCCTCACGCGCTCGTCCCCCGTCGCTGCCAGGCCCTCGGCCGCGGAGGCACGGACGCGGGCATCCTCGTCCTTCAGCATATCCCGCAGCGCCACGACGGCCCGGCTCCCACCCACCTGCCCGGCCGCCACGCAGGCCGCGGCACGCACCCTCGGGGCTCCATCGCGGAGCGCGCTGACAAGGCCCCCCAGGGACTCGGGGGCACGGACCTGCCCGAGCCCCCAGGCCGCCGCTTCGCGCAGTTCCGGCTCACCCGCGCCAAGAGCCTTCAAGAGAGGCCCTGCGGCAGAGGCATCCTGGATCGCGCCCAGCGTCTGCGCCGCCTCGACGCGGAACGGCAAGGGATTCCCCGCCTCCGCCAGGATCGAGGCCAGCGCCGGCACCGCGGCTTTCCCCTGCCGCGCGAGCGCCCGCGACGCGGCGAACCGCAGGCCCGGATCGCCGCTCTTCAGCAGGAGGATCAACGTCATCTCCGCCTCAGGCCCGCCGACCCCGCCCAGCGCGCCCAGCGCCGCGAGGCGCAGGGCCGGCTCCTTGCTGCGGGCGGCAGCAAGCAGCTCCGGGGCCGCAGACCGGTCGCCGATCCGGCCGAGGGCGTCAGCCGCAAGCGCCCGTTCTTTGGCGGGACGTCCCTCCTCGGCGACGATCGCCCGCAAGGGGCCCACGGCCGGCTTCCCAGTCTCCACGAGGACCCGCTGCGCACCCTGGGCAACCGCATCATCCCGCGCGGACAGGAGCGACACGGCCTCCTGCGTCGCCACTTCGCCCTGCGCGGAGAGCACCTTCAGCGCGGACGCGCCGGCCCTGCCCTCCCTCAGCGCCGCCGTCACGCCAGGCACGGCGCTCTTCCCCATCTGAAGCAACAACCGCTCCGCACTCGCCACGACTCTCGGGTCGTTCTTCGGCTCCAGCTTCCCGATCAGCGCGTCGAGGTGTTTCGCATCGGCCTGGAGGAGATCGAACTTCGCTTCGCTCTCCTTCCACCACGCCTGCCACTCGCGCTGGCTCCCACCGTGGTCCTCCAGGCAGAGGGCAACGAGCGCGTCCCGCGCCGCGTCACGGACGGACGGGCTCTTGTCGCCCAGCGCCTGGAGAAGAGGCGGGACCGCCTCCTTCGCCCGCACCTGGCCGAGCGCGCGTGCGGCACGGGCGCGCTCGCCCGCCGTCCGCCCCCCCTGGAGTGTCGTCGCCAGGAGGCCCAGGGCGTTCGCCACGCTCCCGCCACGTTCCGCGAGCACGGCCGCAACGTCCGCCCGGAGCGGGTCCTGCTCGTCGGCGACGATCCTGCCAAACGCATCGGCAAGCCCCTGGCCGCTCCGCTCGGCCAGGGCGCCGAGACAGGCCGACCGCAGGGCCGCATCCTCCTCCCTGGCGCACAGCACCCGGAGGAGCGCCGCGTCGCCCTCCCCGCTGCCGTACGCCCGCAAGGCCCCAGCGATCGCCCGCCGGAGCGGCATAGGGTCCTTCGGACTCAGGAGCACGGCGAGGACCTCCCGCAGGCCCTCCGCCTTCCCTACCTCGTGAACAATACGCAGGCTGGCGAGACGGACCGAAAGCGGCTGCTTCGGGTCCTTGACGGCCGCGACAGCCTCGGCCAGGAGGGGGGACCTGGCCTTCGCCGGCGGCGCCTCGGCCCCCCCAGACTTGCCCGCCGGTGCCTTCGACGGCGGCTTCGGCTCGGCCGGCTGCGACAAGCCCGCGCCGCCTTGCGGATGCGCCTTCGCCTTCGCCTTTGGCTCCTCGCCGCTCCGCGCAGAGGCCGCGGCGAGGAGGCTCAAGGCCGCGGCAGCACACAGGCGCCTCACTTCACGTCTGGACATGTCCCAGGCTCCCTTGCGACACAATGGGGGTCATTTCCCAGGCGCCGGCGCTTGTCCCCCGCCTTGCGGCAGCGGCGGCTTCCCCTCCTGCCCGAAGCTCTTCAGGCACGCGAGCGCCTCGCCGTTGCGCGGGTCCACCTTGAGGGCGTTCTGCCACTCCTGCGTCGCCCGGGCCCTGTCCCCGGCAAGGTAGTACGCACGGCCCAGGTTGACGCGCGGCTTGATCGCATTGGGGTCGATGGTCAAGACCCGCTGGCAGGTCTCGATCGCGCCACGGTAGTCCTTTTTGCGGTACAGGACGCCCGCCAGGTTGTTCAACGCGGCGACATACGCAGGGTCGACCGCCAGTGCCCTCCCGTAGCACGACGCAGCCTCGTCCAGCTTGCCGTCATTGTAGTGGAAGATGCCCAGCCGGTTCTGAGCCAGCTTGTCGCGCGGGTTCGACTCCGCGATCTGGCGAAGCACGGCCAGCGTCTTCTCCTTGTCCGCCAGCTTCGCCTGCAGTCGCTCGATGATCGGGCCGTAGTTCACATCCTCCGGCATCACCCCGGCCCTCGACGCGATCAGGAACTCCTCCGCAGCCTTGTCCCACTGCTGCAGGCAGCTGTGCACGAACCCCAGATTGTAGTGGATCTGCGCGAAGTCCGGCGCACGCCGCTGAAGCTCGTGGTAGGTCTCGAGAGCCCTTCCATAGTCGCCGGCCTCGCAGTAACAATACGCGAGCTTGTAGTGGCTTCGATACTCCAGCGGGTCAAGCGCGATCGACTCGCGGAACGCGTCAATGGCCTCGCTCCATACCCCACGGTCCGCCATGTCCGAAGCGGTCCGCAGGAGCTGCTGCGAGCGGTACGTCCGCACGGAAACCGCCACGGCAAGCATCCCCGCGAGCCCGGCCGCGACAGCGTAGACCGCCAGGCGGTGGGGCCAACTCATGGCTGGTACAGACCTCGCCTCCTCCGCCTCCCGGGCACGGCCGGCCCGAGCCTTCGCCAGGATGCTGCCGCCCATGCCCAGCATGACCCAGAAGGTCGTCGGACATACGATCCACCGGTAGGCGACGCAGGACAGGTTCTGGACCATCAACGCGGCTACGGCCGCACCAATGCCCGCCATCAGCAGCCCGTCCGGACCGCCTTCCCGGCGGCCCACCGCACACCATGTCTCCCAGAACACGGCGGCCAGCAGCCACACGAAGCAGGCCAGCCCGACGACGCCCAGCTCCGCGCCAGTCTCCAGGAGTTCATTGTGCGCGTGGAGCGTGTTGTACGAGATGCGGCGCTCCGGCTCCCGGAAGTTCGGAGGACGGTACTTCGGGAACCCGACCTGGAACGTCCCGGGGCCATACCCCAACACCGGCCTCTCCCGGAACATCCCCCACGCACCCTGCCACATGGTGTGCCGCACCCTCATGCCCGTCCCGGCCGTGGCGAAGCGCTCCGCTACCGGCTTATACAGGTAGACCCCGACGTTGAGCAGGAGAACCGCAGCGACGCCGGCCCCGATCAGCGTGAGCTGCTTGTGGCGGCGCAGCACGTCGAGATGCCCGCCCCGCCAGAGCATCACGCCGAACAGGCCGATGCCCGCCAGGAACCCGAACCACGCGGCGCGCGTCTGCGTCCAGAACAGGCAGCACAACAACGCTCCCAGAAGGACGAGAAGCGGCGCCCGCAACCACCAGCGCTTCGTGGCGATGAAGCACGCGCAGGCGAGGGCAGCCGTCATCGTGAGGTAGCCGGCCAGCATGTTCGGATTGCCGACGGTCGAGAAGATGCGGTGGCCCGGGTCAGCACTCCACCGCACCGGATCCGCCCCCATCTTCTGAAGGACGCCGTACCCAGCCACGCCGCTGGCCGCCGCAAGGATGGCCACGACGATCACCCAGCGCTGCCAGGGCCTCCGCAGGATGTCCTGCACGCACAGGAACAGCATCAGGTAGATGCCAACCCGCCAGACCTCCCGCACCGACGCGTCGGGGAACCGCGAGAAGAACAGCGATGCCAGGTTGGCGGCCATCAGAGACAAGACAGGCAACGTCCACGGCGACCGCCACGCTACGCTCCCGCCCCCGCAGCCCTCCAGACGCCCGACCAGCCAGACGACGGCGAGCGCCAGCGTGAGTATCTCCACCACCATCAGTTTGACGCGCCCGGCCTCGATGGTGCTCCGCGAGAAAAGAAGGGGGATCAGCGTCACGACCGCCGCCACAAGCAACAGGCCGGCCGCGCCGACAACGTGGCAGACCCACGCGGGCCTTCCACTTGCGCCAGGAGATGGCTCAGGCTCGTCCATAGCAGCCCTACCCGCGGGATGGCCCCGGCAAGGGGGATGACTGCGGTCCCCACTCTCAAACTGCCGCCGAGCGGCGCGAATGCCCTCACGCTCCGCGCCCGTGTACAGTTGGACGACTCGACGGCCACTTCGGCCTTCTGAGCTCGACCTCAGTATTGTGTCCCTCGCCGCAGGCCATGTCAAGCGCTTTCGCATTGGGTCTCTACTGATGGCGATGAGCGGACCGCCAACGTGTGCCTCAACAGAGGTGGGGCGGGGCGGGACCGTCAGCGCCTGCTGTGCCTCGTGGCAGACGGCGCTCGGCGGCGCCCCACAGGGCATCTTCGACGACAACCGCAGCTCTGGAGCGGGAACCATATCTTTGACCCATCCTGCGTCCCAGGCATCCTGCTCGCGAACCGGCCGCTGAAACGAGCCGAGCCGCGGCAGACCGACGTGGCGCCCACGGTGCTCAAAGCATACGCTCCCAGCCCACGCCAGCCATGAGGGGCGGGGCGTCTCTTTGAGCGATGCGGACAGCCTCACGAGGCCCGGTTGGGCGAGCCGACGCATGAAGTGGCCGAACCCTGTCAACCCCGTGCTGCTCGTCGTGGCTTGGTCAGCAACCGGTACATAAGCACCGTCAGTAATCCCCCGGCTATCGCCCCAAGTACGGGTGCCGCAATGCCTTCGGCCAACCACGTGAACCAACGTGCGGACCGCTTCGTTTGTGGTTGCGGGTGGAGTTGGCCCAAGGGTCCCGGGGCCAGCCGCAGGACCTCCTCGCCGGCAAGCTGCCATAGCACGCCGCGCGTCTCTTCGTCAGGCTCTGCCTTGAGCAGGCGCAGGAAGTCAGCTTTTGAGGGAGGGTGGGCACAACGCTCCAACGCTCCGGCGGCACTCCTTCGGACCACCGGATCAGGGTCTGAGCTAGCCATGCGCATGAGCACGGATTCCGGGGGAAGGTGGCCCGAACGCACCAGCGCTGAAATGGTGCAGGCTCGGACACCTGGATCGGGGTCCGATGTCGCGATTCTCTGTAGCACGGAGACGTCCCGAT
>Ga0307380_10003424_pt1 | contig 21917 bp, 19 predicted proteins | sample UN3MG_FD_202239 | JGI IMG/M metagenome (GOLD analysis project Ga0307380, IMG submission 202239) | Soil microbial communities from Risofladan, Vaasa, Finland - UN-3 | ecosystem: Environmental > Terrestrial > Soil > Coastal area > Acid sulfate soil | place: Finland: Risofladan, Vaasa | collected... | reverse complement strand
TGGGCAGGTTGAGCCGGGAGCAGGCCGCCGCGGCGATGCTGGCGCCGAGATGAACGATGGGCCCCTCGCGGCCGGCGCTGGCGCCCGATCCCAGCGACAGCGCGCTCGCCAGCGCGCTGAGCAGCCCCTGACGCAAGTCCAGGCCCCGCCCGGCGTTGACGCGCGCCTCCATCACGTCCGGCACCGCGTCCGTGCGCTTGCCGGTGAGGACATAGCGCAGCATCAGGCCGACCAGGAGCCCGCCCGCCGCCGGCGCCAGCACGATCACCCACCAAGGCTGTGCCCGGGCAGCCTGGGCCACGCTCTCCGACATGTCGTGCAGCCACGGCAATTGGAAGACGCCGATGGCCAGACGGAAGCCGATGGCCGCAAGGCCGGTGGCCAAGCCGATCAGCGGCGCCAGGAGCCACACGACCGGTTGGCGGCTCTCTTGGAACTGCTTGAGATTGGGAATGGTCCAGCGTCCGGCCGTGGCCAGAAGCCTCACACGTCTCAGCGCCATGCAATGGGTTTAAAGACGCGAATGAGTCGGCTCAAGCCTTTGCGGCAGAGGACTGTCGAATCGACTCCAGACTATTACTGCGGCCAATATTCGGCCGCGCGTCTTGTTGGAACCCGATCCAGGGCCCAACTATTAGTCTTCTGTTCCGCCCTGGCCGATATGGCTCACGGCAACGCAAACGAACGAACCCGAAGAGGGAGGGAACAAATGATCCGCACTTCACTTCTCGCAGGCGTCATCCTGGCCGTGGCAACGATGTCCGCCCAGGCGGCCGAGCCGGTCAAGGGCGCCGTCAAAGGCACCGCCGAGGTTGGCAAAGGCGTCGTTCAGGGCGTCGGTCAGGCCGGCAAGGGCGTCGTTAAGGGCACCGGCACCGTGGTCAAGAAGACGGGTAAGGGCCTGAAATGCATCTTCACCCTCGGAAACCGCTGCTAAGCGAACGCTGACGCGCCGGCCGGTTAAGCACCGCCCGGCCGCGGGATGACTCTTAGCCCCCGCCGGGCCGCGGACCTTGCAGCATTTCCAGAAACGTCGCCACGCTCGGATCGAGCTGGGCCCAGGATGGTGCGCGGCTGGCGTAGACGATCATCTGCGGTTTGGCGATTTCCAGATCGTCGAGACTGGACGCGCGGACGAACACCACACCCGGCATGCCCGCGTTCTTCGAATAGACCGCCGAGCCGCAATTGGGGCAAAAGCCGCGGCTCACCATGTTGCCGCTGTCGGCCGGGCGGTCGTAGAACTTGACCTCGCCCGACACCGTGAAACCGTCCACTGGATGATCAGATGGGTGCCGTGGTCCGTGCCGCTCGTCTTGCGGCAGTCCACGCAATGGCATTGCCCGACGAGTTGCGGATCCACCGCGCTCCGATAGTAGACCGCGCCGCACAAGCAATTCCCCGAAAATCCGGCCATCACACCCTCCCCGATATTCGATGATGGTCCGAGCCTAATCCCAGTCCGTTGTAGCTTGCACGTAACAAGTGACAAACCGGGCCGATCGACTCATGATGCGGGGTATGAGTCGCGAGTCCCATCGTGAGCCCCGCTCCGGCTGCCCCGTCGCCATGACGCTCGACATCGTCGGCGACCGGTGGACGCTCGTCGTCCTCCGCGACCTCTTTTTCGGGAAGACCCGCTTCTCCCAGTTCCTCAAGTCACCCGAGCAGATCGCCACCAACGTGCTCAGCGACCGCCTGGCGCTGATGGAACAGGCCGGGCTCGTCACCAAGACGCCCTATCAGCTCCGCCCCAAGCGGTTCGAGTATCGCCTGACGCAAAAAGGGGAGGCGCTCTTGCCCGTGCTTCACGAAATGTGCCGATGGGGCAATCGATTCCTGCCCGATTCATGGGTGCCACCCGAGAGCTTCATGAAAAGGACGGCGCATTAGGGCCACCCCCGGGATACTTTTTTTGTGCGGCGCACCATATAGCTCTTGAAATTAATTGTGCATTGCAACATATCTACGCTGTACCATGAAACATCCTCCGGGGTGACACCCCTTGGAGTGAAAGGAGCCTGAGATGTTTGACCCCAAAGACCTTCAGAAGATGGGTAAGGAAAGCTATGACGCGATGCTCCGCTCGTATGGCGAGCTCAATCGCGGCGTCCAGACCATCGGCGCCGAAGTGACCGGTTATTCGAAGCAGGCGTTCGCCGAGGCGACCCGCACCTTCGAGAAGCTCGCCGGCGCCAAGTCGCTGGAGACCGTGATCGAGATCCAGTCGCAGTATGCCAAGACGGCTTACGACAACTGGATGGCCGAGGCCTCGAAGATCGGCGAGATGTACGCATCCGTCGCCCGCGACGCCTACAAGCCGGTCGAGCAGGCCGTGGCCAAGGCGACGCCGACCGCGTAATTTATCGACCGTTGCATTGAAAAAAGACCCGGGGTGAAAGCCCCGGGTTTTTTTGTGACCGCATCAAGACGCGAGCTTGAGCTTTTCGGCTTCCCGCTCCTCGGCGGTCTCACCCATGGTGCGCATCTCTTGCTCCTCGCCGGCGCACGGGCCGAACTTCTTGAGCAGCCGCCCCATGTAGCGGCGGAAGCGCAGATGGTGGATCTCGAACTTATGCCAAGGCGTGTCCTGGTATTTGATGCCGTGGCCGATATCGGGCTTGGCGTGGGCTTTTAGCTTGCGGAACCAGTCCGCGCGCTTCTTGTCCGTCTCGCACGCCACGATGAAGGCCGCGATCAGCCGCGCCTGATAATCGGCGATCTGCCACACGCCGCCTTCGGCCGGTTCGAACAGCCCACAGACGAAGAAATCGTCGTACTCGCGATCGAAGGTGTGGATGAACAGCTTGGAGCGCCCGTTCTCGTCGAGAATGTAGCCGTCGTCCATGAACGGGAACGCGATGCTGTAGCCCGTGGCCCAAATCACCATGTCGACATCGACCCAGCTGTCGTCGACGAAATAGACGCGCTTGCCCTCGAACCGCTCGATGCCCGGCTTGGCGACGATGCGCCCATGCACCAAGTGATCGAGATAGGTGGTGCAGGCGGTGGGGTGCGCCTCGAACAGATCGTGGTCCGGCGCCTCCAGCCCGTAATGGCGATGCGCGCCCACGAGGACCCGCATGCCGAGCTTGTACATCGCATACATGAAACGGCGCGGCAGCGGCAATTGGCTCAACCGGTCAATGACGGCGTCGGTCGGTTTACCGAACAGCATCTTGGGGAAGAAGTAATAGGAGCGGCGCATGGAATGCACCGGCACCTCACCGAGATTTGCCGCATCCGATAAAATATCGACGGCCGAGTTCCCGGCGCCGACCACGAGCACGCGCTTGCCCTCGAACTGCGCCTTCGACTTGATGTCGTGCGAGTGGACCATCTCGCCGTCGAACGTGCCAGGATAGTCGGGCAGCTTGGCCTGCCAATGATGACCGTTGGCCACCACGAGCCCGTCATAGAGCCTGGATTCGGCCTCGCCCTCGACGGCGATGCGCCAGCCCTCGTTCGTGCGCTCGGCTGACTTGACCCGGGCGTTGAAGGTGATGCGGTCATACAGTCCGTACTCCGCGGCATAAGCGCGCAAATACTCTTCGGCTTGCGCCGCGCTGACGTAATACGGCATCTCGTCGGGGAATTTGAAATCGGGGTAGCGCGACAGCTTCTTGGACGAATTGAGGTGGGTCGAGCCATAGACCACATGCGGGCTATCCGGGTTCCAGATGCCCCCCACATCGCCTTCGGCCTCGAAGCAATCGAAGGGAATCCCGCGCTCGGCAAAGGTTTTGACCACAGCCAGACCGCAGGCCCCAGCCCCGATTATACAGAAACGCTTCACGTCCCCTCACAAGCTCTGGCGCGCCATGCGCCGGTGACATTTTGCCCATGATTGTGGGCCGACAGCGGCAAACCTAAGCACTCCCCTTCAGTCCCTTCAACCCATACGATCCTGCTTGCGCCTCATTGATCTGCGTCAAGTCCTTTCAGGTGCGAGGGCGCCCAATGTGCCTTGCGGCCCGTTGTGCCTGGAGCCTGGATTCGCCGGCACATTCCGCTATGGTCTTGCGCCGCGGCGAGGTTTGGGGGAAGTTCATGGACAGCCAGCAGGACGTCACCATCAAGAGCTGGGACGGCACCTGGACCTATCACCCGAAGGTGCGGGTGACGCCGGAGGGCGTCGAGGATCTGGTAGAGATCATGACTGACCACGTGCGGTTCCCCTCGCCCGTGCGCCCGGCGGGATCCATGCATTCCACCGCCCGCATGAACGGTGATGACGGCACCATGGTCGACATGAAGGCCATGGACCGCATTCTGCACTTTACCGACGACACGGTGACGGTCGAGGCCGGCGTGTCGCACATGACGCTGGCTTACGCGCTGAAGGAGCGCGGGCTGCAGCCATACATTACCACCGAGATCGGCAATACGACCATGGCGGCAATGGCTTGCGCCGCCACCAAGGATAGCTCCTTCCCCGGCGGCTTCGGCCAGGTGAGCTCCTATGTCACCGCGGTGCGCCTGGTGACGCCGCAAGGCGAGATCCGCGAAATCAACGAGACCGACAATCCCAAGGAGATGCAGCTCATCCGTTCGAGCTACGGCCTGTTCGGCATCATCTTCGAGGTGACCATAAAGGTCCGGCCGACCACGGCGATGTCCGTGCGCCACTACTCGCTGAGCCTGGAAAACTTCCGCAAATATTTCCCGATCTACAAGGCGCGCGGTTACGCGGTGATGTATTACATCTTCCCCTATGCCAAGCGCGTCGTGGTCGAGCTACGCAAGGACAATCCCGAGGTCGCGCCCAAGTCGCGCATGCGCTGGTCCTACCGCAACCGCTTCTGGCGCAAATACGCGCCGGCCACCGTTCTCTGGATTCAGAAGACTATCCCGAACCTGAAATGGCGGGCGCGGGCCGAGGATGCGTTCTTCTATTTACTGCGGCAGCTGATGGTTTGGTTCGTGCGCTCCGACCGCACCTGGCCGCACGCGCAGATTATCAATTACCCGCGCGATCCCGGCGAGAACAAATACCTGTTCTCCATGTGGTCGTTCCGCGAGATGGGGTTCTTCGACACGCTCGAGGAATATTGCGACTTCTGTATCGCCTACGAGGCCCACACCGGCTATCGCTGCAATCTGCCGAGCGTCGGCTACGCCATCTGCAGAGATTGCGAGGCGCTGTTCTCCTATAGCTGGGAGGGCCCCACCATGAGCATCGATCCGGCCTCGACCGGCGGCCCGGAATGGGAAGAGTTCCTGCACGCTTACAATGAGTTCTGCAGCGACCGCCGCGGCGTCCCGCTGTTCAACCAGACGCCCTTCCTGACCCGCGACATGGTGCGCCGCGCCTTCGGAACGCGTCTGCAGCAATTCGCCGCCCGCCGCAAAGAGATCGACCCCCAGGACCGCCTGCTCGATTCCTATTTCCGCGAGCTATTGTCTTAGGCCGGGCAACGGTCAATTCGTCCCACCCCTTGCCATCCGGAGCACCCTTTTCCACCTCTGGGGTTCTCAACAAAGAACGCCAGCGAAGAGGGCCAGAAATGGAACATTTGACGATTGCCGGCCTGCCCTTCGAGGCCTCGCGCATCGCGCATCGCGCTCGGCACCTGGGCCATTGGGGTGGATGTAGGCCGACAGCGACGAAAATGACGCCATCGCCACCATTCACCACGCCCTCGACCTCGGCATCAATCTCGTCGACACCGCGCCCGTCTACGGCTTCGGCCATTCCGAGGAGATTGTGGGCAAAGCGCTTCAGGGGCGCCGCCACAAGGCTCTGATCGCCACCAAGGTCGGCCTCGACTGGAGCGGCGAGGGAATCGTCCGCAACTCGACGCCTCGGCGTCTGCGCCGCGAGCTCGAGGATTCGCTTAAGCGCCTCAAGACCGAGACGATCGACATCTACCGAGTGCATTGGCCGGACGAAGCGACGGCATTCAAGGAGACGGCCAAGACCCTCGACAACTTCCTGCGCGAAGGAAAGATCCGCGCGATCGGCATCAGCAATTATTCCCCGGAGCAGATGGACCGCTTCCGCCAAGCCACGCCCATCGCCACCATTCAGCCGCCCTATAATTTGTTTGAGCGCGAGATCGAGCACGACGTGCTGCCTTACGCCAAGAAGCATGACATCGTGGTGCTCGCCTACGGCGCCCTGTGCCGGGGCCTGTTGGCGGGCAAGATCACCGCCGACACGAAGTTCGACGGCGACGATCTGCGCAATAACGACCCGAAATTCCAGGCACCCCGCCGCGCACAATATCTCGCCGCGGTCGCCAAGCTCGATGCGCTCGCCAAGGACAAGTTCAACAAATCGGTGCTGGCGTTGGCCGTGCGCTGGATACTCGACCGCGGCGACACTATCGCACTATGGGGCGCAAGGCTGCCCTCCCAGCTCGACGATATCGGCGACGTGATGGGCTGGACCATCGACGACGCCACCACGGGAGAGATCGACGCCATTCTCGACGAGACGGTGACGGACCCGGTGGGCCCGGAGTTCATGGCCCCGCCGCCGTCGGCGAAGGCGGCTTAAGGTTGCCTAAGCGCCCATGGTCTTGATGAAGCGCCGCACCAGCGGGAAGGACAGGCTGCGCGGCAGGCTGCGCACCGTCTTCAAGAAGCCTTCCACCTGCGGCGGGAAGGCGATCTCGTAAGGCCGCTTAGGCAGCTTCTCCAGGATCTTCCGGGCGCAGCGCTCCGTCTTCATCACGAAGAGCTTCTTCTTCGGGTCGTAGGCGGCGTTGAGCGGTGTGTCGACGAAGCCCGGATTGATGATGGTCACGTCGATGCCGGTGCCTTTGAGTTCCAGCTTGAGGCTCTCGGCGAGATTGATCAACGCCGCCTTACTCGCCCCGTAGCTGCCGTTGCCCGGCCAGCCCGCGTAACCGAACAGCGAGCCCATGATGGCGACGTGACCGCTGCGCCGCGTCAGCATCGACGGCAGCACCGCCGCGACGCCGTTGATCACGCCGCCCACATTGAGCGCCATGGTCTTGTGGAAGCCGTCGAGATCGATATTGCGGATGTCGAAGGGCACATACATGCCGGCCCCCAGTAGCACCATGTCGATCGGACCGAGCTCAGCTTCGATCTTGGCGGCGCAGGCTTTGAGCGCATCGGCGTCGAGCACGTCGGCCGGAAACGCTATGATGTGCTCGGACGCGGCGGCCAGCGTATCAAGCCTGTCGCTCGGCCGCGCCGTGGCGGCGACAGTCACACCGGCGGCGGCCAGGCGGCGCGCAATCTCGCCGCAGATGGCGCCGGACGCACCGGTGATCCACACAACTTTCCAGGGATATGTCTTCTCGGCCATCGCTTGAGCCTAATCCACGAACGGATCATGCACGAGGATGGTGTCCTCGCGCTTGGGGCTGGTCGACAGCAGCGCCACCGGCACGCCGACCAGTTCCTCGAGCCGGCGTACATATTTGATGCACTGCGCCGGCAGTTCGCCCCACGAGCGCGCGCCGCGCGTCGATTGGTTCCAGCCGTCCATGGTCTCGTATATCGGCTCGACCCGCGCCTGCTGGCCTTGCGCCGCCGGCAGATGGTCGATCTCCCGCCCATCGAGCTTGTAACCGACGCAGATCTTGAGTTCGGGCAGCGTGTCGAGCACGTCGAGCTTGGTCAGCGCGATGCCGTTGATGCCGGCAACCGTGCAGGTCTGCCGCACGAGGCAGGCATCGAACCAGCCGCAACGGCGCGCCCGCCCCGTCACCGTGCCGAATTCCTGGCCTCGCTCACCGAGCTCCTTGCCCACCGCGTCGGTGAGCTCCGTGGGAAACGGCCCCTCGCCCACGCGCGTGGTGTAGGCCTTGGTGATGCCGAGCACATAGTTCAGCGCGCCGGGCCCCACGCCGGCGCCGGTCGCGGCTTGCGCGGCCACCGTGTTCGACGAGGTGACGAAGGGATAGGTGCCGTGGTCGATATCGAGCAGTGCCCCTTGCGCCCCTTCGAACAGAATGCGCTTGCCTTGCCGCCGCTCGTTGTCGAGCAGCTTCCACACCGTATCCACGTAAGGCAGCACTTTGGGCGCGATCGCCGTGAGCTCGCCGCACAACGCGTCGACTGAGATCTCCGGCTCGCCCAACCCGCGGCGCAAGGGATTGTGATGGGCCAGGATGCGCTCGATCTTCGGCTTCAGCGACTGGAGATCGGCGAGGTCCATGACGCGCACGGCGCGGCGGCCGACTTTGTCTTCGTAAGCGGGGCCGATGCCGCGCTTGGTAGTGCCGATCTTGCCGGCACCGGCGGCGGCCTCGCGCAGCGCGTCGAGTTCGCGATGCAGCGGCAGGATCAGCGTCGCATTCTCGGCGATACGCAGGTTGTCGCGGCTGATCTCGACGCCGAGCTCCTCGATGCGGGCGATCTCTTCCGCCAAAGCCCACGGATCGACGACGACGCCATTGCCGATCACCGCAAGCTTGTTCTTGCGCACGACACCGGAGGGGAGGAGCGACAATTTATAGGTCGTGCCGTCAACCACCAGCGTATGGCCGGCATTATGGCCGCCCTGGAATCGCACCACCACATCGGCGCGCTCGGACAGCCAGTCGACGATCTTGCCCTTGCCTTCGTCACCCCATTGGGAGCCGACGACCACGACATTGGCCACTATGAAATCCTCTAATTCCTGGAGTTAGACGCAGAAACGGCCCCGCGAACGTGCAGGGCCGTGTGCTGTTATAGCGTGGCCGCCCGCCCGATGCGAGCCTTCCCTAAGCCGCTCTTATGCGGCCGCGGCCAAGGCCTCTTTCTCGCAAGCAAAGGCCCAGTCAAGCCACGGCAGCAGCGTCTCTAGGTTCGAGCGCTCAACCGTGGCCCCGGTCCAGATGCGCAGCCCTGCCGGCGCATAACGGTAAGAGGCGATGTCCTTGGCCACATCCTCCGCGCTGAGCCGCGCCGCCATCGCCCGCGGGAACGCGTCGCGCATCTCCGGCGGCAGCGCCGCGATGTCAGGATCGGCAATACTGAGGCAGATGGACGTGTTGGAGCGGGTTTCCGGCGCCCGCGCCAGGAAGTCCACCCACGGGGTCTTGGCCACCCAGGCGGCGATAACGGCGGCATTGGCGTCCGACCGGGCGATCGTACCCTTAAGCCCGCCCACGCTTTCCGCAAAAGCGAGCGCGTCCATATAGTCCTCCAGGCACAGCATGGAGGGGGTGTTGATGGTCGAGCCCTCGAACAAGTCCTCCATCACCTTGCCGTCCTGCGTCAGGCGGAACAGCTTGGGCAGCGGCCAGGGCGGCGTGTAGGTCTCGAGCCGCGCAATCGCGCGGGGGCTGAGAATCAGCATGCCGTGCTGCGCCTCGCCGCCGAGCACTTTCTGCCAGGAGAAGGTGGCAGCATCGAGCTTGCGCCAGTCGATGTCTTGGGCGAACACGGCGGAGGTGGCGTCGCAGATGGTGAGACCCTTGCGGTCGGGCGCGATCCAATCGCCGTTCGGCACCCGCACGCCCGAGGTGGTGCCGTTCCAGGCGAACACGACGTCGCGATCGAAATCGACTTCGGAGAGATTGGGCAGGCTGCCATAGGCCGCGAGCAAGGGGCGGACGTTGGTGAGTTTGAGCTCCTCGACGATGTCGGTCACCCAGTCGCGGCTGAACGCCTCCCAGGCAAGCACGTCGACGCCACGTGGGCCGAGCAGCGACCACATCGCCATCTCCACCGCGCCGGTATCCGAGGCCGGCACCAGCGCCACGCGATAATCATCAGGCAGCCCCAGCAAGTCGCGGGTCTTGAGCAGCGCCGCCTCGATCCGCGCCTTGGTCTCGGGCTGGCGATGATTGCGGCCAAGCAGTGCGCCCTTCAGCGCGTCCAGCGACCAGCCCGGGCGCTTGGTGCAAGGGCCGGAGGAAAAGCGCGGATTGGCGGGGCGTCTCGCCGGCTTAGGTGGCAGGGTCACGGCACTCTCCTGAGGAAACGAGGCAAAGCTCGTGTTGGGAAATGCCCATACGAGCGGCGCAAATACCCGTCAAGTGCATGCAGCCGGCAGCGCGCGTCCCAAGAAAAAAGCCGCCCGTCGCAAGGACGGGCGGTTAAGGCTAGCAGTCGGCTGTGGTGGATGGGTCTACTTGAAGGCGACCGGCATCGGCGCCGCCGGCTGATGTCCGAGCTTCCAGCGCATGCCGAGCATCACATCATGCGAGTGGATGTCGTCAATGTCCACGCCCGAGTAGGAGCTGGTGTTGTCATAGGCCGTCACCGTGCCGCTTCGCGCGCTACCGAGATCGGTATAGCGGTATGACAGGTCGAGGGTAACGGACGGGTTCACGTCATAAGCGAGACCGCCATAGACGGCCCAGGCGAAATTCGTCTGGGTGTGATCGGCGCCATAGGCGACACCGCCATTGGGCACGTTCACGTCTTTCAGGCCAAGCACGGAGACCGAAGCCATACCGATACCACCGCCGACATAAGGCGTGATGCACATATAGGTGCCGAGATCGATATAGGCGTTGGCCAGGCCAACCCAGCTTTCGATGTCGGCGGTGTACTCGTTGGTACCCGGGAAGAAGGTACCGTCAATGTCGTTGCTGGCCCGGCTGAACGTACCGTTGCCACCAGGATAGCGGTCCTGGGCTATGAACAGCGACTTGCCGCGATATTCACCGGTGACATCGAAGCGGAGCCAAGAGTTGAACTCGTAGCCGATGCCTACGCCGAAGAACGGCGTGCTCTTGATGTCTTCGTGGAAGACTTCGAAGTCGTTGAACTGGTAGTCTTCGGTGGAAATGCTACCGACATTCGGGTTAGCAGCACCAATGAAGCCCTTGAGATACACTGGGCCCGTGCAGCCGACGCAAGGCGCCGGATATTCGAGCGGCGGCGGCGGCAGACCGAGATCGGCGGCATAGGCGCTCACCGTCTGGCCCATGACCAGAGCGGCAACGCCGAGAATGATTGAGCGAGTCTGTCCCATCTGATTACCCCTTCTGACTGCAGCCTGGCGATCGAACGACCTCGGCTCAGGTCACGCTGGCTGTCTAATTGGGGAACTATCGGCGGGATTGGTTAACGGACTCCTAAACGCGGTCCCAGGCCGGGACGGCTGTAACCAGGCGGCCACAGGGCGCACTCGCCGGCGCCTCGGCAAGCCTCAATAGATTGAAAAATATCGTATTTTAGCGACGGAACAGCGCGCCGGCCTAGGCCGCGGCGGCATCCGACAAAGCGTGGACAATGTCCGAAACCACGGTCTTCACCAGCCCCGCGTCATCGCCCTCGGCCATGACCCGAATCACCGGCTCCGTACCCGAGGGGCGGATGACCAGGCGCCCGGCTTTGCCGAGCTTCGACTTGCCGTCATTGATCGCCCGCTGCACGCCCACATTGTCCAGCGGCTGGCCGTTCTTGTAGCGGACATTCTCCAGGATCTGCGGCAGCGGCTCGAAGCGATTGCATACCTCGCTCACCGGCTTGCCGCTCTGGGCCACCACGGCCAGGATCTGCAAGGCCGTGACCAGCCCGTCCCCCGTGGTGGAGAAATCCGACAGCACGATATGGCCGGACTGCTCGCCGCCGACATTGTAGCCGTGCTGGCGCATATGCTCGACCACATAGCGGTCGCCGACCGGCGTGCGGGTCAGGCCAAGCCCGAGATCTTCGAGATAGCGCTCCAGCCCGAGATTGGACATCACCGTGGCGACCACGCCGCCGCCGGCAAGCCGCCCGCGCCTGAGCCAGAACTCGGCGATCACCGCCATCAGCTGATCGCCGTCGATGATGCAGCCCTTCTCGTCGACGATGACCACGCGGTCCGCGTCGCCGTCGAGTGCGATGCCGATATCCGCGCGCACCTCTTGGACCTTGCGGATCAAATTCTGCGGCGCGGTCGACCCGCAATCCTTATTGATGTTGAGGCCGTTGGGATCGACGCCGATCTTGATGACCTCGGCGCCGAGCTCCCACAGTGCTTCGGGCGCCACCTTGTAGCCGGCGCCATTGGCGCAATCGATCACCACCCGAATCCCGTCGAAGCGGAGATTTTTGGGCAGGGTGCGCTTGGCGAATTCAATATAGCGCTCGCGCGCGCTGTCGATGCGGGTGGCGCGGCCGATCTTCTCCGGCGGGGCGAGCAGCGAAGTGAAATCGCCCTCCATCAGCTTTTCGATTTCTTCCTCGGTCTCGTCGGACAGCTTGTAGCCGTCCGGCCCGAACAGCTTGATGCCGTTGTCGATGAAGGGATTGTGCGAGGCGGAGATCATCACGCCGAGATCGGCACGCAAGGAGCGCGTCAGCATGGCGACGGCGGGCGTCGGCATCGGCCCCAGCTGGAACACATCCATGCCCATGGCGGTGAAGCCGGACACCAGCGCCGACTCGATCATGTAGCCGGACAGCCGCGTATCCTTGCCGATCACCACGCGATGACGGTACGAGCCGTTGGTGAAAACCTTGCCGGCGGCCATGCCGACCTTGAGCGCCACCTCCGAGGTCATCGGATAGGAATTGGCGCTGCCACGGATACCATCCGTGCCAAAAAACTTGCGAGCCATCCCGGTTATTCCCCCATCACCGCCGCCAGACGGCGCCTGGCCCGTTTTCGGATTTGCCTGGCGAGACATTGGATTATGCGCCTCCTGACGGCATGCTTGCGTTCAAAAAATGTAAGCAAAAATTACACCCCGGACGAGCTGCGGCGTGGAATTGCCCTTAATTTTCAGTGCCGAACATGCTCGCGCGCCAGACGTCCAACGCCTGGCGGCTGCCCGCCACGTCATGGACCCGTAACATCTGCACCCCTTGCGCCGCCGACGCGATCGCCGCCGCGTGACTGCCGGGCTCCCGGGACCGGGGATCGCGCCCCTGGCCCACCCCGCCGATGAAGCGCTTGCGCGAGGCGCCGACGAGAAGCGGCACGCCGAGGCCGTGGAACAGGCTGAGATTGGCCAGCAGCGCCAGATTGTGGGCGAGCGTCTTGCCGAAGCCGAGGCCGGGGTCGGCGGCGATGCGGGAGCGGTCGATGCCGGCGGCCACGCAGAGCCCGATGCGCTCTTCCAAATAATCGAACACTTCCAGCACGACGTCGTCGTAAGTGGGATTGTCCTGCATGGTCTTGGGCTCGCCCTGGGCATGCATCAGCACCAGATCGAGCCCCATCTCCACCGCCACGTCCAAACAGGCCGGATCGTGGGTCAGCGCCGAGACGTCGTTGAGGATTTTGGCGCCGGCCTCAGCCGCCGCCTTCGCCACATCGGCTTTGCGCGTGTCGATGGAGATCACCGCCGGCGAGCCGGCCAGCCCCTCGAGCACCGGCACCACGCGGGCGCGCTCCGCCTCGTTCTCGACCCTGTCGGACCCGGGCCGCGTCGACTCGCCGCCGATATCGACGATCTCGGCTCCCGCCGCCACCAGCTCCGCCGCATGGGTGATGGCGCCTTCGGTCTCGTCGTAGAGACCGCCGTCGGAGAAGCTGTCCGGCGTCACGTTGACGATGCCCATGAGCACCGGCCGCGACAGGGCCAGCCCGGCGAAAGGCGTACGCGGCGCGCTGACGCGATCGAGAGCCGCCTTGAGATCGCCGTCGCGCACCTCGCTCAGCGCATGCGCGGTAAAGAGCCGCCGCCGCGAATTGCGGGGGTCGCCCTCGATCAGGACGGCAGCCGAAAACGCGATCGGCCCACCCGCCAGCGGCAAGGCCAAGCCGTCCTCGACCGCGGCCTCGGCCGGCGGCCCGTACAGAAATCCGATGGGTCTGAGATAGAGCGTCCCGTCTGCCATGCGGCAAGCCTTAGCACAAAGCATCATGCCCGGCACGAGGGCCGGGCATGCGCAAATTTCTGGACGGTGTACCCCCCGTTCTAGGTCGGCTGAGGCTCCATGCCGCCGGGGCCGGTCTCCGGCTCGGGTGGCTTCTTGCCCCGGCCGGCGGTCGGCACGGCGGAGGCGGGACCGGGACGGATCGTATCCTCGACGGGGAAGTCGCGCACCGGCGGCTTGCCGTTCAGCAGATCCTTGATCTCCTGGCCTGACAGCGTCTCGTATTCGAGCAAGCCCCGGGCGACGATGTGCAGATCGTCGATATTCTCGGACAGGATCTTGCGCGCGGTCTCGAAGCCTTCGTCGACGAGACGATGAATCTCCTCATCGACGATGGTCTGAGTCTCGTCGGACAGGCTTTGCGTGCGCGACACGGAATGGCCCAGGAACACCTCTTCCTCGTTGTCGCCATAGGCCAGCGGCCCGAGCTTATCGGACATGCCGAATTGGGTGACCATGGCCCGTGCGAGCCCGGTCGCCATCTTGATGTCGGACGATGCGCCCGAGGTGACCTTGTCGTAACCGAACACGATCTCCTCGGCCACACGGCCGCCCATGGCCACGGTGATATCCGCCTTCAGCTTGGCGCGGGTGTAGGACAGCATGTCCCGCTCAGGCAGGCGCATGACCATACCCAGCGCGCGGCCACGCGGAATGATGGTCGCCTTGTGGACCGGATCGGACGCCGGCTGATGCAGCGTCACGAGCGCGTGACCGCCTTCATGATAGGCCGTGAGGGTCTTCTCCTCCTCGGTCATCACCATGGAGCGGCGCTCGGCGCCCATCATCACCTTGTCCTTGGCGTCCTCGAACTCGTGCTGCGTGACGACGCGCTTGGAGCGGCGCGCGGCGAGCAGCGCCGCCTCGTTGACGAGATTGGCAAGATCGGCACCGGAGAAGCCGGGCGTGCCGCGCGCGATGACACGCAAATCGACGTCCGGCGCCAGCGGCACCTTGCGCACATGCACTTTCAGGATCTTCTCGCGGCCGATGATGTCCGGGCGCGGCACAACGACCTGCCGGTCGAAACGGCCGGGCCGGAGCAGCGCCGGATCGAGCACGTCGGGACGGTTGGTGGCGGCGATGAGGATAACGCCTTCATTCGCCTCGAAGCCGTCCATCTCGACCAGAAGCTGGTTCAGCGTCTGCTCGCGCTCGTCATTACCGCCGCCGAGGCCTGCGCCACGATGACGACCGACCGCGTCGATCTCGTCGATGAAGATGATGCAGGGCGCGTTCTTCTTCGCCTGATCGAACATGTCGCGCACGCGGGACGCACCCACGCCGACGAACATCTCGACGAAGTCGGAGCCCGAAATGGTGAAGAAGGGCACATTCGCTTCACCCGCAATGGCGCGCGCCAGCAGCGTTTTGCCGGTACCCGGAGGCCCGACCAACAGCGCGCCGCGCGGAATCTTGCCGCCCAGCTTCTGGAACTTCTGCGGATCGCGCAGGAACTCGACGATCTCTTGCAGGTCTTCCTTGGCCTCGTTGACGCCGGCGACGTCGTCGAAGGTCACCCGGCCATGGCGCTCGGTCAGAAGCTTGGCCTTCGACTTGCCGAAGCCCATGGCGCGGCCGCCGCCCGACTGCATCTGGCGCATGAAGAAGATCCACACGGCAATCAGGAGCAGCATCGGGAACCAGGAGATCAGCACGCCGAACAGCGACGGCACGTCCTCTTCGGACGGCTTGGCGGTGATCTTCACGCCCTTCTTGTCCAGCTTGTCGACCAGGTTGGGGTCGTCCGGCGCATAGGTCTGGAAATTACGGCCGTCGGTGAAGTGCCCGGTGATCTGATTGCCGGCGATGGTCACATCCTGGACGTTGCCGCCCTCGACCTCCGACAGCATCTGCGAGAAGCTGATCTCGTTGCCGCGGACCTGGACGCCAGGCGTCTGGAACAGGTTGAACAGAGCAACCAGGAGAAGGGCGATGAACACCCAGATGACGAAATTACGGAAGTTCGAATTCATGAACTGACCTGACCTGACGGCTTGGTGTATGGGGCAGCGGTGTGAACGCGTCGCCCCCGAATTTCTGGGGTATTGAGCCTCGTTAACATAGGAAGCTGCAGGCATTTTGCCAAGTAAAGCTAATGCAAAGAGGTGCATGCTTCCTCAACGGCTTAACGTCGCTGCGGCATCCCGCCCTGTGCCGAGAGTGTCCCCCGTAAAAACACTGCCTGGCAGTCAAGGCGCTCTTCGTGGCGCAAGGATGGCGTGCCGAAAAGCGCCTCCTGACCGAAATCAGGAAGACAGATCAGGGTCTCATCCCGGAAACAGGCCGGCAGCGTCCGCGCCGCCAGGCGCGGCAGGTCTTCAGGGAGCGCCTCGAGCTCACGCAATTGCCGCCAGCCGGGCTCGCCCAGCGCCCGCAAGATGATGGGGCTCCGCGCGCCCGGCCCAAGCGCGACCCGGAAGCGATTGTCCCAAAGTGCGCCCTGGCCGGGCTCGAGCTTGACCACCGGCAGCCCGCCCCGCCGCATCTCGCGGAAGATGCCAAGCTGCCCGTTATGCCCGCCAGTGTGAGGCGCGAGACGGCAGCGTCCGAGCGTATGAGTCTTCTCCGGCTGCGCCTTGAGCGAGGCAAGCAGCGCTTCGAGCTTGGCTAGGCGCACCGGATCCTCGCCGCCGCCGACCGAGGCCAGCAGGCGCGACAATGCCCGCAGCGCGATTTCCTCAGGGACCGCGGCCAGCGCCGCCTGATCGATGACGGCAAAGCCGGCCGCGCTCGTCTGCGCATGGCGGTCAAGAAAGTCCTGCGCCGCACCGTCGAGCGCCACCCGGGCCCGCCGCAGACGCTTGGCTGAAAGCGCCACGGCTTCCGGGGTAAGGCCGAGTGTGGCAAAGGCATCCGTGGCGCCGCGCAGGCGCGCGCGCTCGAAGCGTGTGTCCGCGTTGCTCGGATCGGTGGCGAAGGCGAAGCCCGCCTCCCCGGCGCTTGCCACCAGCCGCGCCTTCGGCAGATCGAGCAGCGGCCGGAGCAGCGTGAGCGGGCCCCAGGCGCCCTGTTCGGGAATGGCGGCAAGCCCGTCGAGGCCGCTGCCGCGCTTCAGCCGCATCAGGAAGGTCTCGGCCTGATCGTCCAGGTGATGGGCGGTAACGAGTGCGCCAATGTCGTGGCGGCAAGCATGAGCGGCCATCAGGTCGTAGCGCGCTTCCCGCGCCTTGGCCTGCACTCCCGTGACCACATCGCCGTGCCCCTCCCAGGTGAGAATCGTGTGCGGCAGGGAAAAAGCGCTTGCGGCGCGGCCCACCATCGCCGCTTCGTCACGCGAGCCGGGACGCAAACCATGATCGACCGTGAGCACGGTGAGTTCGGGCCCGTCATCGCGGCCGGCGCGCCAGCGCGCGGCGAGATGCATCAGCGCCAGACTGTCCGGACCGCCGGAGACCGCCAGCGCCACGCGGGCAAAGTGCATCAGCGGCTGAAGCAGAATTTCCGCCTCCTGGCGGGAGACGGGACGTGCCGCGGTCATTTGCACCCCACCTTCACGGCCTCGCCCTTGGCCTGATTGCGCAGGTGATCGTGCGCGTCGGGGAATTTGTCGTTGAGCTCCGCGAAGGTGGAGCAGGCGGCGTCCTTCTGCCCGAGTGCCGCGAGCGACATGCCGAGCTTGAGCAGGCTGTCGGGCGCCTTGTCGCTGCCGGAATATTTTCGGTAGGCGGCGAGGAAGCTGTCGGCGGCCTTCTTGAACTGCTTACGCACGTAATAGGTCTCGCCGACCCAATATTGCGCGCTGCCCGCCAGCGGATCGTTCGGATAGTCCTTCACCACCTTGCCGAACCCCGTCTCGGCGGCCGCATAGTCGCGTTGGAGCAGATCGCCATAGGCCTGCTCGTACAGCGCTTGGGCGTTGTCGTCGGGCAGGGCGTCGAGACTCTGGGACAATGCATCGGGCACCGCGCCGGTGGCGGTCGGCGGCAAAATCGACTGGGGCGCATTATCGTCTGTGTTCGCCTCGCCGAGCTGTGGTCCGCCGGGCTTTGGCCCATACCAGCGCGGCTTCGACGGATCGCTATCGTCGGCCGCTGGCGGAATCACTGCCGGGGACGCCGGGGGTACGACCTGCGGCTGCGGCGGCGCCTCGTCCCGCGGGGCCTCCATGATGTCGGGCTTGATCTCGGGCTTGCTGATGTCGGCTTCGGGCGCCGGCGGCGTCTCCTCCTCGACAGCGACAGCGGCATCGGCATCGGCCAGCGGGGCCGGCATGGCATCGGGCCCACCCACCTGACCGCCCATCATCTCGATCTGATTGGTGAGCGCCCCGATCTGGGTCTCAAGGGCGCTGACCCGTGAGCCGAGACCGCCCTCATCCGCCGGACCAGCCCGCGACACCTCGGGCGCGAGGCTCGGCTTGGCGCGGACCACAGCCTCCAGCCGCCCCACCATGGCCTTGAGATCGGCGACCTCCGCTTCGAGCTTGTCAACCCGGGCGGCGACATTGCTGTCTTGGCCGCCGGCTTGGCCGCTGCCTTGTCCGCTCTCTTGGGCAAGCCCGGCGCCCGGCGCGAGCGCCAGCAGCATACCGGCTGCAAGCGCGGTGGCGCGGACACGGTGGCCCCAACCGGGAGCCCGAGTGAAAGCCAATGGAAACACGATGGCGACCTTGTCAGCAGGCCCGGTGCAGAGCTTCGCGCGGCGCGAGGATCGAGCCGCCGCGAATCCGCCGGACGCACCCATTCGCCGGACCCTTTGGGGCCAAACTTAGGTGTGTTTGGCCCACAAAGCGTCCTGCGGCAAGGTCTAGTAGCGGGCCACGGCACCCGCGTTCAAGATCGTCTGGGCGCGCCGGTTCTGCGACCAGCACGAGATGTCGTCGCACACCGCGATCGGCCGCTCCTTACCGTAGGAGATGGTCTTGACGCGCCGCGCGCTGAGCCCGTTGCTGAGCAGGAAGCCTTTGACCGCCATGGCGCGCTGGGCGCCGAGCGCCAGATTATACTCGCGCGTGCCCCGCTCATCCGCATGGCCTTCGATGGTCACGGTGTATTGCGCGTACTGGTTGAGCCAGCGGACTTGGCTCCGCAGGGTATTCTGCGCCTCGCCCGTCAGCCTGGCGCTGTCCACTTGGAAATGGACCACATCGCCCACATTGCTAGAGAAATCTCGGGTGCTGCCCGGCGCCGCCGGCCGCTCACCCCCGAGACCGTATTCCTTTGGCTGCTGGCTCTTGGAACAGGCGGCAAGCGCCAAACCGACCACGAAAAGCATGCCCACGAGCTTGCAGGCGTGGCCAAACCCACCACGGAAACGCATGTACTAAACTCCCGCTAAATTTAAGAAAATCGTAGGAGTGAAGTCCTTAACGATCCCTTAGTCCGGAAGGCCCCGAGGCCTTCCGCCAGCGATATGGTTAAGACCGGAAAAGGGTGAATGTGTGGGCCCCAGGGGGCCATTGCCGGCACGCGGCGGGTGACATCAGGCCAAAAATCAGGCCCTTAAATAGGAAAAGGATGCCTGGAACGCCGCCGCATCAGCTACGGCGTTCCGGCATCCATATCCCGTTTTGCGTGGAAGCCAGAAGCTTCCGCTGCAAATCAGTAGCCGTGATTTAGCCGAGCTTAAGCGGCTCCATGACGACGGCCTTTTCGTGGTGGCCGAAGCAGCCACCCAGCGAAACGGCGGCGGCCACGAGCATGACAGCGGCGATAACGCCCTTCAAACCCTGCATGGTCTTCTCTCCTTTGGTTAACAACGGCAAAGCCATCTTTGCATGTACCGGTGCGGCGTTTTCAGATCAAGGTCGGACTAGTGTCCTGGGACCGTTTTACCGGTCATTGATGCCAAAATGCCACGCCGAATCTCGTCCTCCAGCTCGCTCAAACTATCCCGCTCGGGGACACCGATCAAGGTGTGGTTAACGACGTTGGGGCACTCCGATTAAGAAAGGGTAAGTGGGTGTGGCAATTTAGCCGCAAGCCGCGCAAGGCGCCGCGCAATTGGCGGAAACCCGACAAAAATAGCTAATTTATCAGGGGAGACCAGGCCGGATCCGACCCGAAGGCCGGGGTCGCCACCTGGCGCTCGTTATAGCCCGTGAGGTCGATCGTATATAGCCGCGGGCCGCCCCCGGCGCCCGGGGATTCCCGGAAGAACATGAGCACCCGGCCGTTGGGCGACCAGGTCGGACCCTCGTTGTGGAACCCCTCGGTGAGGATGCGCTCGCCCGAGCCATCCGGCTTCATCACGCCGATCAGGAATCGCCCGCCCTGCATCTTGGTGAAGGCGATGAGATCGCCCCGGGGCGACCACACCGGGGTCGAATAGCTCCCCTCCCCCTGGCTGATGCGGTGCTGATTGGAGCCGTCGGCGTTCATGACGTAGATCTGCCGGGAGCCGTCCCGATCGGTCTCGAAGGTGATCTGGCGGCCGTCCGGCGCATAGCAGGGCCCGGTGTCGATTGCATCCGTATTGGTGAGCTGCATGGTCCGCCGGCTGCGCAGATCCATGGCGAAAAGGTTGGAATTTCCGCCCTGCTCAAGGCTCATGACGATGCGCTGGCCGTCGGGCGAAAATCTTGGGGCAAAGGTCATGCCCGGAAAGGCGCCGACGATCTCCTTCTGCCCGGTCTCGATATTGAGCAGATAGACTTTCGGCTCCGCCCCCTCATAGGACATGTAGGTGATCTCGAGGGTCGAGGGGCTGAACCGCGGCGTCAGCACGAGGCTCTGCCCTTGCGTCAGCAACTTTAGGTTGTGGCCGTCCTGATCCATGATGGCCAGGCGCTTCATGCGCCGGTCCTTCGGCCCGGATTCGTCCACATACACGATACGCGTGTCGAAATAGCCCTTCTCGCCGGTAATACGCTCATAGATTGTATCGGCGATGATATGGCCCAGGCGCCGCGCCTCTTGCGGCCGCGCGAACACCTGTTCGCCCACGAGCTGTTGGCCGGACAGTACGTCCCACAGCCGGAACTCGGCCCGCAATTTCCCCTTCGAGGCGCCGATATGGCCGATCACCAGCGCCTGCGCGTTGATGACCCGCCAGTCCTCGAAGCGCGGCACGCTGCTCATGCCGAGGTCCCGCTCGATGAACGCCGCCTGATCGATGGGCGCGAACAAGCCTGACGACTGGAGGTCTTTCGCCACGATATCCGAGATTTCACGCGCCGCTTCGGGATCGATCCCGAGCCCAGGGGCGAAATCGACAATGGCGATCGGCAGCGGCTGAATCGTGCCTTGGGTGATGTCGAGCTCGACCACGGCATGCGCTGGCGCCGGCGCGGAGACCGCGCCGAGCAAGGCCGCGAAGATGAGCATGGATGATCGCCACATCGAAAAAATCCCCCTAGCCGCTGCGATACATCTGGCTTGGGTCGAAAGTGAGGATCATGTCGCGCCACAGCGAATATTTTCCCGCCGGCAACGCATAAGGCTGACACTGGAACACCGCGCGCACCGCACTGTCGGCGGCAGCCTGGAAGAAAGGCGAGGAACCTGAATTGGCGACGCTCGGAAGGCCTTCGAGCGTGCCGTCCTGGTTGAGCTTGAGCCTGACCTTGACGACGATGGCGTCGGCCCCGAGTCCGCCCGCCGGGGGCGTCCAGCACTCCGAGATGCGCGCTCTGAGCGCATCCAGCTCATTGACCGACATCGCCATCTCCGTGCCGTTCGACTGCCCGCGCGCCGGCTTGGTCTCTTCGGCCAGGGCTTGCGGCTCGGGCGTGTCGGTCGCATCCGGAATCTTGTTCAGGAGTGCGGAGATTCGATCGGTATCGAATTGCGCCGTCTTGGGTGCGGGTTTCAGCGCAGGTTTGAGCGCAGCCTTGGCTTGCTCTTTCGGCGGCTCAGGCTTGCGGGCGGGCGCTTGCGGTTTGGGTTGCGGCTTCGGCGCCGCGGCCGTCTGCTCGGGCTTTGGTGCAGGTTTCGGCGCGGGCGTCTTCGGTGCCTCGACTGTCTTCTCCACTTTCGGCTCAGCCGACTTCTTGATCGCTGCGGTCTGCTCGGGCGCCTTCGCGGTCTTCTCCTTCACCGCTTTTGGCTTCTCCTCTTCCGGCTTGGCGGCAAGCGACGCGTCGTCCGCGGCATCCTTCATGCCGGCCTTGATCTTGGTGATGTCGGCCGGCGTGGAGAGATCGACGGGAATGGCGACCAGCGGCGCCGACATGTGCGACGACGACAAGCCGACAATGGCGAACAGTACGATCGCCACATGCAGTGCCGCAGAGATGAAGGTGC
>Ga0307380_10003423_pt1 | contig 21918 bp, 20 predicted proteins | sample UN3MG_FD_202239 | JGI IMG/M metagenome (GOLD analysis project Ga0307380, IMG submission 202239) | Soil microbial communities from Risofladan, Vaasa, Finland - UN-3 | ecosystem: Environmental > Terrestrial > Soil > Coastal area > Acid sulfate soil | place: Finland: Risofladan, Vaasa | collected... | reverse complement strand
AGGTACCTTTTCTATGGGAGGCCCTCAGTTTTTGGATGAAAAGGACGTCAAGAGGATTTTTCACAGACCAGACGAGAAGTACAGGGAAGAGTTGATATTCAGGGATTAATGCGGTTTTCTCACAAATTGCATAGCGAGGGGTTTAAATGATGGCTTGTCAGAATTTTATAATCTTATATGAAAAATAAAGTTTACGGTGAGGAAAGCGCTAAACCCCACATTCTTTAATATTTACGGTGATTTGTGAGAAATGGGGGTTAACCCCCTGCCCTTACTGTTTATGCCTCTCTCTTATATCGTACAGCGGATAATAAAAAATTCAAACAAACTGGGATGAGTTCGATCAACATCGAAAACAGTAAAGAGAAAAAAGATAAATTCATTAAAAATACTTGACAGGAGCTTCTACTGCTATAGAATTGGTATCAGTTTCATGGAACCGATATCAATATTAAGTGAACATGCCAACTATTTCAGATGTCGCGAAATTAGCTGATGTATCGAAAACAACAGTTTCACGGGTGCTGAACAATTCTGAGCTAGTTAATTACAAAAGAAACAGAAGGTATTAGAGGTCATAAAGGAGCTCAGCTATACCCCATCTATAATAGATCAAGGGATGAGGGGGCAGAAAACAAGGACATTTGGAGTTGTTATTCCTGATTTCAAGAATCTATATTACTCGGAATTCCTTGAACATGTTGAATAAGCAGCGAGAAAGCATGGATATATCGCAATTGTATGTTCCAGTGAGATTGATACTGAGTGTGAAAGAGATAATATAGATCAGCTTCTGAGGAGAAATATTGATGGGCTGATCATGTGCTGGTATAAGGACGTTATCGCGAACAGATCTTTTCTGGTAAAACTTGCAAAAAAACTACCAATAGTGCTGATGGGTCAACCTTCATGTGGACTTCCAGAACCACCGTGTACACAGATGGCTATAAGGGAATAAAACACTTACCAAATATTTTATTGAAAAAGGACATAGGAAAATCGGAATAATTAAATCACTTGACAAATTTCCAGTAGGTAATAAATGATTTGAAGGTTATGTATCCGCTCTCAGGGAGTATGGAATTAGAGTTACTGAAAACCTTATTGAAAATTCTGATTGGACGGTGGGCGGGGCCTTCGATGCTAAAGAAAAATTATTGATGAAATCTAGACCAACAGCAATCATAGCGGTTACAGATTTGATGGCAATCGGTGTGCTAAAATGTTTAAATGACAAAGGGTTCTCAATTCCAAAGGAAATTGCAATAGGCAGTTTCGACAACATCTCATTAACCCAATGATGTCACCTCCACTCACTACAGTTGCGCAGCCGATCCAGATGCTGGCACAGAAAGCCACGGAGCAGCTAATAAAGAGGATTGAGAATCGATATGTCCGCAATAGAGATATCGAGCTTCAGAACAAGCTCATCATAAGAGATTCTACGGAATAGCGGACTGATTTCCTATTACTATCCAAAACAAGCATTTTTCTTGAGGAGATATTCATGAGTTTCGATCCGTACATAGGTGAGCCCGATATCAATAGACTCCTAACTGCCTTCAAGCACGGTAAAGTAGACCGGGTACCGAACTTGGAGGTCCTCATTGAAGACCAGCATGTAGAAAAAATGTTAGGTCGATATGCAGGAAACACTCTCGCTATTGGCGGAGATCCGGCTAAGGGTGTAGAGGAGTCAGAGGGTGCAAGACCCATGCATCCTGCGGATTATATAGAAGTTTGCAAAATAATCGGTCAAGATGCCATGCTTGTGGAAGCCATCTGGACCCCCTTTAAAAAGCGTAATGAGGACGGGACTCTTTCATTGGTGGCTGACAGAAGCATCAAATCGCGCCAAGATTTTGAAGGAAAGATTATTTCCCCCGGTGATGAGGACATTGAAGAGAAGATGACCTACGTAAGGGAGTATCGCAAAGCGCTGGATGAATCGGGCACAAAAATCGGTCTCTGCTTACTTCATTCTGCATATTTTCAGACACTTTACGAGTTTATGATTGGTATGGAAGACTGTATGACAATGGTTTATGAAGATAGAGGTTTTATCGAAGAACTCCTCGAGATTAGCTCCAATTACTGGACGCAATTTGTGAAAAGGGCTGTTGATGAGGGAGTTGACTTTATTTGGCCGGCGGATGATGTTGCATTCAAGACAGGGCTGTTTCTGCCTCCAAAGATCATGAAGGAGATGTGGCTGCCCCACCTGAAGAGGATCATCGAGCCTGCGCTCGATGCAGGTAAACCTGTGATGTTCCACTCTGACGGGAAAATAGATGACATCGTCCCATGGCTCATAGACATTGGAGTCGATTGCATTCATCCCCTGGACCCATACGGTGTCGACTATAGGGAGTACAAGAAAAAGTTCGGAGATAGATTGTGCCTTGCAGGGAACATCGATATTGAATTTCCGCTTGCACACGGCACTCCTGAGGAGGTTGAAAATGATGTAAAAGAACATATGGAAACACTGAAGCCCGGCGGAGGATATGTGGCTTGCAGTAGTCACAGCATCGTGAACTATATCCCCCATGAGAACTATATGGCAATGATAAATGCAATCCATAAACACGGAAGCTATGAAGAGGAGCAGTGGGTGCTTAAAGGTGCGGATACCGAAATCTCAAAGCAGGATATAGTAGAAACCAAAGCACAAGATATTGAACACAAAACTGAAGTAAAATCAGGTGTGCTTATGGACATCTATGAGTGTATATACCACGGAGAGCACGGAAAAATAGAGGAACTAACTACAAAGGCTCTTGCTAAAAAGCACGAGCCTGTTGAGATTGTCAATGATGCAATGACTCCTGCGATCAAGGAAGTTGGCGAGCGTTTTTCTACTGGCGAGCTCTTTCTACCAGATCTTATCCTCGCAGCAGAAACAATACAAAGAGCGATGAGCATACTTACTCCGCTTTTGGAGAAGAGGGGTAGCTTCAAAGCAAAGGGGAAAGTAGTGATAGGAACGATAAAAGGGGACCTTCACGATATCGGAAAGAATATGGTGAAGGCACTTTTAAAGGGAAATGGATTTGAAGTAATCGACCTGGGTGTTGACAATAGTCCAGAGAATTTTGTCAAGGCAATTAAGGAGCATGATCCTGATGTGGTCGGCTATTCCGGACTTCTAACAACGACACTTGGGGGAATGCCGGAGCAGATGGAGGCCCTGAAAAAAGAGGGTTTGCGCGATAAGGTTATAACTGTTGTTGGAGGAGCACCCGTGACGCAGGAGTTTGCTGAGAGAAATGGAGTCGACCTATACGGAAAGGATGCGAATGAAGCAGTGAAGGTAATTGAAAAAGCGCTGGAGCCCAGAAGACAAGGTGTTTAATATGAACCAAGGAGCATGCAAACGAATCATGAGGAAGGAGGTGATTGTCACAACAAAATAAATCAAGAATGTAAGTATCTTTTTACGTTTTATCAAAGGAGGATTTAAAATGAGGAAAATTGGGATTTTGCTTCTAGTAGCTGTGTTTTTTCTCAGTGCTTTTGCAGTATTTGCGGGTAGCAAAAAACCTGAAAAGCCTGTTGAGGAAGAAGAATATGCAGAAGAATCGAAAGAGTACGAAGCCGAGGCGGGGGCGTACCCCCTCTTTGAGAAGTACAGCCAAATGGCAAAGAGGGAAGAAACCTACCCAGGCCAGCCAGGAAAAGGCAAGAAGCTCGGTTTTGCGAATATCTTCGGTACTCTGCCTTTCTGCATATCTGTTGAGCAGAATATTATTAAACAGGCAAAACTTGCGGGTTTTTCTGAGTCAGATATGATTATCATGGATAATCAGTACGATTCGGTTCTTGGTTTAAAGAATGCCGATATCATGCTCTCAAAGAGGCCCGATTTTTTTATCGAATTCCAGTCTGACTCAAAGGTAAATAACATTGTGGCACAAAAATTTGGAGCTGCTGGAATTCCTCTTCTAGCAGTTGATGTTCCTGTTCCTGGTGCACCGTTTATGGGCGTTAACAACTGGCAGGCAGCTGTCCTGGCAGGTAAACATGCAGTTAAACTGATCAAAGAGCAGTGGGGAGGCTGGGATGCTGTTGATATGGTGGTTCTGTTACAGATGCCGGCTGGTGGTGAGGTAACGATGCTCAGGTCAGAAGGTTTTGCAGCTGCCCTTGTTGATGCCTTTGGATCGGAAGCTGAAGAAAAGATTGTTCGTACCGATGGCGGTATGGGACAATCGGAAGAGGCAAAGGCTGCAATGGACGATGTTCTCGCTGCGCACCCCATGCCTAAAAAGATGGTTGTTACTTCTATAAATGAACAGACGATGGCCGGTGCGATTGCTTCATTGCAAAGTGCCGGGAGATGGAGTGCAGCGGACACAATCATAGTTACACAGGGTTGTGATGAGCTGGGTCAGAGTCAAATTAGGGATGGTTCAACTGACGGCTCTATTGCCTATTTTCCTGAGCACTATGGTGAATATGTTATTCCCGCGGTGTGTGCGATATTGGAAGGGCAAGCCGTGCCTCCATACATTTTTATTGAGAATGTTGTTATCACAAAAGACAATATAGATGAATGGTACCCACAATAGGAAATTAATAGGGTTGGGTCTAATCACCCAGCCCTATTAAATGGAGTCACATATGGGAAAGAAAATTCTTGAGATGAAAAATATCTCAAAACAGTTTCCTGGTGTTCAGGCGCTGGACAAAGTTAGTTATGATTTGTTTGAAGGAGAGGTCCATGGATTGCTCGGTGAAAATGGAGCCGGGAAATCTACACTGATAAAGCTGCTTGCTGGAGATTATTCGAAGGATGAAGGGGTTATCTTGGTTAATAGTGCAGAAGTTGAGTTTAATATTCCTGCAGATTCACAGGCTATGGGAATAAGGGTCATTTATCAGGAGCTCAATACACTGGATACGCTGTCGGTAGCAGAGAATATCTTTGTCGGTAATCTGCCAAAAAGGAGAATTGGGACAATCGACTGGAACACTCTTAATAAACGAGCAAAAGTTGTTTTAGACAGGATGCTTGTAGACACAAATCCGAAAAAGATTGTTGGTGATCTGACGGTTCACGAAAAGCAAATAATAGAGATTGCAAAGGCAATTTACAAAGAGGCAAATATTCTGGTTATGGATGAGCCGACTGCTGCGTTGGGCGAAAAGGATATAAAATCTTTATTCAATATTATCCGTAACCTTAAAAGACAGGGTGTTGGAGTCATATATATTTCTCATAGATTAGAAGAGATATTTCAGATAACTGACAGGGTAACGGTGCTGCGTGACGGTAAAAAAATAGGTACAGTAAATACTGAGGAGACTGACAGAGATACCCTCATTACCATGATGGTTGGCCGTGAGTTGAAGGAGATGTACCCGAAGAGAGAAGTACCGATAGGGAACGTATTAATGGACGTGAAACATCTAACGATCAACGGTATCCTTGAGGATATCAGTTTTAACCTGAAAAGTGGTGAAATAGTAGGATTGTTCGGCTTGCTGGGTTCAGGGAGGCAGAATCTCATACGAGCTCTGTATGGAATTGATAAATTTGATTGTGGAGAAATTCGTATAGACGGCAAACCGGTTATGGTGGATACGCCTTCAAAGGCGTTACAGCATAAAATGGGTTTCATGCCGATAGATAGAAAACTTGAAGGTCTTGCTCTTGTTCTGCCTATTTACAGTAATATTACCATGGCAAATATCGATAATCTGGGTGGTGGATTTTTGATAAATAAGAGTTTGGAAATGGAGCATTCTGCAAAATGGGTGGAGGATGTGAGAATAAAAACACCAAAGCTCACTACAGAAGTGAATTCTTTATCCGGCGGTAACCAGCAGAAGATAGTGCTTGCGCGTCTTCTGGAAACGGGTTCAAGAATATTTATTATGAATGAACCGACACGGGGCATTGATGTTGGATCAAAGGTGGATATTTATCAGATAATGGAGTCCCTTTGTGAAGAAGGTGCCGGAGTTATTATGATCTCCTCCGAGCTTCCTGAGATACTGTCCATGTCAGACAGGATTATTGTAATTTCAAAAGGCAAAGTAACTGGAGAGTATAAGAGAGGAGAAGCAAATCAGGAAAAACTGATCCATGCGGCAACGGTATAGACCATAAGCAGGGGTTAAAGATGGCGAAAATGATGACTGAAGATAAAGGCGAGAAACAAACGAAAAAAGTAAGCTTATCAAGCACAGTGATCCTGTTCATTTTTCTTATTGTCATGAGTGTGGCATTTACTTTTTTGAGTAAAGATTTCTATTCAATATATAATATTACCTCAATGCTTACAAATATTGCCTTCAGTGGTATTGTTGCAGGAACCCTTACTCTCGTCATGATAATGGGGGGCTTAGATATTTCCATTGGCGGAAATATAGCCTTTACTTCATGTCTTGTAGCCTATCTGTTTAATCTGGAAAATGCTCTCCCTATAGCCGGAATCATAATCATTGGCCTGCTCCTTGGAACAGCCATTGGAGCCTTTAACGGATTTATTATAACGAAGTTGAATCTGAATCCAATCATAACAACTTTGGGGACAATGGCAATCACCAGAGGTATGGGGTATGTTCTGACAAAAAGCAGATCCATTTTGATTTTAAACAACGTTATCGGTTTTATCGGCGGTGTCTTGCTGGGTAAAGGCGAAATTGCAAAGTTTCCTTTCCCTCTGGTACTGTTTATTGTCGTGTATGCGTCACTGGCGATTCTTATGGCCAAATCAAAATTCGGCAGAAAGATATACTGCATAGGGGCAAACGAGTCAGCGGCCAAACTCTCCGGCATTAATGTGAATAAGGTAAAATTTATCGTATATCTTATAAGTGGTATTGCAGCTTCGCTTAGTGGTATAATTTTAACCGGTCAAACTGCAGTAGGTATGCCGCAGCATGGCAGGGGGATGGAGCTCGATGTCATTACCGCTGTGTTATTGGGAGGAACTTCACTCTATGGCGGTAAGGGAAATATTTTAGGAACACTTGCGGGAGTTCTTATCTTGGGTGTGCTCTATAATGGATTTACAATGATCGGGTTCAGATATGTTCATATAAGAGTTTTTCAGGGTGTCATATTAATTTTGGTTGTCTCTTTATATGAAGTAAGGGAAAAGAAAACCTATTAAGATGGGGACGATACATGACTGATTCTGATATTTCAGCGGAAAAAGAAAAAAATGAAAATCTACTGAGCAAATTATCTGAAATATTTGTTTACGGGAAAAGTATGGTTCCCGCGCTGCTTGTTCTGCTGATTATCCTTGTTGTTTATTTTGGTGCCATGACTCCCTATTTTTTAACATATACAAACTTTAAGGCAATAATCAGCAATATACCGGTTATAGCAATAATGGCAGTGGGAATGACCTTTGTCCTTTTGGTTGGAGGCCTGGATATTTCCGTCGGGTCTATTCTCGGGTTTACAGCCGTAAATGTTGCGCTCTTCCATCATATGGGGTTTCCTGCCTGGGCTGTTGTGCTCGTCAGTCTTGCTATTGGTATGGTTTTTGGTACCTTTAACGGTTTAATAATTACGAAAGTGGGAGTAAATCCCGTAATAACCACACTTGGAACAATGGCACTGGCAAGAGGAATGGCATCATGGTTTGCCCTCGATATTGAATCACTGAAGCTGGGAAGGATATTTGATCAAAAATTTTTATTGATATCAAGGTTGTACTTTCCACAGGATAAACAGATAATACCAATAACTTTTGTTTATGTTATTGGTATATATATTATAGTGTCTCTCATCTTGAAATACACAAAGTATGGGAGAAATGTTTACGCGGTGGGGAGCAATGAGTATGCTGCTCGACTGGCAGGGATAAATACAACGAGGATAAAGCTCTCAAGCTACATGATCTCGGGAATTATGGCTTCAATTGCCGGTGTTGTACTGGTTGCGCAGTTGAGTTTGGGGAGAGATGATGCAGGTATGGGGTCTGAACTTCAGGTCATCACAGCAGTGGTCTTGGGGGGGGTGAGTCTATCTGGGGGTAAGGGTGATCTTTTAGGGGTAATTATATCAGTGTTAATACTGGGAGTTATTCGGAACGGTATGGTTCATCTCGAAGAGGTCGTAGGGTTGTCATACTACTGGAGAGAGGTGGCAAAAGGCGCAATTCTGATACTGGCAATATCCATCGATTCGGCTCGATTAATGGCTATTAAGAAGAGGCAGGTTGTGAGGCAGTAAGGTTCTCTGGGTTTCAATGGTAATTCGTTTTCTCTCTTTTATATTATGATAGTAAAAAATTAACCTTCACAGTATAGAATTCGGAGAAAGCTGAGGAGGAGGATTCTATCGTAATGGCTGAAAATTTATTGGACGCACTGAAGAGGATAGTTGTTGAGTTTGATATAGACAATGCAGAGGCTACCGCAAGGAGAGCAATCGAACAGGGGGTAAATCCCCTTAAAGCAGCCCAATCCTTGACCGAAGGAATCAGGTTGGTTGGTGATAGGTTCGGAACTGGAGAGCTCTTTCTTCCAGACCTTGTTTGCGCATCTGAAGTCGTCAAGAATGCCCTTCCTGTTATAACTTCAGAAATCGAAAAGCAGGGAAAAACATTGAAATCGCTTGGGAAGGTTGTAATTGGTACAGTATTCGGTGACATACACAGCATTGGAAAGAGCATGGTTGCAACCTTGCTTTTTGCCTCAGGCTTTGAAATTGTCGATCTGGGAATTAATGTGAAAGGGGAAGAGTTTCTTAAAGCAGTAAAGGAATACAATCCAGATATCGTAGCCATGTCTGCACTACTCACAACGACTATAATGGAACAGAAGAATGTAATTGATGGATTGGAAAAAGAGAATCTACGTAGTAAAGTGAAGGTGATAGTTGGAGGAAGCCCCATTAATCAGGAGTTCGCAGAATCAATTGGAGCCGATGGGTACGGATCGACGGCGCCAGAAGGTGTTCGGGTTGTCAAATCGTTACTTGGTATCAAATAGGGAACGCAGATGAGAAGAGGATTTAGGAGGAACTTTGAGCCGATCAAGGTCCTGTCGGATTCTCAAATAGAGGCAATACATACGGCAACACTCGATGTGTTGGAAAAGACAGGTGTCAAGTTCGAATCCGAAAAGGCTCTGAAGCTGCTCGAGAAGAACGGATGTGTGGTGGATTACGATGAGCGTGTCGCACGCATCCCGGGATTTCTCGTTGAGGAGTGCATCCGAAAAACACCGAGCAGCTTTACCGTACGAGCACGCAACCCAAAGAACGATCTCAGAATTGGTGGCAACACACTCTACTTTATGTCCTCGGCCGGTGCGCGGTATACAGATGTGGAGACCGGAGAGGTGCGACAGGCCACACAGGAGGAAAACGATCATGGGGTTTTGATATCAGATGCCCTCGAAACCGTTGATCTTTTTCCATCATATACACCGTACTTTGAGATAGAAGGCGTGCCGCCGGTAATGCTCTGCCCGATGAGCCTGGCAAGTCGGATAAGATTTACTTCCAAGGCTTCCCGCGGTGCTCAGGCAACAGATACCTTTATCTTTGAGACACAGCTTGCGCAGGCGGTTGGACAGGGGCTTCTAGGAAACTGCGAAGCAGCAGCTCCTCTCTCTTATCCCGAGGATGCCATTAATGCAGCATTTGAGTATACAAAGGCCGGGTTTCCCATATATATAGCCGCAGGATCTGTGATGGGCGGGACTGCGCCGGTCACAGTGGCCGGTGCAACGATAAGCAACAATGCAGAGCTTTTGGCTGTTGTTGTGCTTATTCAGCTGATGAGACCAGGGACAGGAATATGCGGAAACGACTTTGTAACCCCAATGGACATGGAAAGCGGTAGCTTTCTATTCGGATCCCTTGGCGTCAATCTCCATCAGATGGCATTCAACCAGCTCTGGACACAGGTATACAAGATTCCGACTGTCAATACCGGCTCGGCATTTTCCAATTCAAAGCTAATAGATTACCAGAGCGGGTATGAAAAAACCCATACAGCGATGGCTTCTGCGCTGTCAGGTGCTAATGTCATTGTTCTACACGGTGGCGTCACTGCAGAGCTTGCATACAACCCAATACTCTCCATCATAAATGATGATGTTGCCAATATCATAGGACGGACAGTAGAGGGATTCGAAGTGAATGATGAAACAATGGCAATCGAACTAATAGAAGCGGTCGGTCCGGTACCAGGTACATTTCTTAATAAGACTCATACAAGAGTCAACTGGAAAAAGGAGTATTTTGTTCCAAAGGTGGCTGATAGACTCTCTTATCCGGAATGGCTTCAGCAGGGGAAGAAGAGTACAATCGACAGGGCAAAGGAGAGGATGGAAGAGATTATAGCCACACACAGGCCGGATCCGGTAACAGCGCAGCAGGATAGGGATATCGAAAAAATTCTCGAGGATGCACGAAACCACTACCGGAAGAGGGGCCTTTTATAGATCTAATAAAATACTGAATCTTATGCAAGGAGATAGTTCACATGAAACGATTTGCCTTCCTATTCAATATAAAACCCGAGCTGAAAGCCCAGTACAAAAAGGCGCATGATGAGATCTGGCCTGACATGGCAAAAGCCATCAGGGACAGTGGAATAACGCACTATTCCATATTTTTCAGAGAAGATGGGACGCTCTTTGCCTATCTTGAATCTGCGGACCCTGAAAAATCGTTCGAGTACATAGGGAAACAGGAAGTGAATAAACGGTGGCAGGAGGCTATGGAAAGGTTTTTTGTGAAGGAAACGTCCACTGCACTTGGTCCTGAAATAGAGACATTGGAAGAAGTATTTCACATCGATTAGTACGCGATGGAGGATGATGTGAACCTGCGGGAGAGATTCCTGGAAGTCATGCTCGATTTCAACACCGACGTTGTTCCTCCAAAATGGGAGTTTGGCTATTGGGGAGACACCATAAACAGCTGGTATGAGGAGGGTCTTCCCAGGGAAAATTATCCTAGCATACCAAAGAGCATATCGACCCCCACAGCCTCACTCTATACACCCTGCTGGAACTCTATAAAAGGAGGAAAACTCCCGGCGGGTATCGCGGTGATTGGAGGCGGTCTTTACTGGCCGACGCAGGGCTTTCCAATCGATGATGATGTAAAAACCGCATTGCATATGGACAAGGGTCAAATCCTCGTGAATGCCAATCTCCTCTTCTACCCGATGTTCGAGATCGAGATCCTCGAGGAGGACGATCACTACCTTACCTATAGAGATATTGACGGCGTAAAGAGAAAGTTCATAAAACAAACAGGCGTGATTCCACCCGGAATAGAGTGGGTGATCAAGGACAGACCAAGCTGGGAGAAGCTGAAGGAGGAGCGCCTCAAAACTGATGATATCCGCGCGCGATTTCCTCCAAACTGGAAGGAGTTGCTGAAAAGGTACAGGGAGAGGGATTATCCCCTTGTTCTCGGGGGATATCCACACGGATATTTCGGTACACTGGCTCAGCTCATGGGATATGAAAATCTCTTCTACAGCTACTATGACGACCCGAAGCTCTTACACGATATCCTCGAGATGTTTACTGAGCTGTGGATAGCAGTCTATTCTGAGGTTCTTGCAGATACCGATGTTGATCTCTTTGTCATCTGGGAAGACATCTCTGCCGGGAGCGGATCAATGGTCTCTCCTTCGGTGATCAGGGAGTTCATGGTACCCTACTACCAGAGGCTGACCGGTTTCTTAAAGGCTCACGGCGTCAAGGTTATCTTTGTAGACACGGACGGCGACTGTTTTGACATAATTCACCTGTTTATCGAGGGTGGGGTTACAGGTATGTATCCCATAGAAGCGAGCTGCGGGATGGATCTGGTTAAGTTGAGAAGAACATTTCCCAAGCTTCAGCTGATGGGAGGAATACCGAAATCCGAGATCCGGTACGGGGAGAGGAGAGTTGATGAAATACTGGAACCCGTTTGTGAGGTTATGAAGTATGGAGGTTACATTCCCTTTGGTGACCATTTGATTCCACCTTCAGTCCACTGGGAGGAATTTTCTTACTATAGAGGCAAGCTTAACACCATATTAGGCGATTCACAGGATCGCTGAATTAGCAGGGTTACGATTGAGCAATATTTCGTATGACGACAGGTTGGATGATGAAGGTCCTCATGGAATAGCCGTATCGAGCTGGCTGGAGAAGGAAAAGCTCGTTCTTCTCATCATCGATGTCCAGAACTATATCACGATGGAGAAATACGACGGTGTATGGACATCCGGGGACAAAAAAGCATACTATTACCACCGCTGTAACGGAACAGTAGTCCCAAATCTTAGAAGGATGATCCAGTATTTCAGAAAGAACAGGGTGAGGGTTGTGTACACACGTATTGCTTCACTGGATAAGAACCTTTCAGATGTGCCTGGTATATCGAGAAAAGTCCTAGCGCGGGAGCTGTTTGATGCGGACGGGAATATGTATCACCTTCGCGCGGATGAGCAGGCTTCCATGATCGATGAGCGGATAGGCCCCCGGGGTGAAGATATCGTGATTACGAAGACAGCAAGCGGCGCATTCTGCTCTTCAACGATTGACCTCGTATTAAGGAACAACGGTATATCGCGGTTGATAATAGGAGGCGGGCTTACCGACGCAAGTGTATCATCTTCCGCAAGAGAGGGATACGATAGAGGATACTTGTGCACTGTAGTCAAAGACGCCTGTATAACATCTTCAGAAGAGGACCATCACGCTGCGTTGAGAGGCCTCAGTAAGTTCTACGCCTGGGTGACGACCACAAAAAACCTATTGCAGAAGACCGAGTCCCTCTGGAGGTAGATTGTATCGATTTGAGTCTGTTTGAGTTTCAGTCGCTCTTCGAGCAAAAAGCCGCAAGTATACGCCGGATTTAAACTTGATATTTATGCGGAAGTTTTTACTTCTATGGAGAAGATATGCCGACGAAAAATTGCCTCGTATTCGATATTGGAGCAAGTAATGGCAGAGCCCTTGTGGGGCAATATGATGGGAAGAGCATTGCAATGCATGAGACCCATCGTTTCGATAACCGTCCCGTGCGTGTTGGCGGAACACTTTACTGGGATATATTACGGCTATATTCAGAAATACAGAATGGCCTCGTTGTATCCTTCAAGCAATTCAAAGAGATTTCATCTCTGGGAATCGATACCTGGGCTGTGGATTTCGGATTCATAGACAAGAGTGGCAATCTCCTTGCAAATCCCGTTCATTATCGTGATGAAAGGAGAAACAGCGTCTGCAGGGAGGTCTTCGATATTATATCAGAAGAGGAGCTTTTTACTCTCACAGGGGGGTTTCTACTGTCTATTATGAGTGTATACCATATCTACGCACTCAAGCAAGACGGGGCATCAGAGCTTGCAAATGCTCATAAATTTTTGATGATACCCGATATTTTCAACTTCTTTCTCACCGGAGTGGGATGCAACGAATATACAAATGCCACTACAACCCTCTTGTACAACACTAAAGAAAAACAGTGGGAAAAGAGGATTTTGGATAGATTGAGTGTCGATGAACGGGTTTTCGGCGATGTGGTAATGCCCGGCACCTTCATCGGTTCAATCAGTAAATCTGTATCCGAAGATCTCGAGATCCCCTCTATCCCTGTTATCGTCCCTGCGACGCACGATACAGCCTCCGCAGTGGCAGGGATTCCTGTTGCCGGGAGAGAAAAAAACTGGGCATTCGTATCTATGGGGACCTGGTGTATTGCTGGTCTCGAAACAGCACAGCCTGTTGTGAATCAGGAAGTTTTTAAATCCGGATATGGAAACGAAGGAAGTGCGAGTGGAGAGACATTCCTTGCAAACAACATCAATGGATTGTGGGTTATTCAGCAGTGCCGTCAAAGATGGATCATGGAAAAAGGGGAAGATCTGTCCTGGGAGGAGATCGTACAGATGGCTTCAGCTGCTCCGCCTTTGCAGTCATTTATTGATATCGATGACCCTGTCTTTTCAATGGCGCATCGGGATATGCCGGGTGTTGTTCGGAATTACTGCATGGAAAAGGGCCAGAAGGCTCCAGAGACAATTGGGGAAGTTGCGCGCTGTGTGTACGAGAGCTTGGCGATGAAGTTCTGTTACAAGCTGAGAAACCTCGAATCCTTTGCAAACATGAAGATCGACCTGCTTCACCTTGTGGGCGGAGGGACCAAAAACAGGACTCTCTGCCAGTGGACGGCTGATGTAACGGGTGTGCCGGTCAAGGCTGGGCCGACTGAAACAACAGCAGTAGGTAATCTGATTATGCAGCTCATAGGAATAGGCGAGCTGGGGTCGATAGAGGAGGGGAGGGAGGTCGCAGCGGTATCCTCTGATGTTGTGTCCTATGAACCGAAAAATACGAGTATCTGGGAAGATACTTACCAGAGGTTTTTACATCTTCTAGAATAAAATGTATGGAGAGAACCATGAAACTAAATGTGAGTGCGCATGTTTTTTGTCTCGGAACCTATGCAGAACGCTATGTTCCAGGAGGGTATTTTGATGAAATGAGTATTGATGAAATGCTCGAGATATTCTCAAAAACAGAAGGACTGGATGGTGTATTTCAGATTTATCCTCCGCAGTTAATGCCCCAAGATCCGGTGAAATTAAAGCAAAAACTTACGAACCATAATCTTCAACTTGCTGATGTTTTCGTTGAAGGTTGGGGGGACAGGAAATGGAGGCAGGGAGCATATAGCACAACGGAAAAAAAGGTAAGAAGAGATGCGATCAAGCTGTTTGAAGATGGTATAGATTTTGCCCGGGCTTTGGATGCCCAGAGTATTCTCTTCTGGCCCGCCCACGACGGATTCGACTATCCTTTTCAAACAAATTACTATGATGGCTGGAAATACCTCGTAGAAACTTTACAGGAGCTTGGTGAGTACGACAGGAGTATGAAAATAGCAGTCGAGTACAAGAGCAAGGATCCGCGGCAGAGGCAGTATGTCAGTAACATTGGAAAACTCATGATGCTCTTGAATGATGTCGGGATGGATAACGTAGGCGGTGTTATCGATATTGGCCATGCTTTTATGGCTCAAGAGAACATTGCCGAATCCCTTTCGATCCTTGAAAGCCATGACAAGCTTCTTCAGATTCATCTAAATGAAAACTATAAGGATGCAGACCCGGATATGATCTTTGGTACTCTCAACTTCTGGGAGATACTGGAGTTTTGCTACTATCTGAATAAAACAGATTTCGAGGGATGGCAGTCGATTGATACTATCGTGCCCAGAGACGACAGGGCAAAATCTCTTCAGACAGGTGTGAAGCTCATCTATAAGTATAAAGAGATGGCAGATAAGCTGTCGAGACACCAGGAGGAGATAGATAACAATCTTGAAGGATACCATTTTGCAAATAATGTCGACCTGATAATGGAGCTGCTTTTTTCTTGACAAAAATTCATTAAACTGGTATATATGTGCTACCATGATATGTAAACACACAAATATACATATGAATGATTGCATTCATATGAATCCGGATTGCTGGTGGTGGGCCGACCTCTCGTGGGGGTAGTCCACCCATAAAGTGAAATATCACCGTGGATTGCCCCTCGGGGGCTGATCCACGGTTTTTTTGTATTCAAGGACCGTGGGAACTCTCTCACGGTCTTTTTATTTTTCGATATGAGGAGGAAGCCATGGCGCAGACGTCCAGACGGTGGCCCCCTCCGGGGGCATAATAGTTTTTTAAAAAACAACATCTGTGTAATAAGGTTCGACAAAAACCTATCAAGGAGAATGGAATGGACAAGACGAAATACACACTCGATGAATCAAAGATGCCGACGCAGTGGTACAATATACAGGCGGACCTGCCGGAGCCGCTCCCGCCGTATATGCATCCCATGACGAAAAAGCCGCTCGGGCCGGAGGACCTCGCACCTCTGTTTCCGATGGAGCTCATCAAGCAGGAGGTCTCGCAGGAACGGTATATTGACATTCCGGAGGAGGTCCGGGATGTGTACAGACTGTGGAGGCCGACGACTCTGTACAGAGCCTACAGGCTCGAGAAGGCGCTCGACACCCCTGCGAAGATTTACTACAAGTACGAGGGGACTTCGCCTCCCGGATCGCACAAGCCGAACACCGCGGTAGCCCAGGTGTACTACAACAAGCGGGAGGGGGTCAAGCGGATCACCACGGAGACCGGGGCGGGTCAGTGGGGGAGCGCGCTTGCATTTGCGGGCGCATGCTTCGGTATGGAGATCAAGGTCTACATGGTGAGGATCAGCTACGATCAGAAGCCGTACCGAAGGGTCATGATGCAGACCTGGGGAGCGCAGTGCGTACCGAGCCCGTCCGAAGAAACGAAGTCGGGGCGGGATATGCTGGCAAAGGATCCGGACTGCCCCGGATCCCTTGGGCTCGCCATCAGCGAGGCCGTTGAGGACGCCATGTTCCGCGACGATACCAAGTACTCGCTCGGGAGCGTGCTGAATCATGTACTCATGCACCAGACAATCGTCGGGCTCGAGGCGAAGGCTGTGCTCGAGGATATCGGCGATTATCCCGATATCCTCATCGGCTGTGTGGGGGGAGGCTCGAACTTCGCCGGCATGTTCCTTCCTTTCCTCAAGGACAAGATCGACGGAAAAAAGCCGGATCTCAGAATCATCAACGTGGAGCCGTTCAGCTGTCCGACCCTGACAAAGGGATTGTATGCGTACGATTACGGTGATGTCGCGGGTCTTGCACCGATCGCCAAGATGTTCACTCTCGGCCACGGCTTCATCCCGCCGCCCGTGCATGCGGGGGGCCTGCGCTACCACGGAATGGCGCCGATCATCTGCCACCTGCTGAAGCTAGGGCTCGTGGAGGCGAAAGCGGTGCACCAGCTCGTCACGTTCGAGGCGGGCGTCACCTTCGCAAGAAACGAGGGCATCATTTCGGCGCCCGAGACGAACCACGCGATCAGGGCGACGATTGAAGAGGCTTTGAAATGCAAAGAAACCGGGGAAAAGAAGACGATACTCTTCAACCACTCCGGGCACGGCCACGTCGACATGGCTGCGTACGAGGCCTACTTCGCGGGTAAGCTCAAGGACTACGAGTATCCGAAGGAAAAGATCGAGGAGGCACTGAAGGACCTTCCCAAGATCGAAGTGTAGATTTAAGAAAAAGAAGCGGGCCCATTTTTGGGGCCCGCTTCTATGATAACGTCATCCGATAAACGGCCCCGCGACAATAAAAGACCGTATCTGTGAATATATAGGGCATGATCTTCGATTATACCGATATACGGTCTGCCCTGAGGCTGGTCACTAAAGTAATACGTTTACTTGTACTCGATTTTCACCACCTTCATACTCGTTTCCCCTTTCGGGAGACGAATCTTTACGCCATCACCGATTCCCAAAGAGAGAAGCGCCCTGGCTAAAGGGGAGATCCAGCTGATATAGCCTTTTTTCGGATTACTCTCGTCGACTCCGGCTATCCTGTAGACACGTTTGTCGCTGTTGTTCTCGAGTACAGTCACTGTGGCGCCGAAACGCACTCGGTCCGATCCCTGAGTTTTCGGATCTATGATTTCCATTCGTTCGATCATCTTCGTAAGATACTCGATACGGCGGTCGATTACCCTCATTTTTCTACGTACAGAAACGACCATATCGCTGTTTACGGAATCGCCGTCTGTGACATTTTTAGAGACCTCGGACGCAAGCTGCGGACGTGTCGCGCCGGTGAGATCCTGAAGCTCCCTCTTGACTGTTTCCGCTCCTTTTGGTGTCATATAGTTCTTCACTCCGGGCGGCAGCGGTATCAAAAGCTCCGGAATATCGTCTTCCTTTATGTTGCTGTCCGATTCGTCAACGAACGCCCTGCTCATTCGGTCGCCTCCTCTCTTGTATAGAAGTATATATCGTTTTACCGGATAATATCAAATGCATTTTTCAAAGAGGTCCTGTCACCGTCATAATTGTATTTGTTTGTTTTTTAGGACGAGATGCAGAATGACTACAATATGCAGAAGGGAAATGGAGTCGAAGCTTAACTCACGGAATATAACTTGTACCTATTCTCACGGGGTATTCATCGTTATGACAGTGCCGCAGTCTGGCATGGTCGATAGGCTGTGAGCCCCTGTTTCATCCGGCATATCTCGGGATAGGCCTCGAGAAAGGCGAAAGTCAGGGCCGGGTCGAAGTGGGACCCGCTGCCCTTTTTTATAGCTTCGATCGCTTCTTCTTCACTCCACGCTCTTTTGTACGGTCTGTTGTTTGTGAGAGCGTCGAACACATCGCAGATTGCGACGATCCTCCCCATGAGCGGGATCTGCTCGCCGGAGAGGCCTCTGGGGTATCCTCTCCCGTCCCACCGCTCGTGATGCGTGAGTGCAATGATCCTTGCGGTTCTCAGCGGTTCGGAGCAATGATCACCGATGATCCGGGCGCCGAGCGTGGTGTGGGTCTTCATTACTGTCCATTCATCACTGTCGAGCTTTCCCGGTTTCAGGAGCACGCAGTCCGGGATCTCCTTCTTGCCGAGATCGTGCATGTATGATGCCCTGAAGAGAAGGTCTGCTTCATTGTGGGGCATGCCGCAGGCGAGCCCTATGAGCCTGCAGACGATGCTCATCCTGAGGGCATGTATGACAGTCACACTCTCTTTTTGCCGGTATGGGTCGTCGGAACAGAATAAAAGGGCCACAAGCTTTTCAGGCTCCTTCTTCTCCTGCTGCCAGATGGTTCTTTAAGGGTGGGAGAAAAAGAGGCCTTCTCCTATTATATTTCGCTGTCCTTTTTAAAATTTTCGACCTCTTCTTCAAGCTGCTTGATACGTTTGTGAAGACCGTCCAGCACGTTCAGTATGGGGTCCATAATCTTGGCGTGGTCGAGATCGACGTGGTGGTCTTTTACCACGTGCTTTCCGGCTTCTCGTGCCGGTACACCGACGACTGTGGTGAAAGGATTGACGTCTTTGAGGACGACAGAGTTCGCGCCGACCTTTGATCCGTTACCTATCGTAATAGGGCCGAGCACGATTGCTCCCGCCCCGATGACGACCTCGTTCCCGACTGTGGGGTGTCTCTTTTTCTTTTCAGACGAGACGCCTCCGAGAACCACGCCCTGATAGATTGTGACATCATCACCGATCTGGGATGTCTCGCCTATCACGACACCTGCACCATGGTCGATAAAGAACCTCTCGCCGATAGTTGCGCCTGGGTGTATTTCTATGCCTGTAAAAAGCCTCGAAAGCTGCGAAAGCCACCGGGCGAGAAGTCTTCGGTTTCTCTTCCAGAGCCATTGCGCGACGCGGTGCATCCGGATCGCTCTGAGGCCGGGATAGCAGAAAAAGACCTCTGCAGCGCTCTTGGCTGCGGGATCGCGCTCGAAAACAGTGGCAATGTCTTCTCTCAGTCGTCTAAACATATGGTTTGATCTCGGAGTGGTTTATATACTATATCTTCATTTGAGTGTGTAAAATATATGTATATGGAGATTTACAATCAAATGTATTTTAACTCATGAATGGAGCAGTTATCCACAGGGCACAGGCGGATACTTTTTGAACTTTTGAAAAATAATGATAAGAACCGTTTTTACTGTACGGGCGGAGTACAGCCTCTGCACGCATACCGCATGATGCAAAAAATGAATACGGTTCCTATAATAATGGTTCATTTCCGTGTACCGGAATAAAAGTTCGGTTCTACCCCTCCCTGGTTTTTACCATTGCGTATTATAGCTGCAATATCTATAATTCCACATCTATATGATTCTGCTCGAAAAGGGGTATTATTATGAACTCTGAAATAACAACGAAGAAAAATTCTTTGGGGCTATACGTGCTGTTGGCTTTTGCGATTTCATGGGTGTTATAGGCATACCTTGTAGCAACCTCCAAACCGGGGCCATTTATGGATGAAGGCCCCACGCCTTCGTTTCTGATATTGGCGATCCTAGGAGGCTTCGGGCCAACACTGGCCGGTATGACAGCATTACGTATTACAAAAGCAAAAGGCGAGGCCGGGCGGCTCCTGGCCTCGTTTAAAATATGGCGCGTCAAACCGATCTGGTACATCCTCGCATTGCTTCTCGTCCCATGTCTCGGCCTTCTGCGGTTTACGTTTTTTGTAGCGGCAGGCGCACCGCTAATGCTTGGTGCCGTATCGAGCCGCCTCGCTCTCGGGCTCATGTGGCCGATCTTCGCGAGTCTCGGCGAGGAGTTCGGCTGGCGTGGTACGGCCCTGCCTGAAGCGCAATCCCGGTTCGGACCTGTTTCAGCCTCCCTTCTCGTAGGGTTTCTCTGGGGCATGTGGCACCTGCCCACAGACTACCTGGCTGTCGGACATTACGGTCTCCTATTCATTCCCCATTTCCTTCTCGTCGGGCCGCTGCACACCATTCCCTTTTCCATCGTGATGACGTGGATCTACAACAGAACGGGAAAAAGCATGCTGCTTATGGTTTTGTTTCACTACAGCGTTACCTTCAGCGCGATCATCATTTCAGCCCAGGGAATGTCGATACGAGAGAGCTTTTTTGATGCCCTTATTGCTGTAGTGATGGCCTGGGCTGCTGCCGCTGTCGTGCTGATCGCTACGAAAGGGGCGCTGGGTAGGAATCATACCTAACTACCAGGGGACACGATGCTTAATAAAGGAACCGACTGTGTTAGCGTGGATTTATAATAGGTAGTGAGAAACAAAAACCGGGCGGCTGAATATTTTTTATTTCATAGTGATCATTGCCGTATGCAATGCTCCTCTCACACATCACAGGGGAACAGGCGTTTCAGCGGCTTTTCACCATAAAATCATATAAAATATTGCCTGTTCACCGGCACTCTCCGCTGTTATCACATTTTGGGATAGAACCGCACGGACTGTTTTCCAAACGGTCCGCAAGAAAACAGGATCATAACCCTGCTGAAACTGCGATATCATACCGGATAGTAAAATTCCGGATGTCGTGAGACTGTAAATATGTTAAATTCGAGGTGCAGGGCAAATCCGCGGGATGTACGTTAAATTTGGGGACCATATGACGAACGATGTAAAAAAAAGAATCGATTTGTTTGCAGGGGAGATAAAAAGGCACCAGGACCTCTACTATAAGCGGGCGCTGCCTGAAATATCGGACAAGGAGTACGACAGTCTCTTTGAAGAGCTGCTGTCCCTTGAGAAAAGGTACCCGGAATACGCGGCCTCGGACAGCCCCACGAAGCGTATCGGTTCCGATCTCGATAACGAATTTCCTGAAGTCCCTCACAGCTACCCCATGCTGAGTCTCGACAAGGTATATACGGAAAAAGAGCTCATCGAGTGGATGGAGAAGGTGGGCAAGGATCTCTCGGGTCCCCTCTGTTTTGTTGTAGAGGAGAAGGTGGACGGTTCGACGATTGTGCTTCGCTATGAAGAGGGTATGCTGGTACGGGCAGTCACGCGGGGGGACGGCTTTGTCGGGAATGACATCACTGAGAACGTCCGGACCATCAGGGATATCCCGCTTCGTCTCAAAGAGCCGGTGACCGCCGTGTTTCGCGGAGAGATCTATCTCAACCTTTCCGATTTCGAGAGACTCAACAGGGAAGTGGATAACATATATGCCAATCCGAGGAACCTCGCTGCAGGCAGCCTCAGGAGAAAGAAGAGTGCCGAGGTTTCGAAGATCCCGCTTCGCTCCTTCGTATACGAGGGTTTTCTCGGTGATAGGAGCATGAAAGAACATCTTCTGGTGCTCCACCGCCTCTCGGCTTTAGGGTTCCGGGTGGGAAGGGATATAGGCTGTTTTACCTCCGGTAACGGCTTCGATAGAGAGGATATTTTTAAAGCGCATCTTGAGTGGGTGAGGGGAGGCTTTAGTGACCTCGAAAGCTATATCGGCAGGAAACTGGAGGAGAGAGGATCGCTCGATTACGAGATAGACGGGCTGGTGGTCAAGGTCGACGACTACTCTGTGCGTGAGCGGCTCGGATTCACCTCGCACCACCCG
>Ga0307380_10003422_pt1 | contig 21919 bp, 21 predicted proteins | sample UN3MG_FD_202239 | JGI IMG/M metagenome (GOLD analysis project Ga0307380, IMG submission 202239) | Soil microbial communities from Risofladan, Vaasa, Finland - UN-3 | ecosystem: Environmental > Terrestrial > Soil > Coastal area > Acid sulfate soil | place: Finland: Risofladan, Vaasa | collected... | reverse complement strand
ACCAATAATTGATATCACTGGGTTTAAAATGATACCATGCCATCTTGGCGCTGTCCAGCCTCTGGTAGTCATCCCCTATAATCTCATCCACGTAATCAGCATCAAGATCATGAACTATGATTAGAGGTGCATCCAGAGGTGGATTCTCCTCAAGATCGACTTTCCATTTGATATTTGTGTAATGCCTGATATACCAGAGCAATTGTGTTTCCATCTCTTCGTCAGCAACCTGAATCTTGGTCTCATAACCTGAATGGTCCATAGCGACCCGATCTAAGGTGTCCATAAATTCATTGAATTCATTGGGAGCCTGGCTGGCCTGTATCAGAGGCTCGGCCGGATTTGCATAATTTTTGTAATTCAGATTATAGCTGGTATAAATGAAGAATGACGAGCTTAACACCAATACAATAATAAAAACGGCTTTGGACCACCCTGGCCTTTTTTTCAAACTGGGCAGTGATTCTCCTAGATAGGCGCTGGCTATAAGTATAGCAGGAAGCAGGGGGTGAAGAATGAGCCAGGGCACTTTTTCCCCCAGATAACTGTAAAAAGCAAGATTGGCTGCAAACCAGTAGACCAAAAAGGCCATCATTGGGTTTTCCCTTCTTTTAACAAACCCCACAATATAATCAATACTTCCAGTAAAAGCGAACAGGATTATGGGAAGTTCATACAAAAAAAGCATTGGAAAATAATAATATGGCGGGCCGTCAAGGCGCTCAATCTCATGCATCTCAAACCAGTGGGAAAATGCTTTGAATGGGGCAGTTTTGACAGCTGGAATATCGGTAAAAAAATATGAATAAAACGTAACATAGACGGCCAGGAAAACAATTATTAATATGCCAATATCCAGCACTATCCTGTACATGTTTGTTTCAAGAAATATCATGTAGTTATGAATAACATTACTATTGCGCAAGCTTTTCCAAATCTTTAATAAAACAAACAAACCTGCTGGAAAGGCAAGCATGGCGATTATCACGTAAGCATTTTCTTTTGCAGTGACTGAAAAACCCAATGAAGCTGAACCTAATGCCAGGTACATCAGCCTTCGTGGTCCATCTTTATTTTCAAGGTATTTTGCAGCGCATATTATTGCAGCAAACGTGAAGAACGTAATGAAAATATCATTCCTGAAAAACCTGGAATAATACAAGAACGATGGGGACAATGCAAAAAAAGCTGCTGCGATCAGCCAGCCCCGGCGGCCCAGGTAATGCCTGAAGGGATACGTCAATAACACCATCCCTACACCGGTGAGAGCAGGTAAGAACCTGGCAGAGAATATTGAATCCCCTATCCGGTGGAATATCCCGGACGTTAAGAAATAGATGAACGGGCCATGGAAAACAGGGGTATATTGATATTCGCCGTTACTGAATAATTTATATGTAAAGGAGCCGACAGCCGATTCATCGTGGTGGAACGGCCGAACATCAAGCTGGTACAGGCGCAGGGCTGTGGCCGCTATTACAATAATAAAAAATATGACAAAGTCCGGCTCCTTATAAAATGGTCTTTTGGTGGTTATTTCTGCCCCTCTCATGTTGACCATGACTTCTGTTGAATGGTATTTAAGCATATTCAATCTTCAGTACTTAACTAATTTTGTATCATTCTTACTTAATCTATCTCGACCAATAGCTTTAAAAGGGTTACATGCCCCGCCATATGGCTCCTAAATCACATGGCTGCACCTGTATTCCTGGCTTTGAATTAAGATCAAAAGAATGTATCGATAATGTTCTTAGACCCCTTATCGGTCATATTGACATACCAATCAATGGTTCACTTCTCAGCAAGCACTTTATAAAAATTAGTTGATCACAGCAATCCTATATTCGTTTTCCTTATAACTTCATCATAATTCTTGTATCCCAGTATCCCTTCGATCAAATCAGAAAGCTTCCATTTGATTTTGATCAACTCCGAAGGTCGCATCTATCTCATGCACGCAAATCGGGTCATTTTCATTGATCACACGAATTACACCTTTATTCTCGGTCACAATAGCATCGGTATGATGGGAGCCGTATTTGTTTATATGGTCGATACCCTCATCCAGTGAATCTACGATCCTGATGGAGAGTATAAGGTCGTTATATTCAGTTCTCCAGTCCTCATCAGTTGCACGAAGTACCGCTTTTAAGAAACCCATGTTCGATAAGAGTTCAAATGAGAGCTCATCGCATCTGAGCTCTACACCTGCAGCATTGAATTTCTTTCCTATCTCTGGCAGGAATTTATCTGCAATATCCTTATGTACAAGCATAGTTTCCATGGCGTTACATACTGCAGCATATTGTACTTTCGCATCATAGCATACATCTATTGCCTTATTCAGGTCGGCTTCGCAGTCCACATAAATATGGCAGATGCCTGCAGAGTGTCCAAGCACCGGAATCCGAGTATTATCCTGTATGTATTTCACGAACTCGTTGGAGCCCCTTGGGATGAGGAGATTAATATATTCATCAAGCTTCAGCATCTCGCTGACCTCTTCTCGTGTAGCGCACATGCACCCGGGGGCATACCTGCTATACTTTCAATGGCATTGATAAGCACATCAAAGATAGCCCTGTTTGAGTGCGCTGCTTCACTTCCTCCTTTGAAAATGGTGGCGTTGCCGCTCTTGAGGCACAGCGACATAATCTGGGGAACGACATCGGGGCGGGATTCGAAAATAACGCCAATCAAACCGATCGGGCAGCTGACCTGGTACAGTTCAAGACCGCTAACCAGTTCAAGTGCAGATAGAGTTTTGCCCACAGGGTCTTCGAACTTGATGACATCATTTATACCTGCCATCATCTCATCTATCTTGATATCATCCACTTTCAGCCTGTTGACAAGGGCTTTTGAGAACGTATCTGTTTTTACGAGTTTCTCTGCCGCTTCAAGGTCTTTTCTGTTGGCCGAGATTATTTTTTCCCTGTTCGAATCTAATGCTGATACCATTTCGGCCAGAGCCCTGTTCTTTATGGTGCCAGACATGCTGGCAAGGGGGATTGAAGCGCTTCTGGCCACTTTTACTTTAGTGATTATGTTATCGGACATATTACTACACAGTATAATTTTGATTTGGAGTTCTTCCACATCATTTTATTTCTTAAAGATTTGGTAACTTCGACCCGATGCCTTACACATTTCAAGCCTGCTGGCGATTGCTGATGTTTCTAAAATCAGTGTATTTTATTTGAACAGCGATATCATATATACTCCCAAATGCCACGGCCTTTAAAGTGCTGTACAATTGTTTTCGTTGTGGTGAACTGTTCAATTGAGTATCCTATTCCTTCTCTTCCCATTCCACTATCCTTCATCCCACCAAATGGATAATAACCAGTTCCATGCCGTGGAGCTGCATTGATAAATACTGCCCCCACCTCAAGCTTCCTCACGATTTTTCGTATTTTTGCTTGATCTTCTCCAAAGATGGCAGCATCTAACCCGAACTTTGAAGAGTTTGCTATTTCTATCGCTTCATCTTCATTATTAACTTTAATCAAGAGCGTTAATGGCCCAAATACGTCCTCCTGAAACGCCCTCATGCTTTGGAGATTTTCCTTGCTGGTCTCTAAAAGTACCGGCCACACATAGTTATTGATCCTTTTAAACTCAAGCAGTGGCTTTGCCCCTTTTTCAATAGCATCTTTATCTTTACAGATTTCCTCAATGTAATCCGCACTTTTTTCGCTTATTATTGGCCCCATTATTGCACTTTCATCTTCGAGAGGGTTTTTTGGCTCGATTGTCTTCAATTTTTCAACTAGTTTTTCTTTCAGAGATTCATAGATAGGTTCCTCAGCCAAAATTAATCGTATGGCATCACATCTCTGTCCTGAATAACCTACCATGCCTTTTATGAGTTCTTCTACGGATTGATCTAACTTTGCATCAGCTAACACAATCGCCGGATCCTTTCCTCCGAGTTCCATATGGAAATTCTTGATACCTGCATTCCTGAGAATATCTTTACCAATCTCTGTGCTCCCGGTAAACGTTATTGTATTAATTCTCCTATCACCTACAAGATTTCTCATATCACTTCCACTCATTGTAAACGTTGCAAAGCTTTCCTTCGGAAGGCCGGATAATTCAAGAACCTTTGTGAACAAAAGGGGTGCTATGGGATCGGCAGATGAAGGCTTTAAAATCACCGCGTTTCCACTAAGCAACGACGGGATGATTTTGGTGGCGGATATAAAGAGAGGATAGTTGAACGGACTGATTGCCAACGTTATTCCATAAGGCTCTCTTTTTATTATTCCTTCACTTTCCAATGTATCATGACTCCAGTCACCAGGAATGTAATCACCAGTGAGCCTTTTTGACTCCATGGTGGTCTTCTCCAACCGTTCTATCGTTGCCGCGGTCTCTCCCTTTGCATTTCCTTTTGGCTTCCCTGAGTCAATAACAAGAACATTAACAAAATCATCCAATGCTTCATTTATTAAATGAGCGGCTTTTAGAAAGCTTTTAATTCTTTTTTCACCAGAAAAGTTCCTTATCTTTTCTCTCCCGATTTTATGCACGGTGCCTAACGTTTCTTCAATTTGATCATTACTAACTTTAGAGATTCTGGCAATGGTCTTCCCATCAATGGGACTTTTCACATCACGTAACTCTTTCCCGAATACCCATTTTCCACCTAAATATGCTTTGAACTCTAAAATGTCATTTTCCCCTACCCGGTAAATATCCTCAAACATTTTACTTTTTAACATCTAATCACTCCTTTCATACATATTTTAAAATTTTGGCGATAATTTTCACCACTTTGATCCTTCTTCTGAATCAGATTTTTTCATAAATAGCTGTTATGTTTATATGAACATAATGGATATAAAGATTGTTATTTTATGAATAGAATTGAATCTATTGATATATGCCCTGAATTAGAAAGTCAACATTACCATATCCAGCTCCTTCTTTTTTATTCATATTTGCCTCAACTGAAAAGATACACATTCACCAGTTCACCTTTTACAATATCCCTGTTTATTATAACATACCCTTCCACGACAGAAGACCTGGGAGATGCCGAGATGATGGCTGTATTATATTCCCCATCAAACAACTTCATCTCTCTACCCATTGAGCTTGCTATGTTATGAGTAATTTTCACGAAAAAGATGTAATCAAAGCTTTTTTCCGGTAGCGCAACATCCTCATTTATTACAAACCTGCGCATTGCCCTGGGCATTTCCGTAAAATAGCTTCGCACCACCATTTCCAGAGCAGTGAAAGCCCCTGTTGGTTTACCAGGGAGTGCAAATACAGGTGTATCATTCACAATGCCGACTGCTTGGGGTTTACCAGGCCTGATAGTTACTCTGTGAAATAAGAGTTTTCCAGTCTCAGCAATGATATCAGCGACAAAGTCGCGCTCACCTACCGAGACTCCGCCTGTTGTAAATACTACATCGTATTTTTCGCAAGCTTCGAGCAACATCCTCTTTGTTTGATTATAATTATCAGGAACTGCACCTGCAAAGGTAGATTCGCAGCCCATTTCCTTCATAAATCCCTGTATCAGCAACGAGCTCGTGTTTCTTATCATGCCGTTAAAAATTTCCGTGCCAGTGGATATTATGCCAGCTCTGATCATTTTATATACCGGGACTTTTTCGACACCAAGGCTGTATAAAAGCGCAGCGCTCTGGGGCATTATTCGATGGTTTTTCTCAAATATCCTGTCCCCTGCATGGTAATCCGCTCCTTCTCGGAATACGTTTTCCCACATAATCAGATTTTTTCCATACAGGAGATCTTTTTTTACCTCTGCCTCCTCAATTTTCAGCACACTATCCGCACCTTCCGGGAGTATTGCGCCTGTAGCTATTACCATAGCTTCGCCTCTCTTTATTTGTGCTCTTTGATCACCTGCATATACACTGCCCTTTATTTTCAGGGGATAGACATCTTCGCTGTGAATAGCAAAACCGTCCATCGCCGCGATGTCGAACGCCGGAGACATGTAATCTGCAACAATATCTTCACTGAGTTCTCTGCCCACTGAGTCGGAAATGGAAACATGTTCTGATTCGCGCTTGAAATAATATATGCTTTTAAGCTGCTTTATTTTTTCAAGTGCTTCTTTAAGGGTTGTTATTGTGTTCATATTCTCATTCCTTTATTATATGTATAGCAGATTTTTTTAAGGATATCCGTATTATTTGTTCCTGTTTAATATCCAGTCGTTCAAAAGCATGTGATGGCATTTCTATCTCAAGATTAAAATCTCCATCAATATAAAGTAAATATGTCGCTCCATTTGAGATTATTTCGGTGATTTTCCCTGAAAAAATATTTGAAGCTATGGCTTTTCCAAGGGGTCGATCTTCCCGCACCACCATAACCTGGTCCGGACGTATACACCAGGTAACTTCATCGCCAATTTGCATACCTTCCATTCTCATTGCGATTATTTTTTTATGGCTCTGGATCATAACTTCATCATTTATTATATCAAGAATCTTTCCTTTGAAAATGTTGTTCATCCCCACAAGCTTTGCCACATTCTCATTTATTGGCTTTGAAAAAATCTCTTTGGGCGGGCCCATTTGTTCTATTCCGCCGTGTTTGTAAACGATTATGGTATCAGCCATTGTATATGCTTCAACAGGGTTGTGGGTAATCAAAATAATGGGTATTTTAATAATCTGCCGTAATTTTTTCAAATCCCTTCGTAATCTCATCCTGACAATATAATCAAGAGAGGAAAAAGGCTCATCCAGAAGCAGAATTTTGGGTCGGGTTATCAGTGCACGGGCAAAGGCAACTCTCTGGCGCTGACCTCCTGACAATTGAGAAGGGTACCTTTTCTCAAGCCCTTGGATTTCAAAAACATCCAGCATCTCTTGCATCTTTTCTTTTTTATTATTTCCGGAACGCAATCCAAAGATGATATTTTCTCCAACTGTAAGATGCGGGAATAACGCATAATTCTGGAAAAGATATCCGACATTCCTCTTTTGTGGTGAAATATTGATGCTTTTTTCAGAATCAAAATATGTAATACCATTTACATTTATGTAGCCTTTATCAGGAACTTCAAGCCCTGTTATGCACTCAAGAGTCAATGTTTTTCCTGCCCCGGAAGGGCCGAAAAGCACTATCATTTCATTACCACATTTAAATTCTACATTAAGCACGAATTCATTTGAATTCTTATTCGTTAATTTTTTGGATATATTAACATATAAATCCATAATCAATCCGTTCTGTTGATCCTTGTAGTGATGAAGATTACAGCTATTGAAACCGTGGTTAGGAGGATCACAAGCGTGGTTGCAAGCTGGTCTTCTCCTGATAGAAAAGCCCTGTAGATAGCAAGCGGCATCGTACTTGTTTTTCCGGGGATATTTCCCGCCATCATTATGGTTGCACCGAATTCACCAAGTGCCCTGGCAAAACTAAGGACCAGACCTGCGATCAATCCTTCTTTTGCAAGCGGCAGGGTTACAAGAAAGAAAGTTTCAATTTCGGATTTGCCCAGTGTAAATGCAGCTTTCTCATACTCAAGGCCAACAGACTCGATTGCCGCTTTTGCAGATTTTATCATTATAGGAATTGCAACTACAGTTGCGGCTATGACTGCTGCCTGCCAGGTGAACATTACGCTCCAGCCTGTCAGCTTATAAATATAATTTCCTATTATCCCATTCTTTCCAAGAAGGATGATCAGATAATAACCTGTAACTGTAGGGGGAAGTATCATGGGAAGCGTTGTGAAAGCGTCCAGCATTGTTCTTCCTAAAAATCGCTTCCTTGCCAGCACATATGCAATCAATGTACCGAATACAGCGATTATAGACGTTGCTAATACAGACACCCATAGAGACAGGACAAGCGGGGAATAATTCATATACTTATCCAAAACCGTATTTCTGTAAGATAATTTGCCCCTCATCACTCTGTATATATTCGATGAATTGACGGGATATTGCTGGTTGCTGGCTGTCCTTTATGACCGCAATCGGATAAACTATAGGAGGGTATAAGGAATCGTTGATCGTGGAAACGCTCATATTACTTTTTAACGTATCAGAGGAATAAACAAAACCTGCATCAACTTCTTCCCGCTCAACATAATCAAGTACCTGGCGTACATGTTCCGCAAAGATAAGTTTGGGCTTCAACATCTCATAAACTCCTGCATTTTCCAGGAATGTCTTTGCATATAGCCCCGCAGGCACAGTTGTTGGGTCGCCTATGGCTATTTTATCAAGGTTTTTAAGCTCTTCGACGGTTAACCCGGAAGGGGCAAGTATGACCAGTTTGTTCCTGGTGAAGTTTGTTCTTGTTGACTTGATTATTAATCCCTTTTCTTCCAGTAAGTTCATTTCCTTTTGTGAAGCGCTTGCAAATAGGTCCACCGGAGCACCCTGTTCTGTTTGTTTTTCAAGAACCCCTGAAGCAGCAAAATTAAAATTTATCTTTACTTCAGGATGATATTTCTGAAATTGCGCCCCTGCATCCTTCATGACGTCCTGAAGACTTGCTGCTGCTGAAACCGTGATTTCCACAGGTTTATTATCCGCTGATTTTTCAGATAGGCAGCCTGATGCTGCTGCTACAACCGCAACAATCAAAAAAATCGTTATCAAATGCTTTATATTCACGCTTTTTCACCCTGATTTTAATTAGTTGAATTTACTTATGTTCATTAAAACATAACGCCGTTTTATTTAACTTTTTCGAAAAAGAAGGATCGATTGAATTCATATCCTGATACTATAATTATTTCCCGTACGGGAACCACCATGGTCTTGTTTTGTCAGTTCCGAAGTTAATATTTACATGCTTGATGCTGACAAATTCCCTGATACCGTATCTGGATAAGTCTTTCCCCATCCCGCTATGCTTGATCCCGCCCCAGGGACACTGCGGATGCAGTGTACATATTTCATTTACCCATACTATCCCGCACTCCAGCTGCGAGGACATGCGCATTGCAGTATCCAGGTTCTTTGTCCATACAGATGCTCCCAATCCATATATGGTTCTATTTGCAAGAGCAATGGCTTCATCCATATTTTCAAAAACTGAAATTACTGCAACAGGTCCGAACACTTCTTCATTCATTACACTCATTTCAGGAGTAACTCCTGTAAGAACCGTAGGTTCGTAGTAAAATCCATCCTGTAGCGACAGGGGGTTTTTTCCACCGCATTCGATTATTGCACCCTTCCTGATGGCATCTTTTACTTGCAGTTCAAGCTTCTCTCGCTGTTTTATGCTGACCATCGGGCCTATATCTGTACCTGGATCTAAACCATTTCCAATAACGAGATTCCGGGTCTTCTTTACAAACCCTTCAATGAAACTATCTGCTATATCATCTTCCACAAAGATCCTTTTTGAGGAAACGCAAACCTGCCCACAGTTCATGAATCTTCCCCAGACTGCACCGTTTATCGCTTCCTCAATGTCAGCATCTTTGAAAACAATAAAAGCATCGCTTCCCCCCAACTCAAGAGATATCCGGTGTAATTTATCAGCAGAGTTTTTCATGATATTCTTACCAGTATCCGAACTTCCCGTAAATGAGATCATATCTATATCTGAACTGACGAGACATTCTCCTGTGAAACCATCACCGGTTACAATATTTATTACGCCATACGGAATCCCGGCGTCCTGGCATATTTTACCGATCTCTATTCCAACGAAAGGGGTCAGGTCAGAGGGTTTAAAAACAACAGTGTTGCCTGCAATAAGTGCAGGAGCTATAGCCCAGAATGGAAGTAATAAAGGATAGTTCCAGGGCTTGATAATACCCACCACTCCAACGGGTTCAAATCTGGTAAAACTGAAGTTATAAGGATTAATTGGAATCGCATCTCCTTCCAGGAATGTTTTACCCTCAATTGCAAAATATTTTACCATTTCAGAGGTTTTGTGCACTTCGATATTTGATTCAAACAGCGTACGACCCATTTCCATGGTTATGAGGTTCTTTATCTCCTGTGATCTTTTTAGAAGCTCATCTCCGATCCTGATAAAAATTTTTGCTCTTTCACTTATGTCAATTTTGTTCCAGCTTTCCCTGGCTAATTTCGCTTCATTTACAGCTTCTGTTACTTCTTCACTGCCTGCAATACATGCTTTTCCGATAATATTGCCTGTAGCAGGATTCAAAGATTCGAATTTCCTGTCACAGGTTTTCCATTTTCCTCCTATCAATAGTTTTCCATCAAGCACGGCTCCTACCTCATATGACCTAAAATCCAATTTATATGATCCTTTCTTCGCCGGAATATATGTACAAATTTGGATTTCTTACAAATGCCACAAGTGTCATCCCGATGCTTTTTGAAATCTGAACTCCTGTACTCAAGGGCGCTGCCTTGCTCACTACGATCGGTATGCTGGCACGCGCCGCTTTTGCCACCATCCCACCTGAAAGCCTTCCTGTTGTGACAAGGGCGCAGTCTGAAAGGTCTATTCCCGAGAGAAGCGCAGCTCCGGCAGCTTTGTCCACAGAGCACGCTCTGCTGCCATCCTCGCAGAACGATACGATATCGCCTTCCCTGGTGCAAATAAGCGAGGAGTGGGTGCCGCCGGTTCTTCTCCAGATATTCCCTTTCTCTTTTATCTGCTCGATAGCATTCATCAGCACTTCTTTTTTCATCCTGACCTTTGAGGTGAGAGGTTCTATTCCTTCCCATGAAGATTTTATGCCAATGCATCCTGAACTCCTGATCTCCATCCACAGTTCAAGTTCACTGTTATCGAGTGTGCTCTCGCAAAAAACGGTATCTTCCTGCACAGATATCGAATGAATGTCTTCTCTTCCCTTGAGGACACCCTCGCATATTAGAAATCCCGCAGCAAGTTCACGAAGCTCTCCTGGAAGGGTAAAAAGGGTGACAATGTGTCGCCTGTCCAGCATGATTTTTATGCTTTCTTCTTCCACAACATCCAGTTCAAGTTCTTTTCGATCTACTCCAGAAATTTCTACACACTTTGTCAAAATATATGGTGCGGAAGGATCATGCACCTCATCCTTCCAATAGCTCGTCCTTTTACCTGCTTTTTCCGCATGCCAGCTTTCTCTCATTTTTTCACTTGAGTTTCTTTATCTTCTCAAAGAGTTGCATCATAGTATCTTCATTACTCTGCGTAAACCCAAACGGCGACTTTGTGAAAGGCTGGAAATACACAGGCACATCATCAAGCCTGTAGAACGTTCCGTCGCATTCCATGGCATCGATCACGCCGGGTAATATTACATCAGATGCTAATGTTGTCGGGCATGGTGCAATGTCAAGGCATGCCATGGGTATCTCCTTTAGGTATTCAGCACACGTTGCAGGAAAATGGGAGACAAGGTCAGCAGACATTACAAACGCAGCATCCACGTCATGTTCTCTTAATAAATCAACAGATGTGTACTCACCCGGATTATATCTCGGGAACCCGCGCGAAAAGTCAAGCCCGAAAGGGTAGCCATAAAGATAAGAAGCTATCTGGTTGAATCCCGCCACATTACAGTGGCCGCGAAGAGCTCCTATCACGAACTTGGTGTAGCCATTGAGTTCTTTTACAAGGTTAAATGCAAGCTCGGCATTCCTGTGCTTCCCATATGAGGAGGCAATACCAAGACCAACATATATCGCTCCGAAGTTGCAACTTTTCATCATTTCAAGCATTTTTTCCATGGTAGAGATAGGAACTCCGGTTATCTCTTCAATTGAAGGATGCGGTCTCTTTCCATGAAGTAGTGTCAGAAGAGCTGAAAGAAGTTCATAGTCCGTGTTAGGTCGAAGCTGCACATGCAGGTCTGAGGCATCGGCTGTTATCGACCTTCTGGGATCAACAGTGATTATGGTCCTATCAAACCTCCCGCGCTTTGTCCAGTACCCTCGTGGGAAAACGCTGTACCTTGACATGTGCCTGGGCATGGATTCAAGCGGGTTGCTTCCCCAGTATATCGCAAGGCCGCTCCTGGACTTTGATTGGCCTGCTGTTGCTCCTACAATTCCTGCTTCCTGTATTCCCATAGCAGTCGGTCCATGGCACTCGGTGGCGTTGGAATCCACTACTGCACCAAGGTACTCGCCGATATGCAGGCCCACCTCCATTGCTTCGCATGAGGTCTCGCTACCCATGAAAAGAAGAGGACGCTTTGCATTCACCAGTATCTCGGCAGCTCTGTCCAGCGCTTCATCCCATTCTGCTTTTCTAAATGTATTGTTTTCTTTTATCTGCGGTTCTTTTATCCTGTGGTGGCTCACAATTTCTTGGAACTTGGCATTTCCCATCTTGCAGGCGTTCTTCACAGTAATGTTTTCGCCATCGTAATCAACCTGTATATCATCACATGATGCCCCGCATACCGGGCAGATAATGTTCTTGCTGATCATGTTTATCTCCCTCCTGCATAGACTTTCAATACAATGTCTTCTGCGCTTTTCACTTCTTCTTCCGTTGCTTCGATGAACACCGGACTTCCCTTATAGAGGGGGGACCCTGTGGAGAAAGTCTCAGGTTCTACAACCACGTTTGGCCATATCGATCTTGGCATGAATATCTGTTCCTCTGTCACCGAATCCTCACACTTTGCAGTGACAACGACCTCGCGCGTTTCATCATTTGAAATTATTTTTACGCGCTGTGGGCTGCCCAGTTCTTTGAATATCCTGGGATGGATTACTGCCACCGCGCATTCCTCCTGGTATCCGGGTGAAAGTTTGTCTCCGCCCTTGGCAAACTTCCCCTCGTTTATCGTGCTTCCTGAGTTCAACAATATCTTGATCCTCATTTTTCACACCTCCTCATTGGCTTCTTTTGATGCATACAAAATTCCTTTTGGTGTCTTACTTATCGCATAGTCTCCCGTGAATTTCATGAATTCTCCTGATAGCACAGTTTCACCGACTTTCGGGTTATTTTCAGTGCCTTCATACTCAAAACCTGGCGATAATTGTTTGATCTTCCCGCTTACGACAAAGGTACCACCTGACATTTCAGCACCCAAGCCGCGTATTGCATCGCCTTTTACCTCAATAAGACCGTTATTCATTCTTATCCCTGCGAAATTTTCAACGTTTCCACCAACATGAATCTCTCCACCGCTCATTCCGCCTCCGAGCTGGCTCCTGGCGTTACCGTCGATCAGTATTTTCCCTCCATTCATTCCACGCCAGCTTCCCCTGTAAGCGCATCCAACATGGTCGCCGGCATTACCAGTTATGTGCAGAGTCCCGCCTTTCATCTCCATGCCAGCCCATGAGCCTGCATCACCTTTCAAGAGGATGCTTCCTCCTGCCATCTCAGAACCGACATGCATGCCCGATGAGCCTTCTATCACTATCTCGCCAGCTTTCATGCCGTGTCCGATGTGCTTCACTCTGGGCACATTGCCTTTTACAATGATCTTCGTATCTGCTGGCGTGCTCCCTGCGCTCCCCTCAACATCAAAGAACTCAGAAAGCGGAAGCTGTTTTGCTCCCTGCCAGATGGTCAATTGTTCAATTTCACTTGTTGTCTTTCCCGCAAAGATATCCGGATTGATAACCTCTGCTTCAACCATGATACCGATGCTGCCTTTTGGTCTGAGTAGTACTTCGTTCATCACTTTCACCTCCCTACCACCGCTTCAGTGGAGTTATTTACCTGCACAGGTGCAGGATTGGTAACATATTTATCAGGCACGGGGTAATTTGCAAAGCCCAGAGTATAGTATTTGAACCACTCATTAACGTCTTTTAACATTTCTTTTTCAATCCCATCATCCATATGTGGTTCGCTGAAGAATGTCCTGCCATGTGGAATTGACATAATCTCCCCGTTCTGCGCTACAATTCCCCCGTCCTTTATTGTATAGGCGGCGTTTTGGAACCCTTGTGTGAGCTTTGTATAGTCGTTTACGTCAAATTTCGATACATCGAAATCGTATATGGTCACATCCCCATCAGCTCCGGCACTGAGATGCCCTTTCCTGTGTGTTAATCCCACTGTCCTTGCAGTGTTTGCCCTTGTGAGGATTGCTATTTCATAGAGTGTCATCTCGCGGTCAATGCCTCCTAGGCTGGTTCTGTCCTGTGCCCACTTGTGGCATTCGGCAAATGTAGCATCCCTTGCTTTCTCTGACATCAGCCAGGTGATCACCTGTGGATACTTGGTGAAGGGTCCTCCATTGGGACTGTCGGTGGTCATTATGGTCTTCCATGGGTCGTTGACCATGAGGAGAAGTTCAAGTCCCATCGCCCATTGCACACTGTGTACAGGATTTGATTTCAAATAATTGAAGGGAAGTACACCTGAACCGCATTCAAGCTCGACATCAGTATTTGACCATTTATTCCCTGTGAGCTTGTACAGGTCGTGTATCGCAGGCCCGTCCCCGGTCATAACCGTGGCAGGTCCGAATGGCACTGCACCATTATCTATCACTACATGGTCAGATTTATTCACGTAGTCTATCACTCCCTTGGTTCCTGACTCGAAATCCCGCCATGAAGTACCGCCAAATGAGTTAAACATTGCATGTGCCAAGTACACACTCTGTTTTCGCTTCGGATCGATCTTGGTGTCTGGCCATTCAATATCCATTTTATTTTCTACTTTCACGTCGGCAGAAACCGCGAGGGAATCCCTTGCAATTTCCCAGTTTCCAGGATGTCCCAGGTTGTTGGCATGCAGGTGCAGTGACATGGGCATTCCCAGCATCTCATTGACTTCCGCAAGCCCGTGAATTACTTCTCTGGGAGTGATATCAAAATGAATGTTGGGTTCATCCAGTGAACTTACGTTTTTTCCCCATCCCCAGTTCTCAACTCCTGCCGGATCGACGCACTTTATACCGTAGGCTTTGTGCGTTCTCATCATCCAGGCGGTATATGCTGCGGCTTTCTCAATATTTCCCTCCCTGAGGTAGCGCATTATGAACCAGTTATTGCCAAGTACCAGATATCCGCCCATATCAAGGATTGGGGTTGAGCGCATCTCTTCATGAGTATGCCGGGCTTCCATTGGAGGTATTGCCGCTTCAAAGACTGTTGTATATCCCATTTTTGCATAATCATAACCCTGGACGTATACCGAAGGTACTGTATTTCCGCTCCCGCTGTGGGTGATGTCTGTCTTTTTTGTCACCCATTTGTAGCGGTCTTCAGGGCACATCATCCTGCCTTTATTGACCTTTGCGCCGGCAACATGAGAGTGCGAGTCAACACCGCCAGGCATCACTGTCTTGCCCTTTGCGTCAATTATCTTGGCATCCCGAAGATCTGCACCGGTGAGGTCTTCAACTATCTTCCCTTCTTTTATAAAAATATCCTTTATTTCCCCGTCAATTTCATTCAAAGGATCGAAAACATGTCCGTTTCTTATAACCATTGTACTAGGCATTATGCCACCTCCCTTTTCTCAAGTAATATCGCATCAGTTGGACATATCAGGCTGCATGTGGCACACGAGCCGCATACTTCCTGATTTACCACGTTCACTTTGCCGTTCTCAACCTCAAGCAGAGGCTTCCCATCGAGTTCATTGAGATGTCCTGCCGCAAGATAAGGATCTGAAAATGAGTTTACAGGGCAGACAATCACGCAGTTGCCGCAGCCTAGGCATGCTTCTTCGTCCGTGATAAGTGTTGAGGTCAGGGTAGGTCTTGGAGTCGGCTGTGCGGTGAGTTTTTTCTCAAATATCTGTTTTTTCTTCATATCAGGCAGTATAGCAGTTTTCCTTACTGTTATTGCTCCCACCGGGCAGGCCACGGAACAGGCGCCGCAGTATATGCATGCATCTTTCCTGTGCGTCACTTTCTCAACCCTTTCTCCGGCTTCCCATTCCTTGTTGAACAGAGCATCGCATGGACAGGTATGAACACAGGTTCGGCATGCCTGGCATACATTCTCATCCCTTGAAAATTCCCCTGAAAAGGGTTTTTCCATTGTAATAGCTTCAACCGTACAGATGGAGGCGCACCAGCCGCAGTGCACGCAGCATGTCTGGTCTATGATGGTTTTCCCATCCATGCTGAGGGTTCCATCCTGCGCAATTTTACGCTTCTGTACTTCTATACAATCCTGCGGGCACACCTCAACGCACATACCGCAGTGTATGCAATTTTCTTTGACAATTGTGGGCTTCAATGCGCCGTATAGATAGGAGTCATCCATCTCCAGCTTACCCGCTTTTCTTACTTCCAGTGCGCCGGTCGGGCATACCTTTGCACACATGCTGCATATTGTACATCCTCCAGCTCCTTTCTGGAGGAAGTCCTTATTGATGAGCCCGCGGGCCACAGCTCCTACAGAACCAATCACCAGATCGTCCTTGGGGCAGATCATAGTACATGTTGCGCATCCTATACACTTTTCCGGAAGATATACCAGAGTCTTATCTTCTTTTGTTTCAAACACTACCTCTTTCATATTATTACTCCTTTAATACTCCAATCTTTTCTATACAGCTCAAACATAGAGCCCCACCGTTTTTCTGGACAAAACTCTCACCACATTTGTCACATAGAACTATGCGTTTTTCTGGTTTTTCCGGCAATTCAATATCCATGAATTCGTATGTGTACACACTTTCCCCGGCATCTATCAGCAGGGAGATTGCCTCTTCATGAGGGACTTTTCCTGTTTTCATGTACCACTCATGAAGTCTGGGATATTGCGCCGTTTTAGCAGGATCAAGCACTATTCTGACGCTCCTGACCAGCATCTGATCCTCTGGCGCCCTCTTGTTGACAACGACTGCCATCTTGCCAGAGTCCCTGATTTTCAGTTTCTTGTTCCCGATAGTGCATCCGGCAAGGATCTGGAACGGGTCAGGAAGACAGTTGTACGTTTCACAGGTGACATACAGTTGCTCCTTATAATCACCATCCAACACCCTTTCTGCAATGTTGAGCATCTGGATACCGATGAACGCGCCTGTGCTGAGGTATCCATGGAATGACCTCACCCGCTCTATCTGAAAAAGAAGATAAGAATCAGTGATTTTTGTTAGGACATTATCCATGGATATTTCCCTTTCTGGATGTACCTTGAAGGGATTGCCATAATCTGCATGAATACAAACATTGTAATCAGTGTGGTTCAAACCTATCACCTCAGTCCATATTGCCCGTGTCTTCTTCATGCACTGAATCCTGCGAAACAGATGCTGCTGATGTTGAAGTTGTTGTATTACCAGTCGGTTCTTGCTGGACACAACCAAAGAATAGCGATATTGTAATCAAAACTAGTATCTTTGCAAATAGATTTTTCATATAATAACACCTTATATTCATTTGAACATAACACAATAATAGATAAATTCTTCGAAATATTTCTCTTATATAGTGCTGGTCATTCAGGTATGAAATAAATTGGCTAGCTCATCATTGATTTTAAACGATCTGGCTTGATTTATGAAATCATATATCAAAGATAACAATTGTTCCATTAAGCCTTTAATACCCTTAGATATTAGGGAATCTAGTTTTTGAGTGAATACACAAGCGTACTTGTGCGAACTCTTATTATTCTAAGAGAAAATTTTCGGTAAATTTATTTACAAAAGCGTTATGTTCTTTTAACTATAAGGTGATTATTATATGAAAAATATAGTAGCAAAGATAATATTAATATCGATTTTGATCACACTTTTTGCTGGTTGCATCCAGGAAGAATCGAGAACCACTCAGATATCATCCGCACCACAGGAATTGCGTTTATCAACAACAACATCCACATGCGATACAAAATTGCTCGATGTACTCAATGAGAAATTTGAAGAAACAAATAACGTAAAAATATTGACAATATGCGAGGGTACTGGTAAAGCAATTGCGACTGGTGAATTAGGAGCAGCGGATGTAGTAATGGTACATTCGATCCCGGCAGAATTACAGGCAGTCGCCAATGGCAATTTTATCAACCGCCGCTATATGATGTATAATTATTTCGTAATAATAGGTCCTGAAAATGACCCGGCCGGGATCAGGGATGCAGGCAATGCTGTGGATGCATTCACCAAAATCGCAGCAAAGCAGTCATATTTCATTTCCCGAGGCGATGACTCAGGTACGCATAAGATGGAAAAATCAATTTGGAATGCTGCAGACATCACTCCCTCCGGAACCTGGTATCAATCAGTGGGCAAGGGGATGGGTGAAACAATCATTACAGCGAATACACAAGAGGGCTACACTCTATCAGATAGGGGAACATACCTTGCAATGAAGGATAAAATTTCGTTAAGAATTCTTTTTGAATCAGACCAGACATATCTTTTCAATCCGTATCATGTTATGGCTGTTAATGCATCGAAGTTTCCGAATGTGAAATACGATCTGGCAATAAAATATATCGATTATGTGACATCGTCGTATGCTCAGGATATCATCAGGAACTATGGAAAAGATACCTATGGAGAGGCTCTTTTTATTCCTGAAGAAGATGTTCTCAAAGTCCTTGCTGCTGGTTCGCTAAAGTATGCTGAGAAAGACATACGATCAGGATTTACAGTAACCGCACCTGGGGCAAATCTCCAGTTTGTATTCCAGCCTTCCGGCAAACTTGAAGATTGGATATATATAGACAGGTATCCGGTGGACGTGTTTTTCCCGGCAGATACAAATAATCTTAAGAATCTGGAAAATTATGGGATGGTTAAGGAATATCACACTGTTGCCCATAATGCGCTAGTACTTGTGAAAGGGAAAAACAATACTAATGTCAGTACACTCGAAGACCTCACAAAACCAGGAGTCAGGATCATAATCGCAAAAACCTCTGATGCAATAGGCGGTTATACGGAACAGATGTTTACCAATGCTGGAATTATGGATACTATCCGGGAAAAAGAGACAATTGGTGAAGTGATAAGGGTTGAAAGCGCAACCACGATACCGGATGAGCTGGTAAAAGGAACAGCAGATGCAGGGATAATTTATCAGAATGAATTCGTCGAGGCACAAAAGACTGGGAAAGCAATTGAAAAAGTAACTATCGATCCCGAATATGATATGCATGACAGCATAAACTATGGCATTGGAATAGTGGATACTCTATCATCGAGAAAATCGGAAGGAGATGCCTTTATTCTATTCATGCTTTCAGATGATGGCCAGCTGATACTTCAAAATCACGGTTTTATACCTGTAGAAGGTGATGGAAAAACAAGCAACTGAAGGAAGTAAAAATATATTTTTGATAAAAATTGATAGAAAAAAAGGAAGTACCTGGATATGAGCAGTCTCGACTTTCTGTCGCAGGGAATTATCCAGGCGTTTACTTTAATAGTTAATTTAAATCCCTATATCCTCAGCATAACTGAGGTTTCTATCAAAGTATCAGGTACTGCAACAATCCTGGCAACACTTACAGCCTTACCGCTTGCATTTGCAATAGCCTTTCTAAAATTCAGAGGCAAGCAAGCACTGATTACATTAGTAAATACAGGCATGGGATTGCCATCTGTTTTTGTGGGGCTTTTCATTTTTGTGATGCTTGTTCCAGTAGGTCCTTTTGGCTTCTTGAACATGATCTATACAAAGAAAGCCATGATTTTAGCCCAGTACATTCTTATCGTACCTGTAATTACCGGAATCACTCTGGCAGCAATAAAAGCTGTACCAGTACTGATAATCGAGACAGTCTATACACTTGGGGGAACACAAAAAGATGTTGTTATTGCAACTTTGAGAGAGGCAAAGTTCGGCATCATTACAGCATTTCTTGCAGGGCTTGGAAGAGCACTTGCCGAGGTAGGGGCAATACTCATTGTAGGAGGAAACATCGCATACACCGGGAGCATTGGAGGTATAGGAGAAGGGCTATCGTATACCCGCTCTCTTACTACAGCTATTACATCGGAGACCAGTAAGGGTGATATTTCAACATCCATTGCCCTGGGGATAATACTAATATCTCTTGTTCTTTCGGTAAATATTCTGGCTAACTATTTCCAGAGGAGGGATTGAAATGGAGGATTTGTTCAGAATAGAAAACCTCGGCAAATACTTTGGAAATAAAGAAGTATTAAAAAATATTCACCTTACAATTTATCGGGGGGAGATTTTTGCATTCATAGGACCAAGTGGAGTTGGAAAAACCACACTGTTACGAATATTTAATTTTTTAGAGATGCCCACATCTGGAAGACTGATCTTTGATGGGAATGAATACGCAATCCACCAGAAAAACAGCATACGGCGCAGGATGTCAATGCTGTTTCAGAGACCTGGAGTATTTAATACATCAGTTTTCAATAATGTGGCTTATGGGTTGATCATTCGAAGTGTGGATAAAAAAACAATCGGGAAGAAAGTAACTGATGCACTGAATCTAGTAGGGCTTTCGGGGTATGAGAAGCAGAAAGCTTCGACCCTTTCAGGTGGAGAGGCTCAGCGCATGGCGTTTGCGAGGGCGATTGTCTATCAACCTGATATTCTTCTTCTTGATGAGCCGACAGCCAATCTCGATCCTGCACATGTTGCGAAGATAGAAGATATCATAAAACAGATAAGAAGTGAACTTGGCACCACAATTATTATGGCATCCCATAATATTAATCAGGTGCGTCGCATCGCTGACAGGGTGGGTATTCTGCTAAATCAAGAATTGATTGAAGTTAACACGAAAGAGCAAATATTTACGCATCCAAACGACACGAGGTCTTCAGCATTCATAAATGGAGATTTTATATATTAATGAAACCTTCTTAAAATCGAGGTAGTAATGGAACGAACACATGCTAAAACAAAAATATGGCTTGTAAACAACAAAGGTGAACCTATAATGGGGGAAGGAAAGACATCTCTTCTTAAAGCTATTGAGGAAGAGGGCTCCCTGAACAAGGCATGCAAAAAAGTGAACATCTCATATAAACATGCATGGCTTCTGCTAAAAGAAATTGAAGAGAGCGTGGAAGAGCCTTTATTAATCAAAAGACGAGGCGGAAAAGACAAGGGTACATTTCTAACCGAAAAAGCAATAAGCTTGATAGAAGAATATGGTACATATCAAAATATACTTATTCAAACCGTATATGATAATACTTTCTGGGAGGTGATTGGATTGAAAATATCAGCAAGAAATCAGATGAAAGGTAAAGTATTGGATATCGAGAAAGGGGACCTTGTATCAAAAGTAAAGATCCAGATAGAACCTACAACAATAACTGCGGTTATAACAACAGAAGCTGTTGAAGCCCTCGATATCAATAAGAACGATAAAGTAATGGCTATAGTAAAATCAACAGAAGTCATGATCGGAAGGGAATAATTCTGCACATTCAGTGCAGGTGAAACACTACTGCGTCTCCCCATGCCTACTGGCCAGCTGTGCTGACCCCTTCTGCTCGCTGGCTTTGGAAAAATCTGGTCCACGGGTTTCTATGAGGTTTTTGAAGACATAGTGCAAACGTCCTATTGCACCAACTTCGCCAGGCTTTCCCTTCATAACCTCAAATTCTTCTAAATCCGTTGTCCAGTAGGTCGCATTTTCTGCTTTCATAAGCGCCTGAACAACAATGTCGGGAGAACAATCTATGTCGATGCTTACCTCAAACTTAACCATCTTTTTTCCTCCCCTCTGTAGGTGTTTCCCTCCATACGCCATTCGGAACTGGCTATCTTTCTGCTAATGGTCCATCAGCCCCTACCTCGCTACTCCGTAATGAATTGAGGGGCATCCTTAGCCGCAGGATGGATTATCTGATTTATACTTCACAAGGATTAAAGTTTTCTCACAGATTCATCTAATGTATTAAGCACATCTTCTATATACTTATTAACCATTTTTATCCAACGTAAAAATTCTTCTTCAGATCCATAAATATCCTCTGGTAAATAATCGGTAATGAACTACTTAACAGTAGATAATAAATAGTACTCTAACAAATAAGGATATGGTGAATAGCATGTCCCGTCCAAGGATCCAAAATAACGCTGTATGTCCAA
>Ga0307380_10003421_pt1 | contig 21923 bp, 38 predicted proteins | sample UN3MG_FD_202239 | JGI IMG/M metagenome (GOLD analysis project Ga0307380, IMG submission 202239) | Soil microbial communities from Risofladan, Vaasa, Finland - UN-3 | ecosystem: Environmental > Terrestrial > Soil > Coastal area > Acid sulfate soil | place: Finland: Risofladan, Vaasa | collected... | reverse complement strand
CAAGGGGAAGCATATGATGTTGACGACGAAATGGAAATGCTTAGTATTCAAGTTGCAAAAGCTCTTGATCTTGATATTGCTGGTGTTGATTTATTATTTCACAGTGATGGATACCGAATCTGTGAAGCAAACTCCTCACCAGGATTCAAAGGATTTGAAGAATCATTAGGAATTAATATTCCTCAGAAAGTTTTTGATTATGCCAGATTGAGGACAAATTCTTGACCACCTCCTAAACCGACCACCACTCCTTGACACGGGGTGGTTTTTTATTGTATAGTGTCTACAGGTAAAACTAACCAAGAATGTCATACGAATACGGATCAAAAGAATTCTATGCAGAACAATTTGCTGATTTGATTGCAGATGTTCAACATGACTCACCAGAATTTAGTGACAATCTAGTTGCTGGCTTCTTGCTTGCCCTTGATGACTGGCGTCAGTATCACGTCAAGCAAATTCTAGAACTAGACAGAGTTGAATTTAAACTCAATGACCAAAATAGTGACCACATGACAAACACACCTAGATGAAATTTAAAGCATTAGTATTTGTCCGACTACGATCACAGGTTGATGACTCCCCAGGTAATGCTGTGAGAGACGCCTGTAAGCGATTGTCTGAACTCAATATCAAGAAACTTAGATTGGGTAAGGTCATCGACGTTTGGTTGGAAGCAGAGAGCAGAGAGTATGCTGAGAAGGAACTTGAAATGCTATCTGATAGATTCCTTGCCAATACAGTCATGGAAGATTGGGACTATGAATTGACTGAGATTGAAACTTTCCCACCAGGTATTGAATGATGGAAGAATTTAACACACCAGGATCCAATAAGAGTTGGATGGACGATGGGTTCAAGAAGTATGCTGCTGAATGGCAACTCAATAATATTGAGAAACTATTGAATACTGATGTAAAACGATGTCGTGTATATAATAGTGACAACCGAGATGAAGTATACAATCAGATTACTATTACATACAAGCAGGAGGATTAATGAAAGTAATTATTGAAGGCAAGGTCAAAACTGTATACGCTGGTGACGATGCTGATCGTGTCATCATTGAGTATCATGATAAGGTGACTGCTGGTAATGGAGAGAAGGAGGATCATCCTTTAGGAAAAGGATCCCTCTGCTGTAGCATCTCATCTATCATCTTTGAGAAACTTTCCAAAGAACTTATCCCAACTCATTATATCAATATGGTTGGTGCTAACAAGATGATATGTAAGAAGGTAGATATAGTTCCACTGGAAGTTATTTGTAGGAATCGTGCTGCTGGATCTATTGTTCGTGAGACAACTCTCAAGGAAGGTTGTCCACTACCGCATCCTATTGTTGAGTTCTTTTTGAAAGATGATACCAAACATGATCCTCTCTTAACACCAGACCGTGTGCGTTTGATGGGATATGATCCAGAACCTTTTGTTGAGATGACACTAAGGATAAATGATTGCCTTCGTCAGATGTTCTACATTATGGGTATTGATTTGGTTGACTTCAAGATTGAATATGGTTATACTGCTCATGGTGAGTTACTACTTGCCGATGAGATTAGTCCTGATAGTATGAGACTCTGGAAGATTGGTAGTGATGAAAGATTTGATAAAGATCTATTCAGAAAGGACGAAGGAGATATCGTTCCTGCCTATCGTTATATTCTTGACCGACTACAACCACTTGCAATCCAATGAACAATCTTAAAATCTACTGTCAAACTCAAGAAGATCAATCTAACATATTTGACTTTCTTTTTTATGAATATCAAAATGATATTAAGTATTCAACTTGGGAACCTGACGGTGATGATGAAAATACAGGAACTTGGGGGATGTTCATTGATGATTTCCCGCCAGAACTGGTGGATAAGTTAGAGCAGTATCTTGAGGGTGAAGATTCTTGGGCACTTGATGAAGAAGTTGAATTTGTATTAGAATGAAAGAAGAACAACTTGATAAGATCCGTTTTAGATTTGGTGGAGACTGGTATGATACTTGGTGGTTAGCAATCAGTGAAAGGTTTGATTCATTAAACTCATTAGCATCGTGGGAACCAAGTTTCTTTGATCTCATCAATAAAGGATGGTTAGATATGTACTACATACCCCCAAAGAAACAAACTCAAGAAGAGTATATTAAATCCTTCCTTAACTCCAACCCATACTATAACGAGAAGTATTACGGATATGAAACATGAAACTAATTAAGTTCACCCGTGATTGTGATTTTGGACAAGATTGGTATGTCCAAGTATTATTCACCAAACGATGGGCACTTTTTCAAGCATCAGCACATTGGTATGAGTATCCTGTTTGGCCTTTTCTTCAAATCCAATCTGGTATGGGCAATCTAATTTCTATTTTGTTTAGTGTCTATAAGTTTGGATTCAATATTGGATTACTGGAACGCACTTGGAGAGTTTAACAATGAAACACCACGTCCCTGATGAGATTAGAAATAATGGTTTCGACTGCTTTAGAAGTTTGAACCAAGCAGAGCGAGCAGTTGTTATGTTTGGTGAGGATGAGTATCGTAAATCACTAGACCTTGAGAATGATGATGCTGAGTGTTGGAAGATACCAAGTGGAGAGTCAACAACCTTTGTTGGTTGGAACCCCATGTGTATCCCAACAATGGATTACATCGTATGGAAACTAAAACGTCGTGAACAAATTGCCAGAGGTGAAATCGTTGGATAAGTTGACAAAGGAAGAGATGAGAACTAAGATCAAAGAGTTCTCTGCAATTCTTAAAAATCAAAGAGTGTATTGGGATGAAGAGGACAAGAAAGGATTTACATATTCTTGTGATCTAATCTCACAATCATTGATTACTTTATACATTCGTTTAGGAAGAGACTGATGGACTATAAAACTTCTGGTGTTGACATTGAAAAGGGTAGAGAGTTTGTAGAAGAACTCAAAAAGAAAGTACCTAACCTTGGAGGATTTAATGGTATGATACAAATTCCACCAGAGTATGAACAACCTGTACTAGTATCTGGTGCTGATGGTGTCGGAACTAAAATTAATATCTGTAGGATTGCTAATGATTACACCACTATTGGTCAGGATCTCGTTGCTATGTGCGTCAATGACGTTATATGTTCTGGTGCTAAACCATTATATTTTTTAGACTATATCTCCACTAAAAAATTGGATGGTAACGTCAATGATATCATTCAAGGTGTGATTGATGGTTGTCTTATTTCTGGAATGTATCTTCTAGGTGGTGAGACTGCCGAACACTTTAGAGCAACTGACTATGACCTTGCTGGTTTCTGTACTGGTATTGTAGAGAAGAATGATATCGTTGATGGTAGTAACATCAGACCTGGTGATGTAGTCATTGGTATTGAGAGTAGTGGATTCCATAGTAATGGATATACTCTTATTAATGATATGCTGTCTAGAGATTTTATCTCATATAAGTACATGCCAGAGCTTCTGATACCGACTACCATCTATGCCCGTTTAATCCAGCACCTATTGGATGAGGTTCCTATCCTAGGCATGGCTCATATTACAGGTGGAGGACTACCTGAAAACCTTCCTAGGTGTCTTCCAAAGGGTCTGACTGTTGATGTGGACTATGGAGCATGGGATGTCCCAGATATATTTGAGATTATTCAGAATGCAGGTAATATTTCTGATGATGAGATGAGAAATGTATTTAATATGGGCATTGGATTCTGTTTGGTGGTGCCACAAGAGGTTGCAACATTAACTCAGAGCTTGATTGCTGATACTCCATTTGGTATGAGGTCTTGGGTCATTGGAGAAGTGGTGTCAGTATAATGACTGTCACATGGTTTGACAAATACTACTAAAACCTGTTATAGTTAAGGGAGTTCAAAGCCTCCCTTTTTTTATGGAATACTCTGAGTATATTGAGATTAAAACCAAAGTGGATGATGCCAAACAAGCACGAGTCCGTATTGGAGTCTCTTGGTTACTTCATATGTTCACTGTTCCACCTGTTGTTTCTGTTGTTTATTCGGTAAAAACAAACAACTGGATTCCTACTCTTGCAGCAACAGGTGTTGCATTGCTTGCAGCACCAATCTCACTGGTTGACTTTGGTCTGACACTTGCAGTTGCACCTCCTGTAACATCTGCGGTTCTTGTTCATACCAAGGCACAAGAAAAACGTCGTAAGTTGGGTATTTTTGGTCCTGAACAGGCAGACAAACTTGTATATGAGGCACTATGATGATCGGAAACCTAGAAGCTGAAGATCGAGTACTAGATACTCCATCTGTTTATGAACAAGTTGCTTCTCTTGTCCAAAAGTACGGATGGGAAGCAGGTGACAATATTGTAGTTGAAATGGCAGGGACTCAAGTTTCTGGTATTGATGTGGGCGAAGTCTATAATAAGAAATGGCAATCACCTATTGGGACTCGTAAGTGTAATAAAGAAGCATTTATTGTTATTAAAAATCTTTCACGAGACCCATGGACACCTTCTCAACCTATGGATAGAGAACACAAACCTCAACACCCTTACGAAGTATGACATACACAATTTATTCTAAGGATGGTTGTCCTTTCTGTACTAAAGTCCAACAGGTTCTACAACTTACAGAACAGAAACATGTAGTCCTTAAACTTGGTAGAGACTACACAAGAGAGGAGTTTTATTCTAAGTTTGGTAAGGGTTCTACATTTCCTCAAGTTATATTGAATGTTGAGGGCCCTGATGACGGAACTCATCTTGGTGGATGTACAGAAACTGTTAAATACCTGAAGGAAAATAATATTGTTTGATGGACAACCAAGATCTCTATGATATCATTGAGCACACAATCGATTATGCATTTAATGGAAAGTACATGCTCAACATGTATGACTACCTAGTACTTAGTAAGTCATCAAAAAAAGATGTTGAAGAGTTTCTTGAAAGTTCATCAAGAAAAGAGATTGATGAACTGATTAGTGACCTAGATAATTATCTTGAAGGTGGTTCTGATGAGAAACACAAACAATTGAGAGAGGGTTATGGTTATCTGGGTAAACCAGAAGCTAGAAAAATAAGAAATTATTTGAACGGGATTGTTGAGGATGCTGTAAAATATGGAAGAGAAAAAAGACCAGGAAGGAAAAGAAAACCCTCTAAATAAGAGAAATGATGATGAACCTCAAGAAATTAATAGAGGTTTAGAGTTGTTGTTGAGAAAAAAACAAAGGAGAGAAAGACGACCAAAGACTTTTGAACTAAGGTTTGGAAAGTTAGTTTCTCTCTTCAATAGAGAGATTAACTTTCACTTTAATGTTCATCTAGACATAAAGAAAGTAAGTTCTCGGAGAGATTAAATGGAAACAGCAATCATCCTATTGTCCGTTGCAGTCACAGCACTTTTTCTTTTAGTAGGAACTCTCCTAGGTTGGTTAGTAAAAGATTACTTAGACCAAACAAGAATGCCATTCATTCATCCAGAGATGTTTGACGAGAATGGTAATATTATTCCAGACGAAATTTTATCCGTGAGATTTGAAAATGACTTCATCAGCGAAGACGAAGAAAACGACTAACACAAAGCTACCGCCAAATCCATTTATCTTTGAGATTTTGGATCTTGTGAGTGCGCAAAGATCAAAGGCAAAGAAGATTGAAATTCTTCAAGAATATTCTACAGAGGCACTCAAGGCAGTTCTGATTTGGAACTATGATGAGACTGTGATCTCACTTCTTCCAGATGGTGAAGTTCCCTTTGAGAAGAATGATGTTCCTCTAGGGACTGATCATACCTCTTTGAGGAAGGAATGGAAGAACCTTTATCACTTTGTAAAGGGTGGTAATGATTCACTCTCTAAGACCCGTAGAGAGACTATGTTCATTCAAATCCTTGAAGGACTTCATCCTCAAGAGGCAAACATTCTTATTCTTACTAAGGATAAGGCTCTAGAATCCAACTACAAGATCAGTAAAGGTGTTGTTGAAGTAGCATTCCCTGACATCCAATGGGGAGGTCGATCTTAATGGGAAAGGGTGTAAGAGAAATTGAAAAAGACTGTGACCCCACAGCAGCACAAGATAAGTCACTTCCAACCAGTGCCTTTCTGGTTGAGTATCTTCAAGATGGTATGACCAAATTTGATATTGTCATTGCACAAAAAGTATCAGAAATATTTGATCAATATTGGGACAACTATCGTAGTGACCTGAAGAATATTACTCAAGCAGATGGGAGAGCAAACCCCAAACTTTGGAACCCCTCTAAAAAATGAAAGACGAAGAACTGAGAGAACAAATTAACTCACTTATCCGAGGTGAGATTCAAGATGTCATCAATGATTATGTTGAGGATAAAGAATCTCAAGTCTTCAGTATGGAGCAGTCAGGACTTGGATTTGTTGAGAAGGAAGACGAGAATGAACTTACAGTCAACGTCTCTAATCAAGAAGTTGAGAGACTCATCAAAGAGTATAAGAAAATTAAGAAAGGTCAGAAGTCTAACTTTGGTCAGATAATGAAAATGGATAAAAAAAGTTCTTCTTGACTAAATAGATACAATGGTCTATAATAGACCTATCGTTCATCCAGGAAACTGGACGCAAGTAAGTCGCGGAACGGAGCCGTTCATCCCATGATAGAATTTCTTCTATACACTTCACTCACTTGTTCTGATGCTGATTCAATCATGCTGAGGATGCAAGCCAATGAAAATCTTAGTAATCAAATTAAGATTGAGTTAGTAGAGACTGTAAAGGATTCAACTCCTCACTGTTATTGGGACGCAAACGACTAAAGGAACGGATCTAAACATCCAACTACTTTAGGAGTCAATCATGAATACACTACTCATGATCAAAAAGCAGATCACCAAAGCATCTGCTCTTCACGACGCACAAATTACTCATACCACATATCGTGGTGTTGAGTATGTTACACGTTGTGTAGAATCCAAAGAAACCCATGGAACATTCTGTTACAGGGGTCGTACTTACACCAAGTGAGTTAAACTTACTACACAGAGAGAGTTAAGAACTCTCTCTTTTTTTGTCTTTAGATTACATTTTTGGAAAAGTCAGGATTTCCTAACTAAATAATGATAGAATTAAGAGGTATGGATGTCCAACCATATTATGATGTAAACTAATGGAGAAAATCATGCATAACATTATCTCGTACAATCAACTTGCAGGATGGAAACAAGATGTTAACGGTCTTGTGAGTAGTTTAGAAAAATCATCTGAGGAGTCTGATATTCTGAACGATTACTATGACTGTCTAATTGAATGTGATGACTCACAACAAATATGTAAACGAATCTGTAGGAGGATTCTAGCTTAACTTCCAGGACGGGATTGACTCCCGTCCTTTTTTTGTGTATAATTATAATGTATACTCTAGATTCATATGACTACTGTTACTGATTGGCGATACAGTGATGACCGACTAGAGACCAGACAGAAAGTATATACATTCTTACTGACTAGATTTGGTTCTCAGGTGGATGAGAATGGTGAACCAGTGTATAGTATGAAAAGTATTACTGAATGTTCTCATGACTGGGTGTCTCAAGGTAATACAGGTACATCTGGAATTGTAAAATATTTTGAGGCCTACTATACGAATGGATAAGGAAAGATTGAGAGCAACGATTTGTAAAATGGAATTTCTTTTAGGAACACTAAAAGAAGAATTGTTTTCTGATGAATTGGAAAGTGTCGTCACAGAAGAACCTACATATACAAATGTTCCTGTTGATGATTACGATGAAGTGTTCTATGATGTTGACTAATGGTTTACTCTAGTCTATCAGAGTTTGAAAGAGCTCTTGCAAGATTTGGTGATAAAGTTTCTATGATAGTAGGACTTGAAATTAGTGGTAAGATGTCACCTGAGGCAACATACCAAGAAATCAAAAGTATGATGAAAGAGTTAAAAAAACTCAGAAAAATTGAAAAAGATGAATGGGATGAGGAAGAACTAACATGAGTGTAAAAGTAATTAGTGTAACACCTGATGCTGAAAAGCATATGGCATACTGTGCCAGGGTAAGTAATCCAAACAACCAGGAGAATGAAAAAATTTCTGGTCTACTTGGGTATTGTATTAAACATCAACACTGGAGTATTTTTGAACAAGCATACTTGACTCTAGAGATTGAAACTAATCGTGGTATTGCAGCCCAGATTCTAAGACATCGTTCTTTCACCTTCCAGGAGTTTTCACAGAGATATGCTGACAGTTCTATGTTAGCAGACGTAATCCCTCTTCCTGATCTTCGTAGGCAGGACACAAAGAACCGTCAGAACTCTATTGATGATATCGATCCCCATATTCGTCAAGAATATGAAATGAAAATGCAGAAACATTTTGAAGAGGGTATGACACTCTACAAAAGTATGTTAGAATATGGTATCGCAAAAGAGTGTGCTCGTTTTGTATTACCTCTCGCAACTCCTACCAGAATTTATATGACAGGATCAGTGCGGTCGTGGGTGCATTATATCGATCTTCGTTCTGCTAATGGAACACAGAAAGAACATATGGACATTGCAGTTGCATGTAAGGAGGTATTTAAAGAACAGTTCCCTACCATTTCAGAAGCTCTGAATTGGTAATAAATATTTACTTATTGTTATTGAGGAGAATAAATTGGCCACATATCCGGTAAAACATAATGAGACTGGTGAAACCAAAGACGTGAAGATGAGTGTTCATGATTGGGATCAGTGGAAGATTGACAATCCTGATTGGGAGAGGTATTATACACCAGACAATTCTCCTAAACTTGGAGTAGAAATGGGTGACCCACTCAGCAAACTTTATACTAAACATCCAGGATGGAAAGATGTTATTTCTAAAGCGAAACAACAACCAGGATCAACCCTAAAACATTACGACTAATCAAGTATGCCTAGAAAGAGTAAGTCTGGTATTGGAAGTACTAACCCAGTTCCATTTGGTATGAGTAACAAACAAATGAAAAGAAAGAAACCAATTAATCTTGATTACATCAAGAAGATTGACCCTCTTACAGATAATCAGGAAATATTTTTTGATCTGTATAAGAAAAATCAAAACTTGGTTGCATATGGTTGTGCTGGCACTGGTAAGACCTTTATTACCCTCTACAATGCTCTTCTAGATGTTTTAGATCCAAGGACTCCCTATGAGAAAATCTACATCGTCAGGTCTCTTGTAGCCACCAGAGAGATTGGTTTCCTTCCCGGTGACCATGAGGATAAGTCTTCCTTGTATCAGATACCATACAAGAACATGGTGAAATACATGTTTGAGATGCCTGATGATAATGCATTTGATATGTTGTATACCAACCTCAAATCACAGGGAACTATTTCATTCTGGTCTACTAGTTTCATCCGTGGAACAACACTGGACAATGCAATCATTATAGTGGACGAGTTTCAGAATCTAAACTTCCATGAACTAGACTCTATGATTACCCGTGTTGGTGAAGATTCTAAGTTGATGTTCTGTGGAGATGCAACTCAGACTGACTTGGTGAAGACTGCCGAGAAGAATGGTATCATTGACTTCATGAGAATCTTGAATAATATGCCATCCTTTGATACAATTGAGTTCCAAGCAGAAGACATTTGTAGAAGTGGTCTTGTCAAGGAATACATTGTTGCAAAACTTGAACTGGGTATGTAATGTTTAATCATGTTGAAATAGAAGTCCCACGGTTGTCCCGAAAGACAATCGATGGGGTGAGGTATTATGATACACCCTCGGGTAAGAAGTTAGTTTCAATCACCTCTGTCATCAGTCACTATAACCGTGAGATATTTGTTAATTGGAGAAAGAGAGTTGGTAATGAGGAAGCAAACAAAGTAACTAAACAATCCACCAGTCGTGGAACTGATACACATACTTTGATTGAACATTATCTCAAGAATGAGGATCTTCCTACAGTTCAACCTCTTTCTGATATGTTATTCAAGATTGCCAAGGGTGATTTAAACAACATAGATAACATACATGGACTAGAAACTCCTCTATACAGTGAGTATCTGGGTATTGCAGGAACCGTAGATTGTATAGCCGAGTATAATAACGAATTGGCTATCATCGACTTCAAGACATCTAAGAAACCTAAGAAAAGAGAATGGATTGAGGGATACTTTGTGCAGTGTGCAGCCTATGCTTGTATGTTGTATGAACTGACTGGTTTGACAGTCAAAAAATTCGTTATTATTATGACCTGTGAAAATGGAGAGTGTGAAGTCTATGAAGAGTATGATAAGGCCAAGTATATCAAACTACTCACAAAATATATTAGAGAGTTTGTTGAATTCCAATTGCATGACACTAATGTCTGAAGAAAATGACATCAACAAACTCCTAGAGAGTAAGTTTTACTGTCCAAGAAAATTTTCAGAGGAGATTGAAAAGATTCACTCCGATGATAGTAGTATGAGTTATATTGATTCCATTGTTTATTTTTGTGAAAAAAATAATATTGATGTTGAGTCTGTTCCCAAACTTATCTCAAAACCTTTGAAGGAAAAGATTAAGTGTGAGGCTATTGAACTGAACTTCTTGAAGAGAACATCTCATGCCAAACTCCCTATATGATACCCAAATTGAAAGCATTTGACGTTTATAAGTCCTACTTGGGATTAAAGAACCATTTTACTAAAAAGAGTTACGATTATCACAAGTATGGTGGTAAGTCACGTGCATCTGTACAATCTTTTTATAAACGTCGGGACAGATTTTTCTTCGAGAAATTATCTAGACAGAAGGATGATAGTGAGGTTGTAGAATACTTCGTTGCAAACTTTGTCTCCTGTGATGATCCTCAGGCTCTCTGGATTGGTCAGATTATGAAGGAAGGAGAAGAGAATTACTCTGACTGGAAGAGAAAGAATCAATCAATGTCTTATGTCTTTAAGAATGAAGTGAGTGATTTATTTGATATGAAAAAGTTTGATGATGTATTTTTCATTGATGGAACTAGACATCCTCTTATTGTAAAAGAACACCTTGCAAATAAAGTTTCACTAGAAACACTCATCATTCTGGATAGAATTCTAGGATTCAAAAAGAACTTTGATAAGAAACTGAAAGACCCTGTTTGGGAATTTCTGTCAATGAGGATTGACAAATACAGTCCCTTCATACATACTGATATATTCTCATACAAACGTATTTTAAAGAAGGTAATAGGGGTTCAATGAGTAGTTTCTTTGATTCAGAATTAGTTCAAAAGGAGATGGAGAATATTACCAAACTTCAAGATGAAGTTTATAAAAAGGTCTTTGAATTTCCTTCAATGAACAAACAAGATAAACTTGAACATGTTGAAAAATTAAGTTCTCTTTTAGAGAAACAACAGATTCTTTATACTCGTTTGAAATTATCTGATGATCCAGAGGCCAAAAAAATGAGAGAAGAGATCATTAAGAATGCTAAGGAACTAGGTTTCTCACAGGATGTAGATATTACTTACATTTTCTCAAACATAACCAAGGTTCTTGGTGAAATGAAAAAAGCCATCCTTGACAACCCCTAACTAAAGGGTTATAATTACGGGGTGTCCTGGCTACCCCAACCAAATCCAGGAACAGACCAAATACATACACACATTTCTAATATGAGTTTTAGTAACTTAAAAAAGAGTTCCTCTCTGGGGAACCTGACACAGAAACTTATCCAACAAGTCGAAAAGGATAACAAGGGTTCAGGTGGAGGAGCAGACGAAAGGCTCTGGAAGCCTGTAATGGATAAGTCCGGTAATGGTTATGCCGTTATTCGTTTCCTGCCTGCTCCCAATGGAGAAGATCTTCCTTGGGTAAAAACATTCTCTCACGCCTTCCAGGGCCCTGGTGGGTGGTACATTGAAAATTCTCTGACTACTATTGGTCAACAGGATCCTATCGGTGAACTCAACCGTGAACTGTGGAACACTGGTAATGAGAGTGATAAAGATACTGTTCGTAAACAAAAGCGTAAACTGTCTTACTATGCAAACATCTATATCGTAAAAGATCCTGCCAATCCTCAAAACGAGGGTGGAGTATTCCTTTACAAGTTTGGTAAGAAGATCTTTGACAAGATCATGGATGCAATGCAACCTGAGTATGAGGATGAGACTCCTATCAATCCCTTTGACTTCTGGCAAGGTGCCAACTTCAAACTGAAACTGGCAAAAGTTGCTGGTTATTGGAACTATGATAAGTCTGAGTTCGCTGCAACATCTGCTCTTCTGGATGATGATGATGCCTTGGAAGCAATCTGGAATAAGGAGTATTCTCTCCAAGAACTGGTTGCTCCCGATAAGTTCAAGTCTTATGATGAACTGAAGAAGCGTCTTGATTATGTTCTTGGTAACAAGAAAGCAAAGACCGTTGAAGCAGAAGAGACTGAGTATGATAGTTATTCTTCTACTGAACAAAGTCGTGTCAGTGAAGAAGATGCTTTGAAGAAACTGGAACAACAAATCATCCAGTCCAACTCTGCACCTCAAACTTCAACTAATGATGATGATGAGGATGATGCCATGTCATATTTCTCAAAATTGGCTGATATGTAGTACCAAAATCGGCAATTGAATCCAAAAAAAGGGCTTTAATTTTTCCCAGGAAAAATTAGGCCCTTTACTTTTTTTTATTGGAACAATCTAATGTTCTCTCCCCTTACCAGTCTCTTATCGACGTATTGACTACTACCTTTTTTGTAAATCATTGACCCCCTAAGGTCATTTTCAATAATATTGACATATTCCTCTTTTAGAAGAAAAATGTTTCTCTTTTCATTGTCTCTCTTTACTTCATAATCATAATTTGTAAATTCTTGAGTAATACCAGTCTTTGTCAATTCAGTTCCTAACTTGGTATCATAATAGGTAATACTGAAGTCTTTATCAACTTCAAGACCTTTTGGAACTATAACAAACCCAGATTGGTCTTTTACTTCAATAGTCTCATAATGATGAATTGTGAAGAGATTTTGTTGTGTGACGTATTTTGTATCTAAGTAGTTTTCAAATGACTTTTGAGATAGTGGCCATTCGTCTTGAAAGTGAATTACATTATTACAAAGAAGAACTAACCAATCATAGTATTGAGAACCATAATATTTGTATGCAACGTTATCTGGTCTGTCATCACCAACTATAGAGTATTTCGTAAAATATGATAAATCTGTAAATATGTCTTCACGAAGAACGCCTCTCCTGAAGAGGTTTTTGGTTTGAATATATGCAGATATAGTCTTATTATCTCTGAGCCTATTGACATACTCAAAGTTAGGAACATATCTAAAGTATGGTGTTGCCATTTTTAGTAACCTGTTGGGTGTTTGTCATCCTCATAATCAATATTGTAAATTGGTTCAAGTTCACTGAAACTCAGAGTAAGTGTAGTTTGAACCATAGAACCACCATCAGCATACGTCATATATGTGTTCCCTGGTGTATAATTCACACCAACGTTAGTAAGAGCACAAGGTTTAATTTTATTTAAGTATGGATGAGTGTTACCGTCGGCGGTATCACTACCATCTCCATTATATATGTACTCTAACTGAAATATTTTTGGTGTTTTGAGGAAGATACTTCCAGTTTTATCAATAACTGGGGCAGAGAACTTTTTGAATGTTTTAATAATTTCTCTAACCTGTTCTGCCTCTTCTCTGAATCTTGGTGCAAATTCAAATTGGAACCCAAATGATCTTAATTTTGGACCACTAAAGAGAAGTTCCATATTTGGGTTGATTGTGAGACCACTTTGTCTTGTGGCAAAAGATGTATTTCCTATAACGTATCCAGCAAGAAGTGCTGCAACTCCATCTTTATTATTTTGTGCGTCACCAAGAAATCCTTTGGCAGTTTCAAGACTATTTCCTAAACTGCTCGCTGCTGCTTTTATTTTTTCTTTAAATTCAGCTTCAGAAACATTCTTTAGCAAATCACCAACACTAGCTGCCAATGCTAACTGAATTGAATTTCCATTACTTTCTCCCCAACTTATACCATTTTGTGTTCCTAAACCATTTGTCATTGGAAGAATAATTGTTCCAAGACTTCCTTTTGTCTCTTTGTATCTAGATACCGCGGACTTACCAGTAAACGTACCGCTATTATCTACAACAGTCTGTTGGAAGACATTATCTTTAACATAGCCAACAGAATCAATAGACTTCACCCAGTCTTGGATGTTTATTTTAATGTAATCATAGGTAATACCAGTAATATCTTCGACAACTTCTAAGTTAGCAAGAGGATACCTTAAAACACCTACACTTTCAACTTTAGGTTTCGGGGTTGGTGTAGGTATATCTTTTGAATCATCTGCTGCTTCTGCGTTTTTAGCTGCAGTTATCACCTGACCGGCTGCCGTTGAAGGGGATTCGACATTTTCTGCCCCGGTTGCTGCTTGATTGTCTTCTACCGTTACTGGTGGTGTTACTGGTTGTGTAGTCTTTTCTCCTTCAAGATTAACTTCTTTTTGGGTACTAGGATCTACTAATAGTGGAGTACCTTGATTGAAAAATCTCTGTCGTGCAATAATTCCCTCTCGTTGATCATCATAATTTTCGGAATTATTTAATACAGCAGCCCTATCATCATTAAAAACTTTATAACCTTCTAAAAAGAATGCTCTTTCAAGTTCCTTAACAGTACTCCTAGTATTATTTGTTTTATTGTATATATTTGTAAAACTCTGAGGATTATTTATTTTCCAATCACTACCCTTTCCTTCACTTGATGCAATTAGTACATCTACACCAAAAAATCCACCACCAATTGAAAAAACTTCTATTCTTGCAGTTTCAGTGTTTATCTCTTGCCTGGTCTGAATACCATTCCAGAGTCTATTTCTTTTAACTATGGCCATTAACTAGGGTCCATCCAGTTTAGTTATTTATCCTGAATTTTTGATAAGGTATAGACCTCATATCCTGTAATTCATTTGGATATACGACAAGTAGGTCATTATTTGCAACTTCTTCCCAAGTATAGTTTCTAAAATCTCCCCAATGGTAGTTAATACCTTTAAATCCCCACTTATAAACACCAACACATGCAATCAAAGGAAACTCATCATATCTAATTCTTGGTGTTTTTGGTTGATATATGAATGTGTAGTATTTACCAACCTGTGGAACTAAATCTTTGGTTGTCAATATTTGCATTATTTCCAGAAACATGTCATCTGGACCACCAGAAGTTCTGATCTTATCGACGAGGTTTTCTACTCTTTGTGTGTCGCTTGCCAGATAATCCTCTTGTTCCATTAGTTTTAATGCCTAACTCTATTTCCGTAATGATCTTAAATTCGCAACCATTATCTAACGCAAATTCACGAGCCGCATTCCACTTTGCTTCATTGACAGCATAAGTGATACTCTCCATAATAAAAGATTTTGTCTCCCTTTGAGGTTTTGAAGGAGGTACACATTGTTTTGCAGGTTTCACCTCTACTATGTATTTTTTCGTCTTACCATCTCTGGTCTCTACTTCTACCAAACCATCAGGATAATATCTATGAACCCTATTATCTTTTGGTGAAACATAAGGAATACTAAACTCTTCTGATGCCCACTTTGTAACACTCTCTCTTCTATCACACCATCGGAAAAATTCTAATTCCCAACTACTTCTGTAAATTATATTATTGACATCACCCATATACTTTTTAGGGTTTTGTGGATGAAATCTCCCTTGATGAAATTTACTCATCCCTTATACATAGTATATAATAGTCAAGTGTATTTATAGATGGCTGGTGCATTACCTAATGGTATAAGAACGTCAGACCTAAAGAGTAGGATAATGCATCTTGCTCAAACTTCTGTATATCAAATTAAGATGAGTCCTACACCAGAGGTGATAGCACTCATGAACACAAGAGGTTTTAATTTTAATCTAGACTCGCCTAATATTGAACTCCTATGTAATTCTGTAAGTCTTCCAGGTACAAGTCTTCAAACGGCAGAAGTGATTAATAATTATGCTGGTGTAACAGAAAAGATGGTAAATCGTCGCTCTTTTGACACCACCATGACGATGACATTTTATGTTGATAGAAACTATAAAGTGATTGATTTCTTTGAAAGTTGGATGGATTGGATTTCTAATCAAACAGACACTAGTGCATATAAGAATGTTGCCGCATCTTATAGAATGAATTATCCAGTCACATATAGAGGACAGGTATTTATTAGTAAGTTTGAAAAAGATGGCTATGGAACTGCAAATAGTTATACTTTAGTTGGCGCATATCCAATATCAATTAACTCCACACCTCTTTCATATTCCGCCAGTCAAATTATGGAATATACTGTGAACTTCACATTCTTGAGATATACTAGAGAAAAACTAAGGTGGAGACAGAGTTCAAATTCATTATTGAACAATGCTAGTGCAGTAACTTCAGAAGTTCTTGCAGCATTTAATAGCACCCCAAATCTTACCAGAGCTTTGGGTGATGATGGAAGTACAACACCTGGAACCTCCAACTAAATACTAATAACTGATTTCTCTATTAAGTCATTATGCCTTTACCAAAAATTGCAACTCCAACTTATGAGTTGACTTTACCCTCTACTAAAAAGAAAATTAAATATAGACCATTTCTTGTTAAGGAAGAAAAACTTCTGGTTCTTGCTCTTGAAAGTGATGACACCAAACAAATCACTAATGCAATCAGGGCAGTTCTAAAGAGTTGTATTGAAACCAGAGGTGTTAAAGTAGAATCACTTCCTACATTTGATATTGAATTTCTTTTCTTAAATATTAGAGGTAAGTCTGTTGGTGAAGAAGTTGAAGTAAATATTCTTGCACCAGATGATGGTGTGACTGAAATTCCTATTACTATCTTATTGGATGAAATTGAAGTAAAGGAAGGTGAAGGTCATGACAAGAAAATTAAACTTGATGATAGTTTGATGATGGAAATGAAGTATCCGTCACTAGATGAGTTTATTAAAAATAATTTTGATATTAAAGGTGAGGTTGACGTTAATAAATCATTTGAATTGATTGCAGGTTGTATTGATAAAATCTTTAGTGAAGAAGAAGTTTGGTCTACTGCAGATTGTTCAAAAAAGGAAGTTATTGACTTTTTGGAACAAATGAATTCTGTCCAATTTAAACAGATTGAAAAGTTCTTTGAAACTATGCCTAAACTTTCATATGAGGTTGAGGTTACTAACCCCAAGACTGATGTAAAAAGTACTGTCGTCTTGGAGGGCTTATCTAGTTTTTTCGCATAGGTATGATCCACATGGATCTTGAGAACTACTTCAGGTTAAATTTTGCCCTGATGCAGTATCATAAATATTCATTAACGGAGATTGAAAACATGATGCCGTGGGAGAGAGACATTTACGTAGCCCTCTTACAGCAACACTTAGAGGAAGAAGAAGAAAAAGCAAAGGCACAACAAAATGGCTAGAGATCCTCAACAACTAAGAAAAACTTACGAATCTAAGTTAGGGAAGGATCTTGTCGCCAAATTGACAGACCAACAGATTAATATTATCTCAAAATTTTATAATTCTTTAGGTAAAGAAGAACAGAGCGAGATTGATAATAAAATATTTAAGGGATATAATGATTCAGAACTCCATGAAATGGCAAAGAGTTTTGTTGAGGAGAATAGTGAAGATACAAAAAAATATGAACCAGCGGATAAGTTTATAGATGATACTCAAGAAAGACTTGATGGAGAGTTAAAGGGGACTTCTGATGGTATCTTGAGTGAGATTGATAAGCTCATTGCAGAGTACCAAGGTAAGGTAGATAGTGTCAAAAAATCATCAACCAAACTAAAAGAAAATGTAAAAGAGAAGTCTTCTGCTCTTGCGGTTATTGTTGGAAATGTTCCTCAAAAAGAAGAAGAACTTGTAGATGAAGATATTGATTCTAGAATACTAGAACTTCTTGGTATTGAAGACACCACAGGCCTGGACTATAGTGACTACAAATCTCTTCTCAAAGAGAAGATGGCCGCCGATAGAATGAATGATAATGAGGGAGATGGCGGTGATGCAGAACTTATAAGTGATGAATACAAGAGAATAAAGGGTAGTACTGGTAAGTTTAAAGTTAATTCTAAAAAAATTAATGTACAATCTTTTGTAGCAAAAACAAAACCAAGTTCTTCTGCTGTTAGTGTAACTCCTTTATTACCATCAGTAACACCACAAGAAGTTGAACAACCTATTCAACCTGAGAGACAGGGGACGGATGAGACTCTTGCACTGATTGCAAGTAAGTTGAATAGTGTTGATAAGAATGTTCAACAAACTACTAGTAATCTTCAGAATAAAGATGCTGCTGAAAACGCACAGAAAAACCAGGATAGACTTACTGCAGAAAATACAGCTGCTCAAAGAAAGGAAGATAGGATAGAGAGGACGGCTGTTCTGGGTGGAATATATGCAGGTGTGCAGAAAACTGTTAAACCATTAACTGATATGATGAGTGGTTTATTTGATTTCTTCCAGAGAATTGGATTTGCTATGTTTATTATGGAATTGTTGAAATTCCTTCAAGATCCTCAGAAGTACATTAATGGTGTTATTGAGTGGATTAATGAACAAATTATAAAGTTAGAAAATAGTATAGAAAATTTTGTTATTAGTACACTCGTAAAACCTTTAAATAGAGCCATTAATGGTCTTAATGATCAGTTTTCTAACTTTCTAGGAATGATTAACCCATTGTTGGAAAAGTTGAAGGGTGTCGGTATTGATACCCAGATTCCTGAACTTAAAATACCTGAAATTTCTGAATCTTCTATTAGAGATAATTTTAGTATACCAACAATACCACTACTGGGAGAAACATCACCATCACCTTCTGAATCAGGTACAACACAACCTGGATCTAAATCTAAACCTCAAGAGACTTTGATGGGAAAGCCGAGAAGTCAGTTTACTTCTCCTCTTGTTGCTAAGGGTGGTGTAGAGCAAGGTGAAAGTGCAAAAAGTCAAGTATCTCAGGCTGGGTTTGGTGAATCTGAATTTCTTCTTTATAGAGATACTGTTGCACAGATTGAATCTAAAGGAGAGTATGATATTCAGGGTGGAGCGAAAGATAAGTTTGGTGTTGGTCAGTTCGCCGGTAGATATCAGATGGGCGCACTTGCCAGAGAGGATGCTGCCAGATTACTAGGAGAAACATATCAAGGAGATAGTGAAGCAGCAAGAAAGACATTTAGAGAAGATAAACAAATGCAGGAAAGATACTTTGCTGCATATACTCGCGCAAATCATGGTTATTTGATGAAAAAAAGTCCTGAATATAGAGAACTATCTAAAGAAGAAAAACTTCAAACTCTTGGTTATGCACATAATGCTGGGTGGTATAGAGCAGCTAAGTGGTTAAAACGTGGAAGAACTGCTAGTGATGAAGATTCATTTGGTACAAAATCGGACAAATATCCCAAAAATATTAAAGAAGTTCAAGAACAAGTAGTAAGACAACCTATATCAGCTCCACCACCAACCACAACTACTAAACCAACAAGAAAATCTGATCCTAATAGATCGGCATTTGACTCTGCTATTGACTCTGCTGGAAATGAAGTTCCCATAGGAACTGTTGTTGGCGGTGAGGAATACCGCCCCCGATCAACTAAGGTAGAACCAGTATCAGGATCGCGATCTCAAAATATTCCTAAACCTCCAGTAAATGCTGCTTTTATTGGAATTGGGGGCCTGGATGGTGATTCTAAAGTTCCAGGTACTGCTTTTGCTGTTACAGGTGCTTCACAAAATCAAGTGGATTCATTTTCCGCAATCAATTTTGCAGCTGCAACTAGTTGGATTTCTGCAAAAGGAATTTTTGGTTTGGTGGAGACATAATATATGGCACTTCCAATACTGGCAAAGGGGATTACAAGTGCATTGACAAAGAAGGGTAAGGATGCAAAAAAAGATGATAAGGTATCAGCACAAAAACTTCTTCCCAACTCAATTACTTCTCCGGCAAAAAGTAGAGCACAATTTTCTAAAGTTGAACCTAGAAAACTTGCACCCTATAGGAAAAAAGTTGAGACGACTAAGTTTCTTCCTTACTCAAACGTTAATGAACAGTTTAGTGTCAGTAAATTTGATGCACTTCTTACGTCTCTAGTTGGTTCCACCGCCAGTTTACAGAGGATAACCAAAAAAGATTTAGGTGATGCAAGGCAAAGTAATAGAGCTAAAGATAATGCAATACAGAAATCAAAACGTGAAAGAAATGAAGAAAAAATTGAATCTAAGAAAACAATAACAAAAGTTTCAAACCCAATGAAACTTACGGTACCTTCCCTTTTTAAAGATATTTTCGCGATGGGCGGCCGACTTGTCTTATCGTTAGGTATCATGGAGTTATTAAAATTCCTTGATCCAGAGAAAAAAGATTCTATTTTTGGATTTTTGATGAATCACCTTGACAAAATTATTTTAGGAGCTCTTGGAATATTGGCTGCTACATTTATAGCTTCATTTACACCTGTCATTAGTATGGTAGGGACTATTCTTGGTATTATGACACCAATTATATTCAGCATGGCAGGTCTTTTGTTAAATCCTATGATTTGGACTCTTCTTGGTATAGGATACGCCGCAACAAAACAGAAATTGGGTGTTGGTGAGAAAGAAATGGTGAAACAGTTAGAAAACCAACTTCCTGAAGAAGATCGTGACAATGCTTTGAAAGTATTTGCTAAGAGTAATAGAAACAAACTTATTGAAAAATTGAAAAAACAAAAAGAAAATCTAAATCCATTAGAGATTGTTCAGGGTGTAGGTCTTGAAATTGAGGAAAATATTAGGTTCTTGGAAACTGGAAAGTTTAGTCATGGTATGAAAATTGGAGATATACCTGGACTTCCCTTTAATTATGAAATGGGAGGTGAATTGGATTTTGAGACAGGAGAAGCTACTGGTGGTTTCAGTTTTAGAAATCCATTTAAAAAACCACCAGCACCAAAGGCCGAACCACCAACACCACCAGCACCAGAGGCTGAACCACAAACATCATTGATGCCTGAAGTCACTAGTGATGTGAAAAAGGTTGTCATCAGTGCAGGTCATTATAATACCGGGTTTAATGAGAGCGGTATTCCGATTGGGTCAGATGGTGTGCCAGTTCAGGGTACAACAGATCCCGGTACCGGAGTTGCAGAGTTCCAGGCTACAAAACACATGATTGATACTCTTAAAATGTTGGTAAATGAAAGAGGGTTGGAAAATAAGATTGGATTTGAAAATATTACTGCTGAGCGCGGGCCCCAAGGAATGAGTGGAACTACTAGGAGAGTAGAAGGAACACCAGGAACAGAGTTTATCGACTTACACTTTGATCAACATGCAGAGGGAGGTAGACCTGGTTCAAAAGGAAGATCAGGTATTATCTCTAGAAATCACAGTGCGGTTGATAGGATTCTTGCAAGTGTTTTTGGTGACTTTGGTATAGATTTTAAGAACGGTCAATTGGCAGTGTCAGATGCTGGGGGTACCATTCTTGAACTGGCTGCTATTGATGACCCAGCAATTCGTGCATTATTGTTGGAAGTGAAATCTGGTAAAATAGGTCCAGAATCTATAAAGATGGCAGAGAGGATTTTGAGAGGAATTCTTCCTGGTATATCTTCATCAAACATTACACCGGTTAACCCACCTAATAATGCACAGAAAGTTGGTTATCAACCGTATTATGAGAAATCAGGTCTGCAGGTTGCAATATTAGAAAAAAAAGTACTAGTTCCTATGCCATTTCCTGGTGGTGGCGGTGGTGCTTTTCCCAGTGGTTCCAGTGATTCTGGTTATACTAATATAGATAAGATAATCTTAGCATCTTTTTCTGCATAATGGCAAGTCCTCCATATAAACAATCCATTAGACCTGGAGACATAAAATTCTTTAAGATCAAAGGATCCAAAGGTAAATCTACTGATCTTAGTGGTTCTATTGCAGAATTTTATTATTATGAAAGTATTCT
>Ga0307380_10003419_pt1 | contig 21927 bp, 16 predicted proteins | sample UN3MG_FD_202239 | JGI IMG/M metagenome (GOLD analysis project Ga0307380, IMG submission 202239) | Soil microbial communities from Risofladan, Vaasa, Finland - UN-3 | ecosystem: Environmental > Terrestrial > Soil > Coastal area > Acid sulfate soil | place: Finland: Risofladan, Vaasa | collected... | reverse complement strand
TCGATGAACGAAGATATTTTCTGCCCGGCGCAAAACCGGTGGTAATCAATGCAGGCGGACTTAATGTCGCTGTTACAATCTGTGCCGATATCTGGAATGCCGAGTGGCTTGTTAATTTCCTTAAGAGGAAAAGGCAAATCCAGATAATTCTTAATATCTCAGCTTCACCGTTTCATGTCGGTAAGATTAAGAAAAGACAGGAGGTTGTGAGTCAATGTGCGAAAGAGTTCAATAGCGCTGTTGCCTATTGTAATCTTGTGGGCGGTCAGGATGAATTGATTTTCGATGGGCGAAGTATGTTCGCCGATTCGACGGGCAAAATAAGAGCCAAAGCAAAGGCATTCGACGAGGATTTACTGATTGCTGATATTATCCCCGCAACCGGCGGAACTATTGAGGTTAAGCCGTTACAAGCCGCTGCTACGCAGCCGGCTAACCGTGCTGATGAAATCTATCAGGCACTTGTGCTCGGCACGAGAGATTATACAGGCAAAAACGGTTTTAAAAGAGTATTACTCGGTCTGAGCGGAGGAATAGATTCTTCAGTTGCGGCAGCAATCGCTGTCGCTGCTTTAGGTGCTGAAAATGTCGTCGGCCTGACAATGCCATCGAAATTCAACAGTCCCGAAACGATTGGTGATGCCCAGAAGCTGGCGGAAAATCTGGGCATCGAATTTTTAACCATTCCGATTGAGCCGATACTTAAGCAATTCGATAAGGCGTTAAAGACCGTCCGGGGCTGGAAGAGCGAGGGGATAGCTTACGAGAATTTGCAAGCCAGAATCCGCGGAAGTATTCTTATGTCGCTTAGTAATCAGTTTGGTTCTCTGGTACTGACGACGGGCAATAAAAGCGAGACTGCTGTCGGCTATGCGACTCTTTATGGTGATACGGCGGGGGGATTTGCCGTGATAAAAGACGTTCCCAAGACAATGGTCTATAAATTGGCTCAACACATAAACAAAATATCCAAACGACAAATTATCCCTGCTGATGTAATAACTCGCCCGCCCAGTGCCGAGTTGAAGCCCGATCAGAAAGACAGCGACTCACTACCGGATTACGATTTACTTGATAAAATCCTCAAGGGCTATGTCGAAGAGGACAAGTCTGCACAGCAGCTTATTAAATCGGGCCTGTCCCGGGATGATGTCATGCGTGTAATTCGTATGGTTGACTGCAATGAATACAAGAGAAGACAATCTCCCCCGGGGGTAAAAATTACACCGAAAGCTTTCGGAAAAGACAGAAGGCTGCCAATCACCAACCGTTACGGTTCCTCCGAAAAATAGGCATTTTTCACCTGCGACTAAGTATACACAATCATTTGCCAACGAGGGCATTCGCGATATTTCTGCCGAATTGCATTGCAGCCCCCGAGTCCCTGCCGGTTATTATCATTCTGTCCTCCTCGACGGACATGCCGGTATATAAAGCGCCGGCTAATATGAGTATGTTACGTTCGGACAACAGGCTCGTGGTTCTGACGCCCATGAGCACACCTGCGTTGGCCAGGATAGTAGGTGCTGTGCCAATTGCTGCGAGGATCCTTCTGTTACGTACGGCCTCCCGAGCGAGATTCAACGCAACAGGATTAGCGACATACTCAACGGCTCCAGGGCCTCCAAGAAATATTATTGCGTCGTAATCGTCGACACTCAATTGGCCCACCAGAATGTTTGCCTCGGTAATTCTTCCAAGCATGCCTCTTAGAATTCCTATTCTTGTGCTTGCTATAACCGTCTGAACCCCCGCTGCATCGAGCGCCCTTTTTGTCTCGAAAAACTCCTCCTCGCTGAAATTTTGGCTGGCAACGATTAAAGCCGCCTTTTTTACTCCCGTGCCCTCTTGATTTGTCGATGCTTCTGCTGCGGCCTGATCTATTGTATGCCCGACACAAATTATATATAGCGGCTCAAAGCCTGCCGGTAATCTGCACGCTCTGCTGACTTGCTTTGCTGAGGTAAAGACGCCGACTGGCACTGAGCCCAAATCCAGACAAGCGGCCTGCAGTAGAATATTCTGAGCGACGTGCCCGGCTTCGAGCAGCATAAATGTTCTGGCTTTATTGCGAAACTGGGTTGAAAGCTTTCTGACAGAGCCTGCAACAATAATATCACAGCCGGCCATAGCCACCGAATCCTGCATTGAAGCGGCGGTAGCTAAACTGGTGCGAATGTCCTTGTCTGAAGTTTGTTCCAGACTATGTTCGGCAGGGCGATAGACAAACAGCCCCTCCTCGGTGGCAAAGTATAACTCTATGGGATAAGTCTCCCCGGCCGATGGTGCCGTTCGCAGACCTCTTTGTTTTTCTGTTATACCCTGACCGGCCCAGGCTAATTGACCAATCTGTTCGGATTCGAGCGGTTTGTTGGCGAATAAGCGCACACTTCGCCGTTTAGCCAGGGCCTCTTCGAAACTGACCGTCCCTGTTAGTGTCGGCTTTGTAAGTCGGACTATCTTTTGTGGTGTCCGGCTTCTGCGTTGACCGAGACAAAGGCTTGCAAAACAAACCAAGGCTATTCCAAGGATTGCAAAACGTTTCATTTTCTTAGTCCTCCAAATTAAGTTTTTGAAGTGGGGCTTATAATATGTTTGTATTATATATGTTCAATTCGGTATTTCCCAGATTAAATTTTATTTTTTAATGGTCCGTCCATCCTCCGATTCCGGCCACTATCTAAATTACTACTGTTGTAGTTGCGGCCGTTGTAGCCACAACCTGTCTGATGATGTTGTCTCACAAGACTCAAGAGGCAAAAGACAGGATTCAACCATAAGCCTCAATCTTTAGCGTTCTTGAAAGGTCTATATAGCGGGTCACCTATCAGAACCAATTGCCAGGAATTAAACGGTTTTGTGCGGTAGTATGCCTCAACGAGACACGTGCCACTGAACAGCTCTGCGAAGAATTCTTTCGGTTGAGGGAATGAGTGAAGGTATGGTTCATTCACAGCACCCAGCGTTGCGGTGATGCCGTCTCGCAGCATTGCAGCGCACCAGGTACTGCTGTTCGGGTCACGCAGTTTTTGGGCCTCGAAACTGGCGATATGAAATCCAACGGCACCATCAACAAAATCAAAGGCATCCACATATTTTCTCACACTGTACCAGCCGCAATAAACAGCCGTTTGTGGGCAGCTACCGGGCTGAAAGAGCTGTCCCGTTTGTTCGGTTTTAATTGGCATCTTTGTATTCGAACGTATGAACTCCCCCAAATCTCGCAAGGATTGGTCAAAATAACCGTACAAGTCCTTTTTTACAATGCCTCGTGAATCGATGTATGCGTTGCCCTTTAATCCTGTCTGTTCCGCTGTTAGTGCTTTGTCTATAAGACCCTTTACTATTTTATAGTCCGGGCCATCCAGCCGACTAACCATAAGCGTTTTGAAACCTAAGCCCGGAACTTGACCTCTGAGCATATTAGGTTGCCATCGATATAAATCGTAGGATTGGAACAATAACATCGATAATTCACTATCCACCGATGCATTTGTCTCTTTGCCGCTGATGCGGCCGATTTCAAGCTGCATCTGAGTGATTTTTTGATTGATTTGTTTTGTCTGAATCGACACCTGCCCGGAGTCAGTTGCGAGGTCCTGTTTCAGTTGCTCAAGCCTTTGCTTTTCCTTGCTGAGAAGCCTTTTTAATTCGTTTAGTTTGCCTCCCATTCCCGGCAAAGGCCCTTGCATGCCTGCCTTGACAGGTATGCCATAGGTTGTCACCAAACATCTGATTTCACCGGGAAACCTTCGCTGCAACTGCCTTCTGATTGGTAAGGCAAGGGAACGTTCGTACTCGTCTCTGCTGATTGTCTCACGTGGATTATGCCCCAAAGCAAGGTAGATGATATTTTTCTTCGGTATATTTCGTTTTTCGCAGTAGTACTCTGCAATCAGCTTCGATACAGAAATTTGCCGGTTGGCTATCACAAGGATTTCGTTGGGTTCTAACGCATTTCCTGTGCCACAGCACATTAACATAACTAAAATAATTATTGCAGTTCTACTGGCCATTTTTCAATATGCTTTATCATTACCCCAAATTGGTGCAAGCTGGAATCCGAGAGTGCGGATTCATTCCGGGCCATAAGCCCTGTATGGGAGATTAATCGGATAGTCGCGAACTACTTCATCGTAGTCGTCGAACCAGTAGGCATTTGGATTGCTTTTGAAGACTAAAAACCGTCCGCTGTCCTGGTCATCAGCGGCGCGATGGTATTTGAAATATACAAACTCTTTTGTTTTGCCGAGGATTTCAATCTTTCCGGTCGCGTGTGACATTGTATAACGTGCCCTCTTTGCCAGTCCTGATACCAGGGATTTGGCCTGCTCCACAATCTCATAGCCTTTTTCGATTGGAATCGTGTACGCTTTATTGCCGATTGCCGGACGACACTGGAAAATATAATAAGGAACCGCACCAACAAAAGACAGTTTCCCGAGCAGCTCAGCCAGGACCTCTGGATTGGAATTGACGCCTTTTATTAAAGGCGTCTGATTTGCCATTAATGCACCGGCCTTTTGCAGAAGATTGACGCCTTTTACGGCCACATCAGTCAATTCACGGGGATGATCAAAGTGGGTCATTATGTATATCTTTTTTTGCTCTGTAGTGTACTTGCTTATCATCTCAAGCAATGCCGGGTCTTCAATGATACGATACGGATTGAATGCTGGCATCTTCGTACCTATGCGAATTATTTGTACGTGTTCAATCTCTCTTAGCTGTCGGATAATATTCTCAAGTTTTGATGTTTCCAGTGCAAACGGATCTCCACCGGACAATAGAACGTTTGTTATCTCTTTATGCTCTGTTATGTATTGCATAGCCGCGGCCGGGTCGTGAAGATATGTCCTTTGCGTGTCGATGAAAACTCGCTTACGGAAACAGTACCGGCAGATGCCCTCGCATACATTACTGATTAAAAGCAGCGCTGTGGAATGATATTTATGCTCGAGCCCGGGTATGATCGTATAGCTTTCTTCGTCTGAGGGGTCAAGCCTGCCCCATTTTTCAAGCTCGTGCGAGTTAGGGATTATAATTTTGCGGATAGGATCGTCGGGGTCATCCCAGTTAATAAGTGACAAGTAATAATCGTTGCTGCGAAAAGGAAACGTTTCAGTAACTTCCTTTATGCGGGTTCTTTCCTGCTCGCTTAATTGCTCCAACCGCTCTATTCTTGTCTGGTATTTCATTTGTGTGACAGATATTGAATTTAATATATTTATTTCATGTTCCATGTTTGCTCTGGCCTCGGGTGTATTCGGTTTGTGAGTAGCTTTTTTCGTAGATGTTCTTCCGCTTGAATACATAGGCAATGGTCGCCAGTATTATCATTATATCGGTTAACAAGGAGGCGGTTTCCACATATTTAACGTCCAGATCAAGCTTTTCTTCGCGCGTAAGCTCCGCCCTGCCCCCGATTTGTGCCAAACCCGTAAGACCGGGTTTTACAAGCAGCCGCTTTTTTTGCCTTTCGTTCCATTCTGGTATCTGGGAAATATACAGAGGCCGAGGTCCGACAATACTCATATCCCCTTTTAATACGTTAAATAACTGGGGCAGTTCGTCGAGTGAGTATTCTCGGAGAAACTTCCCGACTTTTGTCAAGCGGGGGTCCCGGCCGGATTTCGGACTGGGTCCAAAAGGTTCAACGTCCGGTTTCATTGTTCTGAATTTGTAAAAGACAAACGGCTTGCTGTTTTTCCCTGCCCTTTCTTGCTTGAATATTACAGGTCCTTTACTGCTAAGCTTTATAGTTATCCATATTGCAACCAATACCGGAGACAGAATAACCATCGCGACTACGGCAATCAAAATATCAAACACACGTTTATAAATATTAAAAAGGTTCATTCGACCTCACTGTGATTATTAAAAGACAGCCGGTTTATCGACGAGCTTAACAGTAGCAACCTCGCAGAGTAGCCGTCATTTTATCCGAATATAACTCTCATGTCAATACCACAGCGATTCATCTGGACAGATTTGTTTTCGTTCTGTACACTGTGGAAGGCCTGCGAAAAACTCCCCTGTCCGGGAAATATTCAGATAGAGGATAGAAATAATGTTGGACAAACTCATAGGTCCTGAAAGACCCCTTAATTGGGTGTTGCAATTCTGGCCTGTGCCGGTGTTTTCATTTATTTCAGCCTTAATTGCCACCTTACTGTGCAAGAATATCGCACTGAAGCTTGGAATCGTTGATAAACCGGATAAGCTGGTTAAGACTCACAAAGGTAGCATTGCTTATCTTGGTGGTGTAGGCATTTTGGCCGGGCTGACTGTCGGCATACTTACAGGTATTTATTGCATTGGCGACCGGACTTCGGCGAGTTCATTAGAGCCCGAGTATTTTCGCCTGTCATTCACATGGCTGGCGGCGGTGTTGGCCGGCGGGGCGATAGCATGCGCTATAGGGCTTATTGATGACATATTTGACATCAAACCCCGGCAGAAGATATTGGGCCAGGTTGCGGCGGCGGTTGTTTTAATTTTCGTCGGCATAAGACCGGCTTTATATTATTCATTGGCTGGGGATAGAATTCCGGAAAATATCGAAGTTATTTTGGGAATTCCGATTGTAATTATCTTTGTATTGGGTGCAAGCAATTCGCTAAATCTTCTGGACGGTCTGGACGGCCTTTGTGCAGGTGTTACGGTGATAATCACAGGCGCCATGTTATTGTTAGCGATTCATTTAGGTACATGGGGTTTCAGCAAAGTCGGCGGTGATGCAGTTCGCGTAGTTATATGTTTGGGACTGCTCGGCGCGGTATGTGGCTTTTTACCATTTAACCGGCACCCGGCCAAAATATTTATGGGAGATGCCGGAAGTATGCTGCTCGGCTTTGTAGTGGCGGTTCTTATGATTTTATTCGCCGAGAAAATTCCAAGGTGGTGGATGGCTTCGGTCGTGGTCTTTGGGCTGCCGATTCTCGATACGGCTGTTGCACTTGTCAGACGATTCATAAATAAGCGTCCGTTGTTTGTTTCCGACCGCGGTCATATATATGACCAGATGATTGACAGGGGAATACCGCTGAAAAGAACCGTTGCTATTTGTTACGCCTTAGCTGCTCTGTATGCCCTGATTGGTCTTGCTATGAGCCAGATAAAAACCCGATATGCCCTGATTGTGTACGTAATCGTATTTGTTGTTTCAGGGATTGTGGTTTGGAAAAAGGGCTATTTGAAGATGGAAGGCCTTCGGGGTGCAATCCGCAAGGGGCAATGATTTCCGGTTCAAACCTGATTAATTTGAGCGACATAAACATTACTGGGCAGGCCATGATTGATAATCTGTCCGGCAGGCTCGAATCCGGACTTGAGATATAATTTATTTCCCGCCTTATTATCTGCTCCGATTAGAACCTTGACTTTATCTACACCTGTCTTGCGGCAATGTCGGAATCCCCTTTCAATTAACTCACCGGCCAGCCCCTTTCGCTGTTCTTCGCCAGCGACAGCGATTGAAAGCAGTTCTGCTGAGGGCAGGTCCTTATTTTTTATTCTGGCGGGATAAAACAGAGTTTCGAACATCCTTTTTAAACGCGTCGGGGAACACATATGGCCTGCCAAAAGTAATGCAAATTTCAGCCCTTTTTTCCAAACGATAGATTTATAAAGTGTATTGATATTTGTAGTAAATGCTGCGAATCCGAGAACTTTCTCGTTTCTGACTGCTACAACGCCGAAACTTGATTTGCTTCGAACGATGGCTTCATACAGGGAAGTTACAAAATCAATACCCATAGAGCTGATAAAGCCGGTGCTTATACATTGAATATGTAATGCGGCGACCTGCTGGGCATGCTCAATATTGATGTCTTTAAATTCTATCTGGCTTTGAGTCTCATTCATTTTTTCAGTGCAGAAATTATCTCCAGGGCCTGTTTTGCCAGCCGGTCTCTGCTAAATATTTCAACGGCGACTCTGCGGGCATTTTGTCCCATTTGTTTTATCTGCTGCCTGTGCGAATTCAGGTAAAGCACTTTTTCGACGAATTGATCAAGATTGCACAAATCGCAGCCAAAGCCGGCTTTGTTTTCTTCCAGAATCTTCCTTTGCCAGCCGGAATAATTTATCAGCACAGGTCTGCCGGCGCTCAAAGAGTCGAAAAATTTATTAGCTGAATTGTGCTCGATAATCGGGTAATTGCCGATTATCACAAGCCCTGCATCAGCCGCGGCATAAAATTCGGAAAGCTCTCGTTTCGACACGGAGGATAAAATTTCCACGTTTGCCAAACCGAGTTTTTTAACTTCACTTTCCAGAGATGATTTTTGGTTTCCGTCACCTATTAACGCAAAGATAATATCACTTTGGCCTTTGAGCCTTTCGGCTGCTTCAATGACGAAATTCAGACCGTTGACCTTACCCATTGCGCCTGTGTGTAGAAGAACAAGTTTATCCCCCCAGCCCCTTCTTTGTCGAACTGCAGAGCCGTCAATTTCCGGTCTGAATACATCAATGTCGCAACTGTTGGGTATTACAGCTATCGGTTTTTCATCAGCCAATACTTCTTTTATACCGTCAGCCTGGCCCGGTGACAGGGCAACTATCCAAGAGCAACTTTTGTAAATGGTTTTTTCGAGCCATAAAAATATTTTGATAAGAAACCTGTTGTTTATGATACCCAGCTTGATTGGTATTTCAGGCCACTGGTCGCGCACTTCGAACACAAAGGGAACGCGCCTGACCCGCTTTATGACCATAGCAGGGATTCCGACTGTCAAGGGTGTGCTTGAAGCATAAATTACATCTACACCATTGGTCCTGATGCTGGCATAAATGCTCAAAAGGCAGAAGGACAGGAATGAAATTATTCTGCGCAAGTATGATTGCTTGTTGCTGTATTTGGTCCCAACAACAACTACATTTATTCCTTCTATGGTCTGTTTCCGGTACAGTGCCTTGTTCACATGCAAACCGCCGATGTCATAATAACCGGTTATCAAAGTAACCTTGTGTCCTGCTTTTACCCATCGGCGGGCAAATTCATACGAACGTGTGCCCGTGCTGCCTGCCGGCGTGGCAAAATGTTGATGAATATAAAGGATGTGCATCAGTTTTTGATTAGCTCCCTCAGCTTTGCTGCGTTTTCCGAGATACAAAAATCTGTGAGGACACGCTCACATCCGGCTTTTCCAAACTGCTCGATTTTATCCATATCTCCGAGAAGCTCTTGTAGGATTTGTGCCAGTGCATCGGCGTCTTTATCCGGAGCCAGCCGGCCTGTTATGCCATCTTCGACCAGTTCGGGAATACCTGAAATAGCAGTTGACACTACCGGTACCTCGCATGCCATTGCCTCCATCATTGCAACGGGAATACCGTCCATGTCCCCATCGGGAGTCTTAACGCAGGGCATAAGAAATACAGATGCTCGACTAAACAGCTCTGTCAATTGGTCGTTTGGCCTGGTTCCGAGTAACTTAACATGATCAGCCAGGTTCAGCTTTTCAATCAATTCCTCAAGGGCCCGGCGCTGCGGCCCATCTCCTGCAATTTCGAACAGGAATTTTACATTGTTATCCCGCAGTTTCGCACAAGCTCTTATCGCAATGTCCAGGCCCTTTTTCGGGCTGAGCCTGCACACGCAAACTATTCTGCCGGGTTCCGGTTGGCGAGAAATAGAGCTGAATTTTTCCGCGTCTATCCCGCAATGCACAACACGACACAAATCGGCAACAGAGCTGCCGCAGGTGTTTCGCAGATATTCGACATTGAATTTTGATACGGAGGCTATGAATTTACATTTGGATAATCGCATTCGTAAGCTGCCCGGACTTCTTGTAAATATGTCAAAAGCATGAACAGTACAGGAGACGGGCAGGTCGGTCAGCATCCCCATCATCAGACCCAGACTCAGAGACCGGCTGGCAAAATGCACATGTATATGCTCTGCTCCGAAACGTCTGCACTTGCCGGCAAAGCAGCAGCAGGCAGTAAATTCATAAAGTGCCTTTGCAAATTCGCCAGGACTATGGGCAAGCAAAGTTACCAGCCAAAAAAGGACTTTAGCAAAACGAATCGGGTGCGTGATAATTTCTCTTAAGGTTGTCACCAACTGCACAAAAATGCCGGGTCGATGAACCGACAGCTTGTTCCATTTGACCATAACTTCTGATAAATTCTCAAGCGTACCCGGTTTGCAACTGACCAAAGGCAGAACCTGCCATCCGGCTTTTTCGTGCGCTTCGAGTTCGTTGACCACAAAGGTCATACTGATTTTCAAACTCGAAACTACGTATGCAATTTTCATTGTCACTCTATATTAGTCATTTAGAGTTGATATTAATAGCAGCCTCGTAGCTGCGCATAGTCTGCTCGGCGATATTTTCCCAACCGTATTTGCTTTCGAGGTCAGGGCTGTAGCGGGACTGAAACTTATCAAGACCATCCAGTGCATTTATAACAGCCTTAGCCAATGGCTCTACGGCACCGGGTTCTACGGCCAAACCAATACTATCAGAGGACACAAACTCTCCCATCGCTCCGACATTGCTGACAACCACAGGTTTTTTGTGGGCATAGGCACGAAGCAATACTCCGCTCTGTGCTTCGAATTTCAAATAAGGTAATACGACAAGATTGGACGCCGCAAAGAAATAATCCACGTCTTCTTCCGGGATAAAATGAATAAAGGCCTGCACTTGCTCAGATAAATCGGTCTTTCTTATCATATCAGAATAAGAATCGAAATTAAATCTACCCAGAAGGCCGCCGGCAATAACCAACAAAACTCGATCATTATGCGACTTAATGATTTTCAATGCTTTTAGAAGAATATCAAGCCCTTTATTTGGCCGAATTCCTCCGAAGAAAAGTATTATTTGGCGGTCTTGCGGCAGATTTAATTTTTTTCGTGCATCCGTCATGGCCGGAGGATTTTGCACAGGCATAATTCCGTGGGGGATAACGTCTATATGGTCGGAGTAAATACCCCAATGGTCGGCCAGTTGTCTTTTGCCGTCCTCGTAGTGCACTATCAAACGCCGGGGGATTTGAAGGCTTCGTTTTATGAACGAAGCCCTGCTGACAAAACGTTTATAATGTGGTTTAACATCATGGACGGTAAGTACAACAGGCAATTGCCGTGCTAAAGGTTTTAAGAAAAACTGGTCCATCAGCGGAGTGCCAACGCCCTGAAAATGGACTACATCGAAACGGCCGTGAACGGCAAACCGGTTTCGACGCAAACTGTTAAGCAGGCTTCGGTAAAATCGGTCGGCCGCCCAGTGCATTTGTGACCATTTTTTTTTCTTGTCTATGAATTCAAAAAGAAGCCTTTCGACTTTGAATGGTCTTGGCAGGTCCGCCCACAATGGGTTTGTAAGCACGGTAACATCTGCACCGGTTTGACACAAACCACTGCATAAGGCGTCGGTGTACGAGTATAATCCTCCTGTGCTTGCACCAGCTACCATCAATACGCGCATATCGAATATTTCCCTTCTCGTTGTAACCGGTGTTTAAGCAGATTAAGCCTTCGGATTTGGAAGCATGTTCTTGTTTTCATTGTTGAGAATTTTGTTTGCGGAAGATTTTAATAGGTAAAGTATTCAGGATTACTTTCGATATTATTATCGGTGTGTGCATAAGTAAGCTCAGGATATGGTTCTTCTTCCTCGAAACTCTCTTCTTCAGGGATATCATCTTCCTGATAGAGGCTTGCAGAGATGTCCTGCCAGTTGGCCGTTATAGCTGCGAAGCATATCAACAGCGGTGCCCCGCGGGGATTTGAAAAAATCGGATGGAAGAATCCATCTGCCGCCAACCCTATCATTAATAGGAAGCACGTCGCTCCGTAATATCGCATATATGGGATGTCGCTTCCGGACAAAGCGAAGCTCCGTACAAGAACTGCGAATATCAATATAAGCACAGTTACCAATCCGAGTAAGCCGCTTCTGTCCAGCCATCCCAGATATTCTGAATGATAGAAACCCACCAGAGGCGATTTGCCCGCCGGTGCCGGATGCAGCGCTCCGATACCCCTGCCGGTCAAAATAAAATAAGGCTCTTGTTTATAACTTGAAAGGATTATTTCGTGTTCCAATGCCCTCCATGTATCTTTCTGAAAAGGACTGGGTATTTCAGCCTGGCCTGATCTTGTTGTGCCGGCTCGAAATCTTTCCAGAAAATCGAAGCCTACTGCCGAGGCGGCACCAACCATGAGCAGGCCGACAATTCCGAATGCAAGCAAAGTTCTGGCCCTGCCCTTGATGAACAACAACGAAGCTATTGCAAGTACGGCCATTGCCCCATACATTGACCTTGTTTCACTGAGCATTATACCGCCTATGCCGACCATCAGCACCAGCAAGGAAACAGCAGCCAGGCCGACTTTGCTTACCAGTCTGCCTATCGCAATACTTACCAGCGAAAGGTAAAGCAGGGGAACAAGAGAATAGGTGCCTCTTTCACCTCCCAGTTGTGAAGGAGTGTCAATTTCTGCTGCCCGGGGTGTGAATGCGCCAAATCTGATTAAAATATGTACGACAAACATCGCCAGAAGTAAAACAACCATGAATTTCAAAAATCCATTCGTGCGGGAATAGTTCGTGAAGTATCTAAGCCCGAATATCATTGCTGCTACGAAGTGTGCCACCCTCGAATGTGTAAAGGCGGTCTGGGTGTACATAAGCAGCCCCTGTATCAGGGCAAGTGCGGTTAATATTGCTATGACTATGAAGCATTTTCCAATAACGCCGGAAGGACATTGCCGCTCTCGAGGCACGAAAAGCGCCGCCGCTAATGTTAACCAAGCTAATATGTCTGCCGGTGCCCACGTGCGGGGCATACCAAGGTTACCCGCACTATTTATGTAGCCGGCGAGTACGCTGTGGAACGTAACGGATATCAGGAATATGTAAAAGACCCACTTTGGCTTCAAGACCACCAGTGGTACGCATATTACTATTGCAATCAAACACAATACTGCAATAAATGTTGCCATAATGTTACCTTAGATACGGCTTCTTAGTAAATCCGCACATTTGCCTGTTAAATCGGACAATAAAGTCTAAAGTTAAATATCGGAAATCAAAGGATGGGATTACAGGTGAAAAATCAGCTTTTAATAAGTATTTTCTTTTGATTTTCGATTTTTTCACTCTATATCCGGTAAGTTTCGCTCTGCTTTATTCTACATTGCGGACCTGCCCAATCATTCTTGCAAAATCTTCCCTGACCTGAGTGCACATTTGAGAGCCTGCCTCTTCTTCTTTTTGGCTGATGGAGTCCGTGTTATTATTGATTTCGTCGAAGAGTTCAATCAGCTTTTCTGCGCTGATTTGCTCATCTGTAATGCAATACTTTTCAAGCCCGTATTGGGCCATAAAATCTTCGGTTTTTTTATGATATGCAATCGCAAGCAGAGGTGTTGCAGCCAGTAAAGAGAAGATTTGTGAGTGAGTTTTATGCCCGATGAATATTCTGCACTTTGCGACGTCGTTGATATGGTCTGAGGTTCCGGGAAAGCCCTCTACAATTTCACAATTTTCTTTTTTATTAACGCTGTGTATCACCGCCTCAATGCGGTGACGGTCTGTACCTTGCAGCTCCATCGGGAAAAAGCGCACTTTATATCCGGCCTCTATGGCATGGTCAATCAGCGAGGCAAAATAACCTAGATGATTTTTGTGTTCTTCGAGCCGGTCGGCACGTGTGTGCAGGTAAACAGCAATGCCCATTACAGCCGGGCGGGTACTTGGTTTGGTTCGTGATTTAACAATATCGCACAGGCCGAATACGGACTCGCGTGTCTTTGATATATGCTCCGTGGAAACCTGTAATTCTTTTATTTGTTCCGCCGAGTCCTCGTCACGGATAAATATTTGGCCGGCGCCGGAAAGTATTTTTTGCACCATTAATTTGCTCTTGGGTGATTTGAACTTAAATGGACCGATAGATTGTGACCAGAGTAACAGCGGCTTGTCGTAAAGCAAAACTGCCGCCATATCGAATATTTGTGGAGTAGCCGCATCGGGAACAAACATAGTAGTTATGTGATGGCCTCCCGTACTGATGACCATATCAGCGCTCTTAAGAGCTTTCACGAATTGCCTGTTGACCAGAAAACGAAGATACCACGGACGTTTGCCTGTAATCAGAGCGTTGCGTACTAAGGGAAAATTAATTCGCCGCTTGAGTATTACCTTCTGTATTCGATGAATTACTTTGCCACAAAAGCCAATGTCTATTTTGCGCGAATTGTCCCATCCCCATGGGATAACTCGCACAGCAGTCTCCGGAAAATCCGGCCACTCTTGCCAATATTCCGGATTACTTGCAGAAACCGTAACCTGGTCAATGCCATTGCGCGCCAGCTCTCTGAGCACAAAAAACAGAACGGCCCTGTCTCCTTTATTTGTAGAGCATTGATTAATTACAAGGGCCTTCATATTCGATTTTCCTTTTTGCTCTCGTATTTTTTTCTCACTGCAACGATTAAATCTGCCGTCTCTTTCCGTAGCGTAATAGCTGTGAAACTTGCCGTTACGATCACGGTGGCCAGTATGAGCATCGCCGGCCAGCCAATGGTTTCTCTCGGCAGAATGCCGTTTAGCATCCACAGGGCTGCAATTGAAACGAGACTTGCCGCCAGAGGTTGAGATAAGCTGTCTTTGAGATACTCGTATGGGTGAATCTCTAATTTGCGCAGGCCGTGGATGGGTAACCAAAGCCCCATATACGCCCACAGAGCAACCGCCAGTGCTATCGACGGTGCCATTGGGATGGAAACGAAACCCTGCAGTAAAATTAACTCAATTATAATAGCGCCTATTGCTGTTGTTATTGCCGCGATTGTCAATCCTCGCAGATGTCCTATACCCACCAATGAAGGTATCCATATTCCGAAAAATCCCCGACCTACAACAGATATTATCAACACTCGCATTACAAGGACCGTTTCTGATGGAACCGCTTCCTTAAACCAGATAGACAGAACTTCTCTGGCGAAGACAAACAGCAAAATCAATAAGGCGCCGGCCAGAGCAGAGCTTATGTGGGTCCCTTTTTTAATAACTGCTTTTACTCTTTCGGTTTGTCCGCCTGCGTTAAGACTGGTAATGACCGGCAGGAAAACATTTTGAGTTCCTGCCAGGAGACCCCGAATAAAACTGGGAATCAAAGAGGCAATAGCATAAACCTCCACGTCCTCTGCACTGCCTACCTTGCCGACTATTAATACCAATGTACTAAACATAAAAACCATACTGCCCGAACGGGCGGTCGCGTGGCCGGTATGCAGAAAGAGTTCTCTAATCGTATTCTTTCCGATCTTAGAGACAACGATTCTGAATCCTTCGATTGATTTTTTTGCAACTGAAAACATCAAAAGTACAGATGCCGCCGCTGCCATTACGAATGCCAGTTGCACAGCAATCATACTTTTCCAAAGGGCAAGTATTCCTAAAGTTAAGACCATGCGAAGCAGATTAGCTGTAATTTCAACGGCGTTGGATCTCGTATGGTACTGATAACCTCTCAATGCTCCGCCGAAAGTCGCGCCCACTATCCTGAGTGCCAATGTGACACCAACCAGTATGCATGTAATCTGTGCCTCGCGCGCCGACTCGGAGGTAATTGCCGTAAATATGTCGGAAACGAAAAATGATAATAAAACTGCTGCTGCAATAGTTAATAAAGCCAGTCCAATGAGAATTCCGAAAGAGGCTGAAACAAACCGATTCATCTGCTCGGTATCTTCACGGTAGAAAGCTACAAAACGATTTGTCGACAGGGAGAACGCTCTTTCCAAAATCATAGGATAACGCAGTCCGGTTGAAAGCAACGCCCACACACCGAAGCTCGCGCCAAGGTTGTGCCGTATAGTCCTGAACAGTACCAGACCAACCGCCGCCGCAACCAGCATTCCCACCCAGTTTGACCCGGCATTCATTATTATGCGTTTTCGAAATGACATCTAATGGCGTTTATCCTGTTCAGCAACTAATACTAATTTTGTGTCCTGGACAAGGTTATCTTTTCTCGGCAGACTGCTCGACATTAATTTCCTGTAGAATCTTATTAAGCTCTCTTCGGGCTTGGTAAACAGCATTACAATCGCCGGCATTTCTCAAAACATAATCGACCGTATCGTTAAGAGATTGTTGGGCCCGTTTTGCTGTTTTTGGCTTGTCAGTGCTAATCTTCTCTATTGCTTTCTGAAGTTCGAAAATATATTGATAGTCCTCGACTCCCTCCCGCCAGGCTTCCCATCGCCGGGATGGGACGATATTCTCACCAGGTCCCGGCACGGGGCTTCCTCGGCTGCCATAAACAACACCTGAGAAACCCTGAAGTTTTAACGTATCATCCCATGGAACAGCGCCCGTCTTGAAATTAAGGCCGTAGTAGTAAATCCAGAAGCCGGCCCCGGTTTGACCTCGCTTAAAAGCACGCCACGGCATCAGGCGAAAATACGAATAAGGATCTTTGGCTTTCATCGGCCTTAAGCACTCGTATGTCCAGACTTGTTTTCCGAAGTCTTTTATCTGCTCCAGCCATTGAGGATATAGCTCGCAGTGGCTGTCCTGAAGACACCATATATCGATAAGTCCCCTGAATCTTACAAATTCTTTAGGACCTTTACCGAATGAGTTTGCGTAAATCCTTATGTTGGGGTCTGTGTCTTTGATTAGTTGTGCCAGTTTGTAAAAGTCATCACACAGACTCTCATCAAACGGATACAACGCGAATTTATCGTAGCTGACGCCGGCATTGTTGAGATGTTTTATCATGTTTTTAAGCCATTGCGAAAAAACGGCCTTCCACTGCCCGCTCATCCATTTGACATTCCCGAACCGGCCATGGTCTTTCTTACTGCTGTTGAAGTCTAAGCAAAGCAGATATGTCCCGGCGTAATTGTGATGGCGAAGGGCGTTATCTAATTTTGTAAAATTTGGTTTTCTGATAACGCCGGGCTGGTCCGATGAAAATCGCAGAAAAGGCAGGTCCTGCGGAGGAACGGTATAAACGTTAATATGATGATTACGAAGGTCTTCGGCCATCTCGGCTGAAGATGCGACTTGATAATAAGCCCAGTTGCAGGTATGAAGTGCAATGTTCTCGGGAAATTTGTGTTTTTGAACCTCTATAGTAACCGGTATGGTTTCTATGGGCAGGTTTTTAGCTTTTTCGCTTTTTGCCCAAACGCCGACCTGGCCCTTATATATCCCGGCCATAAACGTCGGATTATATATCGTAAGCCATATTTGTCTCAGCTCACCGGGCTGCAAATCAAATGGCTCCTCCTGCAGGACAAGGGCATCTGCTATTGAACCAACGGTACTGCCTTTAACATATACAGCTCTTCTGACTTTGAACACTTTGTTACTGTCGATTTTCTCACCGGCGGGACCAAGTAATGGCGAAATGGAAACACCTATTGTCATCACTTCATCAGAACAGTTTACAATGTTAAATGCAGCCGACTCATATTCATTCTGCCACATTTGAATGTTTATCTCTTTGGTGCTTTCGCGAAGAACCATATTTTTTTCAAATACCATTTCCATCGGATTTGCAGGCAGGCAAACGAATGGTTTTTCATACGCCGCCTTATATATTACGGCTCGTGCCTTGCCTACTTGCCTCTTTATGTCAGGAAGCTCATCGGTTGAATATAAACTGTTTGTTGATGGGTATGTTTTCCGGGCAAGGTTTTCAAGCTCGGAGAGGATGTTCTCGCTGAGCCGGCCGGACAGATACGCGCGGCTCTCTTTGACAGTTTTGACCGTGGCGTCAACCATTTCGTTCAAATGTAAATAATCCTCGACTTTACTTAACAGCTCCTCAGAAGAATTGAATACTTCGAGATTGCTCCTGAGTTTTGTATTGTTTACAGCCGAAAGCGAATCACCGAATACCTCGACTTCGTCAAGAAACACATATCGCCACTTTGGCCTGATTACCAGTTTGACATATCGTCCCGATGCGTTTATGTTTCCGATGCTCATCGAGTGGGAAGCTCCGCGATAGCCGCGCGCTCTGACATTTGCCAAATTTTTACTGCTTACCACTCCGGCCAATCGAAATTCACGGCCATCATCACTCAGCAGCACGGCAACAAATTCAGGAAACTCTACATCTGCGAAGCCCCCCCCGATAGTGTGAATGCGCACTTCGTTGATGACAGACTTTTTACCGAGGTCTATCACAATTTCCACTGCCGGTTCAGCACTCTGCCAGCCTGTGGTGCTCTTGTTTGTCCATTGACTGCCGTACGTTCTGCCGTCTGTAAGTTGAATCGCATCGGATTTATCAGTGCACAAATAATAATTGGGTTTCGGTGAGAGTGTATAACTCTTGCGCAGTGCCAGATTTTGTCCGGCAATAACCATGTTACAGCTATACACCAATATAAATAATTGAAAGAATCGTTTTGACATTATTGATTAACCAATAGTCGATTTGGTTGGACTCCGTCCCCGTCGGCTGCACGAATAAACGAATACAACCTCACTGTTATACCTGAATTTTCCGTGGAAATCTTTTTTCTTATAGTCTTGGCCGCACCGTATATATTGATTTTAGGGTCTGGTTGGAGCGGATAGGCCAATAGCCTTCATACACCATAAGTATCGGCATATAAAGAACATAGCTTTAACCAGGACATGTCCACCATAAGTATACATGGGGGCGGTATTAAGGAATTAAAAGGTATGCTTGGTGGAGGATTTTATGTTATAACTTTATCCCTCTAAAGACCGATAAGTTCGTTATTCACAGCCTAATGATACACCGGCTTACTCCATAAGGCAATCTTGCTCAGCAGGGAGCCGGTGTTATAGAAGGCTTCTGTACGCATAGCCATTGAGCATAAAAGTGAAGTCTTCAACGTCATCGTCGGCACGAGGAAGATAGAATTGAAATGTCTGTCTTGCTGTTACATCACAGGCCTGTTCGCACCATTCGATTACACTTTTACTCAGCCATCGGTGCATTTCCGCGCTGCCGTCAGCCCATCCTAAAGTACTTTGTGACCTGCTGTGCCAGATTGCGAATGGGTCAACCCATCTTTTTGATTTTGGATACATAACCCAGGAACCGTTGTTATATCCCCTTGGATCGGCCTCTTCCAGAAAGACATATTTACTGGAGGGTCTTTTTATCTCGGAATATTTTATGTGAGGGTAAATCTCCCAATCGCCTGCCGGGTTTACTCCGTGCATACCCCCTGCAATAGAGTAACTGCGAAAGGCATATATCTCAGGATTTTTCTGCCTCAAATCGGCAGGGCAGCTATATACGTCCACAGTGCTGCTGACGTAGGGAAAAAGCGCACCCTTTCTTAAGGCCTCCTTCTTGTCCTCAATCATGTTGCCGGAAGGATTTAATACCCAGCTCCCGTTGGCTTCGCCTGTTGTACCCTTGACCAGTTCATCATCATTGTCATCCTTATACATAATCCAGGCCATTGTCATTGTGCGTAAATTCTGAACACATACGGTACCTTTGGCCTGATTTTTCACCCGCTGTAAAGCAGGCATGAGAATTGCCATAAGGATTGCTATAATTGCGATTACCACCAGAAGTTCGATTAGTGTGAAAGCTCGTGTTTTCATTGTTATCCCTTACTTTCCGGAAAAATGAACTCTCAATAGACTACGAAGATAAAATAATCTGAATGGTGCTCCTTTTATTTTTTACTGTCAAAATAATACGATATATCAAAACAGAGTTGTGTCCTGTTTATTCTGTATTTTTAACAGCTTGAATGAAGATATTATATGACGTTGAGTCGAATATGTCAACACACGACAGTCAAAATTTCCGGGTAGCAGGGCACATAATACTCCCAACGTTTCGGATTTATTTTATTCGCTGTTATCCGGACCGTGGTACGAGCAATATGTTTTATCGGTTTCCCAGACGGTAACGCAATGCAGGGCCGACTTGCCGAATTTGCCTGCCAATTTGTTCCATGCGAAAACGGTAATATTCTCAACTGTGGGAATGGTTTTGCTGAAATGACTGACGTCGGCATTTAAATTCTTATGGTCAACGAGTTTTATCAGCTCATTGTCCACTATTTTTTCAAAATCGTTGGTATGAAACTTATTTTGGCTTGTCGGCATTTTTACCGTAACCTCAACGATATAGTTGTGACCATGTCCGGCGGGATTTGCGCACTTGCCGAAAACTTCGAGATTCTGCTTCTCTGAGAAATCATCGTTCCAGAGTTTGTGCATCGCTGCAAATTCGAATTTTTCACTAAAATAAACCATCTCCAAATCTTTCAAATGTATAGCCATCTTCCTGAAAGGATTCAGCTTCAGGCTCAATTTACTTAACTGTGCTGTCTCGAATTTATCGGCTAATATATTCCAAACTGATTTTAGAAGTTCAGTCAATGCGAAAAGACTGACATGTTGTGCCCGTCGAAAATCCTGTCTTATTCGCTCGGCGAAGACCGGCACTGCAAATTCGCGAACATTTTTGTCAATATCAGCTACATTAACGACAAATCCCGTGGCCGGCTCAACCTCACCAATCACTTCGACTGATAATTCCAGGAATATTGAAAGTCCGTCCCCGGCCGGCCTGGATGCATATGAGTTGAATCCTTCATTTTTTTCCGCTAAAAAAGGATTAATCGAAAACCGCACCTGCCTGACAAGCTTATGCATAAAGAAAATCCCTTACTTGTTACTGCTATGCATCAGGCTTAAAACTTCATTTCGGCTTTTAGGATCCCTCCTGAATAATCCGCGAAGTGCCGATGTTACCATTACTGAGCCGGGCTTTTTTATGCCCCGAATGGTCATACAGCTATGTGAAGATTCAAGTATAACTGCGACCCCCTGTGACTTTAAGCTTTCCATTAAAAAATCGGCTATCTGGAAAGTCAGCCTTTCCTGGGTCTGGAGTCGCCGGGCATAACAGTCCACGATACGGGCTAATTTGCTGACACCGAGAACCGTTCCCGTGGGCAAATAGGCGACATGGGCTGAGCCGATAAACGGCATTAGATGATGCTCACAGATGCTGTAAAATGGAATGTCACGCAGCAGAACAATTTCGTCGTAGTTTTCGGTAAAAGTGCTTTTAAGGTGCTTTTTGGGGTCCTCGTGCATCCCACCCAAAAGTTCGGTGTACATCCTTGCCACTCGTTCCGGTGTTTTTTTTAATCCCTCGCGTTCGGTATCTTCACCGACCGCTATGAGTATTTCCTTAACTGCTTTTCTGATTCTCTCGGTATCTATGGTCTTGCTTTTTTTAGTCATTTCTTTGACTCATAACTATAGGCTTTCATCGATTATCATTCATTTTTTGGCTCTACCTGCTTGTTGTCAGGCTTTCTTTGACGTTAAATTCATAAGATAAGTAGTAAGCAGCCGCACGCCGAATCCGGTTGAGCCTTCCGCTGAAAATTCGGTAGACGTGCTGAATATATCCATACCTGCAATATCCAGGTGTGCCCATTTTGCATCACCGACAAATTGCCTTAAAAAGGCCGCCGCCGTGCAGGCCCCTCCCCATTTGCTGCCGATATTCTTCAGGTCGGCTATCTTACTCTTCATTTCATTTGCATACTCGTCGCCGCTTGGCATGTGCCATACCTTTTCACCACTGTTCTCAGAGGCCTTTTGAAGCTGCTTTATCAGATTGTTATCGTTGCCCATCAACCCGGCCTTATATTTTCCAAGAGCAACCATACAGGCGCCGGTTAATGTCGCAACGTCAATTACAATGTCGCATTTTTGTTTAACGGCATAGTGAAGACCGTCGCACAGTATCATCCTGCCTTCGGCGTCGGTATTTTGCACTTCCACGGTTTTGCCGCTGAAGGTCGTAATAATGTCACCGGGTCGATAACTCGACCCGCTCGGCAGATTTTCCGCCGACGGGATTATACCGTAAACATTAACAGGCAGTTTCAACTCCGCCAAAGCTTTCATTGTGGCT
>Ga0307380_10003417_pt1 | contig 21934 bp, 20 predicted proteins | sample UN3MG_FD_202239 | JGI IMG/M metagenome (GOLD analysis project Ga0307380, IMG submission 202239) | Soil microbial communities from Risofladan, Vaasa, Finland - UN-3 | ecosystem: Environmental > Terrestrial > Soil > Coastal area > Acid sulfate soil | place: Finland: Risofladan, Vaasa | collected... | reverse complement strand
TTAATTCATTGGTTTCTAAACCGGCCGAGATTACGGACTTCGATTCATTTATTCGTAATATAACATTAAAAGACAGAGATGCTTTACTATATGGTCTCTATCATATTACATATGAAGAAATTAGAAACTATCAAGTAAAATGCACAGCATGTGCTCATAATTATAAGGTAACGATTCAGGCATCTAGTACATTTAATTTTAATTCTTATCCAGGTGATAATATTATAACAGATTCACATAAAGTTGAATTGCCTATTTCAAAGGGTGTTTTTGTAACAATAAAGCAGCCAACTTTATTTGATGAAGTTTCTGGAATACAACAATTGAGTAATAGACCCGGAAGTACAATTGAGTTAATAACAGAAACTCTTATTATTGATAAATTTGAGCAAGACATTCCGGAGAGGAAAACCCCGGTTGTTTATTCTGATAGAATTGATGTTGTTGATGCTTATCTTGCACTACCTGCCAGAGATAAACGAAGTATATATCGCACATATGAAAAAGAGTTTGGTGTCTATGGTATTGAGTTAAAGATGCAAAGTAATTGTGTAAGTTGTGGTAATAAAGATAATTATGACATTGATTTAGTGGAAAACTTTTTTCGAGCATTGTTCTCAGCATAATGATATCTCTAAGTTTAGAGAGAATCTTTCTGAGAACATTTTCGCGTGTATGGAAATGAGTAAACAATCATATATTGATATTCAACTCATGCCAGTTAAAAGATTTCAAGATTACCTTAAGTGGAAAACACAATTAGAGGAAGAAAAGCAAAAGAAGTTTGAAGAGGAAAGTAAAAAACATGGCTAATCTCTTAGATAGATTTAATGAAGCAGTAGCTGGTTCAAATTCTAAATTAGCTGATTACACTTCAACAATTGCACCATCAGGTGATTTTAAACGGATTACCGACATAGAAGTTATTATTAGTTCGTGGAATAATATATTAATTACTCCAAAAAGAACTTATATGTTTGATCCTGACTATGGAAGCAATTTATATAAAATGGTATTTGAACCTGCCGATCAGGTCACTGTTAATAAAGTTGTTGATGAGCTTAAAAATAGTTTATCAACATATGATGATCGAGCAAGTATTGAAGATGTGGATGTTACGTTTTTCAAAAATCTAAAAGGATTTTCTGTTGCAATAGATGTAAATTTCAAAGGGGATACCAGTCAATTACAAGTTGTTATTGATGAAGCGACATATTTTAAATTTTTTGAATCAACAGATATACAATAAGGGGTTTATATGATTACTCAAGAGGATAGAAATATTTTAAGAGATGTTGGTAGAGAGTATATACTCGATATTGCTGTCGATAGTCAAGTGCTTAAAAATAAACTGACATTTAAAGAACATGTTGGGTTGTGTGCGTTTGTTACAGAGTTATCATATGAAGATGTTATAGGACTGACCATTACAGAAAGCATTAAAGATTTTGAAAATAAATTTAAAAAATTTCTAAAGTATGGATTTGCGGCAATTGCTGCTGGAGTTGGTGGAGCTTCTTATGGCGCAGCTACTGGAGCTGCCGCCGGAGCTGGAGCAGCTGGAGTTGCTGGAGGAGTTGCTGTAGGAGTTGGCGGTGCGATTGCTGGTGGTCTTGTAGCCCCAGCTCTTGCTATGTTTGCACTTTATTTGTTTAGAAAATTAACTGATACATGCTCGAGATCATGTTTAACCAAATTCCCTTTATCAACACAAAGAAAAATATGTCGATATGAATGTCAAGTTAATGCCGCTCGAAAAATGGTAAATGATTTAAGATCAGAAATTACAAAATGTGGTCACTTTGCAAATGCATCAAAATGCGAGAGAAAATTAAGAAAAGAATATATTAAGTGGTCAAAAAGATTACAACAAAATATGATTAAATTAAATCAGGCTAAATTAGGTACAGAAGAAAAAGAAAGAAAGAAAAGACAAAAAGAATTAGCTAAAAAAGCAAAAGATATCGCAGATGGTTATCAAATACCGATATCTAAAATAGTATCCATTGTATCTGAAGATAAAAAATTCAGACAAAATATTCCATTTAGACAACATCTAAGAATTTATGAAGCAGTTGTATCAATTAAAGAAGATGATTCACTTGCTGTTGAACCTCCAAAAATAGATCCAAAAAAACAAAAATGGGCAATAAGAGCAGTATATTGGGGTCTTTGGCCAATGCCAATTCCATTTTTTAATGATGTTGTTAAATATATGATAAAAAAATATAACTACAAATGTGCTGCTAAATGCTCAACCCAAAAGAAATTTTCTCAGACATTGTGTAATCATCAATGTAATTATTTATCAGCAAAACATGCAGTAGAGTTTTTGAAAAAAGAACTACCAAAATGCGATAAAGCTAATAAACCCGCTAAGTGTAAAAAGAAAATTTATAAAATGCTTGAAGATTGGAAACAGAGAGAAATTGAAAGTAAGATTAAATTTCAGGCTACTTTGAGATCAGAGTTGCGAGCAGCAAAAGAAAGACAAGGTAAAGTATAATGTCAGATATTCAAAATTATGAAAGGTTATATGGCTATGTACATGAATATCAAAATTTACTATATGAGTATTACAGTAAACATGTAGTTAGATTTTTAGTTACATACTATAACTTAAATGTCGATGAAACCATCTGGGAAGATGAGGACATTTTCGGCGGTTCATATGAACAAACTGGAGATCTGACAGGCATAAAAAGAAATAAGATTTTAATTCTTCCTGTGTACTATCCAGAAGAAGTAACAACTTCATTTGATGCAGAGGAAGTTGGTTACAACAAAAATACAGAAACAACTATTGTTATTCCAAACACATATGGATTCAAACCCTACCCACATGATGTTCTAAAATTTGAACAAGAATTTTTACAATCCACAAATGATACATACCCCCTTTATACAGTTACCGGTGTAGAGATTCATCCAAATACTAATAAAAGATACTGGAAATTAAAATGTCAAGTATTCCAAAGTGAAACTTTAGCATCCGTAGATGCACAAGTTATAAACACATATGCTTTTGTTGAATATGATAAAAGAATACATACGCTTGCAGACTCACAATTTATAACCAGACTTCTATATAAAGATTCACTTTTAAGACCTGTTTTAAAAGATACACTGTTTGATAATAGAGTTGGGTTTTATTTTACACCCAGAACGCCAGCGAGCTGTTAGGAGATAAAGGATGGCTGATACATTACTATCGGAACAAATATATTTATCTAGAGATTCAATCCGTGAACTAATCGGCAATGAAGTAAAGAAGTATCTCGAATTAGAGAATGTGGATTTATTGAAGTCATCATTCCTTAGTTTTATAATTGATACTGTTTCTACATTAACTGGTAATCTTTTATTTTATCAGTTATCTACATATCGTGAATTTTTCTTGACAAAAGCACAACTCCCAGAATCAATTTTAAACCTTTCCGCATTTCTAGGATATAATACAGTAGAAGCTACTCCATCTACTGCAAATGTATTGATAACAGTACCATTTGGAAATTGGGATCCTATTACTCAATTTGTAATTCCAGAAGGATTTAAGTTTAAAGCTGGAGATATTGAATTCGTTACTTACTATGACACAACAATTACAGTGACTAATGTTGCCAATGTTGCAATACAAGTTATTGAAGATAATAAAAAATATTACTTGCCTGTTGATATAACAACTGAAGAATTTAGTTTTGTTTTACCTGTAACACAAACTAAAGTTGGGGAACAAGAATTTCAAATTGATACTGATGTACAACCGTTTCAATTTATAACACTTGATATTCCGATCGTTGGCGAATTGGCTTCTCTTCAAGTTCGTATTCAAGAGCCTGGAAGCTCAGCTACAACATTATGGAGTGAATTTGATAGTCTCTTTCTTATGGATGCAGCGGATAAAGGATATGTATCAAGAAGAACAGATACAGGAAGAAGACTGACTTTCGGTAATGGGCTAATTGGAGTACAACCGACAGGAGGTTCCACAGTATATATAACAACATCAACAACAGAAGGAGCTGAGGGGAATGTTATTGCTGGTTCTATCAGAGAAGGTGAAAGAATTTATTTAACAAATCTAGGAGGTCAGCGTCAAGTTGTTGATTATGAGGTTATCAATGGATCTTCTGCTTTTGGAGGTGAGGATGAGGAATCATTAGAAGAAATAAGAAAAAATTCAATTGCATCTATTAGATCTTTAGAACGTTTAGTTACAGAAAGTGACTATCAAGATATTAGTGTAGTTGCTCCTGAAATTCCATTTGCTCAAAATGCTTTACCAGTTCTTAAAAGATCTGATTTACAAGTAAATGAAATTGAGTTATTCAGTGCATTATTATTTGGGTCTGGAACAACTGAGGTTGAACAGTTAGTCCCAACCAGAAATGCTATATTCAATGTTCCGCTATCAACAGATAGAATTTTTAGAAATGAATTAATAATTATTGGAGATCATCAATATTATAATATTTTTGAAATTGATATTAATGCTCATAACACAGTAGGGGAATATGAATATATTATATTAGCTATTGAGGTTCTTCCTGCGTTGGAAACAAGCTACCCTTCAAACTATGATATTTATGCTGACTCATTAATAGTTGAAAGATCAGGTACTAAAGGAATATTCAAGTTACATTATCAATCTACAGAATCTGATTTTGATTTAGCATCATGTGAATTGAAGATTAAATCAAGTGGCTCAACCAAAACTATGATCAATGATTCAACTGCCGGTCATTTCATTTATACATTTGATCCTTATACTGATATTCCTTTTGGTGAACAAACATATGAGTTTACAATAAGTGACCCCAGTAGTGCTTTAGTTTCTTTATATTCTAATAAGGTAACATTTAGAGAAGACTTAAGTACATACATGAGATCAAATATTGTTATTGATTCATCTGCTTATATTGTTTATGATGTTCCTGTTATAGAAAAAGATTATTATGATAGTATTGATCAAAGGGCGTTTGAACTTCAAGTCCTTCAACCATTAATTAATTCTGCAGATTTATCTGATCGTAGAATGTTAACTGATTTTTCAAATATTAAATTTACAAATACATTTGGCATATTGAGTACAATGCAACTCAATCAACCTACGCTTTCATCCGTTATTGATATTCTAGAAACTGAACCGACAAGTTGTAATCCGGGTGATAGATATATTATTCAAACATGTAGCGAAGATTTAACTATAAAAGATAATATTATTAGATGTGTAGATTCAACATCTTTTGTCTATGAAATTCCCACGGCTGATTCGATTGTTTATGTTGACAACAAAGGAAAAAATTATATATATTCAATTCGTGGTTGGATTCCACTGCCACTTTATAATATTCCCCTTACAATTGATATTGAGGTATTTAGAAATTTAGAATTCTCTGGTAGTTTATCAGCATTACAAAATACTGTGAGAACAACTTTAATAGCTGCATTTAGTGAAAGATTCGGTACTGGAGCTGAAATATATAGATCTGAAATCATTGACGTTGTCCAAAATATTGATGGTATAAGTCATTGTAGTTTAAGAAGACCGGAAACAAGTATATTCTTTAATTTTAAATTAAAAGAATTAACTGAAGATCAGCTGTTGGCGTATGGTCCGGAGTATATTTATTTTACTGAAGATAGTATTACAGTTAGGGTGGTGTAAATTATATGGAACAATTACTTGCAAAAGCAAAGGTTAATGATTCTGTATTAAAAAGTTATCTTACAAGAGTTGTTGCTAAAAACTTAGGTTCTTTATCTGAACCATGCTATTATCCGCAAGTTAAAAAGGATTACTATGATTTTTTAAAGTTAACAGGTTTGACAGAAACTGACATTAGGGAATTTGCAAAAAGAAGATGGAAGGGAAGTAAATATGCTAAGTTTGCAACTCAAACTAATGCAGTTGCAAATTTTTATGTATTCTTGTTACAATATTTTCTAAAAAAAAGAGATACGAGATCATATACTTACATGATGGTTTTCTTCATGATAAGACATTATGCTAATCTGATGCATAAAACATTTAAATATTGTAATAATGATACTTTCAAATATGCATTAGAAGTTTTAACAAAAACCCATCTATTTGCAAGAGAGAAAACAATCTCAAATGCTATTTATTATCTTGCAGGCGAAATGGTTAGACGTTGGACAAAAGCTTTGCGAGGTGGGGATCTTGATGATATTTCTAAATTTATGCAAGATAGCAGAACCAGAATTTCTCAAAGTATGAAAAGTTTTGCTCAAACATATTATAGAGCAGCAGAAGAAGGATCTGGCTTGGGGAGTGAAAAAGAACCCTCAGAAGATGAAAATGAATATCAGATTAAAGCAGCAGAAAAAGGAAACAAACTTGCAGATGAGATAACTAAAAAAATAACTGTATATAGATTTGCTGATCGAAAAGCACAGGAAGATTCTCGTACTCTTGCTAAAATTAATTCATCGCTTGCAACACAAATAATATCTAAATTAAATAATATAAAATATTCAGATAATTTAAGAACTATTTATAAATTATTTCTTAAAGATTTAAAAGATGCAGATTCGCTATGTGGAAAGAAATATGACGCTTATGTAAGACAATTAATGTCTATAAAAAGAACTAAGGTAAAAATATACTTCAAACAGCAAGTGAATATTTTACTTCTAAATCTTTTAGAAGAAATAGGTTATAAATCAAAATATGGCAAACTCACATCACAAACTCAATTCCTCATCAATTTATTTCTCGCCTACTATTTAACAATGATATTGAAAAATACCGTTTGTTAATCAATTGTATCTGTAACGAATCCGTGGTCGCTTTCATCCTCTAAGATTTCTTGTATTAGTCTCACGCTCGTAGGCACTCTATTTGCGATAAGAACTTCAGTTACTGTAGGAGCTTGTCTTTGTCTTGCCGCTGCATTTTTAGTTATTTGTATTTGATCCGTTCTACTTAATTGACTTGTTCTTATGTCAAGTATATCGCCTGCTCCAGCTTTTGCTCCTACAGCTTGATCCATTAAATCTCTTTTTGTATATAATAATTCATCATCTTCTTTAAGAGAATCTATATATGATCGTACAGTTGGTCTATTTGTAAATGTATTTTTGCCTTCTTCAACAAGCATACTACCATATAAACTAGCAAAATCAAGTCTAACATCTACCATGGCAAGTTTTTGATTGAATGATATTTGTTGTTGATCGCCGCCTTTAACAATTGTAATATTTGTTATAACAGCTGGATCTAAATTATAGATACCCTTAGCTTTTACTTTATGGAAAAATGGCCAATTAAATGTTCGTCCATCATCCGATCTTGGTACTGCTAAACATAATAACATTGCCAGAGGCCCTATTATATATTTATTTGTTGCTGTAGCACTTCCTGGATTTGGATTATATAGTCTGATGGTTGCTGTATATGATGGAGTGAAACCGCTGCTTCTCCAAACTTGAGGAAAGTCAACTCTATGACCAGCGATCATTTTGTTAATAAGTCCGACACCCCCACCCATCATATTACCCACTCCACCCGTTTGACCGCTTTTCATTCTAGCAATCAACTTTTCCATTCCGCTTCCGGCTCCTGATGCTGCACCACCAACACCGCTTAGTGCACCACCCATTATTCCACCCAGATCATCACCCATTTCACTAAGAGAACCACCTATATTTTGTAGTGCTTGTGTTCCTGTTTTTGCTCCTGTCATTTGAGCAAGTTGGGACATACCTTGGGAAGCAACATCTGTAAATTTTTGAAGGAATGTTTCTCCATATTCATTTGTAAATGAATCAGTCGGAAAGTTATCTGCTAAAAAAGCACAACGAATTGGTGTCGGTGTGTAGTAACCATGATTTGCTAAAATTTTTAAATATTGAGTCGAAGCATCTTCAACCCTGAATAAATTTAATCCGCTTTCAAATTTTGGTATGCATGGGGTTATTTCCAATACCGGCATACTGTTAATGATCATTTCATCACTAATCCATGAAGACGGAGGCATCCCAAATACTCCATTAAAAGGATCAAGATTTAAACCTGATTTTGAAACGCTACCGCCTTTAACTGCCATTGTTTTTATCTCCTTACTGTATGTTACATCTAGTTACATCGGCTGCAAATGCATTGCCAGAAGCAAATTGTCCCCAACCCTGACCGTAACTTGCCAGTCCGCCACCACCGGATATATTATTACTTGATGTGGAAGATATCATATTTGTATTGTTAATGATAGCTGCTGTAGTTCTTTTGCTTCCATTTGATATTTCTGTTTTCATACCTTCTAACCCTTCTCTGCTTCTCTTTCTTGATTCTTGTTCTATTCTCAATTTAGTTGTTTCGGTTTCCATTACTCTATCTATTAAATCAGTTCCAATATTTTGAGCAAGATCTTTAACTCCAGAACCTTTATAATTATTAGCTACACTTCCCGGAACCGTACCCAATGGAGATTTTTTACCACCAGTTTCATTCAATGCTGATTCTAATTTGCTTGCTAAGGTTCCTTCATGTATATCTTTCACAACACCCATTGCAGCTCTGAAAATCTTACCAATTATAGGAATACCAGAAATCTTTTCAACTACTTTATCTTTAAGCCATTGAAATGCTCCAACGAATCCACCAACCAAAGACATGAAGCCGCCTTTTACACTAGTCCATAAGTTGACCCATAGATCTCCTGTTACCAACTCTTTCAGTTTTTTTCCAATTGCTATAAAAGGAGCTGTGAGAACTTTAGTAACCACATAACCCAAATCAATTATAACCTTCATTACTTTTTGAATAAGTCCTGGTTTTTCCAACCATTCTTTAAATGAAGTCCATAGTTTACCAAGAGTCATTTTTAATCCCCATTTCAATAATGTCCACGAACTTTTCAAACCTTCTTTTAGTGCCTTAACTGGAAACATAACAATATTCCAAACACCTTCAGCCAGTTTTTTAATTCCATCTACAACTGCACTGATCGCTTTAGAAATATTTTTACCACCTACAAATCCAAGTACTGCGCCAGCTGCTGCACCGATTGCTCCACCTATTAATGCGCCAGGTCCTAACCAAGCTGTGGCAGCTGCACCAATTGCCCCACCTTTCAATGCGCCACTTGTAGCACCTTTAAGACCGGAATCTGTTCCACCAAGAAAACCAGAAAGTCCTCTCGTTAAAAAGTTTCCCATAAACCCTTCTGGATCTCTCATTGCTTGAATTGCATCCCAAGCGCCCATTCCCATTCCAATAACACCACTTGCCCCCACAGCACCCACTTTTGCTCCAAATCCAAGAGCTTTTCCAGCCATACCAAGACCTCTTCCTAAGAGACCTTTTTTAGCTGCACCGCCAGCTGCACCAGCTATTCCTTGTTTTGCTACTCCACCAGCTATTCCTTTAACTCCTGCTTTGATACCAAAGAATTGTAAGATTGGTCCAAAAAACTTTGTGATTTTACCAACCATTGAACCAAATAGATTTTTAATGAATCCGAATCCAATTAAAAGATAATCCCATATTTTACTGCCTGTTTTTTTGATACTTGCTCTAACACCCTTTGTTTCTTTATAAGTTTCTTTAGCAATTTTAGTGCCTTTATCCGCAATTGTATTTCCTTTTTCTTTAAGTTTCGTAGAATACTTTTCCAACTTTTCTCTAATATTCATTTTATCTTTATATTCTTTAAATCGTTCTTTTGCTGTTTGAAATGCTTCTTTTGTTTTATCAAATGCCCCTTCTGTCCAAACAGCAGTGTTCGCAATGTTTTGTGCCATACTTGGAGAATGAGGTCCTTCTCTTTTTTCCTGATCTGCTTTCATATCCCTCAATTCAGAAATATTTTTAGCTATATCGCTCCATAGATCTTGAGCTTTACCTTTAGCTGATTTATATTTTTTATATATAGGATTTTCATCAGCAGACACTCCGGCACCTTCAAACATTTTTCCTTTAATATTTTCTTTTGTCATTCCCATTTCTTTCATTATTTTAAATGGGTGTAAAAGATCCTTAAAATCTTTAATACCTGCTTCTTCCATTGCTTTTTTATCAAGACCAAGTCTATCAGTCATTGAACCGAACATATCACCTTTGGTAGTATCTCTTGAAGTCATAAACTCTTTTATTTTTCCAAAAGCTGTATATGTGTATTCTTTTGAAGGTGAAATCGTTTCGCCTGTAAGAGCCTCAGCTGCTGCTCTTGTATAAATTACAAGGTCATCAATCTTTGGCATTAAGGTTGAATATGTCATTCCTAATAGATTTGATATTTTTGCAAAGACATTGTGTGTGCCAGTTGCCTTTCTAACATCTCCAGCATAACCGCCTCTAACACCAAATAGAAATCTAAGTGGAGTAATTATAGCTGATTGCATCATTTCAGAAAACATAAGCATATTTCTGAATGTTGGATGTTGAAGAAGAGTTCTTTGCCATGCAATTCTCATTCTTGAGGTCATTCCGATTAAACCAACCTTCAATTCGACAATTGCTTTTAACAATCTTCTTTCGTATGATCCCTTCCCACCCCTATCTCTTGCTCTTTGAAATTCTTCCATGAATGTTTTAGCAATATTTTTACCCACGAAGCCCCGTTGTTCTTCTCTTTCTACAACAACAGTTTCTAACTTCATCATGTTTTGAGACATTAATGATAATGTTTTATCTAATTTCGTTGCTATATCCGCACTTTTTGCTTGATCAATTTGTTCAAGAAGTTTATCAATTGGAGTTACAACTTCTGCAGCGTGGACCTGAATCATTCCTCCTTCTTTAATATAACCACCCTCTTGAAGTTTTGGAGGAATCCCACCCTCAATATTTTTTTGTAGTTTCTGTAAATCGTGTACCGTAGCTGGTTGATCTTCATATTCTTCTTCTGCAATTTTACCTTTTCTAAATATATTAGCTATTCCAGAGCCTGCTTTTGATAGACCCTCTTTCATCGCCGAACCGACTCTATCTTTAATTTTTCCAGCTGCATCTCGGAAGACATCTGTTTCCATGAATTTTGCGGCGAAGTAACCGAATAGAGGAGTTGCTCTTGAAAGGGACATAGCAATAGTATTGGTTTTGTTTATACTAATATCTTCACTTATTGCTTTGCCATATTGACCGATTGCTTGTGTAGTTGCTCTACCTGTATCAGCAGTGATGTTTTTAACGCCTGTTGCTAAAGAATTAATTGTTCGACCCAATCCTTTTAAGACGCCACTATAAGCTTGAGCTGTTTCGTTTGTGAATTCTCCACGCTCCAGCTCTAATTCCACCATCATTTTTTGCTGTTGTTTTGTTAACGAACTGACCTCACTTGAAATTTGAAGTCTTTTTTTGTTTTGCTCTTGTACTAGATCGTCAACAGTTCTATGTAAACTATTAATTCTGCGTGCTCTATCACTAGCTACATTAGATATCCCTTCATTCAGTAGATCTGTACCAGGTCCCATATCATCATAATCTGGCATTTATTGTATCTCCTTACAACTTGTTCACTATAGCATATATTTTTTGACTTGGACGTTTTAACATTGCTAGCAATGAAATTACTTCACTCGGGGCAAATAACTCTTGATAGCATAGTTCTTTTATGTGTTTAACATTAATACCAAACGCCATTTTATATGCTGTGTATAGTGGAACAATTATGTTTCTATTAGCAAGAACAGCTTTTTCTATTAAAGATGGTATTCCATCCATTGAACCTTTCCATATAATTTTGATAAGAACAATATATGCAGTAACTAATTTTTGAAATTCATTTGCTTCTAAAGTGGTTATATCTTTAAATTTTTCCATCAGCATTCCATGATATTCAACCAATGATGCATTATTTCGTTTTCCGCTTTCTGTATTGTTAAAAATATAAGTAATTATTTCATTAACAGTTTTTATATCTAAACTATTTGCCTTAACCATGAATAGTTGTTCCCAATAACTTCTATAAAACATAATAAGTTCTGCTTTAAATGTTGATAAAAATCTTGATTTAAATTTTTCAGCTGCTTTGTGAATGAGTTCATGTAATGTTGTTATTGAAAGATCATTGTTAGATGCAAACCCAAAAATATTTGTATCATTATCAACAAACACAAAAATATATTTTCCAAGAGTAAGTCCTGCATATCCTTTAAACTGAGGAGGTTGTTTTCTCAAAATAGTTTTAAGAATTTTATCAGTTAAATAACATGGAAAAAATTCTTGTTTGCCCATTAATTTTACTACCGTAGACACAACAGGAGCAGTACGTGAAGATTTACTCATTGCTTTTATAAAATTCTGTTTTAGTGTAGAGGATGTATAAAATGGCACTCCACCGTAATCAATTACACGTTGAAGGTTTCCTCTTGGGGCAGCAAATAACTCGCTGATTTGTGCAAGTTGATCTTCCATTTACGGTCTCCTTATTTTTGATTGTACATATTTAAAATGTCAACAAATCCGCTCATCTCTCCCAAGTTGTCTTTGACATGTTTAATTACACCAGCATTTGTAAAATCATTTTGTAGACTTGTATTTCCTGCAATAATATTTGCCATATCATTTGCCATTGCGCTGTATTCTGTAGTCTCTATCATTAGAGGAGGATCGTATTTTCTCACATACAAAACACATGAAGTGGCTAGAGCTAAATCGTCATGGCATCCAGTATCTGCTTCAACTCTACCATTTGTTTTTGTTACAAGTCCAGTTAGTTCGAGTGCTAATCTTTCCGATTTAACACACTCAGGATACTGTGAAATATATGAGTATAAAGCATCAATCATTAATGGTCTAGTTTTTGAGTTAGTTGATAATCCAGGAAACGTTATTTGTTTTCCTCGTTTTTCTTTATAGATCGTATATGAAAACTCACTATTATTTAATTGCTCAACAACCTGATTTCCATATGAGTTTGATTCTATAACAATCATACCTGGATATTGTGTTGCTAATACTTTGACTACTTTTACAAAGTCAAGTACTTTACATTTTCCTTGATATTCAGCAACCTGTTCAAGAGTTTCATAATCCCACACTGTTATTGCTGACTTATCTTCTCCATGTTCAGGAGCTGTGTCAACCCCCATTATATAATATCTGCCAGGAATTGCATTGTTAAATTTCCAAACCTGTCCGTTAAATAATCTCACTATTTCAATGGGTTCCATTACAGCATTTTGAATCTTTTCAACTGTATCTGTTTCAAAGAATGATCCCTCTGTTGGTAAGAATTTTAATTCCAACTCTTGAGCAATTTTTCGTTTATCATGATCAAAAAGTTCACACTGAGTTTTATACCAATGAGGATCATCTGCTAATTCTGGAATCATTTTCCAGTGAATTACAAATGGTTCAAAAATATCATCTCTTGATACTGCTTTACTGTATCGTTTGAAATACCATTCTCCAATTCCATTTGTTTTATTAGGAGTTGAAAGAACAACAGTTCCATATGGTACATTTGCTTTTTTAGCTTGCATCTGATTAGTAGAGAGTGCAGGCACAAGTGAAGTCCAAGCAGTATCAATATGATGAACGAATGCCGCCTCATCAATAACTAGAAATGTAATTGCCTTACCACGAAGAGTTTTATCTGGAGCATTTGGATTTACAGGAGAAGCAAATACTTTACTTCCGTTTGTAAGGATGAATGATTGTTCTGTTCTTTTTGAAAACCCTCTTCCCAAAGGTCCTTTTGGAGGTTTCATCCATTCAGGGATTTTTTCAACCATTCCTCTAATTGCTCTTGCAAAATCGGTAGCTTCTTTTCCATCTTTTGAAATAATACCGATAACTGCATTATTGAAAAATACTGTTAACCAGGCGGAGTATGCTTGTATGATTGTAGAAATACCTATCTGACGACTCTTGAGGACGAGTACATACCGTTTTTTTTCCACAAGGTTAACAAGCTCTACCTGTTTTTTATACGGCACAAGAAGAACATCTTTACCAGGAATTTCTATTAATACATATGTTCGACAAAAGTATTCAAAATCGGTCTTACACTTTAAATACTCAGTTACATACTGATCCGCCAGTCCTTTGATCCTTTCAGCTTCAAATTTTGGCATACTATTCTCCTTTTATTTTTGTTCTAAAATAAGATATGTATCTATGTCTATATATATTAATTAATGAATAAGAGCTTGATTAATTTTTAAATACATGAAAGGAGATTTTAAAATGAAAACGAGCGGCTCGACAGTATTAAAACTATTCAATCTTATCACATATTATTTACTAACTTATATTATACTAGAGAGGGGACTTCCCCTTAGTTCTTCTTATTTGTTCTAACTAAATTTATTGTTGCTGTAGTTTCCCAGTCACCTGGTCGAATAAAATTTATTTGAGAACTCCATAGAATATACTTACCTTCAAAATCTGAATACTCTATAGTCTTTGGTTTAAACTTTACACCTTCACCAACATTAATCAAATTCAAAACTGGTAAGTTTCTTTCTAGATTAATTGAAATGGTTGATAAGTCTGCAATTGTTCTTGCATATCTAGAATTAAATATAGTTTCTTCTGTATTAAATCCGGTATCCTCATTATAATATCTTGTTCTGTTTACTGCAGAATCTATATATAAACGAGGAGTAGAAGTTTGAGTCTGATATAATAAAGAGTTATTTTTTGCTACAGTTTCTAACTCTTGTGAGATTGTAGCTGTTAATGCATCATTGGGTCTTACTAAATGATTCAATGTAGTTCCCAACTTGGCGAATTTTGCATTACCAGCATAATCTGTGTTAATTGTATCATATGTATAAAATGTTTTTCCGTCCATTGACTCATTCATAATACGTTCCATTTCTTTTTGATCTTTCATGGAAGATAATTCATACACTGTAAATGTCTGCGCTTTTTTAAGATTAGCTGTTAAATTTTTTATATATACTTTACCATCATACTGACAAAAGACGCCAGGCACTCCATCAAACAAACCAAATCTTTGATCTAGAAATCCATCAAAAACATCTGGATCATTTCTTGTGTGTTCTTTGATTATTTTATAAAAAGTTGTTGGTGGGATACATACTTGATCAATTGCTGCTGTATTTTGTCCATCAGATGCATAATCTACTGTAGTTCCAACATCGGATGCTAAACTTGATATGATAGATGAGAGATTACTTCCAATGAACACTCTATTTACAAGAGTATTCATAGTTTTGTATGCCTTTCTTGCTACAGTTATTATTGTTAATGTGGTTCTATCTTTTTGAAACTGTGTAGACATTTCATCTTTTTGTGTCAGTTGAAAACTAGATGATACATACATCAATTCAATATCAATTCTTGGACCAGGATACTGTTGTTCCCTAAGTAATGTTATGTTTAATTTTATTGGATCTTTACCAAATAGATCTTCTACTATTACTTCATTTGGATCAATGTTAAAAGTTAAAGTTACAACTTGATATGCGGTAGAAAGAGACGAACTGAATATAACATTTATTAGATCATTTGTATAATCCAAGTCTTTAATTTTGACTTGAAGATCGTACATTTTGTTTGGTGTATAGACTCTTTCTTTCTCTGCCATTTGGTGTATCCTTTATTTTTTTGTTCCAAAAAAAATTTGTAAAAAGCGATGAATAGAGAGTATAGTTATCAACCCAGCTATACTCTCTATCCTAACCCTTCGGTTATGACGTTTGTAGCTGTTCTAAAACGTCATACATTCTTGCCGGAATCACAAGTACGCTTTCTGCAGCATTTTCCATCAATCTTTTCATATTAAGATTCGGTTCAAAACTACTATAACGTACTATCGCTAAAAATATGTGCCATGCTGATGGAAGTCCAGATTCGGGTATCATCTCAGACAGAAGAGCTGAAACTGCTTCTCTTCTCTTTTTTCCAAATCCTTCAATAACATCGAGTGTAGCTAACATATCATCTTCTGATAAAGTGCTATTGAAACTCTGAGTAATCATATCAGCAATGTTTTCTGTAAACACCCCCATATACGAATTAACAGCTGAGGCCATACTTGTGGTTGAACTTTCAATATGAATTTGACGTAGTTCACCTAAATTAAATCCAAATGTGACTCTATCTCTATTATAGTTCAAAGCGAGACCAAATGAAATCGTTGCCGCCTTCGTACCATTATAACTATTATGAATGATCATTACCGGTAATATATCACCGACATTTGAAACATTCTGAGAACTTTGAACTACGATTTCATGTCTCATTCTTGTAAGAAAATAATCCATTATATTATTTTCTGTCATAATTGGTATACCGGCAGAAGAGATTCCATCTCTGATTCTCTGAATAAGTACATTATTTCCCATGAATTTGTACAAATCAGAAACGTATCCTGCATAGTTATAATCTGCTCCATCCGGTTGCCTAGTATAAATAGCTAATTTCGGAACTAGTAGATCATCGGTTGGATGTTGATTTGGGTCATCGGTATTTGCAGGTTGTGTTGAAAGTTGCCGATATACAACTTCGCTATATATATCAGCATATGAATATAAACCTTTATGTGCTAATGATATATCAAGACCCATTTCTGATGCTCTTTCACTAAACGGTATCATGTTCGTTACCCCTCTTTTATTATTTTATTAACCGCCCACCTTAGTCTTGTTTCCATGCCTACTTGAAAAAGTTTCACTTTACCATCGAAGACATGTTCTACCAATACACGGCATAAAATAGTAACCAATTCTTTTGTACTAACTTTTCCAGTTGGGCCCCAGCGATTCTTGTGAATCCTTACTCCATCCTTGTGGTGAACGTAGAATGCTAGATCGGCATTATACAGAAGTTCACTTTGTGTTGGTCTCTTAATAGCGGAGTTATTTGGACCACTCCCTCCATCAATTCTTATGCTGTTTGTATGCAAAATCACAATCGTTCACCTCTTTCACTTTCTTCTTGCCTGAAATCTCAAATAGATATCACGTCCATCGAAATTATACTCCGGTTCAATATTTTCAACTTTGAATCGACCTTCCATTTCCATAAAATGACGGGCTCGATCTGGAGTCCAAATTGAAGCATGCGGACATCCTGGTTCATTTAGAATCTCCGTAGTCAACAGAATATTGTTTGCTTCAAAGTCCGGAGATCTTACATTTTCATTGTATAGCATTACTGCTAGCATGTAATAATTCGGAACAATAATATCTACGACTTCTCCACTTTTAAGGACGGTTGAAAGAAGATATATGAAATACAGAACTCTATCCATTGGAACATGTTCAAGAAATCTATATACACAGATTCTATCAAACACCACATTTGTTCTTTCCATAAATGTAAACGCATCTTCTTTACAATAATATTCAAAGTCCACTTTACTTGTATGATGGTTCCATGCAGAAATTGCCTCTTCGATAATATCTGGATCCATATATGAATAGTATGACGTGTCTAGATTAACCAGAAGATTACTTTGTTTGGACGCATCATCTTCTAGTATTGGTTTTATCTTTCCTGCTGCAATATTTAATATGATCATTTTAGCTCCTCACAAATTCGGTGATTATACTTTTTGTAAAAGGTTCAATATAAAATTTGAAATATCTTTGTTTATCAATGTCGTCTGTGTCCATAATCTTTAATGTTTGTGGAGATATTTCTACAGAACCATATGCTTTTAAGAAGACATTAACTTTTCCATTTTTTAATGGAATACCAAACAACTTTGGATCCTTTGAACTCATAAATTGATCTTTTATTTTTTGCAAATTCCTAAATATGGAATCTTTATTTGCGTAATTGACTCTACAAATTTGCTCGTAGATTTTATCAATTGCATCATATCTAAATGCAATTCCTTTTATACTTGTGTGTTGTTCACTATCAAATGCAATATATTGTTTACGATTAAAAGAACAGATAAATATTTGATAATGTTTTCTTATGTTTAACGGAACGTGATGAATATTCGTTTCTGCTAAAGTTTTAGTTATAATAATTCCATCATATTGCCTCAAAATAATATCGTCTTCCATGATATTATTACGCATTATATATTCATCAATAATTGATCTAGTTGTATTTCGCAAGGTTGATGTTAATCTAGGATTCTTTCTCATCATTTTACCTATTTGAGTATTTCTCTCCAACTTATTGTTTCGATCAACACCAGTTAGATCCAATCCAAGTTTTGTCATGATTGTGTAATGACAGGCTTCAATGTCATAGAGATAAACATCCCTTAAAATAAGTTTTACATTTTTATTAATTTTCATAATGATGAATGGGCGGGTCTACTTGGGAGTCGGATCCGAAATTAATGACTGCACCCCGTTCGCACCCGCCCAAACTCCTTACACTAACATGTCGATAAGAACACCATCAATTTGTAAGTGATGGTTAATATCCGTTACCTCTGCCTGTCGTTCTAGTAACCACGTTACAACATCTTGATTGGTTGTAAACTCTTCAACTGCTTTTGAACTTTGTTTATATAGAAGCTGCAGTGTTTCAAGATCAGCGGCTTCCAATAGTTTTGCTGAAACTTCATCAATGTTTCGTGTAGCAACTTCAACTTCAGTGTCTTTCTTTTTGACTCTGGTCGTAGCATATGGAATTAGATTTCCATTGATGTTATTACAGAAAACAGCAATCAGTCCCGTTCTCACACCATAACATTTAATGAATATATTATTCTGATGTTCATAAATGATTCGGAATCCATTGTTGTACACATCCATGCTCGTTCCTGGAATGTTAAAAACTGGATGAATATCTGAATTTTCAAATACTCTCAAGCTTCTTTTATCATTACCTTCACCATCTGCTTCACCATCTGGATCTTTAACAGCCATGATCAAAGTTTTTGCTGCATCAACCCCTCTAATTGCAACCTTTACCTGATTAATATTATCAAATCGCTCGCAGTTTTGTTCAAACCATTCGGATAGCGATACAATACCAATTGTATTTGCTTGAGGCTGTTCTTCAACTGCTGCTTCTGCTGCATCTGGCAGATCTAGGTCTGTTGCAGAAAATACTACAGATTCGCTTGCGGGTGTTTCCTTTACCATTTGAGATAAGTTCTCATTCATCTTGATATGTCTCCTTTAAAATTAGTCTTTCCACTTTTTAGAATCCTCATCGGGATTCTCTCTCCATTTTTCGGCATCAATTGTTGTATAGGTCTCAAGTGCAGCTCCTGCAAGAGCCATGATTTTAATAACTTCTTCGTATGCCTTTGTCGGTGCGACGCCATGGTTTTCAAATTCTTTACATGAAAGTAACCACGGTGGTAACTCTCTTTCCCACTTTCCTGTGTAGGCCTCCATAGCTTTGTCAATATATGTTTTCAAGAATAGCAGAAAACTAGGAAAGCTTAAAGATTTATCATCTGTATAATCTCCAAAAACTTCATTTTCATAATCTCGTTCTTTAAAATAAATTTTTGCAATGTTTGCTTCTTTGATTTGACTCATATATTATACTCCCACACTTCTTTTATTTTTGATAGGAACATGTCTCTAGTTAATTCACAATCTTCATATTTTTCTAATAAATTATTTATATAATCTGATAAATTGAAGTCAAATATGAACCATGTTTTATCCACCACACGGAATGGTTTTTTCATTCTAACATATATAGAACCATTTTTTCGTATATGTGGAAATTTGGATAATACTTTAAAAGGATATGCTATATAATATTTTCTTATATGGCATGGTTTATTACCTGTTAGAAACATGATTGTTGAACCGTAATCTGAATACGTTGCATGTTTATATTTAATACATTTATACCGATTCGCAACGACTGCATATTGATCCATAGCGTGTAAAGAAACACCTTTATTCCTTCTCCAATGTTTCTTTTTTTCGCTTTTTGCTAAGAACCAATCCCTCCAATCACCAGAAAGATTTTCGTAATAACCAGACTCCATTTTAACTATATCACCTTTTCTCTTTGATAATGCAGGTTTATCAGCAATAGTCTCGTATATCCTTCTTGTTAAAATAGGTTTGCTATGACCGCCCCTCTGTGCATTATAAAATCCAAATTGGCGACGGTAATATTTGCTTGTTTGTTTTTCATGATCCCAAGGTTCCATTATTCTAACAATCTTTGAATATACTGATAATTTTTAAATAGTTTATGCTGATGTTCGGGCATGTATTCTAAAACAATAATACCATCCCAGTTGTATGCATTTTTCAAGTCTTTAATAAACTTTACAAGGTTCAATTCTCCAAGTGATGAATTGAATGGCAAATGCTTGCCGTATTTTTTTGATTGATTTGATAAATGTATCACACTTGTATATTTCAAAAGAGTCCTCATAATTTTATTTTCAAACCATACTTCTTCAATATGGCTTGTATCAATACACATACTAAACTCTGGATGTTTTATACAATATTCCATAATATCCAATGGAGTTCTTATTTGTTTTTTACTTTTCCATCCGAATGTTTCAATACATAATTTATAATCATATTTGTCTTTTAATGAAAACAATCTGTTTTCTAAATAGTAATCTAAGAATTTTTCAATTCCTTTGTTTGGATGAATTACAAAGTATTGACATGCACACTTTTGATTGAACTTGAATATTACATCGAGCATAGAATTTTCATCTCTACCTAGTACTTCAAGAGGCAAGTGAACAACCAGCAAATTAGTTTTTGATTTTTCTAATGTATCAATAATTTTATCTTGATTTTCTATTAATGAATCAAACTTATAACTTGCTAATTGTATATTTGGTGGGATCCACTGAAGATTATATCTATTGTCGTCACCAAATCCATAAGAAATTGCAACTTGAATCATAAGTATCTCCGTCCATCGAATCCGCCAAGTTGTCCCTTCCAGTTAATTGCAATCGCTTCTGATGTATGAATAGATTCTTCATGACTACATTTAACAATCCAGTCAATAAGACCATCAATACTATCTAATGATTGTGATATTGCTCTAATTGCATCCTCAACGAACATTGGATTTTCTCCTGCAATTCTAGCTATCTCTTGTTCATCAACTCTTTTAATAATTGGATATGGTATGGTTGGAATTACTTTTTCAACAGCTTCGATAATATCCTCCAACCAAATATACTGTTTCCCATAGGTATTAGTTTCGACCATTATATCTGCAAATGATCTTTGGTTATGTGGAAATCCTTTAGTATCAAGAACACTACATAATTCAGCTGAGCATGGACAATATGAAGCATATTGAATTTTTACTCCCTGAAAGAATCTAAAATACCACTCCCTTCGTTTCGTTACTTTATCTGCTTCAGTGATTTGAGCATCATAAACTTGTCCTTCAAATCTGCATTTATAATAAAGAGGGAATTGATTATCGGATATAACTGATTTTCTAACAATTGGTATTTTAAAATCGAATGTCATATATGCTCCACTAGCTCCTGGTATTTTACTGGGTCCAACATTCTCAATTATCTTCTTTAAAATCTCTTTAATTAATATACTTTTTAATGGTAAATCTAAATATGGTTTTAATGTAAGTAGGAGTCTGGACATTGAAATACCTTTAGTGTCAGCATCAAGGCTAGTTCTTATAGCAACATTTGCAGTCATTTGATGAAACCCACCATACTTAGACTCAAGTTTAAATGGAACTTCAATGTGTTCAACTCCCACTTGCATAATGGGTATTTTAACATGTGGTTCTGTACATTGAATATCTGGTAAACATTCCTTATTTGTCATAAACCCTCCTATAGCAGACATGGAAGCACATTATCTTTGAAGTATCGCTCCACCTCTTCCATCCAAAAATCAAAGTCAAACCCATTTAAAATATCAATATTGTGCTCCTTATCATTAATACAATAAAATCTAAGTTCTGGATCCCCTCCCCCAAAAGTATAATTGTCAATACACTTTAATGAGTCATTGTCGATTTCAAATGAATGGGGTGGGATCTCATAGGTGACGATAATTTCACCGCCACATTCTGGACAATACATTTTCTTCATATATC
>Ga0307380_10003415_pt1 | contig 21941 bp, 16 predicted proteins | sample UN3MG_FD_202239 | JGI IMG/M metagenome (GOLD analysis project Ga0307380, IMG submission 202239) | Soil microbial communities from Risofladan, Vaasa, Finland - UN-3 | ecosystem: Environmental > Terrestrial > Soil > Coastal area > Acid sulfate soil | place: Finland: Risofladan, Vaasa | collected... | reverse complement strand
AGCCAACCCCGCAGGGGTGCCTATCCCACGTCCTTCTGGGAAGCAGGCGAGATCATCGAGGATGTGCACCCTCTGTGCCTTCCCAAGGACTTGCGGGCTGGGCAATTCGACGTTGTCGCAGGGGCCTATCTCCTGCAGACCATGCAACGTCTCCCCATGTACGACGAAGGAGGGCAGCGCGTGCCCGGAGACAGCATTGCGCTGACGAAGCTGGAACTGCGAGTCCCGAACCGCCGCTCCTTTGCACCTCTTGTAATCGGCCGATAATGATTGAATCGGGAAGCGCTCCAGCTGCACAAGGCAGACACTCGTGCCTCTCCACACCTTTCTGAAGAGTCGCCTGCCTCTGGCGGTGCTCTTCTTCTGCCTGGCTCTCGTGAGGGGATTCTCCTACAGCGTTATCGTCCCTCCCTGGCAAGCGCCTGACGAACCCGGCCACCTGGAGTATGCCAGACTGCTTGCTAAGAAAGGCCGGCCGCTAAGCAGGGAGGACATCTCCCCGCAACTCCAGCGAGAGATACTCTCCTCCATGCACGATTTTGACTTCTGGAACTACGTGCACCAGCCAGACCCGGGACAGATACCGGACTCCTTCTATGATGATCCCTTCCTCCTGCTCTCAGGCACGCAGGTGGGGGACGAGCCACCGCTCTACTACCTGGTCCCCGCCCTCATCTTCGCTCTCGTGCTGCCCGAGCACGTCCTGCTCCAGCTCTACGTGATGCGCTGGTTCTCCGTGCTGCTCAGCAGCCTGGTGGTAGTGGTGGCCTATCTTACAGCCGATGAGCTATTCCATCGCGATCGCTTCCTGGTCATCGGCGTTCCCACGTTCGTCGCCTTCCTCCCCATGTTCACGTTCATCGGTGCGTCGGCAAACAACGACAGCATGGCTGTTCTGCTCGCTTCGCTGTTCATCTACTGTCTGATCAGAGTCTTGAAGCGGGGTTTCTCAACGAGGTCAGCGCTAGTGGCGGGATTGCTCCTCGTTCTCACTCTCTGCTCGAAGAAGACCACCCTCTTCACCATCCCCCTGTCAGCGATAGCCATCGCGATCTACGCCTGGCGGCCGGCCAGAACCTGGCGACCAGATCGAAGGCACGTTATCGGGGCGGCCTGCCTGTTGTGCATGGCCATGATCTGGGGCGTCTGGCAATGGGACGGGCCAGACGCTGAAGGCTGGGTCCAGAGTCCACCGGGGGGGATGAGAGTGAGAGCTGCAGCAAACGCTCGATCCGGGCTGCACTCCTTCCACGTGGGATACGACAGCTCATCTGAGGCGGAGTTGGTGGTCTATGTCGTGCCTGCCAGCACCGTGGAGCAGATCAAAGGGGGGATGCTGACACTCAGTGCGTGGGTGAGGAACGGTGAGGGCGGTGACGTGGGATACCTAGCGATCCATGATAGCGCTGGAGTCACCACGGGGACCTTCGAGACCGGCGAACTCTGGAGTCTGCAGGAGGTGAGTCGTCTCATCTCACCACAAGTGAACTCTGTCTGGGTAGTGCTGGGGGCCGGAGACGAGCCCAGCGGTGAACAGACGGCCCGCGTCTGTTTCGATGACGTGGTCCTTCTCGCGGGCGCGGGGAGCGGGGCAGAAGCAGACAACCTGTTGTACAACGGCTCTGCGGAGTTCCCGGCGTTGCGGCTGGGCCCATTGACGCGGGTTTTTGCCAGACATTTCTCTCTGTCACGCCTACTGAGCAGGGACAGCCTCAGCCGCGCGAGTCTGGAGAGGTACCTTCTCTATGTGCTCCTCGCGTTCGCTGGTTTCTGGGCCAATTTCGGGTGGTTGACGATCCCGCTGGACTGGATATGGTATGCATTACTCGCCTCACTGGCGCTCGTATCACTGGTCGGCCTGGGACGTGGAGGTGTGAGAATGGCTCTGGCCCGGCTCAGACAGGGTTCCGCCCCCGCGCCATGGCAGGACAGGGCTTTGGTATTGCTCTTCATGGCCGTCTCCCTTACAATCCTACAGGTTTTCCTGCCCATGTTCGGACGAGACTGGCAGCCACAAGGTAGGTACATGTTCCCAGCCCTAGTCCCCGTAGCCACCTTGTTCACCCTTGGTTGGCGTGAAATCGTGCCCACCCGATGGCGCGGACTCTTCATTATCCCTTGGGTCGCGGCCTTCGTCGCACTTGACGCTCTTTGCGTCGTCGGATATCTCGGCACCCAGTACTATGGGTAGTCTCGCCACGGAGGCTCGCATCGTCTCGCAGAGGTGATTCCATGGAAGGCGGCAGAAGGAACGGCTGGCTAGCAGTCACTTCGATCTTGGCATTCTTCTGTTTCATCTGTCTTGTTTGGATGCTAGGGCAAGGCTTCCTCACTTGGAGAAGCCAACAACGACAGACGCAAGGGTCTCCGCCGGGGGAAGGACAAGCCTCAGCTTCTCCTCCCAGCCTCCCATCGCCACAGGCGAAGGCCTTTATGCCCCCAGACGCCATCCTGGTAGATACACTGGAGGCCAACCTGGATGCGGACGGTGACGCCGAGATCATGCTGGTCTTCAACAGTAGCCCCGGGCAGGCAGGCCTAGTGATCTTGGACTACGACGAAGGGGGCTGGCGGCAAGTGTGGGAGGCGAACCCACCACTGGACGGAGGGGTGAGCGAGGCTGAGATCCGCGACGCAAACCTAGACGGAAGCCCGGAGATACTGCTGTTCAACACATTCGAGGGGCAACAGAAACAGGTTCTATGTATATACGCCCGAGACGGGGTAGACTATGCGCTGCTCGGACCCGTTGGTGGCCCGCTTGAGGGCCGCCAGTGCTTTGTCTCGGCTTTCTATGCCCCCGAGTTCCGCAACGTCGACGTAGTTGACGTGGAGGAGATTCTAGTCTACGAGAATGACCCTTCGCACACCAGACTACTGGCGAGACCATACTGGTGGGATGGCAAGGCCTACAGCTACGCGAGCTGGCTGGTCATACTGGGGCGCCCACAGCCGTCTTCCGAGGAAACGGAATGATCACTGTCCGTAGAACGCGGAAGACCATCCAGAACTTCAGCCTACTGCTTTCCGCTCGAGCGTACCAAGTCCTGCTGCGCCTGCTGGTCATCGCCCTGCTGGCGCGGTATCTGGGCGCCAAGGGTTTTGGACAGTACGGATTCGTGATCTCCTTTGTTGAGTTGTTCGTTATCGCAGCCCAGATGGGCCTACCTCGAGTGTTGGTTCGCGAGGCATCGAAGCATAAGCACCAAAGTGGCTCTTATCTCGGCCTCACCGACCTGCTAGTGGTGATGACCTCGGGTGCAGCCTTTGTGGTGCTGTTTGTCCTATCCATGCCGCTGGCCTCGGACAGAGGCACTTTCCTCGCCATCATGGTGTATTTTGCCTCTCAGACCCTGCTCTCTGTGACCGAGCTGAGACTGGCGATATTCAGAGCGCACGAGAGCATGGAATACCAGACGATGGTTGTGGTCATCGGCCAGTCTATGATCCTTGTCTTGACCCTGGTTCTCGTTTTCCTCGACGCGGGGCTGGTCCGCCTATTCCTAGGGATTGGCATCGCCAACGGCGTCACGCTGCTGCTCGCACAGTACCTATTGCACCGCAAGTTTGCGACAGCCGCCTACAGAGTTGACTGGCCACTGTTGTCGTATTTGGCGAGAAGTGCATTTCCCATGGGGGTTTCAGTCCTGCTAACGGTTGCCATGTGGAGGATTGGGGTGATTCTGCTCACGAGCATGCGAGGCGATATTGAGGCTGGCTTGGTGTACGGGCCACTTAGGGTCGTGAACGACTTGAAGATCATTCCCATGTCGCTCGAGGCTTCACTGCTTCCAGTCCTGGCTTCTCAGGCTGCCACAGGTCGGGAGTCTTTTGCGGTGCTCTTCGAGAAGGCGGTGAAGGCGTCTCTGGTCCTGGGGCTTCTGGGAACGGTCTTCGTCGTCGCTCTCGCAGATCCAATTGTGCTCATCCTCTTCGGACCAGAGTTTTCGCGCTCTGCCGATGCTCTGCGGATCCTGGGCTGGTCAACGCTCTTCACGTTCGCCAACGTCATCTTGGGGTCTGCGTTCGTGGCCATTGACAGGCAGGTAGTGGAAACGTCATTCCTGCTGCTTGGAGTGGCCACGGGTGTGGCACTCAGCCTCATGCTGATCCCCCGGTATGGCTTTCTGGCGGTGTGCAGTGCTATCGTCTTGGGGGAAATGACGTCCTTTGTTGCCGCTTGTCTGTACACGTGGCGGCGTCGGCTATACCCGCCTCTGCCGAGCCTCATCTCCAAGATGGCTGTGTGCGGGTTTGTGGCTGCTGTAGTTCTATACGCTGGCCGCGGATTGAATCCTTTCCTGCTACTGGTCGGAAGCATTGCCTCAGTCTGTGTCAGCCTCTTTGTCCTTCGGGCCATCGATAGGGACGATGTCCAGCTTCTCGCGGCCATCATCCCAAGGTGAGGCTGTGGCCGCTTTACTGCATCGCGGCGCCCACGGCATTGATCGCCCAGCGGTCGCGGCTCGAGGCCACAAGTCACGGCGCGGTACACATGCGGTATAGGCAGCCACAGTTATTGTCATCCTGAGCAGCCACTCCATCTCACGGTGGCGAGACCTTGATGCCATCAGTGACGGCAGAACGCCAGTGACTGAGGCTTCGGGCGCGCCCCGGCGACGCATGCGGTGCTGCTCACAACGGGAGGAACAACAAGCCAATGGGTACCGAGAGGCCCATAGCATCGGATCGCAAGAGGGTGCTCATCCTTGGATTGGATGGAGCAACCTTTGATCTGATCACGCCTTGGGCCCAGCAGGGACTGCTTCCCACTTTCGCTCGCCTCATGGCGGAAGGCAGCTGGGGGACCTTGCGCTCCATTCTCCCTCCCTATACGTTGGGCGCTTGGTCCACCATGGTCACCGGTAGGAACCCCGGCAAGCACGGGGTCCTGGATTTCTGGAAGCGCGATTTCCATAGCTATGGGTTCCGGCTTCAGAACGCCAGCTCAAGGGTGAGCAGTTGCATCTGGCGAATTCTTGGCAATCGCGGCAGAAAAGTCATCGTCTTGAACGTTCCTATGACCTATCCGCCCGAGGCAGTGAATGGGGTGATGGTGTCAGGGATGGACACGCCTGGCATGGATGCACCGTACACTTATCCGCGAGCATTGAAAAGAGAGCTCGAAGAGCGCATTCCGGGCTATATGATCATGCCCAACGATTGGCGGTACATGCGTCGCCATCGCCCTGATCTGGCCAAGGCCGAGCTGCTCATGGAGATCGAGGCACGCTTCGCCGCAACCAGGTATCTCATGGGGACCCTCCCATGGGATTTCACTATGGTGGTGTCCACCGCAACCGACGGTGCTGCCCACTTCTTCTGGAAGTACCACGACACTGCTCACCCCTTGCACGATGCACATGCAGCCAAGGAGTATGGTGACACCCTTCTCCAAGTGTATCAGGCAGTGGACGGTGAGATAGGGAAGCTTCTGGACGAACTCCCGAACGAGACCTCTGTGCTCCTGGTGTCTGACCATGGCAATGGAGCTATGGGACCTGTAGCACTGCACCTCAACCTCTGGTTGCATCAGGAAGGGCTGCTTGCTTTCCGCAGCGGCACTGCTGGCGGGGCGATTTCCTCTCTCATGATGGGCGTGTTCAAGCACAGCAAGGAGGTGCTCTACGACCTCCTTCCGTTCCAGCAACTGGAGAAGTTGCGCAGGCTTTTTCCTGATGTCCTGCGCCAGCGGACCACTGCAAGGGTCTTCTTCCCCGACCTCGACTGGCTAAGGACCAGGGCCTATTCGGAGGAGTTCCGCGGTCATGTCTGGATCAATCTCCGTGGCAGGGATCCCCAAGGGATAGTGGAACCCGGGGCGGAGTATGAGGCGATGAGGGACAGGATCATACAGGGTTTGTCATTGCTGGAAGATCCGCGCTCCGGCCGGAGATTGCTGAATGGGGTGTACCGCAGGGAGGATCTATACAGCGGACCCTTCGTTAGGGGTTTCCCCGACCTCTTGCTGGAATCAAATGATGCGGAGCTATTCAGGCCGTACAAGAAGCCAGATCGAAGCGTAAGCCCGGTCAGGGTCACGAGCAAAGAGGAACTGGAGGAGGGGCAGACCTCAGGAGGGCACCTCTTGGACGGCATTCTCATCGCTTGGGGAGACCCCATCCAGAAAGGCCGGCAGATACAGGGCGCGGCCCTCACGGACGTGGTCCCCACCGCTCTCTGTCTGATGGGGGAACCGATACCCGGGGACATCGACGGGCGAGTTCTGACGGAGCTTCTCGAACCCTCCTATCTGGAGCACAATCCCGCCAGATGGCTGGCTAGAGAGGACGATGAAGGCCCGGTGGACGAAGAGGGCAGGGGCGGCTACTCGGATGACGAAGCCAAGCGTGTGAAGGAGAGGCTGGAGGGCCTCGGATACCTGGGGTGACTGTGCTCGTTCCTACCCCTTCTTGGAAACCCTTCCATTCAAAGAGAGGCAGGGTAGTTGCACACTGGAGCTTCAGTACATAGGAACAAGACGGCGGGCAGCAGGCAATCTGTCAGCGCCTGGGTCTTGATGTTCGCTCTCCTCCTAGGAGCTGCGATCGGGTTGGCGCCATCGCTAACCTGGATGTTGTCGCCTACCCAGTCCTTGCTGCTCGCGCTCTTGCCCCTGGCATGTCTGGCAATACCCATAATGCTGACCAGACCCGTGTATGGGTTCTTCTTGCTTGTGCTGCTGATGCCCGTAGAAGGCATATTCCTAAGAGCCTTCGAGGCCGAGATCAAGTTCTACTATCTGGCGGCTGGCGCGCTGGCGATCATTTGCCTTCTGGCCAGCCTGCACCGCGGACGCATCACGTACATTAGGAACGTGCTCACCGTACCTGTGATCTTCTTCTATCTGGTAAACACGGCAAGCATCCTGTATTCGCCTTTCAAAGTCGATACGCTACAGTACCTGATGCTCTTCGCCTTCTTGCTTCTCATCTTCTTCCTTGTATCATTCTTCGTCACCGACAGGAAGTTCTACGAGCAGTGCGTGATCTTGATTCTGCTGGCGGGGACGGCCGTTAGCGGTCTGGGCATTCTCCAACTCGCTCTCTATCGGTTTGCGGGTCTCAGGCTGTTTGTGGTATTGCCCTCCCAAGAGCTAATGTTGGTGAATCTCTCAAGGATCTCCTCTGTGTTTCACGAGGCCGATGATCTCGGTGCCTTCCTGGCCTACCTGGTCCTGCTGCAGATATCCTTGCTGGCCTCCAGGCTTACCAGGCACAGGGCCCTCTTGGTGGCCGGCATACCCCTGTCGGGGCTGGCGCTTGTGCTTTCCCAAACCCGGGCCGCGCTGGTTGGCCTGGCCTGTGGGCTGTGTGTGCTGCTCTTCCTCCTGTGGATCGAGGGGAGAACGGTGCTGCTGCGCCGCCTAGTGCAGGCACTGGGCCTCGTGCTCGTCTCGGTCCTGATCCTGGCCCTGGTCAGCCCCGGTGTCTACCGAAGCTTCTCCTATCGAGCAACGCGGCTGCTGGCTACACAGTCCATCAACCCCATCACCGGCCTGACCAATCCCACGTCCACGTCGCCACGGATTCTGACCATCCGCCATATGGTTGGCCAGGTAAGCTCAAGTCCCAGTCGTGCCCTTCTGGGCATGGGGTTCGGGACGTGGGAACAGCTGGCGATGGAACTGAGGGAAGAAGGGGGGCCGGAGAACAACGTCCTTCTGTCAAGGGGAGGGGCCAGTCTGCCGGTGACGGCATACTACGATGCCGGAGTTGCCGGCCTGTTCAGCGTCTCCCTCATATTCCTGGTATACGTGGGCTCGCACCTCAGGGCTTTGTCAATGGTGAGGGACGGTCCCTGGCGTGCCTACTTGAACGCGTCTCTGTGCAGCTTCGTTGGGCTCTTCGCGTCCCTACTGTTCTCAAACTACTTCTTCCTAGGTTTTGTGTGGCTCCAGCTGGGCCTCGGGGCCGCGGTGGTCAATCTGGCTGTGAAGAACGGCTGCGGGATTCAGCATGACGCTTGAGCGCCTAGCGGGATTCGCCCTCGTTGGAGTCTGTTTCTTTGTCTACACTGTGCACTCTATCACCGTGATGCGGCCCAACGACCCTGTGGGATACGTCTATGGCGGTGTACGAATAGCAGAAACAGGGCTGCCCAGCTACTATGACCCGAACAACACGTCAATAGGACCATATTTCTCGCTCAACGCTTTCAGAGTGCGTATTGCCGATACGGATCCACTCTTCAACCTTAACTACAGCCCAGGTTTGCCGCTCTTGGTGGCTCTGGGTCACGTACTGGCTCCGGTGGCCGCCTTCTACGTAGTGCCCTGGCTGTCTGTGGTAGGCGTGGCCGCTACATTCAGCTTGGGGACAACCCTCTTCAACCAGCGAGTGGGTCTCCTGGGGGCTACTCTCCTGGCCCTGAATCCCGTGTATCTCAGGTTCGCTACCGAGCCCTGGTCCGATATTCCAGCAATGGCATTCATGGTTTGGGGACTGGTTCTACTCGTGCATTCCTTCCGGAGCGGCAAGAGCTGGTGGGGATTGCTCAGCGGATTTCTGTTGGGATACGCATTCCTTGTACGTTATCCCTCTGCACTGATTCTTGTTCCGGTCACGGTCTTCCTATTCTGGGAACACCGGCTCAAGTTGCTCAGGATGAGCGTTGCCCGCGCTTTCGTGCTCGCACTCGCCCTGGTGATTCTGCTCATACTTCTGTTTAACGAGTACTACTACGGGGGTTTCCTCTCCACCGGCTATAGCAGTCAACACCATCCGGTTGCCTGGCCTCTTTTTGATGCAAGCTACGTCCTGGGTGAGTCTCCCATGGGAGGCAAGAACCTGCAGGCGATCCTCGAAACGCTATCAGCGGGCTTCGCATTCTCCTGGCCCCTGATTGTTCTGGGCTTGCTGCTCGTCCGGGGCAGCACCCTGGCCCTGCTGGCGGGAACCACTGCCACGTTTCTTGTCTTCTACGGCCTCTATCTGTGGCCCCCAAGGGACTTTGGCGGCCGCTTTCTCATTGCAGTATTCCCTATGCTGTGCACGGTCGCAGGTCATGGTCTGGACTGGGCAATCCTAAGACTGAAGGGGACCAAGGGCGCGCGATGGGCTTTGTTGGCCGGACTGGTCATCGCACTCGCTCTGACCGTACCTGGGAGCACGGACGCACTTGACCAACTAAGGGCAAGGAATGCTGGTGCAGCGAGGAGAGTGGACCTTGTCCAACAGTTGGCGGAAAGCACGGAAGAAGAGGCTGTCTTCATTTGCGCCTGGCACTGCGACTTGCTGATCGTCTACGGACATCGCTCAGCCATGAACCTCTTGTCCGTCGCGGCGGCCGCAGGCTATCTGTCGCCTAAGTTTGAGGAATACCTTGCCCTTGCTGTGGATGAACTCTTGAGCAGGCAGAGCCCTGTCTACTATGTTGACGATAGCTTGCCGCTATTCCTCAGCGATGTACGACCCAAGGAGATACTCTCTGCGAGGTACCAACTCGCACCGTGGCGAGACCAGGATTCGATGCTCCCCAGTATATACAGAGTTGGCTTGCTGCACTCCCGCGATGGATCGTGAGGTGTTGGCTCAGCACATGGACTTGTCAATCGTCACGGTGGGCTGGAATACCGAGGTTCTGTTGCACGAGTGCCTAACAGCCGTGTCCGCCACCATCGAAAACTTGAGCTTCGAGGTGATCGTTGTGGATAACGGCTCCTCGGACAACAGCGTCCAGATGGTGCGGGAGCAGTTTCCCCACGCTCATCTAATCGTCAATGAGCGGAATCTTGGCTTCGCGAAGGCCACCAATCAGGGGGTCTCCGTTGCCACGGGAACCTACGTATTGTTGCTCAATTCGGACGTCGTGCTCCAAAGAGGTGCCGTGGAGCGGATGATAGACTTGCTGGAGCGTACGCCTGAAGCAGGGATTGTGGGAAGCGCACTGGTCATACCTGAGGTCGGGTATCAGCTCGGCGCGGCGGGATTCGAGCCTACTCTGGCCAGCGCTCTATGTTACTACTCCTTTCTCTCGAAACTCTCCCCTCTGGTTTTCAAGGGCATCTGGCTGGAACACCGGCGTCGGTTCAAGAGTGAGATTGAGGTGGACTGGGTCTCTGGAGCCTGCCTCCTGACCCGATCCGAGCTATTTCGGTCGCTGGGACCCCTCAATGAATCGTACTTCATGTACCTGGAGGACGTGGAGTGGTGCAGGCGTGCGAGACAGAGTGGGTGGAGGATACTCTACCTACCGACGGTTGAGGTCCTACATAGATACAGGGGTAGCGCCTCACCATCCGCCCTGACCCAGTGGCTGGATAGCCTGGACCGCTACTATCGCGCCAACCACGGCAGGTTGGAAACAGGATTGTTCCATGCTCTGGCGGCATGTGGATTTATGGTACGATCGCTAGGCTGGTGCATTTGGCACTTCTTGGGCATGCAAAGCGGTTCCTCCACGAAGTGCCGACAGCTAATGGCCTACAGCGGGAAGAGCTGGACACTGGTGTGGGGCAACACAACGGATGAGAATCGCCATTGACGCGCACATGGTCGGCACCAGAGAGACCGGCAATGAGACCTACGTGGTTGGTCTCAGCAAGGCTCTGGCGAGCATAGACACTGTCAACGAGTACCGTCTCTGCACGCACAACCCAGCCTTACTTCCTGCCGAGCTGTTGAGGCCCTCCAACTTCACCGCTCTGCGCGTCAAGCCCGCCGTTTCGATCATCAGGATCCCCCTCTCCATGCCCTATCTGTCCTGGAAGGAGGGGCATGATCTTCTTCATGTCAATTACATCGCTCCACCCATATCCCCATGCCCTACGGTCGTCACGATCCACGATATCACCTACGAGTTCTTCCCAGAGTTTTTCTCCCGCCGCGACCGTATGCTCCTCTCGACTTTGGTTCCTCTCTCCGCCAGGAGAGCGTCCAAGATCATCGCTCCATCAGAAAGCACAAAGAGGGACATAGTCGAGCTGTATGGTGTGGATCCTGAGAAGGTCGCCGTTACCCACTATGCTGCTGATGCCCTGTTCAAGCCAATCTCCAACCGTGAAGAACTCATTACCCTACGAGACACATACGGCATCAGGGACGAGTTCATCCTCACGGTGGGGAACCTGCAGCCACGAAAGAACCTGCTCCGACTCGTCGAGGCCTTTGCCGACCTGCTCCAAAGCGGGGCAATCCGGCATCAGTTGGTGATTGCCGGTCAGGCATTCTGGCGCCAGTCGGAGATATGTCGCCGGGTCGAAGACCGGCATCTTGGCGAGCACGTCGTTTTCACGGGCTACGTGCCCCAGGATCATCTGGTGCTACTCTACAATGCGGCTGCTATCTTTGTGTATCCTTCTCTTTATGAGGGCTTCGGCCTGCCCCCCTTGGAGGCGATGGCCTGCGGAACCCCCGTGATAACGTCCAACGTCTCCTCGCTGCCGGAGGTCGTCGGTGAAGCGGCCCTGCTGGTAGAGCCTCATAGAACCGAGGGACTGGCGCAAGCCATACTGGACCTCCTGTCCAGCGAAGAGTTGCAGCGTGAGCTCCGTGCAAGAGGCCTAGAAAGGGCCAGGTGCTTCTCCTGGGAACGAACGGCCAGGCAAACGCTGGGACTATATGAGGACATCTTCGCTCGGCGAGGGAGAGTTAGCCGATGACACCCAAATGCTCACACCACCACAATGCCCCGTGCACCGGAGGCGGTACCTCCTATTGTCCTACTCCTGACAGCCCTCTCGCTGCGCGCAGGGTATGTAGCTGCCTACGGCCGAGAGCGACTTCCACGGGGGCACTTGTGCCCACACCTGCCGCTAGGGAATCAAGCCTGGTGGTGGATCAAGATACGCGTCGCGGCTCGCCGGCAGTTTCTGTCGAGATGCCTTCTCGAGGGGCCCGAGTATACCCCCGATCCTGATGCAGGGTTGGCCACTTGGTGCCAAGCCGAATCACCCAAAGGTGTTATTGACATCCATATTGATGCTGTGTTATGATGCTTACAGGCGAGTGACCAAACGGCTCGTTCGATGGAAGTCGGCCTAGTTCTATGAGAGGTGGATGATGAAGAGAACCCCATTCGTGGCAATCTCGATCGTGGTGTTGCTCACCACCTTAACCGGGCTCGTCCTGGTGCAGGCCCAGACCCCAGTCAACGGCCCCGGTAGTTCTAACATCATTGTGCAGAATACTGATTGTACCCCTGCGGGCGATCCAGCCAATGTTGTAGCGGCGTACTTTAATGCTGACGGAACCCCGACGGACTCTTTGGGGGCCTCAGTACCCCCTTGCTCCGCCGCTGAGTTCGCCATTGCTGACACGTCCATCGATGGCAACTGGCAGGGATCCATGGTTCTGTACTCTGACGGAGAGGTGGCATCCGTGGCCATGCTCACGTGGGACGGGGGTAATTGGTTTGATGGGAAGAGCGCCGCGGCGTACGTCGGATACGGCGCCGGCGCGAACACATTCTACCTCCCCTCGATCGTGGTCGATCCCGGGGTCCAGGTAGGTCAAGTAGTTGTCCAGAATACCGACGCTACGGACGACCCTGCAACGGTGTATGTCAACTACAGGGAACTCGGTGATGCCGCGGTGGACGTCCAGGTCGTCGATACCATCCCGCGTGACGCCAGCGCGCTCTACGATCTTGGCGATCCCGGTGGCACCACCCCGAATCTCATGAGCTACCTTACCTATCCAGTGACAGACACAAACTGGGTTGGCTCGGTAGTGGTAACCTCCACCAGCGAGATAGCGGTCGTGTCAACGAACCAGTGGCGAGGGTGGAGCGGAGCCTATAATGGGGTATCGAGTCCCGAGACGACGTTGGTGGTACCGTTCATTGCCCGCCGAGCCTACCAATTGCCGAAACAGTATTGGTGGGCCGAGGCAAGTATCCTCATAATCCAAAACCCGAACGGCAGTGCGGCGACGGTCGACGTAGACTTCTACTCCTTGCAGGACGGGTCGCTCACCACTACCTTCGACGACATGGTGATACCAGCCTATGACGCAGTGCGGATTCATATGCGGTGGGGCGAGTCCGTTCCGCAGAGTTGGCTGGATCCCCTCGACTGGAGGACAAACACCGACATAGAATGGGTCGGCAAAGCCGTTATTACATCCGATCTGCCGGTCACCAGCGTGCTGAACGACATGCGGTTCGGCCAGAACGCGATCGGGGCTGGAACCGCAAGCATGTATAACCCAGCGGGACCCGCAACAGGGTCCTACGAGCTCTTCATGCCGGCGCTCTACAGGATTGGGACGGGGACTTCGTGGACCCAGCGGGGTAAGTTCTACGTAGCCAACCTCGAAAGCACGGATGCCACCGTCGACATCTACCTGTATGACCGCGACGGGAATCTAGATCTTGCGCTTGAAGATAGAACGGTTCCCGGAGACGGCGTCGGCGACTTGCTGCTCCACTTTGGCGGGAGCCTGGGCACAGGCACCGAATTGTCCGTTCTGGGCAATAACTGGGTGGGCTCTGCCCATATAGTGTCCGATCGGAAGGTCATGGGCCTCGCAGACACGATCTGGGAGCCAGAGGCAAGGCTTTCTACCTACACAGCGATCAACCACTAGCAGCACGCTAGACCACAATTGCGGTGCGAGGGGAGCTATCAACGCACTCTCTAGTGCGATAGCTCCCCTTCGACGTCTGCATGGCAGCGACGACTGGATGCGAGCCGCTGGGGGACACCCTCGCAACCGCGGTCAGTCTTTCTGGGGGCATCAAGAGTTCCAGACTGTCAAAGAGCAGCCGCCCCTGCCCGCGAGCGCAACCTGCTCCTCAAACCGGGCTATCTAGAGCGGCCGCCCTTCTAGATGCTCCCTCAGCCATGGGCCATCCCACCCCCTCCTCCGCCTGGGGCGACGGTTGACTGCGGCGTGGCAGTGCACCCCGTTCAGACATGCACCTCAAGCAAAGTACATCGCCACGCCTCCCGTGTCAAGCCAACTGGCTCTCGGGGGTTGCGATCTCCAGCCACAAGAGCTAAGATTGGGTGGTCTCGTCGGTGTGGTGCGACGGCTCGCGCACATCAATCAGTTTAAGAAAAGAGAGAAACCTGCCGAATCACATGAAGATCGCTATGCTTGGCACGCGAGGCATACCCGCCAGCTACAGCGGTTTCGAAACTTGCGTCGAGGAGCTTGGCACCAGGCTCGTTCAGCGAGGACACGAGGTCACTGTCTATTGCCGTTCCCATCACATCAGACTCAAAGATGAGTACTACAGGGGAATCCGACTGGTCAAACTACCTACCATACAGAACAAGTTCTTGGACACCATCGTCCACACTTTTCTCTCCACTCTTCACGCATCAAGGCTCGACTTCGACATAGTGTTGATCTTCATAGCCGGGAACAGTCTGGTATCCTTCATCCCCCGGCTGGCGCGGCAGAGAGTCGTGTTGAACGTTGACGGCCTGGACTGGAAGAGGCAGAAGTGGAATGCCTTGGCCAAGAGGTACATTCGCTTCGCCGAGTACCTCGCGACCGTTTTTCCCCACGAAATAGTCACGGATTCGAGGGTGGTGCAGAGCTACTATCTGGGCAAGTACGGGAAATCTTCCACCTATATCGCCTACGGCGGGGACATCGAGGCGGTGCCGGGCGGCGAATACTTAGAAAAGTACGGCCTTCAGAGTCACAGATATGTGCTGTTTGTGGGTAGACTGGTTCCGGAAAACTGCGCTCACCATCTGATAGATGCCTTCAACGGGCTAAACCCACCTTCTGGCTTCAAGTGCGTTGTCGTAGGAGACGCCCCCTACGCGAAGGAGTACATAAGTTCTCTCAGAGAGGTCACGAATGCGGGTGTTGTTTTCACAGGATACCTCTTTGGAGCAGCATACCGAGAACTTGCCTCCAACGCCTATGTATTCGTGGAGACATCGGAAGTAGGGGGAACACACCCGGCGCTCCTTGAGGCCATGGCCCTCGGAAATTGCGTCATAGTAAACGACACCATGGAGAACCTGGAGACCATAGCAGATGCCAGCTTCAGCTACGAGGGTGAGAGAGGCGCAGATGCTCTCCGCGATCGCCTGGCAGAGTTGTTCGACCGTCCCGATCTGGTGGAAGAGTATGGACGTCGAGCCAAGGAGCGAGTAGAGGAGCACTACAGTTGGCAAAGGGTGACCGATGACTATGAACGTCTTTTCTACCAGTTGCTTGAGGACTGAGCACTGGTGCGCCCGTCACGCCCCTGCGCCTGGTCACACATTTCTTCCACGCTCCGTCACAGCGCTGTGATCGGCCCCTGCAGCGAGGATAGCTGATGGTCACGAAATCAAGAACCAACTACGCCGTCACGCTCCTGTTGCTCGATCTTGGTCTCACGCAGGCCGCGCTCTACCTGGCCAGCGTGGCTCGGCGGTACCTGCCCTTCGGACTGGAGTTGGGCTTCGCGAAAACCGCCTACCTTCCTGTGGAGATCCACGTCACTGTGGCCTTTCTGTGGCTGGTTGTCTTCACGCTCCTCTCCGTGTATGACCTGCGCAGGAACCTCAGGCTGTTGGACCAACTCCAGCGGGTTCTGGTGGCCGCAACCATGGCCACTCTCGTCTTCGCAGGAACCCTGTATCTTTCCTTTCGTGATGTACCCCGATTGCTGTTCATCTACTTCTTCATCCTCGATTTGGCCGCGCTCGTCGTCCTCCGCCTGCTGGTGCACCTTGTCCTCCCTCTCAAGGGAGGAAAGACCCGCACCAGCACCAGAGTTCTCATTGTCGGAGCAGGAAGAGTGGGGAGGGAAGTGGCGCGGACCATCAGGGAGATGAACTGGCCCGGGTTCCGTGCAGTAGGATACGTGGACGATGACCGCGGAAAGGAAGGCACGAATCCCGAAGACCTGCCCGTATTGGGAACGGTAGCCGAAGCATTCCGCATAGTCCAAGACGAACAAGTGGACCAGGTCATACTGGCTTTGCCGCTGAGGGCCCACCGCAGGATGGTGAGCCTGGTGACTGATTTGCAGAAGCTGCCCGTTGACGTAAAGGTTGTGCCCGATTTCTTCGACCTGGCGTTTCATCATGCCAGCATCGATCATCTGGGTGGCATGCCGCTCATCGGGCTTCGTGACTCAGCCATTGATCCTTTTCAAAGGACGCTGAAGCGCCTCTTCGACCTTTCCGTCGCCATCCCGCTGACCGTACTACTCTCACCCCTGTTGCTCCTAGTAGCCGCCCTGATCAAGCTGGATTCCAGGGGTCCCGTCATCTTCAGGCAGGAGAGAGTCGGCGAGAACTGCGAGCTATTCTCCATGTACAAGTTCCGCTCCATGGTCGCAGACGCTGAACTGGGACCAGGCGGCCTTGTTCAAGAGACGGGGGATGGCCAGATCCTGCACAAGCACAGGACAGATCCACGCGTAACCAGGCTCGGGCGGACACTGCGCCGTGCCAGCATCGATGAACTGCCTCAGCTCTTCAACGTCATCACGGGAGAGATGAGCCTCGTGGGTCCACGCCCCGAACTGCCCTTCCTGGTTGAGCAATATGAACCCTGGCAGCGCAAGAGGTTTGCCGTTCCGCCTGGTCTGACCGGATGGTGGCAAGTCAGCGGACGCAGCGACAAACCGATGCATCTGCATGTCCAAGATGACTTGTACTACATACAGAACTACTCCCTCCTGCTCGATCTGCAGATACTCTGGAGAACGATACCCGTGGTGCTGCAGGGCAAAGGAGCCTACTGAGGGGGAGAGGAGGTAGCTCAAGGGGCCGTGACAAGAGGGCAAGGTTGTTCGACACATCGACCGCGGCGCTCACCATCCGACTCCCGGAGCTACCTATCAGCGCGCCACAGTCCTTCGACCGGCATGGCGACGGGGGCTCGCTTGTGAGCGCCAAATCGCGCCTCAGCCATGATCGACCCCTCATCACAGTCCTGCTCGCTGCCATATTCTTCCTCGGCTTGGCCCTGCGCTTGTGCCAGCTTGACACGGACAGCTTGTGGGTTGACGAGATCGCCACCGCGACCTGGTCGCGACTGGATCCGCGACTGATAATGTCTCGTGCGTACGCAGACAACCTCCCCCTGACCTATGTGGTAACCCGTCTGGGCGCCGTCCTTCTCGGCGACACCGATTTCGCCCTCCGCCTGCCGCCTGCACTCCTTGGGTCCATCTCGATCTTGCTGGCTTACAAAGTGGGGGAGATACTCTGGACGAGAAAGGACGGGCTTTGGGGTGCCCTGCTGATGGCAGTGAGCGCCTACCATATCCACTATTCGCAGGAGGTCAGGCATTATGCCCTGATGGTGTTTCTTGCCTTGTTGGGGCTCATCTTCCTGCTTGTCGCTTTGCGAGAGGGCCGAGTAGGCCCGTGGGTCGGCTTCGGACTGTGCACGGTTCTCAGCCTCTACAACCACTATTTTGCCCTTTTCTTCCTGCCGGCAGAGGTGGTCCTCGCCGCCTGGGTGATCGCGGAGCAGTGGTCGGCACGCCGGGGTGGAGAGGCCCATACGTCGCACATCAATGAGCACCGGCTTCTCTCTCCTCCGGCACGGCAGACGGTGATGTTCGCCACTAGTCTGGCATCAGTGGCACTCTGCTATATCCCTCGTCTGTCGGCAATGCGCGGGCTGGCCGCGGAGCAGGCAGGATCGGAGCCCCTGGGCGTGTCGATGACCAGGCTCCAGTGGAGCGGCCGCACCATCCACGAGATGTTCACCATTCAAATGGGGGCCGAGGGTCCCGTCCTTCTGTTGTGGCTGGCCCTCCTCCTGTTGGGTCTCGCTGCATGTGAGCGAAAACGCGTAGCCTTTGTGCTCCTGTGGATCGGGACGCCCTTCGCCTTCCTATCCGTGGTCGATCTGCAGATCTTTCATCTCAGGTACCTGGTATTCATCCTGCCGATTAGCTTGCTCGTGGTGGGGAGAGGTGCACGCCTGGCGAGCGATGCGGTCCATAGAGGCTTGCCCAGGATCGTGGGGGATCGACGGTTGCAGATTGTGCTCTCCTGGACCCTGACGGCGTTTGTGGTCGGCGGCCTCTGCGTGCCGCCGCTGATGGACTACTACGCCGAGGAGAAGCCCGATTGGCGTAGTGCGGCTGGCTATATGAGGGAGAGTCTGCTGCCTGGGGACATTATTCTTGCGGATGGCGACCGGCACAGGGAGGGGAGAGACTACTATCGCGTCACACTCAGCCTGCCGTTCTATCTGGACCGTCTTGGAGTGCCACCAACCCGCATTCTGCCTGTCACATCAAGGCTGCCACAAACACTGCTAGAGGACCTTCCAGACGAGCCCGCGCGGATCTGGGCAGCAATCTACCACGCAGACATGCTATCTGCCGGAGAGGCGCAGGATGCAGTCACGATGGCCGATTTCAGCGAAGTCTTGATCGTCAGGCTGCGTGAGCCTCGCGGGGACACGATCCAAGATACCGCGTCCATGCTCCATGTGTTGCTCGACCTCTTGCCGCCTGAAGCGCACTTTGACCTTCACCTGGCGCTAGGAGGAATCTATGCCTGGACGGGGAGATGTGACGAGGCGAGAGCTGAGCTCGCCATGGCTGAGCAGCTACAGCCTCAAAGCCCGGAAGCTTCACAGGAGCTATCTGAGGCGTTCTCCGAATTGGAGTACACCTGCCAAGTCACGGGAGCCTACTAGGGTCGGCAGGGAGTGAGCATAACCACCCTCCCAAAACCATAGAGAGTTGAGGAACTCCAAAGGGCTTGCACGACCTGAGTCGCAGAGGCAACTATCACAAATACCTGAACCGCAACCCGGTGCAGCGGTTTCTTATCTGGTACTTTCATCGGTGGGTCAATGAGCTGCTGCGGGCAAGTGGAGCTACCACCTTTGTGGATGTCGGTTGCGGCGAAGGCTTCACCGTTCAGCGCTTTCTCTCCGCTCACAACCAGTATCTGGTGCACGGCGTAGATCGTGATTTCCCAGCTTTGCTGGGGGCCAGACGCACGAACCCGGGCATTGTCTTCCTTCAGGGTGATGTGGAGTCCCTCCCTTTTGCTGCAGGTAGTTTCGATGCGGTCCTCTGCCTCGAGGTGTTGGAGCACCTGGCTGACCCCATTCCTGCCCTATCAGAGTTGCGAAGAGTGACTTCCAAGTACTGCCTTCTGAGCGTGCCCAACGAACCGCTCTTCTCCGCTGCTAACCTCCTTCGAGGCAAGAACGCGCGACGCTTGGGAAACGACGCCGAGCACATACAGAAATGGTCTGCCGCTCAGTTCGTCCGCATGATAGCAGCTCATTTCCAGGTGCAGCGAGTGGTGTATCCTTTCCCCTGGGTCATGGTCCTTTGCACCAAGTGACTGGCCGTGCGCAACAACCCTCGCTAGTTCGCAGTCCGTGGACCATCAAGCTACGGAACGCAGCGAGCATGGCTGCAAGACTAGCCGTGGGTGACAAGGGGCGACTGCTAGATACCGTCTTGCTGCTGATGATGGTCCTTCTCGCCCTGGCGCTGCGTCTCTATCACCTTGATGCAAGCAGCCTATGGTTCGACGAAATCAAGACTGTCCTGACCTCGCGGCTAGACTTCCTGTCGATGCTCGATTTTCAGGCAAGATCGAGTGTGCATCCACCTCTACTGTACGTGGCAACGCATTTGTTCCTCACTCTCTTCGGCGACAGCGATTTCGTGGCCAGGCTGCCGGCCACGCTATTCGGGTCGCTGTCGATCGTGCTCGCCTACAAGGTCGGCGCCATACTGTGGACGAGAAAGGAAGGCTTGCTGGGCGCCTTCCTCCTGGCTGTGAGCCCCTATCATGTCCGCTTCTCGCAGGAAGCCAGGCACTACGGATTGATGGTGTTCCTCACCTTGCTGGCGCTCATCTTCTTGCTCAAGGCCCTGCGAAAGAACGACAAGTCTCTGTGGCTCGGCTTCGCCCTATGCACCGCTTTGAGCATGTACACCCACTACTTCACCTTCTTCGTCCTGCCCGGCGAAGTGGCCCTCGTCGCCTGGGTGATCGTGCACGAGTGGATGTTGCAGAGACGTCAACGCCGCTGTGCTGACTTAGATGGGCAAGCTCCCCCAGACGTCAGAGCTCAACCTGCGAAAAAAGAGGTGCTATCACCTCGCAGCCACGCGACAATCTCCACGCGCTTCGCGCATCCTGCCCTCAGCAAACTCGCCCTCGGCTTTTCCATCAGTCTGGGGCTGGCTGCGGTCCTCTTTGTACCGTGGCTCCCTCACTTGCAGCAACAAATGACCGGTCGCTTCATTGAGTTTCAAGGAGTCGGGGTGGGCACAGTCCCGGGCATTGTCCTCTCTTCTGACTACTTGCATGGCGTGCTGTGGTTGTACACCGGTATGGACGGCCTCCCTCTCCTCTTGTTCCTGGCTCTTCTGGGCTTGGGCCTGGCGACCTCCAGGCCGCACCACATGTTGCTCGCCGCCTTATGGATTTCCACGCCATTTCTATTCATTCTGTTTGTCAAAGCAACTCACTTCTTTGCGCCGAGATATGCGATATGCGTGCTCCCGATATCCCTGCTATTGATAGCGAGAGGCATCACAGTTGCTATCCAGGCGTTCAATCAACGCTTGAGCAACCTGAAGGGTCTTCGAACGGGCCTCCTCCTGGTAGGCCCCGCCGTCACCATCGCGCTGTTTGCCGTCCCCGTCATCATGGCCCTTGGACAGCACTACGCGCGCGAGAAGACAGACTGGCGATCTGCGGCGGAGTACCTGAAGGAAAACATGTCGCCAGGCGACATGATCCTTGCGGATGGAGTGGCCTACAACGCCGCTGGGGATGATTATCGGACTAGCTACTGCCTATCCTTCTATCTGGCTCGTTACGGAATGAGCGAAACGCCGCTTCTGCCAATCAACCGTGGGCTACTGGAGGCAATGCCTCCGAATATGGTGAAAGAAGGCGAGAGACTTTGGGCCGTCGTCTTCCTCCCAGATGAACTCGCCGTCAACGAAGCGGACCAGCAGGTCACTGTGGCCCCTTTCCAGGATGTGTCAATCGTCCATGTGCACACTTCTTCAGCCGTTCTGGCCCAACTGCTGGAGGCACTTGTTGATCTCCTCCCTGCCCCTCAAGCCCACTTCGACATACATCTGGCCCTCGCTGAGCTCTACCTGCGAACGGGCCAATCGGAGCAGGCAAGATCCCAGCTTGACATGGCCGCCCAGGTGAAGCCCGACCATCCGCGGGCGTCCAGCGACCTCGCCGCCACGCGCGCTGAGTTTCAGGAGCTGACCGCCAGCGAAGAAGATGCGCAGCACCCTCTCTGGCGAAACTTCGATGATGTCCTGACATTTCTCGGCTATCGCATTCACCCCAACGGCGTCGAAGCTGGAACAAGCCTCCAGGTGACCCTGTGGTGGCGGGCACCGCACCTGATGGACAGAGACTACACCCTCTTCATTCACATGATCGGCCCGGACGGCCGTATCTGGGCTCAACAGGATAGGCTGCTACAGCACGGCGACTACCCGACCTCGATGTGGCTGCCGGGCGAGACAGTGAAGAGCGAGTACGAATTGCAGTTGCCCGCCGACGCACCCCCGGGTGAGTACACCCTCAAGATGGGCATATACTACTGGGAAACCGGGGAAAGATTACCCGTGTGGGACGGAGAAGGGCAGAGAGCGCCTGACGACGCGGTGCTGCTGCAATCCATTACCTTGACGGAGTGAAACGCGTCGGACTTCGCACTCTATTGACTATCGCTCCACCAAGAGCGAGGATGGGAGGGTTCGGTGGTGTAGGCGACTGAGCGCCGGTGCAGCGGACGGCCGGGAAGTCTCCCTCGCGTTGGTTATCGTCCTGTAGGTAGCGACCACCGCGCTGCGGGCTGGCCACCACACATTCCCGCCGCACCGTGGCCCCCTCCAGCAACCCTCGTCTCAACCTCGAATAGTTCGCCGTTCGCCTTGGCTCAGTCTCTTGACACCGTCCTCCAGATGCCCTATTATGTACAGCGTACTCCAGGCCCAGTCTTCGGTAGCGGACAGCGTAATCGCTCTCCTTTCACAGATCCAGTGCGGATTGTCAACGGCGTGCC
>Ga0307380_10003414_pt1 | contig 21943 bp, 19 predicted proteins | sample UN3MG_FD_202239 | JGI IMG/M metagenome (GOLD analysis project Ga0307380, IMG submission 202239) | Soil microbial communities from Risofladan, Vaasa, Finland - UN-3 | ecosystem: Environmental > Terrestrial > Soil > Coastal area > Acid sulfate soil | place: Finland: Risofladan, Vaasa | collected... | reverse complement strand
GGGTTTTAGGCGGCGCCTCCACAGCTTGTTGGTCCTGGTTAGAACTTTCTGATCGTCGCACCGGCCGTTTTTTATCAGGTAGTGACACTTGAAAAAGCACGCGCTCATCGACTTTCAAGCGACGGGCTAACAACTGGCGGTAATGTTCGCGCTCAATCGGATCAACCACATCACTTATCAGGGGTAACACCCGACTGGCGGTTGCCGTCTTGGCCTTGGCATCTCCCAGGTCTAGATCCAGGGTAACCAGATCAATAACATAGGCAACCAGTGGTTTGGCCTGGGATACCAGGGAAGTCCATCGGCCAGGATCTGAGCGGATCAGCTTATCCGGATCGTATCCCTCGGGAAGTGTGGCCACACGGATGTCAGCCTGTAGGCGACCTTCGTACCGGACCAAACCCCGGGCGTCAAAACGAATATCTGTTTCACGATCCAGCGTGTTGCGCGCCACTTCGAGGCTGCGCATCGTGGCTTGCACCCCGGCCGCGTCGGCATCAAGAGCCAGGATGAATCGTTTCGTGTACCGCTTGACCAGGCGTAATTGAGACTCGGTCAAAGCCGTACCCATTTGGGCAACCACGTTGTGGAAGCCCGCCTGCCAACCTTGCATTACATCCATATACCCTTCGGTAATGACGACCTGGTGCGCTTCACGTATGTGGCGCTTGGCCAGATCCAGGCCAAATAAGAGACGGCTCTTGTCAAAGAGCAGCGATTGGGGCGAGTTGAGATACTTGGGTAAACCATCCGGGTCCAGGGTTCGAGCCCCAAAACCGGCCACGGTTTCGTTCACATTTCGAATCGGGATCATCAGCCGGTTGCGGAAGCGATCGTAACGAGTACCCTTCTCTTCATTGAGTGTTAACAAACCGGCCTCAAGTAACTCCTCATCCATGTATCCCTGGGAATTAAAATGATTTCGACAGGCATCCCATGAATCCAAGGCAAATCCGATTTTGAACAAAGAAACGGTTTCGTTGGTCAACCCTCTTTCGGCTACGTAACGTCGGGCGCCCTCCGCCTGCGGCGCGTAAAGCAGTAACTGGTGGAAGTAATCGGCCGAGGCTAAAAGCAAATCTGCCAGCCTGTCCTCCTTGGCCTGTACTTCCTTATTAACAGCTTCCAGTGGTTTTAGCTCAACACCGGTCCGTTGGGCCAGTTGGGTTAATGCTTCCTTGAAATCCCAGCCCTCCTTCTTCATTAAGAAAGAATAGACATCACCACCTTCAGCGCAGGCGCCAAAACAGCGCCAGCTCTGGGAATTGGGAAACACAACAAAGGCAGGGGTGCGGGTGTTTGGATGGAACGGGCAAAAACCAGTATAAGATGTTCCCGATTTCCGCAGGGGCAGGTAGTCGGAAACAACCTCAACAATATCTAGCCGGCTTTTGATTTCGTCGGTAACACTCATTCGCTTTTGAGCTTTTGGGCAGCTATCCCAGTTCTAAACAGGACCACGACCACCTGCCCTGGGGGACTGGCTCGACGACCAATCGGCCTATACATTTTTCGGTTGCGCACTCAACCAATTATAGCGCAACTGAAACAAATGGTCTAAAAACCTTCCAATTGGGATAGGTCAGCGATTCCTTTCGCGAGGCCGGCTATGCGCTGCAACAAGGCCAGCCGGTTCTCTCGAATCGAAGCATCCTCATCCATAACCAGAACATTGTCAAAGAACGACGAAATGGCCGGTTCCAGACCACTGAGCGCGGCTACCAGACTGGTTATCGAGCCATCCAGGTTGGCGGCCGCATTCTCATAAGCTTCGAGCAAAACCTTTTCTTCGGCAAGGATAAGGTTGGCCGGGTGTAGTTGGCAATCGGGTTGCTCTCGGGTGATTCGTACACAACGGGCGTAAGCATCCAGCAATTTTGGCCACTTGTCCCGCTCCACTTCACCAGCTAATTCGATTGCCGCACGGCTGGCGCTAAAAGGATCGTGACCTTGTTCGACTAAAACAGCGCGGACCACCGAGGTGCGGATGCCCTGCTCATTCAAATAGGTTTCCAGGCGGCTACTGGCAAAACCCAAGACTTCATCAACACTCTCGGTGCCGGCTTCAACTGGCAGCAATGCCCGGCCTGCTTCCAGGGCATCTCGAAGATCAAAAGATATTCCGTTACTGATCAAGTTCTCGAGAACCTGTATCGCTGCCCGGCGCAAGGCGAAGGGATCATTGGATCCCTTGGGCCCCAATCCGACCGAGAAGAGAGCAATGAGACTATCAAGACGATCTGCCAGGGCCAGGGCTAGGCCGGGACCGGTCCTACTAACTGCCTTGTACTGTTCCTCAATAGCCAAAGCTACAGCTTCAGGCTCACGATTTAACCGGGCATAATGGCCGCCCATGATCCCTTGTAGAGAGGTCATCTCGACAACCATCTGGCTGGCCAAATCGGCTTTCGATAAGGCCGCGGCCCGTGTTGCGGTAACAGTTTCTTCCGGGGAAAGGTTTAGCATACCGGCCAAAATGGGCGTTAGTTTCTCAAGACGATGGACCTTGTCCAACATCGAGCCGAGATCGGCCTGGAAAGTTAAAGTATCCAGCTTGGATAGGAAATCGGTCAATTTCTTCTGGGAATCTTTGGCATAAAAGAACTCTGCATCGGCGAATCGCGCCCGAATGACATGCTCATTGCCATCCCTGACAATATCCAGGTGCTGGGCATCGCCATTTCGGACAGTAATAAAGAAGGGTTTTAGACTCTTGCCATCATTAGCATAAACGGGGAAATAACGTTGGTGCTTCTTCATTACCGCGACCAAGACCTCAGGTGGCAAGTCAAGATAACGCTCTTCAAACCGTCCGCGCAGTAACGTGGGTTGCTCTATGAGATTGGCTACTTCAGCAACCAACTCGGGATCTTCGAGAATGATCCCATTTCTCTCCTTTGCCAGGTTCCCGGCGGCCGTGATGATAACCGCCTTGCGCTCGCTGGTTGATAGGAGAATATCGTTCTGAGCCATCAGACCGTTATAATTAGTCGCGCTATCGATCACGATTTCGGAGTTACTCTGAGAGCGGAGACCCCGGCTTTTCCGGCCGCTAAAAACGCCGGCAAAGTTAAAGGGGACTACCTCCGTCCCGTAGAGAGCTACCAGCCAGCGCAGAGGCCGGCTGTAACTGATGTTAGTCCAGTTCCAACGCATGCTTCTTTCAAATTTTATCCCGGCAATTAGTTCGGGAAGCGCCTCCGCCAGTACAGTAGCGGCGGGCAGACCTTCCTCGCGCACTGTCGCACTCACGTAGCGCCGATCACCTTCGGTTACGATCGTGAGCGCCGATGGGAGAATCCCCTTGCTCCGGGCAAAGCCCAAGGCTGCCTTTGTTGGCTGGCCCTGAGAGTCAAAAGCCCGATCGGCCGGTGGTCCTTTCACCTCCATCTCCAAATCACTCTGGAAATTGGCCAGTTGGTGAACAATTACCGCTAGCCGGCGCGGCGTTGCCCTTACTTCAATGCGATCATATTCAAGACGCATTTCATCCAGAAATTGGGGCACATTGGTCCGCAGTTGGCGTCTCGCCGAACTTAAATCTTCGGCCGGTAATTCCTCACTACCAACCTCCAGCACAAAGGTTTGTGGCGTTTCGAATGGCGCTGGGATCCCAAATTCTTCTACCACCTCAGCCGTAGCTTGCTGCCACTGTTCGTTTTCCAAAAACGGATATTCTAGCCTCTGCCGCTGTTCCAGGTACGCCTCTGATACCTTCCGAGCAACGGAGCGCATTCGTCGAAAATAATTAGCCCTTTCCGTAACCCCAATAGCGCCCCGAGTATCCAAAACGTTGAACAACCAGGAACATTTCAGGTTGAAATCATGCGCCGGGGCGACCAGGCCAAAGTCCAAACTTTGAACAGCCTCGCTCTCGTAGAGATCGTAGATTTTTTTCAGTTTATTTACATCGGCCAGTTCAAAGTAGTATCGACAATATTCAATTTCCTGTGCGAGCAACAAATCGCCATAAACGGTCCCGGACCCATAATCCATTTCCCACACGCTATCGGTACCTTGCAGCGCCAGGGCAATCCGGTCCAGGCCATAGGTTATCTCAACGGAGACGGGATCCAGGTCCACCCCCATGGCCTGTTGGAAATAGGTAAATTGGGTGATTTCCTGGCCATCTAGCCAAACCTCCCAGCCTAGACCCCAAGCGCCTAAAGCCGGTTGCATCCAATTATCTTCGACAAAGCGAATATCATGCTGGTTAAGGTCAATACCTATCGCTTGCAGGCTCTTGAGGTAAAGTTCTTGGGGATCCCCAGGATCCGGTTTTAAGATGACCTGAAGCTGATAATGCTGCTGCATTCGATTGGGGTTATCGCCGAACCGCCCATCATCCGGCCGAATGCTGGGCTCGATATAGACCACATTCCATGGTTCGGGGCCAAGTACGCGTAGTATCGTGGCTGGGTTCATGGTGCCTGCGCCTACCTGAACGTTATGGGGGTGCCATACCAGGCAACCCTCATCGCGCCAAAATTCGAGGAACCTTAAGATAAGATCTTGAAAGCTCAGTTTGTCAGGCATAGCCATCCTTTGTAACATTCCGATGTAACATTCCGATGTAACATAGCTATTCAGCCATCAGCCGCCAACCCATGAGAGTGAGTCAGCGGCTGCATCAGGCCAAACATGATAACTTGTACAGATGAATAATTATAACATAAAAGCCAATTTTTGAATGTCGATTCCAACGAGATACGACGCCGCTATCATCAAAAAGAGATATCAAACAAGCCAGGTAGATCTATGAAACGCCGGAAGGTCATTGGTTTATTTTTGTTGGCCTTAGGATTCCTTATCGTTGGTTGTAATCCTGAGGCTGGCGCAGATGAGAGAAAAGAACAGGAAGTTATTGTTTTTGCCGCGGCATCTCTGGCTGAAGCCTTCACCGAGATCGCCAATCAATTTGAAATTGAACATCCCGGTTCGACTGTTGTTCTAAATTTCGCCGGTTCGCAGCAATTGACTCATCAGCTGAGCCAGGGTGCTCCGGCTGATGTATTTGCCAGCGCTAATAAGCAGCAGATGGATGCCGCCATTGAAACCGGCCGCGTCATGGAGGGGAGTCAGCAACCCTTTGTACGAAATCAGCTGGTTGTTGTCTACCCGGCCAGTAACCCGGGCAAATTACAAAACCTAACCGACCTGGCACAACCAGGTCTAAGGCTAATAGTTGCTGCCCCCGAGGTGCCGGCAGGCCAGTATGCCCAATCCTTTCTGTCAGCGGCCGGACAAAATGATTCCTTTGGTCCCACCTTTCGAAATGGGGTGTTGGACAACATTGTTTCATATGAGGAAAATGTTCGGGCAGTCCTAAGCAAGATTGCTCTCGGTGAAGCCGATGGCGGCATCGTATACATCAGCGATCTCAATGGCCAGGCGGCGCGTCAGGTTGGTTCGTTGGCGATTCCAGGAGAATTAACTATGGTAGCGGACTACCCTATCGCACCGGTGAACAACAGCGATGAAAATGATTTTGCCTTATCATTTATTGAATTTGTGCTCTCCAACCAAGGCCAGGAAATACTCCAAAGTTTCGGCTTCTTACCCGTTCGAAGTAGCCAATGAGAACGAAACAAGACAATGAACAAAGCAATCGCCATCGGCCGGTAAAACAAGCCACCAGCATTTGGCGCGATCCCTGGTGGATAAGCAGCCTACCTTTCCTGCTGTTCCTGGCTATCCCTCTGGTGGCCATGTTACTTAGCATCTCCCCAGGGCAGCTTATCGAAAATCTGAGCAAGCCCCAGGTTAGACAGGCCATAACGATTAGCCTGAAGACGACCACCATTACGACCCTGTTGACAATTATTTTTGGCACGCCGGTGGCCTATATCCTGGCTCGGCGCCAATTCCCAATGCGCCGGGCCATCGATACCCTTATCGATCTACCCATTGTGCTTCCACCGGCCGTGGCTGGCGTGGCATTGCTGATTACCTTCGGACGCCAGGGGGTAATTGGCGGTTGGTTGTCCGATCAGGGTATCCACATCGCCTTCACTCAGATTGCCGTCATCATGGCCCAGACTTTTGTCGCTGCACCCTTCTATGTCAAAGCAGCTACTATCGGCTTTGCCGCTGTGGATGCAGAAATTGAACAGGCAGCGGCGATCGATGGAGCCGGAACGTGGCAGAGCTTTCGCCATGTCACTGTCCCCTTGGCCTGGGCGGCTATGTTAAGCGGGGCTGTGATGACCTGGGCCAGGGCCTTGGGTGAATTCGGCGCGACGATACTTTTTGCCGGTAATTACCTGGGTCGAACCCAAACCATGCCCCTGGCCATCTATATTGGCTTTGAACTTGATCTGGATGTGGCTTTGACCTTGGCGGCCATCCTGGTGGTGCTATCTTTCCTGGTATTGTTTGTGGTCAAGGGGATCTTACAAAGGGAGTTGTACGCGGTTGGCCGTTGATTTGCCTGTGTTCAAGGTGACAGCGACAAAATGGCGGATGGAAAAAGGGGCACTGTTTACGTGCCCCTTTTTGGTTTTTGCTGCTTCCCGGGTTATGGCAGTTAAAAAAGTTCTGCAGGACGATTAATCACCTTTGTCCTCTTTGTCAGCTCTGCCATTGCCCCCGGCATTGGACCAGGCCGGAGGGCCATTTCCCTTGTCGTTTTTGACTTTGTCTTTACCGCCGCCGGCCCAAGGGGGTGGTCCGCCGTCCACGCCCAGGAGAACCTGGATTTCTGCCCAGCCCAATCCTTCTTTCATCCACATGATGGCTTCGTCATAATCTGCGCCGGCATCCATAAGGGCCTGGATTTTTTTTATCTGCCCCCAACCCAATCCCTCTTCTTGCTTGAGGCGTAACATTTCTTCTGCATCACCATCCTCACCGGCAAGGCGTTGGGCCATTTTTAATTGCCCCCAGCCAATATCCTGTTCTTGTTTTTGCTGGAGCAGAGCCTCCACATCGGCAAGATTGCCGGTGCCTTCGACCAGATAAACGGCTTGCATGACCTGGCCAAGACCATAGCCATCGGCCAGTAGATCGAGTAACTGTTCGCAGGTGACTACCATCGTTTCGGCCAAACGCGAAGCGACCGGATCGCAGTGTGTTAATGTTTTCTCGCCATCATCCTCTTGGGCCAATGTCAGGGCCGGGAGCAGAAGCAGCAGCGTGATCAGGGATATCAAAAGCAACAATCTTTTGTGCACGACAACTTTTCTCATCGTTCTATCTCCCCAGTTATCAAATTCTTGAATAAGCGACTCATACATCATAACCAACATCAACTCAAATGTAAACCATCTTTAAGTAATGGCTTTTGAATTTTGAAACCGTTTCCGGTGAACGCGCCACCCGTCCGCTATTTTCGCATCAGGCTCCTCTATACTTAGCTGCAACCCAAGGATATTACTGGTTATTCTCAGAAACTCCTGGGCCTGGGCCAGGTCTCGGCCTTCCTGAGCGCCAACGAGAATTTGATCGGCCAGCTGATCCAATACTGCCAGGGCCAAGGGCGTGTTCAAGTCGTCGTCCATTGCCGCATGAAAAGCCAGCAAAGCTTGTGCAGAGTCGAGTGTCTGTCTATTTCCGCCGTTTACCGACACAGCCTGGCGCAATTTGCCCGACTGAATGACCATTTCATCTAACTCTTCCTGATCATAATTCCATGCTTGCCGGTAATGGTGCCTACTCATACAGAGGCGTATCGCGTCCGCCTGATACCCATTCTCTAGAAGATCACGAGCCATGACCAGGTTTCCTAGGGATTTGCTCATCTTTTCTCCCTGGTAGTGCACCATGCCAACGTGCATCCAGAAACGAGTGAAAGGTTGGCGCCCGGAGGCACATTCGGCCTGGGCGATCTCACTCTCGTGATGGGGGAATAATAGGTCAGCGCCACCGCCATGAATATCTATTGGCTGGCCTAGATATTTGTCGGACATGGTCGAACATTCGATGTGCCAACCCGGCCGGCCGGGTCCCCAGGGACTTGGCCAGGATGGTTCGCCAGGCGCTTGGGCCTGCCATAAGACAAAATCCAGGGGATCATATTTATGGGGATCGTCAGGATTGTTACCGCGCTCATTGGCTATTGGCAGCATTTCCTCATAAGTCAGGCGGCTCAGCTTACCAAATTCGGGATTACTCTTTACCTGAAAGTAAATGTTTCCGGCCGACTCGTAGGCTAAGCCGGCCGAGATCAATTCCTGCACCGCCTTGACAATTTCGGGAATTACATCTGTAGCCCGGGGATAGAATTCCGGGGCGCGGATGTTCAGGGCAACACTGTCATCGATGAAATGGGTTGTCCAGTGATTACCTAACGACCGCCAGTCACTATGTCCCTCTCGGGCCTTACGCAGGATGTCATCATCAATATCGGTAACATTTTGCGCATAAAGGACTGGAAATCCATTATATTCGAGATAGCGGATCAAAATATCAAATGTGGCATAGGTGAATACATGCCCTATGTGCGTCGTATCGTAGGGTGTGACGCCACACACATAAACCGTCACCTTATCTCCCACCTGCGCGAAAGTCTCTTTTCGTAGCGAGAGCGCATTGAATAACTGCATTATTCCTCCATCGATCACTTCAGGGATCGTTAGATTGGACTATCAGAAAAACCATTATACCTCGGGTTAATAGACCAGGATATCTCTTCAGCATCTGGCGTTTCAAGCTCTTGACAGGCTGGTGTCTAACCCGTCAGATGCTTCACAGATTTTCAAGATTAGGGTAACAAAGATTTGCGGGATGAACTGTTGACTGCCTTACAGCAGAATATATTCAAGTTAGGTTTGGTGTCATGGAAAATGAGGATTGGCCATAGTCAGTTACAGCCATTGAGAATGAAAGGGTGGCGGTCTCGGTCTATTGAGGGGTTAGAGAGCTAGATGGTGAGGCTATCGTTTTCTGCTGTTGGCTGCCGGTAAAGTGAACCAAAATAAACTGCCATCGCCTTCTTTACTCTCTACACCAACCTGGCCACCGAGTTTGGCGGTAATCCTATGGACAATGGAAAGACCGAGACCATGTCCTTTTGTATTTACCTGCTGCAGCTTGGTAAAAGGGACGAATAGCCTGGCCTGATCGGCGACTGAAATGCCAGATCCGTTGTCTCGCACCCAAAATCGGACCATGCCATCAGGCTGCTCATCCGCCCCAAGCTCCACAACAGGGGGCGTGCCACCATATTTTATGGCATTACTAAGGTAGTTCACCCAGATCTCTTCAACCCAGGGCCGGTGACCCACGGCCGATGGCCAATTGGCTGTAGCGCGGATCGACACGCCATACTCCCCGATAAGGTTGCTAAGGCGTTTTCGAGTCTCCACAATGATACTGGTTGTATCCAGGGGTATAATTTCAATCTCGTCGAGCTGGCGAACCTCAGCCAGCAAGAGCAGCTCATTGATGATGCTCTCAATCCGCCGGCCATTCTCCAGTATGACCCGGACAGCCTGCTCCAATACTTCATCACGGCCCGCACCGTAATCCTGAACTAGAACTTCCGAAAAACCCAACAATATGGACAAGGGATTCTTCAGGTCGTGAGCAACGGTATGATTAAAGGCATTTAGTTCCTCATTTTGAGCGCGCAATTCCTTCACTATGGCCCGAATACGGTTTCCTGCATCCAGATTATTGGCCAACCCTTCCTCCTCGCTGGCCAGCAATCCCTGCCATTTCCATGTTTTATCAGGAGAAGCATTTCGTAGCTCAAGCCCCTGCTGCGTCTGGGCAATCAAATGGGCATTCTGAAAAGCGACGGCCAGTTGCCCTGATACAGTTTCTAAAACTTGTCTATCAGGATCTGAAAAAGCGTTGCTAGAGGTGCTTTCGACGTTAATGACGCCAATGACGGCGCCCGCGACCCGAATTGGCACACATATCACAGAGGCTGCAGTCTCGCGGGACTCCGATCCGGACGACTCATGGTAAGCCTCTCCCAAACAAATTGTCTGTCCGCTTTGGGCAACCCGACCGGCTATCCCCTTGCCTATGGCCAACTCATGGCGACTGGCGTAGACCTCACTGGCCTGACGGAAGTCAGCGCCGTACGCTTTTTTGCTTAAAGCAAATGGCCTCAGTTGGCGCCCTTCGGGGTCGACCAGCAGTATAGCGCTTTGTGCATAACCCAGGTTGGTCTCCAGTATGCGGATTACTTCTTGGGCTAAAATGCTCGGCGAGCGCAATTGTTGGAGGTGCAAGCCTACCAGGTATACTGCAAAAAGCTGAGGATTATCGCGGGTCATTTTTGTATCAATTAGTTTCGATCCGAACATCTCATCAAATGAATCCAGAACAATATCGTCCGGAGGCTCAACAACCTCACCATTTTTCCGCTCGATAGCATCTTCGCTGGGGACTGGCTCTTTCGATCGCCCTAACACCCAGCTCGATTCATTGATTGTTTTTCGCCAGGACAACAGTTTTTCTGCTGTATTCCTCACGCTAAATATACTCCAGTCTCATAAAAGCACCATTAGAGAAGGCGGAGGTAGATCTATCACTGCCCACTCCAAACCCACTCATTCTTACAGAGTAATTGATTGCTAAAAAAATGCGTAACTGAGGTTAGCAGAAAGAAGCTGATATTCATTTAAAAACAGGGTTTTAGACGAGTTGCGCCGAACTTACTGGTAGATTATGAATAATAAGAGGATCTGACAATGGTTCTTTGGTCAGGTATCTCAGGTAACTACTATGGCGCAGTCAGAGCGCAACGAAATCCAAGATGAGCCCGCCGAACCGTCGGGTCATAAGAGCCGCGCCCGGCTACACCGACCTGGTCTTCGGAAGATAGCCATGAACCACCACGGACCGCCTTAAATTCCCCATCCAGGGGGCCAAGAGGGTTTGTATCCGTCGCGTATTCATAATAGTCAGGATCGTACCAGTCACTCACCCATTCCATCACATTTCCGGCCATATCGAACAAACCCAGGGGCGACCGGCCGGCAGGATAACTGGCCACCGGTGCTGTATCGCGATGTTCGTCGTCATAGGCGTCGTTGTTATCCTCTTGGGAACAGTTAGCATCGCAGAAATTTAGCAATGTGCCGTCAAAGGTATCCCCCCAAGGATAGTTTTGCTTGATGCCCATAATGGGATCGAAACCGGCCGCTCGTTCCCACTCCGCCTCGGAAGGCAAACGGGCGTCCCGCCAGAAACAGAAATCTCTGGCAGCAAACCAATCGACAAATATCACCGGATAATTATCGAAAGCCGGGGCGCCATAATATTCCTGGTGATACGTCGCTCCCGAACGGCTGGGAGGATCACACTGCCCAGACTCAACGCACAAGGCATACTCGCCATTGGTCACCTCGGTCTCGTCAATAAAGTAGGGATCTAGCCTTATAAGTTGCGAAGGTCCTTCATCAGGTTCGGAGTCGTCATCGCCCATACGAAATATGCCGCCCTGCACATAAATCATAGACTTGTTTGTTTGCTCATCTATCCATGGTGCCGGGGTTGGCAACGGTGTTGCACTGGGAGCAGGCGTTGCTGTGAGGGTGGTTATGGCGGTGAGTGCGGCAATGATCTGTGAGCGAAGGGTTGCGGTGGCAGCAACCTGGGCCTCCTGGGCTTGAGGCGTTCTGCTGGCTAAGAGCAGTCCAACAATTACACCCATAAAAACAAGTAAAACAGCCGCCAATCCCAGGATCGTTCTCTGTTCAATATATTTGCGGTTTCGTTCTGGAAGTCGGGGCGCGGGGGCACTTGGATGAGAGGGTTCGGTACGACGAAGGCGGTCTCCATCCAGTTTTGGGCGGACAGTTGGTCTTTCCAAGGCAGTGGCGAAATCGGCCGCGGTTTCATAACGCACATCTGGACGAAGATCCATCGCCCGACTGGCCATCACTGATAGATATGGCTCGACATCTGGGTTCACCTCTCGCGCCGGGATCAAGTCCTCCATTCCGCTCTCCCGGTGCAAGGCGTCCGGAGGTACCTGGCTGGTCAACAGAGAATAGAGGGTCGCTCCCAGGCTATAGATATCGCTGGCGGCCGTGACCGTTCCTTGCATCTGTTGCTCTGGAGAAGCATAGCCGCTGGATCCCAGGCTGATGCCCAGTCCTTGCAGGCCGCTATCGACCAGGTATACCTGCCCGTCTGGCGCAAAGCGAATATTGGCCGGTTTCAGGTTTAGATGAAGCTGGTCCTTGTGGTGAAGGTAGGCCAAAGGACGGCAAACAGCCTGCAGCCAGGTAATGAGCAGGTCTGTTGGCAATAGCCCATACTGTTGGAGTAAGCTTTGCAGATGAACACCGGGAATATATTCGCTGATAAGGTACTGGCCTATCTTCTCCAGGGAGAAATGGTCCCGAACGGCCGGTATTTGGGGGTGGTTCAGCCCGCTTAACCGGTTCGCTTCAGCCCGAAACAGGCGCGCCGTATTAGTTGACGGATCCAGGTATTCCTTGACGGCCACTTCCTGCTCATCGCGCATATCATAGGCGTGGTATACAGCGCCATATGGCCCATCGCCCAATATTGAGACAATTCGGTAACGCTTATTTAGAAGTTCAGCGGGTAATAGGGGCATGGCTCATGATCTGTTCAAAACGGCGCAGGTCGGGCTTCTTACCAACTGGTCCGTCAGTGAAACCGGCGATCATCTCGGCTTCAAAGAAGGGGATTGACTCCGCCTCGCCAAAAGCCTTTAGCATGGCATAGTCGCTCGGGATAATGTTTCCGGCCAGGTGTAATTTTCCAATCTCTGCCGGGTTAAACCAGGCCACGGTGCCTTCCTGTTGTTCTCGCGCAAAACCTGAGACAACATCCAGCTGACAGACCAAGATCAGGAAATGAGCAGCACCGGTGGAATTCTGGTCGGATGGGATCAGGCGCTCGCTCACGATACCTTGTAAGCCCATAAAACGGGTCGATAAGCCTGTTTCTTCTTTCACTTCGCGGACGACCGCTTCCGAGAGGAGCTCGCCAAAATCCCACTTGCCACCAACCAGCGCCCATTGATCGTGATAGGGCGCCTTTTTGCGGCGAATGAGCAGATAGGCGGTTTGTTGATCTTGGCCATCCTGAACCGGACGACGAATAATAGCCACCACAATCGGAGCCGGCTGCATCTGTTGCCGCCACCGTTTATCTACAGTTGTTTCGGTAAAGGTTTCAAACATGGTTGGATTCTATTCATCAGGCACATACTTGTTTATTGATAACAACCAGTTTAGCTTGCTTTGGAACCCTTTACCATACTGTTTAATAGACCCTAATCCCACCCAGAGCAAAGGTTGGAAAGGTCGACCACTCCCCATTCAATCGCCAACTGTTCCCTCGTTGACCGGCAGTCGGATGGTAAAGGTGCTATCCTGGCCGAGCTGCCTGTGGACGGCAATCTGACCGCCATGCGCTGCCACCAAATCCTTTGCGATGGCCAAGCCAAGGCCGGCGCCCGGCCGGATATCAGTTGTGGCCCGGGATTTGTCGACCTGGTAACAACGTTCGAATTCCCGCTCCAGCTCCGGAGCCGGAATACCAGATCCTTTATCCTGGATTATTACTTCGACCCGGTGCACTTGCTCGTCTTAACACAGCCCGCACCCGAGCAACTAATTCGCGGGGATTGAAAGGCTAGGTCATGTAATCGTCGGCGCCAAGCTCGAGGCCGACAATTTTATCAATGTCATCAAATCAGGCGGTAAGCATAATGATGGGCAGACCGCCGGTCGCCCGGATCTGACGAAACACTTCCCAACGGTCTAGCTCGGCCAACATCAAGTCGAGGACAAGCAGGTCAGGCCGATCATATCTGACCTGCTCGATGGCCTGGCGGCGGCCGGTAGCTGTCAAAACCCGGAACCCCGTTTGCTCCAGGTATAATCGGGCCAGATCGCGAATATGAACCTCATCATCAACAACCAGGGTAGTTTCGCCACTCATCTTATCTGTTTCGGTTATGGATTATCGCCGGGGCAATCTTTTATAAGCCGGCTCTGTCTCAGCCTAGGGGAGAAGGGCGATGGCCTCGATCTCGACCAGTGCTCCAAGGGGCAACCTGGCTACTTCTACCGTGGATCGAGCCGGGTGGTTATCGATAATATGCCTGGCGTATTCCTGATTAAAGGCGGTGAAATGGTTCATATCTTGTAAAAATACGGTTGTCTTTATGACATTTTCCAAGCCGCTTCCAGCGGCCGTCAAAACGGCCTGTAAATTCCGCATCACCTGGTTGGTTTGGGCGGTGATGTCTCCCTCAACAAGTTTCCCCGTTTCCGGAACCAGGGGAATCTGTCCGGCGGTGAATACGAAACCATTTACTTTCACTGCCTGGGAGTAGGGGCCAATGGCGGCCGGGGCATTTACTGTAGCAATAATTTCTCTCTGCACTTTAATCTCCAAATCAGATCGGGATGATAGTTTAAACCCTTGATTTATTTGAGCGACTTCTCGTAAACGCGGTATCGTTTGTATAATTCCGCGTCCATCGCCCGGATTGGCGCGTTCATTTTCTCATTATTCTCTAGAATCCAAGATGCCTCACCCCATTGATAGCCATGGGCGCGAGCAGCCTTGAATGTTTCGTAATACATCAAGGCATCCACCCCTTTGCCGCGGTATTCCTCAAGCACGCCAAAGGCAAATACGCGCAGGCGATTTATTTGCTTTTTCATCATCAACATACGCCCGGCGGCGATATAGGAACCGATCACTGTGGTGCCGGGGCGCAGTCTGTGAATTATCTGGTTGGCATCGGGAAGCGAGAGGGAAAATCCGACGGGCTCACCATCCTTTTCGACGACAAAAACAATGTTGGGATCGATGATGGGTTTCAGTTCTGATTCGATGGCATCAAACTCGGCCGTGGTGAGGGGTACAAAGCCCCAATTCTTTTCCCAGGCGCTGTTGTAGATTTTTTTGATTATCGCCACCTCAGCATCCCAGTTCTTCATATCGACCGTGCGGATTTTCAGCCCATACCGCTGGGGAACCTTGTTCACAACTCGAACAAGTTTTTCTGGTAAGCCACCCGGTTTCATGCGTTCAAAAAGATCGGTGTTCCAGGCATAAAGATCCATGGCCTTGGTGAATCCGGCCGCCTCGATGAAGTCGATGTAATAGGGCGGATTGTAGGTCATGAGGATGACCGGGGGTGAATCAAAACCTTCGATAAGGGTTCCCCACTCCAAGGAACTTGAGAAATTGGCCGGACCCAGGATTTTGTCGGTGTCGCGATTGCGTGCCCAGTCACAAGCGGCTTCCAACAACGCCGCGGCCGCTTCTGGATCGTTTTGGACCTCAAATATGCCAAAATGGGCAATGTTTTCCTCGTGGACTTCATTATGGCGGTGGTTGAGAATGGCGGCGATACTGCCGACCGCTTTGCCATCTCGCCGGGCAATATAATAATCGGCCTCGGCATGTTCAAAGAAAGGGTTATGTTTTTTGTCGAAGAATTGCAGGCGCTCGAACCATAACCAGGGCACCCAGTTGGGATCGTCCTTATAAACATCCCAGGCGACTTTAATGAATTGTTTTAATTGCTTCTTCGTCTGGACCAGCTCAATTTCAACAGTCATAAAACTTCTCCCAATAGAGGGTTCCGGTTGGGTCCGGTTCCCTTAACGATATGAGTCCTCCGGTACAGCCCACATTTGCGGCTCGCCCACCTCCAGATTAAACTCCAGGTCGCGCAGCCAATCTTTTCGCCGGGCCTCGATGGCCAAAACGATGAACTCGATTAATTTCTTGGCATCACTTGGGGAAATTATCGCTGTTTGCAGATGAGCCTCTTCAGGGCGATCGATCTTCCCGTAGGTGGGCGGTCGTTCAATCAGCCTGCTGCCAATATCCTGGGCAACATGCGAACCCAATTCCCAGGCCGGAACGAAAAACCGGCGTTGCACTCCCCAGAGACTGACCGCTTCTTTCTCTTGAGATCGACCCCCTTGGGTTTCGCGGACGGTGATATTAACCTTACCTGTAAAGACCCAAAAGGGCATCCAGCGTTTGGAGCCTGGTTCATGTCTTGGGGGGATGGCAAACTGAACCGGCATCTTAACGGCCCCTTTTACGGCAATGGCCACCGGCGTATGGCAGTTTTTACAGGCAAGAACGACATCGTCGTTATCCGGTTTCAGAGGTTCGGCGCAGTTTGGGCAACGCAGCAGGACGAGTTTCATGTTTTCTCTAGCTTAATACTTTTCAACAGGTGGTTAAGGGCATCAACCCAATATAGCTTGATAGGTCAAAATGACGGCATCTCGGTATCGGTAAATTCCTCAAGGATCTTCAGGCCACCGGAAAGCAACCCTCCTGAGGAGCGTGTGCCTAGATCGGCCTTTTTTGCGCCCTTTTGCATTGTTTCTACCTCTTCGCCATAACGGAAGCGGCGGTAGCCAAGGGCTATCAGGCCAAGCCCGATGACGATTGGCAAACAGAGAAGACCCAGTGATTCACCATCATCACTGGCCGTTGCCACAGTGGCCGCAAGGATAGTGCCGTTGACCAGGATAAATGTCCCCGCCGCCATGCCGGCCACCAACATAATAGCCCGGTAAAAAATGTTGCCCGGAGCCTTGCCATAAAGAACTTCTCCGTCAACGCCATCCACCACAACCTGGTAGCTGCGATTCTTGTATGCATAGCGGGCTACCCACAAAGGATAATAAACTATCGTCTGTCGCTGGCGTAAAAGATGGAAGCGTTCGAAGTACTTCTGTTTGAGCGAGCGTTTACTGCGAGCCCGGTGAGTAAAATGCAGCCGCGCTTCTTCTAGGGCTTCGCTGCGGGATTCAACAGGTTCAAAAACCATGCCTTCAGCGTGTAGGCTTTCGGCGTCGTATGGCTCAAGTTTTTTCTGGGCAACGGACACCTGGTGGACGCCGAATTCGGATACGTCCGTGGCCGCATCAACCCAGTTCATGTCCTCCATAACTTCGATCTCGACCGGCTTGGTGCTGTCCTTACCAGATTTTACCCGGCCGAAAATCCAACCAGCCACGAACGCTTTGACATGCCAGTAGGGCAGATAGGCCAAAAAAAGTTCACTAATCTGAGCTTCTCTTTTGAGGTCCCGTGCTTTATTCATGCCGGAGAAAGAACCACGAACTGCCGCTAGGGCTCGTTCCCGGTCGATCTCATTGGTCACTTGCCAGCGGCCGATACCACGATCACCCTGGACCAGCGAGCGCATCTCACAGAAGGGGCAGGTGACGATACGAGCCCCCTCGGACACCGGGACAACACCGCCGCAATTAGGGCAGGTTAAACCGTGGGTTTTGCTACTCTGCGCCATGGATTACCAGCTCGCCATTTAGTTGAATCATACTTTGGCCGAAATCGTCGCGGCGATAGTAAATATAGGAACGGCAAGGACGACAATGGCTACTGCGTAGATGAGAACGCCCAGACCTAAGCCGGCGCCAGCGCCAATCAGGTAGCCTCCCGAGGGAACCAGGGAAGCGATAAAGTAGACGATAAAGGCAGCCGCGCCGATTGCCAGGTAAGGCGCTTCCCACTTGGATGGGAAGATGTTGGCGAATACCCGGCCCGCGGCAGCATCAACCAGGGCCGTATACTGCCGGTCCTTCAACGTGTATTTAAAGATGTAAATGGGAATATGGACCAGGGAGAGTTCGCGAATATCCTGCTCTTTGACGCTGTGCTCGCCACCAAGCCAACCAAGCATGGCTTTGTATGGAACGGTAGCCTCCACCGCATCCGGGTCCATCGTATGATCATAGGGCTCCAGGTCTGATGCCGGGATGGTCACCTGTTTGAGTTCGCTTACCGATAAGGCGGCGGCCGGTTCCAGGTAGATAACTTCCTTGTCCGCTTGAGAAACGCGGATTAACCACATGGGGAAGTGCTGGAAGGTGGGTTTCGCGATTTTGGCCTGCCTATCCAATCCTTTGACGGTCTCATTGCCGGCCATCCAACGCCGCAAGGCAGCCTCAGCCTCGCCTTCACGCACCGTTGACCGGACGGCATAATGGAGGACTGTCCTGCCCTTGTCAACATGGTTGGTGGTCCCGCAGTATTCACAAATTACAAACTGGGTGCCCTGCTCAACAGGCAAGGGGGCGCTACATTGGCGGCATAGGATTTGTACCGGAGCAGGAACGGATTCCATGCACAGATTTTAACATGCTACGGTTCTCGGTACCAGAAGACTGACAGCCTGCCGGCTTTATGATAAACTTCAGAATCGTCTCACGGGCAACGGCATAGGCCGAATAAACTTCTAGACGGTATCCTTTCAAATTTTAACTAAACAAGAGTAATACAGGAATTATCAAGGTTCATGGTGCCGGACCTGGGTCGATAAGCCGACCGGGACCAACGGGCGGATTTATCTGCCACGATTTTCCAGAGGAGCATCTCTATGATTGACGTAAACCAACTTCGTCGCGGCAAAACCTTCATGTATAACGACGATATCTTGAAGGTAACAGAATATTCCCATAATAAGCCCGGCCGGGGTAAGGCAACCATCCGGGTTAGTGTTCGAAACATGCGAACAGGATCCAATTTGCAGTTAACATTTAATTCGGGCGACAAGGTCGACGATATCAGGTTGGATAAACGAACCGTGCAATATCTCTATGACGACGGCCAGTTTTTTGTGTTCATGGACACCCAGACTTACGAACAACCCCAGGTCGCTCACGCTGTTTTTGGCGACGACGCCCGGTGGCTGAAGGAAAACATGGAACTGGAACTCCTGCTATTCGAGAGTGAAGTCATAGATTACGACCTGCCTCTGAATACCGAACTGGAAGTTGTCGATGCCGAAAACGCCGTGGCCGGTGATACCGCGACCGGCGCTACCAAAGAAGTCATCACAGAGAACGGCATAAAGGTCAAGACGCCCCTGTTTATTAATGTGGGAGACGTCATTCGGGTCGACACGCGGTCGGGCGAATACATTACCCGGATTTAAGCAACTCTATTCCAATAAACTGCTTCTTGCCAGGCGTTAATGGTTGGCCTTGGGGAGGGTGATGCGTAGTGAAGATTAAATTTCCGGCGTCTGGCCATACCGCCAACTATCACGGTAACGTTTGAATGTCCGCATTTTGGGAAGGGGTGATCGCCGGATATGGCATCGCCATCCCGGTTGGCGCTATCGCCATCTTGATTGTGGAGACAGCTTTAAGGCAAGGGTTCTTTAGCGGGTTTATGGCCGGCGCCGGCGCGGCAACGGCCGATCTCATTTACGCCACCATTGCTGTCCTGGCTGGAGTAGCCGTCGCCGCTGCCCTGGCCCCATATGCCGCTTCGTTAAAGATAATCAGCAGCATCGTATTGCTCGCCCTCGGCAGTTACGGGTTGTGGCGAGCCATTGGCCGTCGGAACCAACCAGGCCCTAATACCGAAGAACCCGGCCGGAAGAGCCGTCGACGAACATACTGGCAATTTTTAGGGCTTACCCTGCTAAATCCTTTGACGGTAGTCTATTTCGGGGCCCTGATCCTCAGCCGCGATCCCACGACCAGGTCCACCACGGCCGATGGGCTGGCCTTCATCATCGGAGCCGCCCTGGCTTCCCTGTCCTGGCAAACCTTACTGGCCGGCAGCGGTGCTCTGGCAAAAAAACTACTGTCCCCCCACTTTCAACTCTATGCCTCTGTGATCGGCAACCTGGTGGTCATCGGGTTGGGGTTTCGGATTCTTATCTCTCTTTAGAGCTAACGTCATTACATTAGAGGAACTTGGATTCCTCAAATGCCACGTGGGCTTACTCTGACTGGTAATGGGCCCACTCCGGGAAGCTGCCTACAAACTCAGGCAGATCGGTATGGCCCAATAGCTGGCGGATGGCCAGGGCTTCGCCGGTGTGAAACCAATAATGGTATATATTGCGCTGGAGCAATGTCCCGATGGACTCAAACACCGGTTTGCCGGCTATCTCATAGAAGGCTGGCAACATCTCCTCGGTGATAGCCTCCAGTGTTTCATCGGCCGACTTTGTCGCCGTTTCCCAGGCCGCCCACATTTCGTCGAGTGGCGGCGTGCTGGCCGGTTTTCCGTAACCGACCAGGGGTTCCACATGGGGGATTACACTCTGCCCCAGGGAAAAATAGGACCAATACCGGTTTTCCTGCCAGGCCAGGTGGCCGACCATCCAACTGATGCAGTTCAGCGGCTCAAAACGGCGCAGGGCATCATCGGCCGGTAAACCAGCCAGGGCGCGTCGCCATTCACTTCTGGTGAAACGGAGTTGGTTAACCAGGGGGTGGGTCATAGACGCTCCTATCGCTGCTGGGATACTTTGGCCCAGGTATCTCGCAAACCAACAGTGCGATTGAAAACCAGTCGATCGGGCCTGGAGTCAACCGGATCAAGGCAGAAATAACCCTGGCGCATAAACTGGAAACGATCATCAACCGTTGCCAGGGCCAGACTGGGCTCCAACTGGCAATTGGTCAACACCTCCAGGGAGTTGGGGTTCAGATTGTCGATGAAATCCTGGCCTTCGGCCGTCTGCTCGGGATAGGGATCGCTGAACAGCGTTTCGTAGAGCCGAACTTCGGCCGGAACGGCATGGGCGGCCGACACCCAGTGGACGGTGCCTTTCACCTTGCGGCCGTCGGGTGAAGCCCCGCCTCGGGATTCGGGATCATAAGAGCAGCGCAGTTCGACGATGTTCCCTGCCTCATCCTTGACCACATCGTGGCACGTAATGTAATAGGCGCCGATTAGCCGCACTTCCCGGCCGGGCGCCAGGCGGAAGAATTTCTTTTCCGGCTCTTCCATAAAGTCTTCTTGCTCGATATAAAGGACCCGCGAAAAGGGCACCAAGCGCGACTCGGTCCGGCTCTTATCCTGGGGATAATTGGGGACTTCAAATTCTTCGACCTGGTCTCCAGGGTAGTTTTCGATAACCACCCGCAGCGGCCGTAGTACGGCCATAACTCGCGGGGAAAATTGATTCAGGTCATCACGCACCACATGCTCAAGATAGGCCAGTTCCACAACGCCTTCGCTTTTGGCGATGCCCAGACTGTCCATCAAAGTCCGGATCGCTTCCGGCCGGTAACCCCTCCGGCGCATGCCCCGCAAGGTAGACAGGCGGGGATCATCCCAGCCGCTGACGTGCCCTTCATTGACCAGGCGTAAAAATTTTCGCTTGCTCATGATGGTATGGGTCAGATTGAAGCGAGAAAACTCGATCTGCTGGGGATGGTGGTAAACGTCCAGGTTGTCCAGGAACCAGTCGTAGAGTGGTCGGTGGTCTTCAAACTCCAACGTACAGAGCGAATGGGTGATGCCCTCGATGGAATCAGACTGGCCGTGAGCCCAATCGTACATGGGATAAATATTCCATTCATCCCCGGTTCGTGGATGGTGGGCATGGAGAATGCGATAAAGAACCGGATCCCTCAAATTAATGTTGGGCGCGCCCATGTCGATCTTAGCCCGCAAAACTCGCGAACCATCGGGGAACTCACCGGCGCGCATGCGAGCAAAGAGGTCAAGATTCTCCTCGATGGAGCGGTCTCGATAGGGGCTATTTTCCCCCGGTTCCGTCAGGGTGCCCCGGTATTCGCGGATCTGCTCGGCGCTGAGGTCGTCCACATAGGCATTGCCCTGCCTGATCAGCCAGGTAGCCCATTCATACAATTGCTCAAAATAGTTGGAGGCGAAAAACAGGCGGTCTTCAAAATCGGCGCCCAGCCAGCGCACATCCTCGATAATGGCGTCGATGTACTCTTGTTCTTCCTTGAGGGGGTTGGTGTCATCAAATCGGAGATTAAATTTACCGCCGTATTTCTCGGCCGTGCCGTAGTTCAGCAAGATCGACTTGGCATGGCCAATGTGCAGGTAGCCGTTGGGTTCCGGCGGGAAACGAGTTTGCACGCGGCCTTCAAATTTGCCACTCTTCATATCCTCGTCGATTGCATTGTGAATAAAGTTCGAAGGGGAACTATCAGAATCGGTCATCATTACTACTCCATAATTTTTCTCAGCCAACTATTGTGGCAGCCCGCTACCGTACGGC
>Ga0307380_10003413_pt1 | contig 21943 bp, 23 predicted proteins | sample UN3MG_FD_202239 | JGI IMG/M metagenome (GOLD analysis project Ga0307380, IMG submission 202239) | Soil microbial communities from Risofladan, Vaasa, Finland - UN-3 | ecosystem: Environmental > Terrestrial > Soil > Coastal area > Acid sulfate soil | place: Finland: Risofladan, Vaasa | collected... | reverse complement strand
ATCCGAACCTGGAGCACTTCACAGGCATCGTGCCCTGCGGGCTTCACGACACGAAGGTGACGAGCCTCACCGCGCTGGGCGCCGAGACCGACAGGTCTCGCGTCGACGAAGCACTCCGCGCCACCTTCTCAGAGGCGTTCAGCGTCCTTGCCAATTGTCCGTCGCAATCACCTTGAAGCCTGACGGCGGCACGCCGCCTTCATCGGTGATCGTCACCTTCGTGACCTTGGCGTCGGGGGGACCGCCGGCGCATTCCTGAAGCATCTCGGCGACTTTGTCGGCGGGACCCGAGAACACCGCCTCGACGCTGCCGTCCTCGCGGTTGCGGACCCAACCATCGAGACCGAGCGACCTTGCAGTCTGGTCGGTCCAGGCGCGGTAGTAGACGCCCTGCACCCGGCCCTCGATCCTGACCGTCACCGTGCGCTGCGGTCCTGCCATGGCAGAAGCATGCCCAAACCGGCGGCAAATGCCAACCGGCGCGAAGCGCCGCGTGAGGGTTAGTCGAATTCCAGGATCACGGCGTCGACATTGAGGCTGTCGCCGGGCTTGGCCACGATCTTGGAAACCTTGCCGTCGCGCTCGGCTTTGAGCACGTTCTCCATCTTCATCGCCTCGACCACACACAGCGTGTCGCCCGCCGCCACCTCCTGACCCACGCTCACGGCAAGCGACATCACGAGCCCCGGCATCGGACACAGCAGCAGCTTCGAGGTGTCGGGCTTCTCCTTGATCAGCATCAGCGCCATGAGCTCGGCCTCGCGCTCGGTCAGGACCCGCACCGCCGCCTCGACGCCCCGAGACGTGAGCAGGACGCCGTTCAGAATCGGGCGGACTTGCACTGCGGACTGTTCGCCGCCGATCGTGCCTTCCCAAACGGGTTCGCCGAACCACCAGGACGAGTTGACTTCAATCTGCCGCGCCTTCTCGCTCGTCCCCTCGCCGCCCAGCGTCACGGTCATGGGATAATCGCGCCCCTCGACGCTCACCCGGATCAACTCCTCGCCGAGCTCCACCAGGCGCACCTCGCAGAAGCGGACCGGCTCGCCGTGCATCTGCTGGGTGATGAGGCGGCGGCGCTTATTGGAGAGATGATCGATGCTGGCCGCGACCGCCACCAAAGCGTCGCGCACCTTGCCTTCGGGCACCGGCGGCTGGAAGCCGTCGGGGAACTCCTCGGCGATGAACTTGGTGGAGATCTGCCCGTCCCGCCACCGCTGGTTCCGCATGATCACGGCAAGGAACGGAATGTTGTGGCGGAAGCCGTCGATGGCGAACGCGTCGAGCGCACGGCCCATCTGCTTGATGGCCTCGAGCCGCTTCGGCGCGTGGGTGACGAGCTTGGCGATCATCGGGTCGTAATAGACCGAGATCTCGCCCCCCTCCTCCACGCCGGTGTCGAGCCGCGTGGTGACGCCGTCCACGGTGCCGAGTTCCGGCGGCCGGAAGCGCACGAGACGCCCGGTCGACGGCATGAAGTTGCGCACCGGGTCCTCGGCATAGATGCGCGACTCGATGGCTGAACCTGTGAGCTTCACATCCGCCTGCTTGATGGCAAGCTTCTCGCGGGACGCGACCTTGAGCATCTGCTCGACGAGATCGAGCCCGGTCACGAGCTCGGTCACGGGATGTTCCACCTGGAGGCGCGTGTTCATCTCCAGGAAGTAGAAGTTGCGGTCCTTGTCGACGATGAACTCGACCGTGCCGGCGGAGTCGTAGTCCACGGCCTTGGCCAGCGCGACGGCTTGCGCGCCCATCGCCTCGCGAGTCTTGGCGTCGATGACCGGGCTCGGCGCCTCCTCGATGACCTTCTGATTGCGCCGCTGGATCGAGCACTCACGCTCACCGAGATGGATGACGTTGCCGTGCTTGTCGCCGAGCACCTGGATCTCGATATGGCGCGGCTCCTCGATATATTTCTCGATGAACACGCGGTCGTCGCCGAAGCTCGACTTGGCTTCCGATTGCGACGAGGAGAAACCCTCGGCCACCTCTTTTTGGCTATAGGCGATGCGCATGCCCTTGCCGCCGCCGCCGGCCGAGGCCTTGATCATCACCGGATAGCCGATCTCGTCGGCGATCTTGGTCGCCTCCTTGGCATCCTTGATCACGCCGAGATGGCCCGGCACCGTCGACACCTTGGCCTTGGCCGCGAGCTTCTTGGACTCGATCTTGTCGCCCATCGCCTCGATGGCTTTGGGATTCGGCCCGACAAACACGATGCCGGCCGCTTCCAGCGCCTTGGCGAAGGCTGAGTTCTCCGACAGAAACCCGTAGCCGGGATGGATCGCGTCAGCGCCCGTTTCCTTGGCCGCGGCGATCATCTTGTCCATGACGAGATAGGACTGTGCCGCCGCGGCGGGGCCGATTGCCACCGCCTCGTCGGCCATGTCCACATGCAGCGCGTCCCGGTCAGCCTCGGAATAGACGGCGACGGTCTTGATTCCGAGCCGCTGCGCGGTCCGGATGATCCGGCAAGCGATTTCTCCGCGATTGGCGATCAGAAGCTTTTTGATCATAGGTCCCCGGCCCAGTCTTGCTCAGGCTTTCTAGAGGCAGACCGGGGGCGAGTAAACCAGCCAGGCCGCGATGGCCCGCCTATTCCGCACCAGGCGGCGGACGCTCAAGCGGCTGGAAACCCGGGCCGATGCCATGTTTGGGTCGCGACCGGGCGCTAGGCTCCGCGGCGCCGAGCACCACACGCCACCTTCGGGGGACGAATGAGATATTTCAGCCAAGCCCTTTGCTTCGCTCTGCTGCTTGCCCGCCAACCGCTGCCCATGCGGCGGAGAGCGGCGTGCCCAGCACGCCGTCCGAGGAGCCCCTCGGCATCGGGCTTGAAGGCTTCCCCTATCCCTACCCGGTCAAGATGTTCGACCTCGCCTATGGCGGCGAGAGCCTCCGCATGGCCTATATGGACGTGCCGCCGCAAGGCGCAGCCAATGGGCGCACCGCCCTCCTCCTCCACGGCCGGAACTTTCCCTCAAGCTACTGGCAAGGTGTCATCGAAGGCCTGAGCAAAGCAGGCTACCGGGTCGTGGTCCCCGACCAGATTGGCTTCAACAAATCCTCCAAGCCCGCGTTCGATCTCCATTTCGACGACCTTGCGCGCAACACCGCTCGCCTGCTCGATGAGCTCGGCATCGACAAGGTCGATGTCATCGGGCATTCGACGGGCGGCATGCTCACCGTGCGCCTGGCACGGAGCTACCCCGAGCGCGTGGAACGGATCGTTCTCGCCGCACCGATCGGCCTTGAGGACTATCGGTTCTATGTGCCGCCGATTCCGCTCGATGAGTTGATGACGCTCGAGGACAAGGTCACGGCTGACAGCTATCGCCAGCAGCTCATCACCGCCTACTCCCTCACCCTGCCGCCCGAGGCGCTGGACCCCTATGTGGAGGCGCGCACGCGCGTGAAGGGCGCCGCCGATTATCCCCGCTGGCTGCGCGCCTTCGCCAACACCTTCCAGATGATTTGGCGCGAGCCTGTGGTGCACGAGATACCCCTCCTCACCCAGCCCGTCCTGTTCGTCATGGGGGAGAACGATCATCTCGCCCCTGGCCGCAACTTTGCGCCCGAAGATGTCCGCGCGAAGATGGGTCACAACGCAGATCTGGCCAAAGACCTTGCGGCGAAGATGCCGGATGGTCAGTTAGAGGTGTTCGAAGGCATCGGCCACCTCGTCCATCTCGAAGAGCGACAGCGGTTCAACGAGGTGGTGCTCAGCTTTTTCGACAAGGACAGGCCATGACCATCACCCTCTACGACATGAAAGACTCCCCGCATGCGCGGAAAGTGCGGCTGCTCGCCGCCGAACTGGGCACCCGCTCGAATTGATCCCGCGCGACCCGCGCAAAGGCGAGACGCGCGCCGACGACTTCCTCGCCAAGAATCCCAACGGCCGCGTGCCGACCCTCGTTGAAGGCGAGTTCGTCCTGTGGGAATCGCCGGCGATCCTAAAATATCTCGCCGCCAAGCATCCCGAGCGTGGACTCGGCGGCGCGGATGCCAAGCAGCAAGCGCTGATCGATCAGTGGCTGTTCTGGTGGACCGGAGGTCCCGAAGCCGCGATGGACGCGCTAAACTGGGAGCTCTTCATCAAGCCCAAGGTGCTGCAGCAAGGCGGCAACGACCCCGCCATCATGGCCGATGCCTATGGGCGCATCGAGCGCTTCCTGCCGGTACTCGACGCTCAGCTCGAGGGCCGCGACTACGTTATCGGTCCGCTCAGCATCGCCGACTTCGCCATCGGTGCGCGTCTCGATCGAGGTCCGACGATTCTCAAGCTCGATATGACGCCCCACAAGAACATCAACGCGTGGATCGAGCGCCTGCGCGCCAAGCCCTATTGGAGCACAGCCTGACCACGGCGCGCGCTAAGCGCGGTCAGAGTCAGCCCTTGTTCTTCTCGACCTTCTTGATGGCGCTTATGTTGTGCCGCTCGACGCTGCCGAGACTTGGGAACGCTTCCCGCCCGCGAAGTCGCAAGCGCGACTAATCGTCGAGGAAGCCGAGCGAGTTCGAAAACCCGCCGCCGCCGGCGCTACTGGCCGGCGCCGAGGCCACGGTCCCGCTTGGGCGCGTAGGCTCAGGCTCGGGCGGCGGCTCCGGGAAGCCCTCGGCGTCGCCGAAAAGCGCCATGGCGTGCTTGCGGTCGAGCCCATAGAGATCGGGATGCGTCTCGATCTTGCCCTCGTCGTCGACCAACGCCGTGAAATAGGTCGTGTGCACCGGCGGCCGCGCATCCAGCGTCACGGGACTGTTGACGCCCTTGTCCCAAAGATCCTTGACCTTGCTTGCCGGCCAGTCCTGGTCCTCGGCCAGAAGGAGCTCGGCGAACTCCCTGGGCTTCTCCATCCGGACGCACCCATAGCCGATGGCGCGATTCTCCTCTTTGAAGACCTTTTGCCGGTAGGAAACCGTGTCGTGCATGTAGACAATATGTTTGTTGGGATAGAGGAATTTGGCCTTGCCGAGCACGTTCTTCGGCCCCGACTTCTGCGAGAACGTGAAGTTGTGAATGTTCACGCGGTTCCAATCGACCTTGGTCGGGTCGACCGGCTTGCCCTCATAGCTAACCCGCAGCTTATTGGACTTGAGGATGTTGTAGTATTTCCGGCGCAGGGCGGGCAGCAGCTTGTCCTCCAGGACGGACGGCGGTGCGACCCAATCGGGATTGAACACGATGGTTTCCATGTCGGCGGAGAAGATCGGCGTCGGATAACCGATCGTGCCCACGAGAGTCTTGTCCGTGAAGACCGTCTTCCCGTCCTTGACCAGGTACAGCATGAACTCCGGTGTGTTGAGCCACACATAGAAGGCGCCGAGCTCCTCTGGCATCCACCGCCAGCGCTCCATGTTGATGATGATGCGCCTGATATCGGTCTCGTCCGTCTTGGCGCCCTCGCCGTCTTTATCGCGGGCCCCGCGCAGCGCCCGGCGCAACCGCACGAACTGCTCGTGGCGCGGATGAAGCGACCGAAGATAGGCGTCGGGAGCATCGGCCACGCCGATCTCGGCGATCACCGTCTTCGGATCGCGCAAGGTCGGCGTCTGGTCGAGCAACTCGCTGATCTCGGGCGGGTTATGCCGTCCGCCGCGCGCAAAGCGCGCATATTTCAGAATGGCCAGATCGAGCTTGATCTCGGCCAGAGCCTGAGCCTCATCCGACGCAGTCAGCGCACCCGACTCCGGCAGCGCGAAGTCTTTGGCGTCCAGCCCCCAATCGTCGGCCCTCTCGATCTCGAACAGCGCCGCTTGCCCCCTGGCCGAGAAGCCCATCTCGGTGGTCCACAACGGCGCGCCGCTCCACGTTCCATAGAAGGCCTGGAGGGCTGAGATATCGCCTGCCTCCGCACCTTCTGCAGTGCCGGGCTCGGCAAGCTTGGCGCGGATGATGGCCACGATCGGGTTCGGCGGAACGGGCTGCACGGTCTCGGCGGGCGAAGCGACGTCAGACCCCGCGTCGCTTGGAGTGGACGGCGCGGCCGAGGACGCGGGCGGCACGACCTCTGGCTCCGCGGCGGACGGTTGACTCACCGATTGGGACTCCCAAGGCATCCCTTTCTTGGCCGGCGCGGATTCGGCGGCTTTCGACTGGGCATTCGTCTCCGCATGCGCGGGCGCGGCAGCAACCAAGCTCGCCGCTTGGGCCACGCACCATAGGACGGCGATGAGGAAGCTTCCGCGCATTCCCTACCCCTTAGAGACTGCCGGAATTTACCGCGAGACGGCACCCTTCGGCCACCCCTGAACATGAGGCGAAAGCGTAAGGATTATCCGAACGCGGTCGGCCCAGCGCCCTGCGGCATGGCGTCGGCCCGGGCCGGGCTCGTATTGAGGATGGCAGCCAATTCGTCGAGCGCGACCAGGATGTCGTTCAGGGCCCCGGACACCTCTTCGGCCTGCGCCAAGACCAGGTCGTCGGCAAACGAATAGTCTTGCAGGATCTCAAGCGCCCGCTCCAGGAAGCGGACCGATTCCTCGTGCTTCTTGATGTGGTTGCGAATCGCAAGCTCGTGCCAGTCGAGCACGCGTGCCACCAGATTGCCGTCGCTCTGCCCCTTTGGCTTGGCCCGGGCGCGCAACGCCACCAGCCGTTCGGCGGCGCGCTGCTGATGCGCGATACTGCCCTTGCGGCTGGCAATATCCTCGGCGATCGCCTGCTCGATCAGGGCGCCGACATCCAGCGACGCCAGGTCATGCTCCGCATGGATGACGAGGCCGAGCTTCTCGGCGATGATCTCGATGGCGCCCCCGTCGAAATTGTCGGGCCGCGGCGGATCGATCTCGCCGGTCTCGTCGTATTTCGCGCGGGCCTTGGTGTCGGACAGGACCGCATAGGCCGTGACCAGCTGGTTGAAGGCCTCGACCGTGCCGCCGCCGTCGGGATGCGCGACCTTGGCCTTGCGCCGATAGGCCTTATGGATGTCCTTGCGGCCCGCCGTCCGCTTCAGACCCAGGATTTCGTAGAGGCCACTCAACGGATTCCCCCCGCCGCCGCAATCTCATGGCTGGACGCCCCTGATCCCTCAAGAGCGCGCACCAGCCGTAACCGCCGTTAGTCTCTCATGGCGATGGTTTGTGTCCTGCTAATGGCAGACAACCGGGAGCCGGGAGGTGAGCGACCCGGCCAAACCGGCTGCGCCATCACAGGATTCCGCCCGGAGGCGCCCGTCCCTCGCTCCGAAGCTAATCGATAGGTTGCTTCCAGCGCTGCGTGGCGCGCTCCTTAGTGACCTCGCCCGAGTCGACCAAAGCAACCACGCACTTCTTGGAGAGGCTCCGGCCCACCTGGTCCATGCACTTGCGCAAGCCGGGATCGTTGACCGCATACACGCCGCAGAATCTCTTGTAGTCGGTCTTGCAGGCGCCCTTGACCGCCGAGCTGATTGTCGCAGCGGCAGGATACGACAGCGCCGTCAGCGCGGCCGCGAGGACGATGGTCGAGAGGATTTTCTTAGGCATCGTAGGCACTCCGGTGTTCCTAGCTTGGAAGCTATATGGGGCAGTTCCCGGTCAAACACTATCCCCGGCAGCGGCGGTTCGACGTCAGCAGGTTAGCAAGACCCGCCGCGCCGTAACAGGGGGATAATGTTACATTTTATTGCTCGGCACCGTCACTTCGTCGCGACACACTCCGCATAGGTCATGGCCTCGTCCGGCCCCTCGGTAACGAAGGCCGTATCGCCCTTGTTCCAGAACACGAACGACTCGTCCGCGTTGGCGTAGCGGGCCCCCGAGCCCGAGATGACCTGCGGAAGTTCTAAGGATCGGCCATCGCTCAGCGTGAGGTCGACCTTGTCGGTGTAGAAGGCCGCATCGATGGAGTTATTCTCATTGCAGGTGAACGTCGCCTGAACGACGGGGTCGTCAGCGCTCGCATCTTCAGCGAGCGCCGGAGCCGCCATCAGCATAACGGTGCCGAGAACGGCGAATTGGGCGAAACGGGTTCGTCTCCTCATGCTCTTCTCCTCTGGCTCAACTCACCGCGCGCGCGGACGCCGATGGCGCCCGCTCCGCTTCGATCTCTTCCCGCCGCAGTTCCACGTGTAGCCACTCTTCTTCCGTTGCGGCTAGATCGGCGTGAGCTTTCGCCAGCGCATCGCTCGCCGCCCTGAACGCATCGCGGTCGCGGACATAGAGATCCGGGTCGGCCAGCACACGCTCCAGCCGCCCGATCTCGTCATTGAGCGCGACGATGCGCTTCGGCGCCGACTTCAACACATGCTGCTCGGTCGGGCTTAGACGCTTGCGTTGCGCGCCCGCGCGTTTTTCGGATGCCGCCGGCCGGGCCCCGCGCTTAGACACCGGCTCCTCTAGCGCCAAGCCGCCGACGCCATGACCGCGCTGCGCCACCATGTCGGAATAGCCGCCGGCATATTCGATCCACTGCCCGTCGCCCTCGAAAGCCACCACCGAGGTGACGGTCCGGTCGAGGAAGTCGCGGTCGTGGCTGACGAGCAGCACCGTGCCGGGATAGCTCGCCAGCATCTCCTGCAACACGTCCAAAGTCTCCAGGTCGAGGTCGTTGGTGGGCTCGTCCAGCACCAGAACGTTCGAGGGATGGGCCAGCGCCACTGCCAGCATCAACCGCCCCCGCTCGCCGCCCGACAGCGCCTTGACCGGCGTGCGCGCCTGCTCCGGGCTGAACAGGAAATCCTTCATGTAGCTGATGACGTGGCGCGCCTCCCCGTTGATGATCACCGTGTCACCGCTGCCGTCGGTCAAGGTGGCTGAGACGCTGCGCTCCGGGTCGAGCCGTTCGCGCCGCTGATCCAGCGTCGCCACTTCGAGATTGGTGCCGAGCTTCACTTGGCCCGTGTCGGGCGCCAGCGCCCCCGTCAGCATATTGATGAGCGTCGTCTTGCCGGCGCCGTTGGGCCCGACCAGGCCGACCCGGTCGCCGCGGGCGATCTTGATGCTGAAGTCGCGCACCAGATGAAGATCGCCGTAGCTCTTGGCGATGCCGCGCGCTTCGATCACCTTGCGGCCGGTCTCGCCCGCCTCCTGCACCTCGAGCTTCACGTCGGACTGGACGCGGTTGCGCTTGGCGACCGTGCGCTCGCCGCGCATCGACACCAACCCTTCGAGCCGGCGCTGATTGCGCTTCCGCCGCGCGCTGACGCCATAGCGCAGCCAGTGCTCCTCGCGGACGATCTGCCGGTCGAGCTTGTGGCGGCCGAGCTCCTCCTCCTCGAGAATGCCGTCGCGCCAGGGCTCGAACGCGGCGAAGCCCTGTTCGAGCCGCCGTGTGATGCCGCGGTCGAGCCACACCGTCGCTTGCGAAAGATTTTCCAGGAAGCGCCGGTCATGGCTGATCAGCACGAGCGCCGAACGCGACGCCTTGAGCACCGCCTCCAGCTTCTCGATGGCCACCACGTCGAGATGGTTGGTGGGCTCGTCCAAGAGCAGAATGTCGGGGTCGGGCGCCAGCACCTGGGCAAGCGCCGCGCGGCGGGCCTCACCGCCGGACAGGCGCGAAGGCGCCTCCTCACCAGTGAGCCCGAGGCTCTCCAGCAGATAGCGCGCCCGGTGCGGATCGTCCCCTGGGGCAAGCCCCGCCGCGACGAAGGCGCCCGTGGTGGCGAAGCCGGTGAGATCGGGGCTTTGCGGCAAATAGCGGACGGTGACGCCCGGTTGCAGAAAGCGGCTGCCGCCATCCGGCTCGATCTGGCCTGCGGCGATCTTGAGCAAGGTCGACTTGCCCGAGCCGTTGCGGCCCACCAGACAGAGCCGCTCCCCCGGCCCGATCGACAGCACGGCGCCTGCCAGCAACGGCGTGCTGCCGAAGGTGAGCGTGATGTCCTTGAGAAGGAGAAGAGGCGGCGGGGCCATGGTTTTAAGTCGGTCTCTTTTGGGACTGTCTTCTTGGCTGGGTTTTAGGGGATGCCGTCCTGCGCGGCTATGGCCCTTATTTTTGTCATTGCCCGGCTCGACCGGGCAATCCAGTAACCCCTGCGGTGCGGTATCACGAAGGACGGTGGTTACTGGATGCCCGCCTGCGCGGGCACGACAAGCGCTCAGGCATGTTTCATCACCTCGCCGCAGCACCCTGCGCGAAGGTCTGTCAAAGAAGGACTGCGGGGCACCGAAGAGCCTGCGTCCGTCGCTTGGACTGCAGCAGTACTGCAGTTGGGCAGCCTCTCGGCGCCCCGCATCGCGCTCAAGTAGCGAAGCGATAGCGCTACTCAAAACGCTGGCGGCGATATTGAAGCCTCGTTCCGCCGGCTTACCTCACGCAGTGGCACAGGCCTCGCTCGAATGCGAAGCCTCACCCGACGACCGCCGAATTCCACGGCGGTGGGCGGATCTTAAGACCCCCGAGGCCGTTCCGTTACTCCGACGCAAGGTCACGGCTTGCCGTCTTCTCGGGCCGTGCTGTCCCCGCGCTTCCTCGGGCGCCGCATCCCTCATCCCGAAAAGCAGACGGTCTGCAGCTCGCGTCCTCATGGACGAGGGATGCATGCATTTTACGCGAGGTTTGGCGGGCGGGGATAAAGTGCACCCCTTTTCTTGTCATTGCCCGGCCTGACCGGGCAATCCAGTAACCCGTGTCGTCAGAAATCACGGAGCCCGGCGACTACTGGATGCCCGCCTGCGCGGGCATGACAGCCGTGGATGCCCGGAACAAGCCCGGCCATGACGACGAGAGAGCGTGACGGGGATAGAGCCGGCGCCTACTGCGCCTCGCCGGCCGGATCGATCTCTCCGGCCTTACCCAAGAGGTCGCGCAATGACTGACGGCAATAGGGCCGAATCCCCGACGCGCCGCTCCGCGCCATGATCCTGAAACCCTCGTTCTTGTCGGCCACGGCCTGTTTCAGCAAATGGTCCTTATCGATCGAGGAGTCCTTCTGCAAATAATACGCCTCGATCTTCTCGATCGCCGCCTCGGCCGCATCCGCGTCGGCTTCCGAGAGATGCGCCTGCTCCTCGCATTGCAGGACGATCTCATATTCGGCGTAGAAGTTCTTGAGCGAGGCCGAAAGATTGCCCCCAAGCGCGCCCTGCGACATCAACACGACACAAAAGGCCAAAAACCACCCACCGGCGCCCAAACGCATCTCGTCCCCCTCGTTTTGAAAGATTGCAGCCGCGTCTTGTTATACGAGGTGGTGCGCCGCAGCAATTGCAGCCGGGCAACACTCACAGGTGAATGTTGTTGGGGTTCTTCCGTCCTCTCGGGCCGTGTCGGCGCATCGCCTTCCACTCCTCGTCACCCCCGGGCTTGTCCCGGGGGTCCAATAGGGCGCTTCCTTGTCCGTATGCGCCAGTTCTACGTGTACATTCTCGCCAAGCACCGTCACGGCGCGCTCTACGTCGGAGTGACAAACGACCTCATCCGGCGGACCTATGAGCACCGCGAAGGCTTGGCACCGGGGTTCACCAAACGCCACGACATCAAGCAGCTTGTCTATTCTGAACAACATGCGACCGCCGCCTCGGCAATTCAGCGCGAGAAGACAATCAAGGGCTGGCCGCGCTCCTGGAAGGTCCGGGCGATTGAGAAGATGAACCCGACATGGGCGGATCTCTACGAAGAGATTTGCCGATAGGCCTCAGTGGATGCCCGGAACAAGTCCGGGCATGACGGCCCCTACAAAGGAATGTTGTCGTGCTTCTTCCAGGGGTTCTCGACGTGCTTGTTGCGCAGCATCTGCAGCGCCCGGGCGACGCGCATGCGCGTGCCGCGCGGCGCGATCACCTCGTCGATATAGCCCCGCTCCGCCGCCACGAACGGATTGGCGAAGCGCTCCTGATAGTCGTCGATGTGCTTCTTGACCTTGTCCGGATCGCCGAGGTCGGCGCGATACAGGATCTCGACCGCGCCCTTGGCGCCCATCACGGCGATCTCAGCCGTGGGCCAGGCATAGTTCACGTCGCCGCGGATATGCTTTGAAGACATAACGTCGTAAGCGCCGCCATAGGCCTTGCGGGTGATGACGGTCACTTTCGGCACGGTGGCCTCGGTGAAGGCGAACAGGAGCTTGGCGCCATGCTTGATGAGCCCGCCATATTCCTGATCAGTCCCGGGGAGAAAGCCCGGCACGTCGACGAAGGTGACGAGCGGAATGCTGAAGCAATCGCAGAAGCGGACAAAGCGCGCGGCTTTGCGCGAGGCGTCTGAATCGAGCACGCCGGCGAGAAACATCGGCTGGTTGGCGACAATGCCGATGGTGCGGCCTTCCATGCGGGCAAAGCCCACCACGATGTTGCGGGCGAAGGTTTCCTGGATCTCGAAGAAGTCGCCCTCGTCCACGACCTTATGGATCAGCTCCTTGATGTCGTAGGGCTTGTTCGGATTGTCGGGGATCAGCGTGTCGAGCGACGGCTCGAGCCGGTCCCACGGGTCCCGGGTGGGCAGCTCCGGCACGCCGGAGAGATTGCTCGACGGCAGAAAGTCCATCAGCCGGCGCATCTGCAACAGCGTCTCGACGTCGTTGTCGTAGGCGCCGTCGGCGATCGACGATTTGGTGGTGTGCACCACCGCGCCGCCAAGCTGCTCGGCGGTCACCTCCTCCTTGGTCACCGTCTTCACCACGTCGGGGCCGGTGACGAACATGTAGGAGGTGTCTTTGACCATGAAGATGAAGTCGGTCATGGCCGGCGAATAGACGTCGCCGCCGGCGCACGGGCCCATGATCACGCTGATCTGCGGGATGACGCCCGAGGCCAGCACGTTGCGCAGGAACACCTCGCCATAGCCGCCGAGCGCCGCCACGCCTTCCTGAATGCGCGCGCCGCCGGCGTCGAACAGGCCGATGACGGGCGCCCGGCTCCTGAGTGCCATGTCCTGGATCTTGATCATCTTGTTGGCGTGGGCTTCCGACAGCGACCCGCCGAACACGGTGAAGTCTTTGGCGAAGACGTAGACCACGCGGCCGTTGATGGTGCCCCAGCCGGTGACCACGCCGTCGCCGGGCACCTTGTTCTGCTCCATGCCGAAATCGATGCAGCGGTGCTCGACATACATGTCGAACTCCTCGAAGGAGCCGTCGTCGAGCAGGAGCTGAAGCCGCTCGCGGGCCGTGAGCTTGCCGCGTTTGTGCTGCGCCTCGATGCGCTTCGGCCCCCCGCCGGCGCGGGCCTTGGCACGGCGGATTTCAAGCTCTTCCAGGACTTCCTTCATGACCGCTCCCCGAGGTGAATTCCCCGAAGGGAATAGCATGGGGCCGAAAAGAGGCAAGTCGCGCGATTTGCCCTGAGGGATCATCCCCGTTTTTGGGGAGGCGTAAGGGACCGCGGCGGCGCGATTGCCCGCGCGCGCCAAACGCGGCATCCTGCGCCCCTGGGAGCTGGGAGGGGCCCGTCCATGAGAGTGGGTATCGCCGTCGCCGTGCTCGTTGCCTTCGCCGCGGCCCTTGGCCTCGGCTACTACTACTATTGGGTCGGCGAGGAGCTCGACGATATTCGCGCCCGCCTCGTGACCGAGGCCCAGCTCGAACACCCCGACGATCCGGCCACCAGTTCGGGCATCAAGCTCGCCCCCATCCAATGCGCCCGAATCTACGACCTGCGCGCCAACCCCGTCGCCCGGCGCTTACGGGGCGACGAGATCCGCGGGATGTGGGCTCACTGCGAGAGGATCGCCGACATGGCCTCGGGGCTCGACCGGCTTCGCAAGCCGTCGCCGTAACCGACTCTCAGGATTCGGAAAGTTCGAGCGCCCGCACCGCGGCGTCGAACTCACCGCGGCGCGCCGCGCGGCGGTCCTTGGCTTCCGTATCCTCGCCCCATTTGCCGGTCTGCCAGTCCTCGTCCACATGGGCCCCGGTCCAGGCCTCGTTCGGCGTGAGACGTTTCAGCGCCACGGCCAGCGCCAGCAGCGCCGAGCCGGTCAGCGTCGTCATCAGGTGCAGGGCCGCGAGGGAGAACGCGTCGAGCCCCTCGATCCGCGTTCTGATCGCGTCCATGGCGGCGTCGGCTTGCGTCACATGGACGATGCCTTGCGCCAGGTTAAGCGGCGCATCGAGCGTGTCCTTGGCCCACGCGATCACGGGGTCCCATTGCGCGGCTTGCGCGGCCACGAGCCCGTCCGGGCCGCTCGCGCGGTAGCAGAGCAGGTCCGCGCGCGCATGGGCCATGATGGCGTCGATGACCGCCTCTGCGCGCCCCTCGACGCCGTCGATGGCCGAGTTGGCGAGCTTGGTGAGCGGCATGGTGCGGGGATCGATCCGGTCGCCTTGGGCCCGCCACTCCGCCGCGATCGCCTCGGCCAGTTTCTTCGTCGGCACCGACAATGCCGCCTTGCCTGGCGTCTTGACCGGCTTGCCGTCGAGCAGGAGCGCGCCGCGGCCGCCCGTGTCCGTGACGGTCACGTCCTTGTAGAAGCGCTTGGGGAGAGTCTTCGTGACCGGGATCTTACCGGCACCATTCGCGTGCGACGCGCCGCCTGCCACACTGTCTTGATCGTCTTCGCTCACGCCGATCGCCTCGTCATCGAGTATCCGTCACTCTCATTCATCATCCGGCTCGCCGTCCTTGAGGGCGAAGCCGAACGCGGCGAAGGCCTTCTCCATATGCGGTGGGAGCGGCGCCGTCACGTCGACGACGCCCTCCCCGCTCGGGTGCGGGAAGCAAATCCGTCGCGCATGCAGATGAAGCATCTTGTCGATGCCCTCGGGCCACTCCGCACCGCTCGGATATTTCTCATCGCCGAGAATGGGATAGCCGAGGATCGACATATGGGCTCTCAATTGATGTTGGCGCCCCGTGACTGGCTTCAGCGACACGAAGGCCACCTTCTGCCCGGCCCGGTCGACCACCGCGTAATACGTCACCGCCGATTGTGCCCGGTCCTGCTCGCCCGGGCGGGCTTTGCGCACCCGCTCGCCCGCCGGGGTCGCCGCCTTTACCAGCGCCGCCTCGATCTTGCCTTGCGGCGGTTTCGGCACGCCCTGGGTGAGCCCCCAATAGATCTTGCGCACCGAGCGGGTCTGAAACGCGCGGCCGAGCTTCGCCGCCACGGCCCGCCGCTTGGCGACCACGAGCACGCCTGAGGTGTCGCGGTCGAGCCGATGCACGAGCCGCGGCCGCGTGTCGGGACTGTCGCCTAAGCCTTCGAGCAGACGGTCGATATGGCGGGTGGTCTTGCTGCCCCCTTGCACGGCGATGCCGGGCGGCTTGTTGAGGATGAGCAGATCGTCGTCCTCGTACAGGGTGATGTCGGCGAGAAAGTCGCGGTCGGCCTTGGACAACGTCTGCTTCGGTCCAGGCGGCGGCGGCACATCGGGAAGCGGCGGCACGCGGATACTCTGGCCGGCCGCGAGCCTGGTGCTGGCCTTGGCCCGGCCCCCATCGACGCGCACTTGGCCCGTGCGCAACAGCTTCTCCAGCCGGCTATGGGGCAGGCCCGCGTAATGCGTCTTGAACCAGCGGTCGAGGCGCATGTTGTCCTCGTCGTCGCTGACATTGATGGTCTTGACGGTCGACATGATCAGAGCGCGCGCACGATGGCGAGGCCGGCGAACAGGGCCGCGATGGACAATCCGACCGACGCCAACAGGTAGAAGCCCGCGCTGACATAGGCGTCGCGTTCGACCAGCAGCACAAAGTCGACGGAGAAGGCGGAGAACGTGGTGAAGCCACCGAGCACGCCCACGGTGAGAAAGGCCCGGAGCTCGTTGCCCACCGACCAGCGCAAAGCCATGGCCTCGATCAACAGACCCATGATGAAGCAGCCGAGCAAATTGACCGTCAGCGTGCCCCACGGAAAGCCGAAGCCGAGCAGCCGGCCCGAGCCCACACCGACGAGATAACGCGCCGACGCGCCGAGCGCCCCGCCGGCGGCCACGAACAGCAGAGTCTTCACCGCGCCCCCCCTTCAGTCCGACAGCCCACGGGCCACCTCACGCGCCTTTAGCCTTCTTGGCACGGATTTCGGCGAAGCGGTCGAGCCGCTCCTTGATCTCGCGCTCGAAACCGCGCCCCGTGGGTGCATAGAATTCCTGCCGCTCCATGCCGTCCGGGAAATAGTTCTGGCCGGAGAACGCCTCTTGCTCGTTGTGATCGTAGGCGTAGTCGCGGCCGTAGCCCTCTTGCTTCATCAGCGTCGTCGGCGCGTTGAGGATGTGCTTGGGCGGGAGCAGCGATCCCCCTTCTTTCGCCACCCGCGAGGCCGCGTTGAAGGCCATATAGGCGGCGTTGGATTTGGGTGCGGTGGCGAGATAGACCGTGGCCTGCGCCAGCGCCAGCTCCCCTTCGGGGCTCCCGAGAAAATCGTAGACGTCCTTGGCGGCATTGGCCTGGAGCAGCGCCGCCGGGTCCGCAAGCCCGATATCCTCCACCGCCATGCGCACCAGCCGGCGGGCGATATAGAGCGGGTCCTCGCCCCCTGCCAGCATGCGCGCCAGCCAATACAGCGCGGCATCGGGATCGGAGCCGCGCACCGATTTATGCAGGGCACTGATGAGATTGTAGTGGCCGTCTTGGCCCTTGTCGTAGAGCGGCGCGCGGCGCTGCACCAGCGCCGTCAACGCCTCGCGGTCGAGGGGGGACTTAGCCTCGGCGCCCTCCGCCATAAACACGTCCTCGGCAAGATTGATGAGGCCGCGCCCGTCGCCGTCAGCCATGCCGATCAGCGCGGCGCGGGCATCTGGGGTCAACGGCAGCTTGCGTCCTTCGTGCGTCTCGGCGCGTTGAAGCAATGCCTCGAGCCCATCATCGTCCAGCCGCTTGAAGGTGAGCACGCTCGCCCGTGACAGCAGGGCCGAGTTGAGCTCGAAGGACGGGTTCTCCGTGGTCGCGCCCACCAGCACGATGGTCCCATCCTCCACATGAGGCAGGAAAGCATCCTGCTGCGAACGGTTGAAACGGTGGATCTCGTCGATGAACAGGAGCGTGCCGCGCCCCTCCTCCCGCCGCGCCTTGGCCTGCTCGAACACCTTGCGCAAGTCCGCCACGCCAGACTGGATGGCCGACAGCTGCTCGAAATGGAGATCGGTGACTTCGGCGAGGAGCCGCGCCACGGTGGTCTTGCCGGTGCCCGGAGGACCCCAGAAGATCACCGAACCGAGGCGTCCGACCCGCACCATGCGGCCCAGCATGCCGTCGCCGAGAAGATGATCCTGGCCGATCACCTCGTCGAGGGATTGAGGGCGCAGGCGGTCCGCGAGCGGACGTGGCGCGCTATCGGCGAGCCCAGCAGCCTCAAACAGCGTCGCCGCGCCCTTCTTCATGGATCAGCCCTGGATCGCGAGATTGAAGAGTTTTCCGCCACGTTCGAGCGCCAGCCGCCAAGCGCCGCCGCCACTCTCCAGCATGACGGCGAGCGTCTTGACCGAGTCCATCTTCTTGTTGTTGACGCCGACGATAATGTCGCCGCGTCTCAGTCCCAACCGGCCGGCGTTCGACTGGCGATCCACGGTGAGAACCACGACGCCCCGCTTGCCGTCGTCGTCCATGCTGAGCTCCTGGGCGACGGCGGGCGAAAGATTGGCCACCGTGCTGCCGGACAGAGGATGCGGGCCCGAAAGCTCGCGCGTATCGCGCGGCGGGTCCTCGACCGGGGCTAGCAGGGCGATCGTCGCGCGCAAGGTCTTGCCCTTGCGGAACACCCCGAGTTCGACCGTGCCGCCGACGCCTTTGGTGACGAAGCGGTACTGCAAGGCCTCCGGGTCCTGGACCGCCTTGTCGTCAACGCTGACCACCACATCGCCCACTTGCAGCCCGGCACGCTGCGCCGGCCCCTTCTCTTGCACGCTGGTCACCAGCGCGCCTTTGGGCCGATCCAGGCCGAGCGATTCGGCGATGTCGGCGGTGAGCGGCTGCAACGAGGCGCCAAACCATGGGCGCTGGACCTTGACGCCTTTGAGTGCCGACTGAACGACGAGCCGCACCATATTGGAAGGAATCGCGAATCCGATCCCGTGCGAGCCGCCGCTCTTGGAGAAGATAGCCGTATTGATGCCGACCAGCTGGCCGTCCATGTCGACGAGCGCGCCGCCGGAATTGCCGGGGTTGATGGCGGCATCGGTCTGAATGAAGAACTGATAGTCGGAGATGCCGACCTTGGTGCGCGCGAGCGCCGAGACGATACCGCTTGTCACCGTCTGGCCGACCCCGAACGGATCGCCAATGGCGAGCACGAGGTCGCCCACCTCGAGGCCGTCGGAGTTGGCGAATTTGATCGAGGGGAATGTCGTGCCGTCGCCCTCGAGCCGCAGCACCGCAAGGTCGGTCTGCTCGTCCTTGAGGATGAGCTTGGCGGGAAACTCGCGCCCGTCGGCCAGCGCCACCGTGACCTCGGAATCGCTGCTGCCCCGGATCACATGATAATTGGTGACCACCACCCCCTCGGCGCCGACGAGAACGCCGGAGCCGAGCGAGTTCTGGATACGTTCCCGGGGCACGCCGAACTGCTCGCCGAAGAACCGCCGAAAGAACGGGTCATTGGCGAACGGCGACACTGCCTGCTTGACCCGGTGGCGCACATAGACGTTCACCACCGCCGGCGCCGCCTGTTTCACCACCGGCGCGAAGGACTGCTTGATGGCGGCCTGGCTCTTCGGAACGACCCGCTGCTGCGCACCTGCGTCGAGCGCGGGCACGAGCAGAATCGTGGCGGCCAACAGGCCGACCCTGCCAAATTTCCACGACAAATTTGCCAAAAGTGTCACCGGTATCCCTGTTAAGGATTGCTAGGCGAAGAGTGTCCGCGCGTCTTCGTGGTTCGAGATGCTCTCCCAGACAAAACTGGAGGTTCTACGGCCGGATTCAAGGGGAATGTTGGTTTGCCGCCCTTGAGGTTTCTACTAAGATGCCCGGCCGACGGCATCCTTGCCAACTTATAACGGTAAAAAGGTGGAGAGAAGCGCATGCGTATTTTCAAGCTGACCATGATCGCCTTGGCCGCGATCATCTGGAGTTCTTCGGCCTGGGCCATCACGGTCAAAAAGCGGATCGAGGCTCCCGGCCTGCCCGACGAGGTCTGGGCTGTCGCCGGAGAGGGCTTCTGCAGCATCAAGGATTGGCATCCTGCCGTCGCGGAGTGTGAAGAGGTGACCGAAGGCGGCGACACCTACCGTTTACTGACCCTGGGGGACGGCGGCAAGATCAAGGAAAAGCTGACCGACAAGGACGACATGTCCTACAGCTACGAGATCGTCGAGAGCCCTCTCCCCATCAAGAATTACTCCTCCAAGCTTTGGGTCGAGGAAGACGATGAGCCGGATCGCACGATAATCTACTGGCAGTCGGAGTTCGATGCCGCCGACGGCACGAGCGATGGCGATGCCAAGAAGATCGTCACGGGCATCCTTGGCGATGGCGTCAAGGGCATCAAGAAGACCTCGATCGCAGCCTGGGACGCGAGAGAAGCCGCCGCGGGCAACGTCGTATCGAAGGGCCGCGACCGGTCCGACAAAGATGACGATGACGACTAAGCCGTCGTTGATGGCGCGCCGCCCATAGCGGCGCGCCAAAATCTTCCCTGATGGAATGAAAATCGGTAGAGCGGCGCGCTCTTAGCGTCTACGCCGCGGCCTGGTCGGCCTCACCGCCGTGATCCTGCACCGGGCCCGAATCGAGGCCCTTGGCGCCCTCATCGCGGTCCACCAGTTCGATCACAGCCATCGGCGCGGAATCGCCATAGCGGAAACCCGCCTTCAGCACCCGCGTATAACCGCCCGGACGCGCCGCGTAGCGCGGTCCAAGCGTCTCGAACAGCTTCGACACCGTGGCCTCGTCGCGGATCCGGGCAAAGGCCTGGCGCCGCGCATGCAGATCGCCGCGCTTGGCGAGCGTGATCAGACGATCCGCCACACGGCGAAGTTCCTTCGCCTTGGGCAGCGTCGTGGCGATCTGCTCATGCTTGATGAGCGCATTGGCGAGTGCCGCGAAAAGCGCCCGGCGATGGGTTGCGGTGCGGTTCAGCTTCCGCCCGGCTTTGCCATGTCTCATTTACAGCCCCCTCCCAGGGTGCCTCTCCGGCGCCGGAATAGCGGCGCCGCACGAATGCCTAATAGTGATCCTCAAACCGCTTGGCCAGCTCTTCGATGTTCTCCGGCGGCCAGTCCGGCACTTCCATGCCGAGATGCAGACCCATGGAGGCCAGCACTTCCTTGATCTCGTTCAACGACTTGCGGCCGAAGTTCGGCGTCCGCAGCATCTCGGCCTCAGTCTTTTGAATGAGATCGCCGATATAGACGATGTTGTCGTTCTTCAAGCAGTTGGCCGAACGCACCGAAAGCTCGAGCTCGTCCACCTTCTTGAGCAGCGCGGCGTTGAACACAAGTTCGGGCTGCCGCTCGTAGGTCTGCTCCTTCTTCGGCTCCTCGAAGTTGACGAACACCGACAGCTGGTCCTGAACAATGCGGGCCGCGAGCGCGATCGTATCCTCGGGCCGTACCGAGCCGTCGGTCTCGATGTCCATGGTGAGCTTGTCGTAGTCGAGGATCTGACCCTCGCGGGTGTTCTCGACGCGATAGGACACCTTGCGGACCGGGCTGAACAGGGAATCGACCGGGATGTAGCCGATCGGCGCATCTTCGGGACGATTGCGCTCGGCCGGTACATAGCCCTTGCCCGAGGAGGAGGTGAACTCCATGTGGATCGTCGCGCCCTCGTCGAGCGTACAGATCACGTGCTCGGGATTCAGAATTTCGATGTCGGCGCCGCCTTGGATGTCGCCAGCAGTGGCCACGCCCGGGCCCTCTTTCTGCAGCACCATGCGCTTGATGCCTTCGGAATGCTGGCTCAGCGCGATTTCCTTGATGTTGAGGACGATGTTGGTCACGTCCTCACGCACGCCGGGGATCGAGGAGAACTCGTGCAGCACGCCGTCGATATGCACCGAGGTGATAGCCGCGCCCTGGAGCGACGACAGCAGCACGCGGCGAAGCGCGTTGCCCAGCGTCAGCCCGAAGCCGCGTTCGAGCGGCTCGGCGGTAACCGTGGCAAAGCGCCCCGGGTCGCGGCCCGGAATGACGTTGAGTTTGGTGGGCTTGATGAGATCTTGCCAGTTCTTTTGCAGCACCGGGGGAGCCCTTTCTTGATCGTTGAGCGGAGCAGCCTGCCCCAGCGTCCGAATGTCCTCGTGCAACATTTAGGTGTCGCCTTGCCTTGCTTTAGACGCGCCGGCGCTTGCGGGGCCGGCAGCCGTTATGCGGGATCGGCGTCACATCGCGGATCGAGGTGATGATGAAGCCGGAGGTCTGCAGCGCCCGAAGCGCCGACTCCCGACCCGACCCGGGGCCCCGAACCTCGATCTCGAGGTTCTTCATCCCGTGCTCCGCCGCCTTCTTGCCGGCATCCTCGGCGGCCATCTGCGCCGCGTAAGGCGTCGACTTGCGTGAGCCCTTGAAGCCCATGGTCCCGGCCGACGACCAAGAGATTGTGTTCCCTTGCGCGTCGGTGATGGTGATCATCGTGTTGTTGAAGCTCGCCTGCACATGGGCGACGCCCGAAGTGATGTTCTTTTTTTCGCGGCGACGAACCCGCGTCTTGTCCTTGGTGGCCATGCTTTATTCCCGCAATTACAGATTGACGCCGGCGCAAGCCCTTAAAAAGAGCCTGGCCGCGCGTTGAGCTATTTACTTCTTCTTGCCGGCGATCGCTTTCGCCGGGCCCTTACGGGTGCGCGCGTTGGTATGCGTGCGCTGACCGTGCACCGGAAGTCCACGGCGGTGACGTAAACCACGGTAGCAGCCGAGGTCCATCAACCGCTTGATATTCATGGAAACATCGCGCCTGAGGTCGCCTTCGACCATGTAGTCCCGGTCGATGACCTCGCGGATCTGGATAACCTCGGACTCGCTCAACTGGTTCACCCGCCGCTCCGACGGAATTGAGATTTTGGCGCAGATCTGCTTGGCATAGGTATCGCCGATGCCGTGGATGTAGGTGAGCGCTACCTCGACTCGTTTGTTGGTCGGGATATTTACGCCTGCAATTCGGGCCACGTAGTCGTCTCCTCGCGCGCGCACGCGGTAACGTGCTG
>Ga0307380_10003412_pt1 | contig 21951 bp, 26 predicted proteins | sample UN3MG_FD_202239 | JGI IMG/M metagenome (GOLD analysis project Ga0307380, IMG submission 202239) | Soil microbial communities from Risofladan, Vaasa, Finland - UN-3 | ecosystem: Environmental > Terrestrial > Soil > Coastal area > Acid sulfate soil | place: Finland: Risofladan, Vaasa | collected... | reverse complement strand
TTAATTAAAGGAAGAGGCGCCCGGTGCCCCATTCCGAGCGCCCATTAAAGAGGAGGTTGTAATGAAAAGATAAATATCGGGATAGCCATGTAGGCTACCCAACCGCAACTGCGGGGAGTCGTCAAGGTAATAAAATTAAAATAACACCAATGATAAACCCTACCCCACCGCCTATTCCGTAGGGTTTCGCTTTCTCAAATAATGTTGCCTTTGCCTCGGCTTTAGCCTGGATAATTTCCTCTGTCATTTTGCAGGCATCCTGGGCAACAACTTTTATTTGTCCCTTGTTGGTTACGCTGTATTCAATCTCTATTGGGGAGGATAGGCATTGCTCGGCCTGTTCCGGTGTCATGTCCTCACGGGGAATTTTCCATTTTACGACTGTTCTCTTTCTCTCTATGCTGATTATTCGGACATTGGAAACATGCTCTTTTTTCGGGAATATTTCACGGATACCTATTCCGGCGAGAATAATTAGAGCTAAAATTATAATTGATATGAAAATATATTTCTTCATTTATGCCTCTCTTGAAACTTCCGGTCATGCAGTTCTCTCTTGATCCTCATCACAACAAGGCCGCCTGTCGCAAAAAGACCAAAGAAAATTATTACTGCTATATCCTTGATGAGTTTCATTTTTTCCCTTCGATGAATTTTTGGAAAATATTAAATCCCATATAGGTGCACATCGCGATTAACAAGTGCTCCCCGGTGAACTTCGGGCTTGTATAAAAAGCTATTACTGCGATTATGAGGATCTGGAATTTCCGGGAGCCGAGCTTGCCAATGTAGTCCTGTAGTTTTTTCATGACAATATTTCCTTCATGAAATTATCTTTCTTGATATTGTTTCCCGGACAGGTTTTATCTGAAAATTCCCGATGAAAAATAATCTTATTAGGTTCGACGTTGTATTCATCCATCAGGTTTCTAACCTTATAACCGATTGAAAGTATTTGTAGGTTGGTCGGTTTTTCGTAATCAAAATTTCCCACCATACAGATAGCTATTGCTCCGGTGTTATGACCCTTAATTGATGCAGGCTTGATTTCTATCGCTCGTCCTTCAGATGTTATCCCATCTGGATAAATTAAAAAATGATATCCTATATCCTGAAATTTTCTGAAATGAACATGAAAATACCTGATGTTTTCAAGAATGTCGGTATGATTTAATCCATTGAAATCCTGCAGTGTTGGTTTCTCGGTATGATGTATGTGTATCTGGTTAATCTCCCTCATGCAATTTTCCCTCCTTGTTTGCTAATATTGAAGCCATGCAAATAAAATGATACATACATCTCAGATCAAACCCGTTGCAGTTTGCCGAACACATGCCGCAGATTGTTTCATGAAGTGCTACAAGATATCCCTGTGTTGATTGTCTCATTACTCCTCATGTTTATGATAATCTTTCACATGGTCCCTATCGAGCTGAAAGAGTTTATCAATAGAATCCCTTAATGTTTCAATTTGCTTATCATAGCTCTTTAGAACACGGCCAAGCAAAAAGAGACTAACAGGTGCAACAATGCCCAGAGCCACAACAATGATAGTAATGATATTTTTATCCATCTACATTCCATATTATGTCTCATTAAAATTTAAAATTATTTCCATTCTATCGCCTCGATCTCCGCCTCGTCTTTCGCCGCTTCAATCTGAGACAGGAGACCGGATTCCACCACCGCCGGATCTTTGCCGTCAATAAATGGCTTCAAAATCCGGTATAAATATTCAGCTTGAGATCGGTCAGTTGCAATTTCCAGTTTCTTCTCATTCTTTTTCACATCCAATGTGTAAACATCCTCAGTCTTTTTCTCGATTGATTCATTTTTTTTATCATCCCATTTGTACCGGGGATATCCCTCCTCGGTTTTTATCCCCTTCGGGAAAAGTTCTTGCATCGGAAAATGCCTCGAAGCATTCTCATTGATGCAGAGATCCCCCTGGATCGGCTTTTCAAATTTATCGGAGAATCCATGAGCCACGTCCCCGTTTCCGTCTTTCCTAATATAATGTTTAGTCATAATATCCTCCTATAATTCGGCATCAGCGGTGTAATGGAAAAGCATACCCCTTAAAGCGCTTGCAGCACCATTTGTTCCACCAGCATAAAAACCATGTTGTCCAAGATATCCAACAACGGCATTTACCTCACCGGCAGCCATAGATACTTTGTCAATCGTTCCGGCATTACCATAAACATGTACTGTTGGTATTGTTCGCATCGGTGCTTCAAAACCAACAGGGAAATATAATGTATGATCTGCATTTGCCAGTCCAGAATGATAATATCGTACCATGCCGTTTGTGTTCACTGTCCCTGGAGCAATATTGAGATCATAGCTTTTCCGGTAATAATCTTTACATAATTTTTCTTCTGCGTGAATATCCCTCGGGCAAAAATCAAGAACCGTTGCGCCCTCGTTAAATTGCAATTGATCAATAAAAAGTTCATCCCCCACCGCCGCATCGGTATCGTCTACCCATATAAACAGAGCAAGATTTGTCATGCCTGCGGTATCAATATCGATATTCTCGATTGAATATTTCGTCCAGTTCGTATCGATTGCAATATTTATCGGAACATTCTCAAGAGTCCAGTTTGCCACCGGCGTAATGTTCGCACCCTCGGCGTTCCATGCTGAAACGACATCACTCGTCACGGTATCCGCCGCCCCATCCCATGAGAGAACTGCACATCGTAAATTCTCAATGAGTTTTAATGCCGTTGTTTTCGCTTGAAAAGACACAGAAACGGAATGGCCATAAAACGGCACCGAGTTTTTATTTTCAAATATTTGACAGAATGGAGAAAACTTTTTATTTGCCGTAGTAACGACATATTTCATTGAAAATTGAGAGCCTTCCGGTGCATCGGTTGATTGTTCCGGCTCAGTAATATTATTCCCATCTGATAAATAGTTGATTCTATCAAATAAATATGTATCGTCATTATTCGCTGGTGTCGTTGCCGCCGTGAATTTCGCCGTTCCGCTTGTTCCTCTCTGGGCGATTGCACCATCAGGATTTATGATTGCCTGTCGGAAAAGACCCGCATTTGTAATGGCAGAAAGTGCGGTATTTAGTTCCTCCATTGTTTTAGTCGGGGCCAATACCCCGTTGCCGACGATCACCCGTATGTTCATCATGAGCTGGTTTGGATCGGCCGCCGCATTCCAATCGACACTGTCTGCTACTTCTGGTAAATTTACCCATGCATCTGCCATAATATTAACCCTATGCCGCTATATTTGTTACCCTCACTGAGTCTGAGTCGGCCCAATAGGTAGATCTGAAAATAAATCTATACTGAAAATATTTAACACTTCCCAAATTCTGAGACTTTATCCCGATTGCATCAACCGCTGTACTCCACGAACTCCACGTCGTTCCATCGTCCGAGGTGCGGTATTGAAACATTATATCTTCAGAATCTCCTATTGCTCTCCATTCGATTGTGCCAAATCCATTCGGTCTATATAATTGCGAACTTTCATAAATTGCAGTTGCTTCATAATAAACCTCGCCGTATTTTGCCCCACCATAAAACGTAAATCCCGATACAGGGGCAACGCCACCCTCCCCGTTCAATACGTCAAGCGTCAACCCGTCAATATAGGGATCGCCCTGAATCTTGTATTTATTTTCATCGCCATTGTCACAGGGAATGGCGCTCAATATATTCGAGGGATCGCTCTCGTTGAATGATGTATCATAACTCCGCACCTTGAAAAAATACTCCGTGCCATTATTTAGCTCGTAAATCTGAATAATATTGTATCCCTCGACCGTATCGGGATTCCTTATGTCGATATAACTGCGTCCAAGATTGCAGAGCTCGGCCAACCACTCGCCGAGTGTCGATGTAAAAAATAAATAATATCCTACATGATCATCCTCGATGCTGATAGTCCATATTGCAACTAGGCTGCCATCGGCCGGGAGGACCGCAATCAATTCTACCGGTGAAGGCGGTTCAATATCTCGATCGACAACATTCACCGGCAAATTAAGAAACTCGCCCTCTATATCCAACTTCCCGGTATTTCTGTCATATTGGATTCTTGCCGTTTTAGTGGGCTCACCGATAAAATTGTCAAAATGAAAATCAAGTTGCTTATTCGGTCGCAAAAAAGACATCTGCTCATCTAAATCAATTTTGAATTTTTTTATTGGGTTTTCATATCTATCAAGAATCAATCCCCCGATCCAGTTCGCACCAATCAAATTAGTATATATGATTTTAAAATCTGCCGATAGCGTACTTTCAATTTTATCTTTCGGAATAGTGAAAACTTTATCGCCATTCGTACCAGGAATAAAATCCGATGCAGTTGCAATATTGGCGCCATTTTTATAAATAATATTATAGGCATTATAAATTTCTTCTTCAAACCAACTCTCAAAAGTTAGCGGTATGATATCCTGCGGTTTAATTCTATACCCTAAAACACCATCCCATTTTTGCCACTGATAAACTTCTATAATATTATCAACTGTGTAAACATCGCACAGAGACATTCTTCTTAATGACTGAATTACCTCTAAACATTTCCTATTATCTGAAGCATCGAGATCGATATTGATCGTTGCTGAATTTAAAGTTTGAATATTTATAGCCTTTAAAAATTTTCCGTAATTTAAAAACTCCGGGGGAACTCCTACCACATCATTAAAAATATTATACATTGCATCGGCGACCGTGATACCCGATGCCGCATATACACAAGTAATATCATTCATTTCATAAATAAAATTTGCAGTCTTGATAATCACCGTTCCATCTGAATCTTTTTGGGTAATATTTTTTATACGCCCCACCCATGTATAAATCCCCTGTTCGGTATTGTATATCGTAACGAGCTTATCCATCCATTCAACACCATAAAATATTGACTGCGGATTAGTGTCAGAAAATTTATCATCAGTATTATCAAGAACAATGTTGGTAATATTCCCGATTAAATCACGATCAAAATCAATCCGATTATCTGACTTTGGATATTCTCTAATGTCGGAATCCGGTATTTCATTATAATTTATTTCAATTATATCAGACATTAACTTTCCTCGTATGGTCTTTCAAAACGCAAAAAAACACCCCTTACCCCACTTCGCGAAAGCGGATAAAATCCTGGAGACTCTGGCAAATCGGCCCTTACAAATTCATATAAATTATAATTATTGGAATATGTAATCGGATCTGGATAGACTTTTACCTGGGATTCTTCGCTGCACCACATGACGCGAACAGCATCAAAATCAACGTTTTTCATTCCTATATAATAAAGCTCAATAACTTCTTTTTGGGCTTTTTTCCGTTCTCTCGTCGATCCATCTTGTCGCGTCGAAGTCTTCTTGCCAACCGGTTCAATAAAAACATTGAATGTTCCCCGCCTCGGCTTCTCTATGGTGATCTCTGTCCAGGTAGTTATCGAACCTATATATTTTACATCATAGCTCCCTGTATTCCGGGAATCGTCGGCAAAGTCTTTCGCTGGGGAGTCCGCAGGATAGCCAACTATTCGAGTTTTGATATTTAGGTCTATATCATTGGGATTGCTTGCACCTTCATTCAGGTATAGGGGATTGGCCCTGATAACGGTGCTCGGTGTTGCATTAGTTACGGAATCGGTATTGACACAGCGCGTATAAGTCACCATCACATCGGCATTGATAGCGTCACCGGCGTTTTCGTGGATATTATTATTTTTAATTACTTCATCACCATCATTATTTTCAAGCCTGATACCGGCATAATTATCAAATATATCATTGTGCTCAATTTCAATTCCTGCACCAGCTCCATCAATGTGCATAGCATATCCTGAATTATTACGATAGAATTGAGAATCATGACATTGAAAATTATTTGTTACGAGATGCCCACCTTTGTCATTATCAAAAATTCTGGAATTATAAACAGCAGCTTCATTATCACCGTAAATCGGATAACCATAAGCACCCTCTTTACTATAGTTTTTACAATTTTTAAGATCACACCATTTAATAGTTGGTTTGGCACTATTGGCCCTTATTAAATTTACAAGTTTTTGTCTTTCATCACCATCAATAATCCATCCGTTTATAATTGCAGCGACTGAAGTAATAATTCCGGGTGATGTATATGTAAAATATTTCCTGATATAACCTTTTGAAGCTGTTATGTCGGCAAAGGTTATCACGATATTATGATCTGCAGTTTCGCACCCACCATAGAAAGCGGCCTTGCCATTATGAAATAATGTTGCTCCCACTCTGGAAGTACCCGCGTAATTATACACTCTGTAATAACCATCATAATTATTTAAGTCCGCGTAATCCATATAAACATAGACAAACGAATCATTATTTATCGGGATTAAATGAATAGGCTCAAATTGTGTTGTGTCTGTTAAAACGTTCCATGGCGCGACCGCCTGGGTGCCGTCCTCATTTCTTATACAACATCTTTTGTAATCGGTGCCGCCGATGTCAATACCGTATCCTATCGCAAATTTACCCACCGGCATAACCGCGATATAGGTTTCTGCAACGGCATTACCGGCCTCGCAAACAGTTTCCCCTAATACAGCGTTCCCATCCTCGTCTTTAATCTGAATTGCAAGATCGCCGGCGGTGGTGTTATAGCTTATAACAAAATTTGAATTATAAAGAGTCTTGATACATGGCACGGCCTTTGCTGTTAGGTGTACTCCCCTGAAGGCCCCCAGTGCCCTGACAACATTTCCGCTATCATCGTAGATCCCGTAATAACCATAATAACTCCCCGCTATCGTTTTTCCATAAGCGACCGCCCAGTTACCATCTTGCAGAGCCGAACATGACACCTTCGCTGTGTTGTAAACGGCATCGTCTATTTTTGTGGCGGCCTTAACCACCCCGCCATCCTCATTATAAATTGCATAAAAATGATCCTGCGTTGTTTGATCAAGCCAGACAATTACAAAATTTCCCCCGGTCAGGGTGCATGAGTCCGCGCAAACTCCCCGGTGTGCGGCAATAGTCGTTTTTTCTTTTATGATTGTTTCAATGGCAACGGAATTGCCATCATATATTTCAAAGGCAAAGTCATTTACTGCATGATACCCTGCCAAAACAGTATTCCCATTATTTAACGTCGTTGCCGTTGAACATCCCCCGAGGGTCATCGCTGATTCAACATTCCAACACTGCCCCCAATTACTATAATCTGAAAAAGCCTCGTCGGGATGATCAAGGGTTGGCTTAAATGTCGACTTCTGTCCTATTGCCGCGTGCATCCCCTTAAAATTACCGGTAAACTCAATGCCCGGCTCCTCATAAGTTTCAGAATCCATTCCTTCGATCTCCTGGTGGGTCCCGTCACAAAGTGCAATACCCCCGGCAATAGTATCAACCGGATCGGCCTGAGTTCCCGCACCCCCGGGCCCCCCGCTCTTTGAAACGAAAATGCAATTATCATCGTCCCATTCAGTATCAAGAAGTCTTAACGATATTTTAACCGTTTCCCCGGTCTCGGCGAAAATTCCCTGCAGGAATGTAAAAGTACATCCTGAAATGTCTTCGGCAATGATTGTGGAGTTCTGGACTAAAACAAAAGTTTTATCCTGGGTTGTTGCATCTATGCTATTTACAAGGGTTGCCTTCGGTGCTGCCCCGGTTCCGGGATCACCGTCGTTTCCGGTATCAGTATTCAAATAGATGGTATTATCATCAGTATCGGTATAGTCCTTTTCTTCAACCTCGACGCAATCATGGGACCCGACATCGTTCACCCGGAAGGCAAATTTATTGATGATAGGTGTATGCTGAAATTTTATGACTGGATCTTTATTAAATGGCAACATTAATATTCACCCTTCCTCGTAAAAACTGTCGCCCCCATGCTTTTAGCAACTTGCTGAAGTTTCGGGATAACATACCCGTCAACATATTCATCGTTCATTACATTTCCATTGAATGAAATATTTATTGTATTCCCGGCCCCCCCTCCTGGGTTTTCGTTTATTGCCCTTAATAAATTATTATAGCTTCTTGTACTTTGTTTATTTATAACCGCTTCACTGGGATCGATATATGCCGGAACGTGCCCCGATGGGACTTGACCGCCTTGCAACACGGGAACATAACCACGCTTGAATCCGAGAAGTCCAGCTGTGAAACCCCCGGCGAATGCACCACCACCACCAACCGTGCTAAACCCCACGGCTGTCATCACCGCTCGAAGTGCTATAAGTTTTATCGTCGCATAAATAATGTCTGCTACAAATTGCTTCAAAATTTCCGACATTTGTTTTTGCCAATTTTTCCAGCCACCTTCTCCCCATATCAGATCATAAGTAAGTTGGCGATTGGCTTGATCAATATTAGAAAATGCTGAAGTAAATGAGTTTCCGATTGCCGTTGCTGCCTCGTCTGCGGCCTTTCTTAGTTGCTGATAAAGTAAATTTGTTTCCTCCATGCCGCCCGCTTTCATTTCAACTGCTGGCTTCTTTCCAAGCGGAGAAGGCTTTTGGAATTCTTTTGTTTGTTTTAATTGTTTCTGCCTGCGCTCCTCCTGGAGTTTCTCAATCAATCCCTGTATAAATGGATCGCTCTCTATTGGCTTTACCAATTTAGGCAATCCCATAATTCTCCCGAAAACTGCGGCATCAAATCTTTCAAGGGTTTTTTCCAGCTTATCCGCCCATATAACAGCGTCCTTCAGCCATTTTCCAAGTGTCTTCAGATTTTGCACTATATCAATTAAGGATTGGCTAAAACCGCCTCTGCCGAGCTCTTCTACCAAGTCCGACCACACATTTTTCATTTGCTCAATCTGGCCAGTCAAGGATCTCGCTTCAGTTCTTGCCGCCCCTCCCATTTGGGTAGCTAATTCAGAAAGGATAATTTTCTGAGCAGACATAACATTACCGAGCTTCACATACTGCCTAATCTGGCCTTCCTGATCTTTGGAGAGTTGTACCCCAACCCTGCGAAGTGCCGTAACGCCAAGTATCGGATCATTGAGGGCCTTTCCAAGCTGTATCGCAGAGGACTTCATATCCTGCCCGAGAGCAACCGACATGTTGAGCACCGTTTCAAGTGCTTCGGGCATTACCTCTTTGCCGATCTTCGTAAATGTCAAAAGCAAATTTTCAGCTTCTATAACTGTTTCGTCACCGTAGGTTGTCACGTCTTGTAAGGCCAAGGCCATATTTAGGAGTTCGTCTTTTGTGAGTCCTGCGGCATGACCAGTGCTTTTAAGTCTGGCTTCGAGTTGGAGTTCAGCCTTGTTCTGTTTATCAACCGTTTCTATTACATAGCCGATTGCATTTTTTAAGAAATTAAAAGCCTGGCGAGCTAATCCGATACTCGAAGTCAGAGCAAGCATCGGGGCAGCAGCGGACCGCATTGAACTCTGGAGCCTACTTGCAAATCCCTGAGCAACAGCTTGAGACTGCTTCATTTTGGCAAGGTATTCACCATTTAGTAAATCAAGTTCTACCGCTATTTTAGTTCGTGCTGCCATTTATTTTTTCTTCTTTAAAATATTATCAAAAAATGTTGTATAAGTTTCATACTCCTCGTTTGTCAATTGCGCTAACTTTACCTTTTTGACCATCTTTCTCCGATTGATTATTTCCATAAATTCCGGGACTTCTTCGGGGTCCCCACCTGCCAGTTGAAACTCCCACATCTCGCGGTTTGCCTGTTCCTGCTTGTATATTTCGAGAAGTTCAATTGCATCGCAAATTTCTATTCTCTCAATTTCGTCATTTGAAAAATTTAAAAACCGCTTAAAAAAATAAAACAGGTAATAACCAAAATCAATTATTTCCTCTACCCATTCAATGGCCGAGAATTCATCTTCCCCACCTTTTTTCCTTTCCTACCCTCCTCGTCCTGGGTTTTTTGAATTCTACTATAATCCTCTTCCGGTACGCCCCGCAGGAGAAAAAATGCCTTTTTGCTCGCTTCGTTCAATTCAAGATTGTCTATTTTATCCTTGAATCTCGCGAACGTTACGAATGGCTTTAGTCCGATAAAATTTGGAGCAATTAATTCCCACACCATCTCGAAAATAAAATTAAGGAATTCTTCTTCATTCAAATCAGCATTGAATTCCTCATCTTTGGTTATGGCCTTAGTGAGATCGGCGATTTGAGCTTTGTACTTTTTAGAAATCCGTATAACCGATCCCGCCGTGGCTTTTAATTTTCTTTCCTTACCATTGATAAAAGTTGTGTACATGCTAACCTCCTTAATATAAGAGCGGGGCATTTCACCCCGCTCAATTTACGCAGCGTGAGTCCTGCGATACTTCCCTACTGCATTCCTGGTTTCGTCATAGAGAGCTCTGATTGTAGTGCTCCATTCAGACCATGCTTTCTCACCGAATCCAATCGGCATACCGGCGACTTTCGTTCTGTAAAGCTCGATGCTCTGAATAGTCCCGTCCGACTGACGACCACCAGCGATGATGATTCCAATTTCCGAAAATTCAGAACCGGAAGCACCAAACTCGACTTCGATTGATCCAGTGTTCGGCTTCCTGATATAAAATTCAGCCGTATCACCGACAGTAAAATTTGGTGTTCCAACTTTTGAAAGTGTGATCCCAAGCTCCTCAATAATGACATCAGCAGACGAAACATCAAGACTGGCCTCAATCAATAATGTATCATCTGAAAATTCAAGATCAGTTCCCCGCTTGAAATCAACATCCGAAGTACCATAGAGAGAAACAACACCAGCAGCCGTTGCCACCAGGAGATATTTTCCCTCTTTCAGATCATCAGCATCTAAAGCCGTCAATTCTATGGCATCAATACCATTTGCAACACTCTTGATCGATGTTCCTTTCACGTTTTCAAATTCATCAATCGCGCCATTTGCCTCAGCAGCATTCTCTGTGAGATCGCCACCGAGAAGAAGCGCCATGGTATTTGGTTCATATTCTCTGCCCGATATTTTCACATCTCCATTAAGGGATTTAATCTCGGCATCCCAGGGAAACATACTTGAGCCTCCCTCAAGGCTTTCAAACTCGGCATTAAAATCAATTAAGGCTTCAGAAAGAACTTTCAGAATTGAGATTGGTACACCGTTTGTCCTATCATAGAAGCACACCGAATGAATGCTAAATTGTCCACGCTTTCTACCCAGTGCCATTTTTTTCTCCTTTACGCATTTGATGTTTCATAAGGGTCCCAGGCTGGAGTACGATAACAAATAATAATTTTAAATGAAGTGTCCCCGTAAATTCTGTCTCTATGTTCTATGTCGGTACTGTCCCCGCCCGGTTCCGTATCGTATGCAAGATCATTCCAGTTTTCTCTAGCCCCGATTCCTATGGCTTTACAAACATCGGCGATAAGTTCCCGTAGACTTCCCGATGTATCAGCCCCGCTCTCTATTATTCCGATTTCAATTGTTAATCGGTGATCGTGAATTGATCCTTCTTCTTCAGTAATCTCACATTCCGGATCGGCAACGATAAGACATGGAGTTTCATTTTTATTTACCGGAAATTTTCTCCATTCGTAAATAGATTTCCCGGCATCAGTTTTATATCCATTCTCAATGGTAATTGTTTCTAATTGATCAATCACTTCGTCTATTATTTGTTGTCGAATACTATCAGCCATCAATCCTCACTTAAAGTCAAAACAGTCATTCCCGACCCATCGGGAGCTATTCCCCTGATATAATATGTTATAGAATCCTTTATGACTGTATCCCCTATGGCGACCCCGGTTATATCGGAATCCTTGACAAGAATTTTCGGACCACCAGCCTCGAGCTGATTGGTCTGGATATTAAATCCCTCGGTTTCATTGTCATAAATTCCCGATATTACTACCGGGTCCCCACCGCTCGGTGTATATGTTATCTCAATAGCAAAATCATCATTATTGATGAATGTATCAAGATCGGATTCTATTTGATCGGGTAATCCCATTTAATAGGGGCCGGGATTTCTCCCGGCCTCTCCTTTATCTTTTTAAAAATTTACTTATGCAGTGATATTTCCAAGCAAATATCCTGCGCCTGCGAAAACAAAACATTCATCGGTATTTTGACGAACCCGATAAATATTACTTCTTCTTTCTTCTTCTCGATATTCCTCAACCACGGTATTATCTGGACTGTCGTTTTCCCAAAGAAACGTTCTCCCGAGAGATGGATCTCGGAGGTCCATGGTTCTCGCAACTTTTGCAAGAAGCACATATTCGTCATCCCATATATCAGCGATAGATTTACTTGCTCCCTTTTTCGCTGAATCCTTGATCGCATTACCGACAAGAATTTCATCAACTCCGAAGTATTGAGCCATGATCCGCTTTTGTGCCTCAAATCCACCTATCTCAATCGGATTGGTATATCTGAAAGCACTTGTAATTTCCGCAGTTAAAAGAAGATTATTGAAAACCTTCTCGCTCATGCCTATTGCATTCGGCTTCAGTCCGGATGCTGCCGCCATTGATGCCTTGCCAGCCATTACATTCAGTCTCGGAGTTGCCGTTGATGCCGTGCTCCACTCTGTCGCAATATTGGTGTACGCCAAGTTGCTCGTATTGTAGAGCATCGATGCGATTCGCTGTTCCTGTGCACGGAGTATAATATCAACACTCCTCATCGTAGCAACTACTTCAGCATCGAAATATCTCCGATAAAGACTTGCTTCGGAATCATCAACCGGCTCTTCCCATCCATGCTCCTTACAAGCATAAGTCCCGGTTTCAAATTCGTAATCGGATCGATTATATGCACCGCGTGGCGCCCTTGCTGTATCTTTCAGTTTAATCAATGCCTCAATCGGAATTACCGGATAATCGGCACTCTGCTCGGATACTGAAAAAATCGGCAATAGGGAAAGCCCTATAAAACCTCGTTGCGACGCTTCCACCATGTACTCAAACGCAATGGAAGCAAGATCAGGCCGCTGTAAAGTTGTTCCACTTGTTGGTCTCGGCATTTTTTTTGCCTCCTTTTAACTCGTCAAGATTTGTCGTGTGTATTCGATCCACACGCCATAAATATAAACTGCATCCCCATCGTTAGTCCCGCCAACCGCCAGAACAACTGTCAACGCACCTGGGGCAGCAAGAACACCATCGGCCCCGCAAACAAATGTGAGTTCACTTGCGGCCTCGGTAATCGCCTGGGCTGCTGTATCTTGAATATCTGCATTTGCAACATCACCAGCAGCACACGGATAGACCTCACAATCAAGTGTTAGTGAATCAAGATTGGCAGCTTTCCCCACCAGAACATGAACCTCAATATTGGCTGAATCATCCAAATCCTGCGGAACAGGAACCGAAAAACCAAGATTTTCTCCCGATGAACAGTCTACCGGAATATCTATCACCTGCTCGGCGTTTCCAATTTGTGCAATACCAGCGACTGTAGTTGCTTGCTTTGTAAGTACTGTTCCATCTTCCATCGTGATTGAACCCAATGGGATTGGGATAGTTACTTGAGCCGAATGCAGATGTATATATATTTCCTCCAGTGCCGCCTCAACCGTTGCCGCATCGGTATGTGCAAGAGCATCAGCGATAGATACAGTTGCCGCGGTAGTTGATAGCACCGAGAAATCAACGATCTCAATAATGTCTCCATCTGCACCAGCCGCCTCAAGAGCTATACCAATGGCAGATCCTGCCGAAGCATCATCAACCTTTCCATCGGCCGCCCCATATATGACAGCACCCTGAACTACGATACCCGCCGCTATCGCCTCAACCGTTCCTGGAAATGTACGGAGTTTAACCGCCACTATAGTCCCATTTCCCGCCGCGTATTCTGTTATACCGATATGTTGTTCTCCGGACCCAGCCAGTTCAACTTGCACGGGTGATGTGACACTCCCACCGGAGGCTTTCACCCTCGCGTGTGCTGTAAGAGCACCATTTGCCGTAAACGCTCGAATTCCTTCGTTATACATTTTCTTTTACCTCCTTCTTATTGGAGTTTTGGATATAGGCTTTGTGTAAATCTGGATGAGATACAACTATCGCCTTGATTGCTTCCGATTTCTTGCAGCCCTTTTCTTTCATGTATGCTTCAACAACTTCCATGAAATTCTTTTCGCCTTCTTCTTTGATTCTCAATTCTCCACGATCTTCGGCAGAATCAATCGGCTTGATCCCTTCTTCATCGAGAACTTTTAACTTCTCTTCCCTCATCACCTTTTCTGCCTGTGCTTGTTTTAGCGCAAATTCCCCAGGAGTTGTTTTGCCGTCAAACTTCGCCACCCTGGCGAGCTCCTCATGTCCGGGCATGGTTGATTCTTCAATGCCCTTTATTCGTTCTCTCTCGGCCTTTGCACCATCATCTCGGGCATTTGCGATCTTGCCCTCAATTTCTTTTTGTGCCTCGTCAAATCCCATTTGCTTTATTTCCCTGAAAGCATCCGGGGATTTTTCTTCAATATCTTTAATAGATACCATGTCATTCTCCTTAATGTTTAAATTTTTCGTGTCATCACCGGACACTGTTTTGGTTTTAATCGTATCATCACCGGATTCGATAAAAACCAATGAATAAAGATTGTCTTTCATATATTCTAAAAGCTGGTCCATCGTGGAAACTCCGTCCACCAGGCCAACATCAATCGCTTGCTTACCAATAAATATTTTCCCCTCTGCCATTTTAGTTGAAACTTCTTCCTCGGACACTCCCCTGAATAACGCAATATCCTGAATAAAAACAGAATATATATAATCAACCTGTGATTGGATATATTCTGCCCCCTCTTTGGTAAGAGGCTTATTTGAAGATGCTATTCTTTTATATTTTCCGGCAACAATCTCAGTAATTTTGATTCCATCCATCTTATCCATTTCTGAAAAATCTGTGTGAATAGCAACAACACCAATGGACCCAACCTCTGTCGTATCTCCTGAAATATATATCTTATCAGCAGCTGAAGAAATCCAATAAGCAGCTGAAGCAATCATCCCATCTGAAAAAGCATAAATAGGCTTCTTCCCCCTTGCGCCATAGATTGTTCTTGCAAGTTCCTGAGTTCCGTCAACGTTACCCCCTGGACTATCCACATAAAGCAATATAGAATCCACCTGGAGGTCGTTGATTGCATTATTAAATATATTTCTAATATCATTAGTTGAACGAGTGCCAAAAAACAACCTGTCAAAAAAACTTGTTTTCTTTGTGAGCACTCCTGATATTTCAATTACTGCAATTCCATTCTGAAAAATTTTATATCCTGGTCTTTCCACAACTTCATTGATTCTTGCCTCAAATTCAGTAATATCAATTCTTTCCCCCTTCATGTGCGTTTCATAAATTTGTCGCATCTCCTGAAGTTCTTCCGGGATAATCGCCCAGGGCGAAGTCACTATATCACTGAGTTTCATCTTCCAAATCCCCCTTGTCGTCCGGCTTGTCATCGTCTTTGTTTAAAATATTTAATTGCTCCGGCATTAGTTCTTTCCTCATTTTGTTTTCCTTAACTTGCTGCTGATGAACTTTCTCATAATCAAGTCCTGTTATCTGTGCTGTCTCGTAGGCCCGCGTTGATAACCCGAGCTCGATTCGCCTTCCCGCAGCATTAACCTCTTTAAGTTCATCAATCATTCCCTTTGTAGGGCCGGTCCATTCAGATCCATGATATGCCATTCTCATTATTGGATCTTGAAAATATCCCGGAGCCGCAATCCTTCCCTTTGCGACTGCCTCATACATCCATATTTCGTAAATAACTTGACAGAAATTATCAGACAGCCATTTTCTTCGAGATTGAAAAAATTTCCATGCTTCCAGAAGTGCCGCCCTTGCCGCCGAATAGCTCGCCGTAAAATGTTTAATTAAAATTTCAAATGGTATTTCAAGAGCAACACCTATTTGTCTAAGGCAAGATTGAACAAATTGGTCAAATATCGGATTCGGCCTTCCGGGGTTTGCTATTTGTATTTCTTCCCCTGGGGCAAGACCAAGAATAGCACCGCTTGCAAGTTTATAATCTTCGTCATCAGTCCTTCCCCCAGTTTCACTGGTTGGGTGCATGGGCGCGAAATCTGAATCTCCCGATTCCGTCTTGATAAATACTGTGTACATCGCAGAAATTACAGTTGCATCAATTTCCGCTTCTGAATATCGAGTTATTTGTTTAATGGGTTCGATAACAGGCGCAAGGAATGGGACCCCCCGCGTTTGTCCTGGTCGTAATACTTTATAGAGATGGATTATATTTCTTAAACCTGTATTTTTCCCGAATGCTGGAACAGTTTCCCATTCCCACTTGCTCGAACGATAAATATTTCCGGGATGCTGTTTTAAAATATGGTATTCGATAGGTGCTCCATAGTTATTTTTTTTAATTCCACCTGAATATAAATCGGTATCAGGGGATCTGTCCTTATTACAAAGCCTGTCGCTTTCAATAACCTGAATTCTCAATGTATATGGTTGGTCCTTTCTGCTAATGCGTGGAAGTAAAGAAATTGAATCCCCATTTTCCAGGACCTGTCTGAAAACAAGATCCTGAATAGATGTAAAATTCATATTTCTTGAAACTACACAATCGCTTGAATCTGCAAATAATCTCCATTCCCTTTCGGTTTTCAATTCCCATGTATTCGCTTCTTCTTCGTTCATGTTGACAACATCTCGGTCAATTCGAGAATTTAATTTTAACCCAGTCCCGACCACGTTTGTTACCGTTGTATTTATTGCACCCCCGGCCAGGGGAGCGTTTCTTATAAGGTCTCGGCTTCGTTGTCTAAGCAAGGGGAGATCCGGTAAAATATCAGAATCGGCACTTCTTCCGCTTGTAATCCATTCCTTTGTTGGTCGCCTATCTGTTCGAGCCCCGATATATCCACCAGCAAAAGACATAAAAGCACGGGACCTAAAGCGCCTCGCTGCATGAACTGGAGCGATATATTCTAAAACCCTATCAATGAAGTTTAATTTTATTTCCGGTTTATAATGTCGTTTCTTGTTCATTGTCGATCAAAAATGTTTTTCTTTTTGGTTTCCCCTCCTGACAATCTGGACACTGGTATCCATTTGCGACTTGCCCCCATCCTTCCCGATCTGCGAGCTCGGCAAAAGTGCCAACTCCTGTTATCCGACTCTTATTACATTTTACACAAAGAATAGAACTTCTTTTCATATCGGTGTCGCCCCCCTTACGCGGATTCCGCCCCTGGTAATACGCTTAACCTGGCGATCCCAATATTCAATCCTATCCTGTATATATTTCGCATCTGCCCTGGAAAGAGAACGCCCCGCGATTGAATAAGATTGACCGGTTGCAACCGCATCATCTGCAGCCATCCATAATGTTAATTTTGCTTGAGCTTGTGCTAATGTTATTCCCGCCATTTTTCCTCCAAAAAAAAGACCTATCCCCGATTATCGGAAATAGGTCTTACTGCGTTCTTAAAATCCTATGAATGTTTAAGGGCCGGTAGGCTCCTATTTTGCTATTTTAAATATTTATCTACACCGGTTATATTCCCCTCTTTGCAATGAACTATCAAAATAAGATTTCCAGTAAATCTTTTTTCTTTTATCCACTCAATTATTATCCTAAAATTAAAGTACATTTTTATTATCTTTTTGTCAACAATAATATTGATTATGTCTCATTATATTTTAAATAATTTTATTTAATGAATTCCCTTGCTTCGGACCTGTCTGGCTGATTTATTTTGTAATGTAATAGTCCCATCTTCTTTCTCGCGCTTATAGGCATACATTTGATCAACAATTTTATTGATGTCTTTTATTTTCAAGCTATAATATGCAGCGATTGCATATACCATTAAATCAGTTGCCTCATTTTTTCTTCCACCAATTCTGACATACTCCCTGCGGAGAACTCCTTTGTGATAACGGGGGACCCTTTTCTCTGCTGTTAATTGTCTAAAAAATTCCTGGTCAAATTGCATATTGAAATGAATATAGTTTGGTCCCGGTGTTTCATTTTTAAGCCTGTTAAAAAGTAAATCTTTTCCCGTATCCGTTCCAATAGAAAATAATTTTACTTCTCCTTTGTTTCTTCTGCTGGGCCTTCCAACAAGCGGGACCCCCGTCATCCCAGTTTGGCTTGATCCCTTAATCGGGAAAATTCTTTTATGTTCTCTCGGTCGACAAAAATTATAGACATCCTGAGTATTCAATCCCCCACTATCAATAAACATTCTCTGCATCACTAATCTTGCACCGGATTCGTGAATAATAGGCATATCTAAATATTTATCAAGATCTTCCCATACATGATATTTCCCCGGATCTCCCTCGAATATTTTAAAATCAATTGCCCAGCATTCATCATCACGGCCGAAAGCCAGCTGTAGGGTCTCAATTCTGTCTTTTTGAACATCACAGGCACCCACGACAACCGCCGCATCCATTGGAACATTTGTATAATTTTCGCGCCTTAAAAAGAGCAAATCTTCTTCTATCTTTTCCCCTTCATCCCTCCAACATTCACCGAGTACCGTATTGATCCAAACCTGAAGCGTTTCTCTCCCGCCCCTTTTTGCCTCAAGAAAACTACTCGCTATATCGGAAAATCTCGACCATGGTGAATAGGCCTCCCATATATGAAATCCCGCAGTACCCTTGAATTCTGCAGTTGCCCTCCATTCTCCATTTTTGATCATTACGATTTTATCGGAATCTGATATTTTTTCACCACAGCAAGAACATTCGTAATAAGCATCTGCTGTTATATATTCTCCTTTTTCGTCTTGAGGAATTTTTAAATATTTAAACTCGAATTTTTGAAACTCCCCACAGTGAACACATGGAACAAAATAATATCTTTTATCGGATTCATTCCATGCCTTTTCAATTCTGGAGATATCCTCCTGAGTAGGCGTACTCCCGAGAATTAATTTCCTATTCCAATATGTCTGACTTCGCTTGAATGCAAGAAATATCGGATCTCCCTCGCTGCCAGCTGAAGCAGGATACCGATCTATCTCATCGCAGATGACAACCCTAATTGGCCGCATCGCCAGTCCGGCAGGACTATTTGCACCAACTGCAGAGAGATGGCCTCCTGGAAATTTCTTAAATAAAACAGTATTCTCTGCATCTCTCGATCTTGCATCTTTTACTTTCCCTTTCAAAGCCGGAGTATCTCTCAGCATTGGAGCAAAACGAAGTTTTGACCATGCTTGAGCCATTTCCCTTGTAGGATTTACCAAGAGGATTGGGCAGGGATCAAGATCAACAAAATAACCGATAATATTATTGAAAATTTGTGTTGCACCTACTTGAGCACTTTTCTTAAAAACAATCTTCTCAACACCAGGATCATTAATTGTATCCATTATACCACGCTGATATTCTGCTCTTGAAGTAAACCATTGTCCAGGCTCGGCTGAATCTTCAGGAGAAAGGATACGATAATTATCAGCCCACTCGGAAACTGCCATATCCGGAGGGGGAACAAAATTTGATAAGACTGACAACATTATTAAATATAAAACGGGATTAATCATTTTTTTCTTTTGAGTCCCCTTTCTCGTTTTTCCTTTTGAAAACCGAGAGCTCTATCAATAAGATCAGGACTTGCCAATTCTCTCAATGTCTCATTCGTTACACGCTTCAGAATATCTTCAGCTTCGGCGATTCTTTTTATCCCCACCATCAGCGGTGCCGTCTTTTTCGGTATGGCAAGAATTCGAGACCTCACAATCATCACCACCTGCCCCCAAGCTTTCATTGCCTCATCAACATTTATTACTTCCGCTTTAGCAAGATCAATTTCAATTTGTGCTTTATCCGCTCTTAATCTATATAGTCTTTTTTTCTGCTCTTCCAGGTCTACGCTTTTACCTTCTGCAGCATCTCTTAAAAATTTAATATACCCACGGACTGAACCGGCAAGATCGTAAAATCCTCTTTTTGTTTTTATAATTACACCATCTTTAGCAAGCCTTTGAATATATCTTTCAGTGACATCAAATAAAATGGCAAGTTGGTTGACTTTTATTTCTGCCATTTATTTAATCCATAAAAGATTGTAATAATCTAAATTTCTATGATTGGCTTTTATTTCGGTGTATGGAGCTTCTTTCGAGAGATCGTATTTTATATAATATTCCTTATTATTTTTTTCCATAATATCAATAGCACTTTGAAGGAATATTGACCAATTTATTTTTTTATCAAGATCTTTATAATTATTTAATTTGCCGATTTTATATTCATCAATAAAATCAATGGTTTTCCCCATCAACTCAAGACTTTGCTTTGTATCAATAACGGGTTCAAGACTTGCCCAGGTTTTAATATTATTCTCATGCAATATCTTCAACGTTTTCATTCTTTCTTCCGGTAGTGCTGCACCAGGTTCCCATTTTTTAGAATCCGATTCATTTATAAAGGTTAATGTTGCCCCTATTGAGATATTTTTTCCAAACTGTTTAAATATTTCAATATCCTGTAAACATCTCATTCCGCCCTTCGTTAAAATCCGAACTGGTATTTCGTTCTCCAAAAGAATTAAAAGTGATTTCCTCGTTTCTCTGTGTTCATCGTTTGCCATGCAATAGGGATCGCCGGAAAAACATATCAGAACTTGATTTTTATTTTTTAGCTTTATGCAGTCTTTTTTTAATTGCTCAATAAACCCAGGCTTTATCTGCACATCGCTATGATTATAATTTTTATTGAACTGTTTAAACATCCCAGGAACATAACAATATAAACACCCATGATCGCATCCTTTGTAAATATTGGCGGCAAGCGGTGAGTACTCCCTGGCCTTTCCTTTAGGTTTATAAATAGTTTGCATTTTTATTTTTCCTTTTTAAAGTTAATATAATAATATTTACTTTGATGTTCAATATAATTTATATTGAATATTCCATTTTTTGTCAACACTTTTTTTAATTTGTTAAAATGATTTTTAGATATTAAAGTAGGACATTTTTTATACATCTTTTCTGTATATCCCAGGAATAGAGCCATTTTCATTGGGATTGGTCCACGCGGGTCCTTTATGCAAGTCATAAATATTTCACCGATAAAATTTGATTTCAAAATAAAGTCAATTTGATCATAAGGTATTCCGTAAGAATCAATATCAATCACATCATATTTTTTCAGATTTAATGATGGTAAATATTTTCTATTGTCTCCTATAAGATGGAATTTTTCCGTATCCTCTTTTTTATCAATGCTCGTTATATTTATATTTCTTTTTGTTTTATTTTTTATTGTTCCCCAAATTAGACCATCTCCAGCGAACAGATCGAGAACGTTTATATTTCTCTTTCTGGGGAGAAACTCCATTCTTAATTTAATCTTATCACCGAGGTATGTATTATCAGTTTTGCCCTTGTTCAACTTCAACCCCCTCGATTAAGGTTATGGGGAATATATACTCCTGAACCTCATGGAATTTATCAACTGGAACACTTATTAAAAAATGGACCTGCTCGAATGGATTAAGATTTTCTTTTTTTATCTTAGCTTCCTTATCGTCGAGAATATCTATTTCCGGGATTTCTATTTCGAGCTCAATGTCCAGCAAGTCGAGATCCTCAATAAATTGATTAAATGAAACTTGACTAACTTTTGCATATTGGCTTGTTGCCGCGAGCAATAGTTTTTTTGCGCGCTTTTCGTCTTTTGCAGTTATATATACAACTGGCAGATCGGTCGGTATTTTATAACCTTCCCTTTCCAATCCTTTTAATGCTTTTATCCTGTGTATGCCGTCAATGCTATATATTCTTTCCCCTTTTTTCCATGCAAATATCGGGAAAGCAAATCCATTACCTATAATTGAGTTTTTTAATTTCTGCATGGATTTATCGGAAATACTTTTCAAATTTCCCTGAAGGTTCTCCACCTTGTTTATATTCACCAGTTCTTTTGTGTCGCAGGTTATATCAATCTTTTTAATATTTGCCATGTCTTTTACCGAAACGAAACCCTCTTATTATGTTTAGATACTGCAAAAAAGCTGTGGCAATGTGACC